>WNGF01000431.1_pt1 | contig 82227 bp, 61 predicted proteins | sample 5400641 | NCBI WGS metagenome assembly WNGF01 (sample SAMN13153371, study PRJNA577476) | soil metagenome | isolation source: 80 cm soil or saprolite under grassland replicate 2 | place: USA:California | collected 2016-06-15 | reverse complement strand
TACTCAAGGAGGAGCGTGCGCTTTTCGAGGCGTTGTTGAACGCCGGTGAGGCGGCCGACGTTGTCGCGCAGCATTTCCAAAGCCTGGCCCGTCTCATCCTCGATACTCTCCAGGGGCCAGGGCGCACCTTTCGCGCCATCCCGGAACAGGTACCGCTCAATCTTGACCGTAGCAACGTTCCACCTCGTTATGATGTATCGCTCGGCACGCTTGTAGATTTCCTGAAACGTGCCGAGATTGCGGATTGTCCCGCCCCGATCCACGGTCTCGGTCGGGTCAGCGAAGACCTCGAGGCTGCCTTCAGGCGTAAGAAACCTGAACTCCTTCTCGCCCTTGGTCAGCGTCGCGAAATAGCGGGTGGTCCAACCGGGGCCAAGCGGGCTGGCCGGCATGTTCAGGATACCGGTGTGATAGCGGCGCTCCCAGGTCAACGCTACTTTGCCTGGGATGGAAATGTCCTGGCGAGTTGCGTATACGTAACCTGTGGCGACATCAATCGGATGCCCTACTGTAGTTCTTCCTTGCACGTCCAATCCATCTATTTGCTGCTTAAGAACCCGACCGGGTTCCACACGCTAGTGTCCTCACCCAGCCCCTCGGCCGCCCTGTAGCCGGGAGACTCCTGCGGCGACTCCGGCCGAAACCGCCCCCTGGGCGGCATTGACGGCCAACCCTCGAAGGATTGCCGAAAAACTCACCCCCACCATCACATTGCTAAAGCCGAGGGTCATGGCGTTCGGCACGATGGGAATGTCGCTGCAGGATGTGGCCACGAGCGGCGCCACGAAAGCCAGGTTACCCCCGTTCACGGTCACATTGGGACTGCCGACCGCTGTTGACCCTTGCGCTCCGGGGTAGGGGACGGGGGGAATGAGCAGCTTCACCCACGTCTGCCATTTGGTGAAGGCCGCGAAGCTTCCCTTGATCGATTCCCAGGTGGCCGCTCTGGATGAGGTGTCAATTCCGGTGACGTCCTTGAGAAAGCCCTCGGCGCTCGGCGGTTTCGGAATCATGGCGGCGATGGCGGCGATGGCGAGGTTGGCGAAGATGGTCAGCGCCATCAAGCCCAGGGCCATCGGGATGTTCGTCAGATATCGCTTCCAGTAGGAAGGGCAATTCGGTGGCAGCACGGGCACGCCCTGCGGGACGTGAAAGAAGTAACCCATCGCCCCCACCGAGCAGGCTGGCATGCCATTGATCAGGACATTGGCCATCGGGAATTTCGGGGAATGCCACAGGTAAATCGGCCCAAAATAGGGATGCACTGGGATGCCTGGAATGGGCGTGACGGCGTGCACGTCGACGCCCACGACCATGTCCATCAGTTTTGCGGCGGGCCAAAGCGGCATTAGAAAGGCCCTCCTTCATTCGTGGCCGCGATTTTCGTGACGGCCAATGAACCGGTCAAGCGCCGCCGTTGATAGCTGACGCGCACTTGATCGCCAGGCTTCAAGCGTTCATAAAATACCGGCTCGACCGCTCCGGCGGCCGTTTGATCCAGGAGATGGAGCAGGACGACGTACTGCTCCGGAGTTCGCAGCAATCTCGTGTAATTACGCCCGGCAATGTATTGCGACTGGTAGCTGGTGCCTGGCGGGTGATACTCCTTGCCCGTGACCGTGGCGGTGGCGCTGCGGTTTTCCAAGCCGAGAGTGTTCACGGCCCAGAAAATGAAATAGAGCCCGACGGCGATCAAGATGATTCCACCGAGGATCGGCATAAAGCCACGCGAGACTGAAGTCGGGTCACCGGCGCTCATTCCACCATGATCTCCATCTTCTTCATCTCCGGCAGCCAGTCTGGGCCGGGGTAAAAAAACGCCGCGCGCCACACCAGGTCCACCCGCCGCTCTTCCAGCCGGATCATCACCGTATGCAGCACCACCTGGGATTCCTTCATCCCGGAGCCGATGTCCAAACCGATCCGCGGGCGTTCGCCGGGCAACTGGAAGGATAACTCCCCTTCCGGCGTGAGATTGGTCGTGCGAATGATTTCCTGTCCGGTCAGGAATGGCAGCACCAGCCCCGGCGAAGCGCCGTTAAAGAAGCGGAAGTCCATCTTCGGCAGGTTCGTTTTGGCGTACATCTCCCGCTGGGCCGGTGGCACCACCGTGGCGTAGGCCTGGCGTAATTCCTGTTCGACTGCACGATCGGCCGGCATGACCCCCGCCAGGAGGGCCCGCGGCTGCCAGTACTTGAGGAACCAGCCAAAACAGGCGGGCATCGGCTGGCGCTCCCAGTACATGAAGTGGCCTACGGACAGTCGCGCGGGTGTGAGTAAGTCGAAGGGATCTTCCAGGTTTGGCAAGGGCAGATTCTCGACGGCCTTTTTGCCTTTGCCGACCACGAACCCTTTGCCCAAGTGATTGCGGGCATAAGCACAGGCGACCTTGGGGTCGGAGTAAATATCCACCCCACCATAGGCGCGCTCGTAACGCAGTTCCATCGTGGTGAAGGGCTGGGGATCGGTGAACAATGGCTCGGCCGTTCCCCGGTAACGGCAGACCCGATCCCCGATCACACGGATGTCTTTGCGCGCCTGGCCGACTTGCAGAGACGCGGTCAGGCCTGCGACGGGTTTGCCCGGCGGCGCGTAGGCTTTGCCGTCCAGGACCACGTCGGTTGCGATTTTGAATGGGACAAAATCGCTTTCATTCTTCACGGACGAGTTCATCGGGTCGCCGTGGAAAACGTCCCCTGCGAACAACTTCTGATCGGCCTCGGCGCGGACGCAGCGTTGGCCGTGGCTGATCGCGTAGGTCCGCTTGAGCAGGACGCTGAGGATATACTGGCCCTCCGGAGTCTGGCCCGGGAGGACGGTCTTTTGTAGGGCGCGCTGGGGTTGAGCGATCGGGCTTGAAGTCGTCGTTGGCGAAAGGCTGGGAGTCATGCGACGAGGCTTCAGGTAATCCGAGTGACCATGCGCTTCATTTCCGGCAACCAATCGAGGCCCGGATGTTCGTGGGCCCCGCGCCACACCAAGTCCACCTGTCGTTCGGCCAGGCGGACGCACACCGTATGGAGCACGGGTTTCAGTTCGTTTTCGCCGAACCCGATGTCGAGCATGATGCGCGGAGTCTCTTTGGGCAGAAAAAAACCTAGTTGCCCCTCCGGAGTGAGGTTGAGCAACTTGATGGGTTCGCCGCCGGTCAAGAAAGGAAGGATCAGACCGGGCGACGCTCCATTGTTGAAACGCACATCGAAGCTGGGCAGCTTGAATTGACGCGCCAAAGCGATTTGGCCTTTGGGGACGAGTCCCAGCAGTTCCTCGCGCATCGGTTCGTCCAGGTCCACATCACCCGGGACGGAGCCGACGAAGGAACAACGCGGATACCAGGTGCGTTGGTACCATCCGAAACCTTGGGGCAACGGTTGGCGGTTCCAGCGGTCCCGCTCCCCCAGGACGACCCGCTCCGGCGTCAGGATGTCCTGTGGATCCTCCAGGTTGGGCAGCGCCAGGCCGTCGATCACCTCGCGGATGTTCTTGACCGCGATCCCTTTGCCCATCTGATTTCGCGGGTAATAAAACGGCAAATCGGGGTTGCTGCGCAGATCTTGTCCGCCGTAGGCCCGTTCATAACGAATCTCCATCTCGGTGAACGGAACCGGGTCGGTGAAGGCCGGAACTGACCGTTCGCGATAGAGGCAACGACGGTCGCCCATGACCCGGATCACCTTCCGGTGGCCGGCCACGTCGACCATGACTTCCATTTGCGTCACAGGTCGCCCGCCCGGGGCGTGGGCCGTGGCGATGACCACGACGTCGGTGGCAATCTTGTAAGGGGCCAGGTCGGTCTCGTACTGGACGGTGGAGGTCTCCGGGTCGCCGTTGTCGTAATACAGATCGACGTTAACCAAGGGTTGAGTCCGCTCCGAGCGGACACAGGCCTGGCCAGGTTTGATGTCGTAGGTTCGTTTGGCGAGAACGGAGAAGATCGGTTTTCCGTCGTGGGCTTTGCCGGGAAGCACGATGAAAGTTTCCCCGGGCGATGGCGCGGTCATGAAAGCTCTCCCCGAAGGCTCACGGGTTCAGCATCACCATGCCGCCCTTGACCGTGTTGCTGCCCGAGCCGTCGGACATGACGATGGCGCCGGAGGTCGTGTGGCTGCTGTCGGCCTTCGATTCGACCTGGCCGCCATGGATGGCCACCTTCTCCGAGCCATCGATGGCGATGTTGGTGCCCGTCAGCTTGATGCTCCCGTCACTTTTCATGAGCAAGGTGCTCGCCCCCACTTGCAGTTGGATCTCCGTCGCGGCGGTGACGTGGATTTTGGTGCTTTCGGAAGTGATGATGATGTCCTGGTTGACGATGGTTTCCTGCTTGGCGTCGAAATCTTCCGAGACGGCGCCTTTGACGTGGAACTTGGCGGTGCCGGCGACGACGTCGTGGTCGAGGTTGCCCTCGGTGATCTTGACGGTGGTGTCCTTCTTGACCGTTTCGGTGTGCGTCCCGTCCACGGTGGAGGAGTGATCGTTATGCACCGTCAGTGAATGATCATGTTCCACCGTCGTGTTCATGTCGTACTGGCCATGGATCGTGATCTTTTCCTTCCCGGCGGTGTCGTCCATCGACATCTCGTTGTAACCGCTCCCCTTGTGGGTATTGGATTTTAGACCGCTGACGACCCCCTGGCCGTCGGCGTAAGGAGGTTGCTGGTCCCCGTTGTAGACTCGGCCGGTGATGATGGGCCGGTCCGGGTCGCCTTCGAGGAACTCGACGATCACTTCCTGGCCGATGCGGGGCGTGGCCATGGAGCCCCAGCCTTTGCCGGCCCAAGGCTGCGAAACCCGGATCCAACACGAAGAATTCTCATCCCCGTGACCGTAGCGGTCCCAATGGAATTGCACTTTGACGCGGGCGTGATCGTCGGTGTGGATTTCGTCGCCGCGCGGCCCGACGACCAGCGCGGTCTGGACGCCGTGAATCAGCGGCTTGGGGGTGATGCGAGGGGGCCGGAACGGTTGCTCCAGATCGACCGCGGTGAAGTTGCCGGACCAAGCGGTTTTCCCGCTCTGCCGGCCGCCGGTCTCGAACTCACCGGCATCGATGTGGTAGGCGGTGCTGGTGATGAGATATTTGCGATTCTGGTCGGAGCGGGGGTGGCCTTCCAGCTTGAAGACGTAGCCGGCGCACAAACCGAGCGCGGTGGCCTGCCCGTGCAGGACCTCGTATTCGGCCTGGAGCTCTTCGATGCGAACCTTGGCCAGGTTTTCGCCTTCGTCATGTTCCAGGAATTCCCCCGGGTAATCGTAGATCTTCAGGTCGGCGTGGTCGTGGTCGCGACGGATCGTCGAATTGACCACCAACCCCTGCTGCAGGGCTTGTTTGGGGTTCTCGAAGTTGAAATCGTTCAGGATATAAGTCGTCGGCTGCACTTCCTTTTCGATCTCCCAATGGGTGATGGCCTCCTTATCCATCGAACCCTGGGTATGTGGGTGGTAGGGGACGGCCTCGTAGTTCTCGAACGTCACGTGTTCATCCGGAGCGTCGGTCAGGACCAGGGTGTGTTTGCCGTCTTCGTGCTCGAAGAAGTACGCGATGCCCTCCTGTTCCATCAGCCGGCTGACAAAGTTGAAAGCCGTCTCGCGGTACTGCACGCAAAATTCCCACTCCCGATAATCGGGGGAGAGGCCTCCATCCCGAAAATCCTCAAACCCAGAATCCTTGAAGACCTTTTTAATGATGCCCGGCACGGTCATCTGGTCGGGCGGTTCGTCCATGGACTGCTGGAAGATCCTGCAGTCAGAGCTACGCGTCAGAAACCAGAGCCAGGGGACCAGCGTGGCGCGGTAAACGGAATAACTCCGCTCGGAAGTGGTCTGGACGAAGCGGCTGACATAGCCGTTGAGGTAGCGCGTCCGATCGTTCGCCAATTCGAGGCGGACGGTGGCGTTTTTGCCGATGATCGCGTCGAAGTCGAGGTCGTTCCGCGTGCTCACCAGGTCCAGGTCAATGCGGAACAGCCGGCTCATTTGCTCCTGGATCGTGCAGCGGCGCACGAGGAGAACGTCTTTGCCGAGCGCGGTGTCGATCGCAATTCGTCGCAGTGCCTGGGTTGGTTCAGCCATGATGTCTCCTGTTTCGAGACGACGCCGGCCCTTATAGCTCGTGCTCGACATGGGGGCAAAGGAAATCTTGGCGCGAGAACCCGATTGCACCAGCGGCCTGAACCTATTACACTGGGACCGCATTCCGCGCGATGGAACGAGCACTTTTAAGAACCCGCTGGCGATCGGCACTCGAGTTGAAAGAGCCGGTGGCAACGTCCGCCATTCTCCCTGGGGCCTGCCTCAGACACCGAGCTGAATGATGGCCCTGACCGAAACACCTTCCTCTCCGCCGTACGAGATTGTCCCGAAAACCTTGCCCGGCGGCGAGCCGGCCGGTGACCTGCTGGAAGTCGCGATGGGACCACACCATCCTTCGACCCACGGCGTCTTCCGCATGGACGTCGTGCTCGAAGGCGAGACGGTGATCCAACTCAAGCCGGTCTTTGGTTATCTCCACCGCAACCACGAGAAAATTGCCGAGCACACCACCTACCTCGGGTCGATGCCCTACACCGATCGGCTCGATTACTTCTGTTCGCTGACGAACAATTGGGCCTACGCGCTCGCGGTCGAAAAGCTCGCCGGGTTGCCAGTGCCGGAGCGGGCCGAATACCTTCGCGTGATCACGGCCGAATTGACCCGACTCCAGAACCACACTTGTCTCGTCGGCTTTCTCCTCATGGACATGGGCGCGCTGGGCACCCCGCTCATGTACGCCTTCCGGGAACGGGAGAAGATCCTGGACCTGTTCGAAAGCCTGACCGGCGCCCGGATGATGTGCAACTATATGCGTTTCGGCGGCTGCCGGGTGGATTTGCCGGCCGGCTGGCTGGAACAAACCGGCCAGGTGGTCGCGGCTTACCCGCGTTTCCTCGATGAGTTCGAAAACCTGCTGACCGGCAATGAGATTTTGCTTAGCCGCACCCAGGGAATCGGCCCGCTGACCCGCGAGCTGGCCGTCAACGCCAGTATCACTGGCCCGATGCTGCGCGCCGCGGGGGTCGATTACGATCTGCGCAAGGTGGACCGATACGGTATCTACGACCGCTTCGACTTTCGCGTCCCCCTGGGCGACCATGGGGACGTTTATGATCGTTACATGATCCGCATCCTGGAGATGCGCGAGTCGCTGAAGATCCTCGAGCAAGCGCTGAAGGAGATCCCCCAGGGCCCCATCCTGGATCCGAAGGCGAAGCTGCGCGGCTTCCGTCCAAAAGCCGGCGAAGCCTACGGCCGGCTCGAAGCGCCCAAAGGCGAACTCGGCTTCTACCTCATCAGTGACGGCTCGCCCAACCCGTATCGTTATCGCGTCCGCCCGCCCAGCCTGATCAATTTAACCATCCTCGAAGACATGTGTCTCGGGCACTCGGTGGCGGATGTGGTCGTGATACTGGGAAGCGTGGATATCGTGCTGGGCGAAGTCGATCGGTGAGGTCGAAACCGGCTTGCAATCAACTCTCCGGGACCCCAACCTTTGTTTCATGGGAATACCGAACGGCCCAGTGACACTCTCCGTCCAGCAACTTGAACAGCTGAACAAGAAACTGTCCGCCTTGCGCCACGACGTGAACAATCACCTCTCCCTGGTGGTGGCGGCGGCGGAACTGATCAAATTCAACCCGGAAATGGCGGTTCGCATGTCGACGACTCTCTCCGAGCAGCCTCCCAAGATCTCCGAGGAGATCAACAAGTTCTCGGCCGAGTTGGAGAAGGTCCTCGGAATTACGCGCGCGTGAGACGATGAGAAGGATCCTGATTTGGTTTTCGGCCGTTTTTTTTCTCGGAGGCGCCGGTCGCCTGGTGGCGGGCGCGGAGGACGACCCGGCGCCGCCTCCCAACCGTCCCAATCGCGAAGAGTTCAAGGAACGGGCCAGGATGCTCCCGCCGGCCGAGCGCCAGAAGATGATCCAGGAGTTTCGTGAGCAGCACAGACTGGGCGCCACCAACGGCGCCGACTGGGAAAAGCGTCGTGAAGAGTTGAAGAACCTGCCGCCGCCGGAACGGGAGGCGAAAATGAAGGAACTGCGCCGGCCTTTGCTCCAGGGCGCTCCCGGCCCCAATACCCTTTCCCCTCAGGAACGCGAAGCCAAACGCAAGGAACTCAAGGAGCGCATCGACGCCCAGGTTTCCGAACTGGAAAAGAAGAAAGCCGATGGAACCATCACCGAGGTGGAGCAGCGCCGACTGGAACGAATGCAGCAGATGTCCAGGCGCCTGGAAGCGGGCGGACCGTCCGGCCCCCGGCCTTCCTCGCCCGCGGACGCCCGGCCGGAGAAGTTGCCGCCGCCGGCCCCGCGTTGAGCCTCTGGCCGGTTCTGACCCGACCGAAGCGGTGACCGTCGCGCTGTCCTTTGGCCTTTTCCCAACCGGGCCGCCCGGGCCGTCTCCGCCCTCATGGAACCGACCGACGCCGAGCTGATCGCGGCGGTGCGCGCCGGCGACACCGCCAGCTTCGAGCCGCTCATCGCGCGGTATTCCCCGCGCGTCTTTGCCACCGCCCGGCGTTACGCCCGGCGCGAGAGCGAAGTGGAGGACATCGTGCAGGAAGTCTGGCTCAAGGCGTTTCAAAAACTCTCCACCTTTCGCGGAGAAGCGCCCTTCGAACATTGGCTGATGCGCCTGGCCGTGCGGACTTGTTACGACTTCCTGCGCGTCCACCAGCGCAAACGCGAGGCGACCTTCTCCGAATTGTCCGAGCCGGAAAAGGATTGGCTCGGTCGCTTCCTGATCGCGCCGGACCAGGCCAGCGAGGAGGCCGCCGCCGCCCGCGCCTTGGTCGGGCGGCTGCTGGACCTGCTCTCGCCAGCCGCCCGGCTCGTCATCACCCTGCTTGAGCTCGAAGATCGTTCCGTCAAGGAAATCGCCGAATTGACCGGCTGGTCGGTGCCGCTGGTCAAAGTCCGCGCTTTTCGCGCGCGGGCTGAAATGCGAAAATGCCTGGAGAGGATTGCGCGGGAGAAGTACCTGTAACCCGCCCGGAGCAGGGGACGTCTGCCAAAGCGTAACTGCCATGAACCTGGCTGAACTGCAAAAGAAACTGATCGCCGCCGCGCGGCAGGATCCGCCGGACGATCGCGTTCCTTACGCTTTCGAAAAACGCCTGATGGCCCGCCTGGCCACGGCGACCGGCCCGGCCGACGCCGACGAGTGGCGTTTGTGGACTCGGGCCCTTTGGTACGGAGCGATCGCTTGCGCCGCCATCGCGTTGTCTCTGAGCCTCTGGTCACTCACTTCACTCCGTGAGCAGGACCCGGCTTCGACCTTCTCCCAGGACCTCGAACAAACCATCCTCGCCTCCGCCGCCGAAGCGGACAATCCCTGGTGAGCCTCGGAAAACTCAGCCTGGTGGTTCTGGCCACCGTCGTCATCTTCGCGACCGGCGTCGTCACCGGGGGCGTGCTGGTGAAATGGAGCGGCCAGGCGCAGCCGGCCGCGCCAGCCCAACCTTTTTGGAGCCGTTTCGAAATCACCCGCCGCACGGCGCACCAGCTGGAGCTGACCCCCGAGCAGCGCAGGCGCATTGATGAGATCATCCGGAACAACCAGGAGTTGATCGCCGACTATTTCCGCATCCTCGAACCCGATGTGCAGCAGGTTTTCCACAAAATGCGGGAGAGCATTCGGGAGGAGCTCACTCCCGAGCAGCGTAAACGTTTCGAGGAACTGGCCAAAAAGCGACTCGGGAAACCTTCGCCGCCGGCCGGGAAATAAAGAGCAGGTGGCTGAGCCCGCCAGTCGAACGGGCGTGACGATCTCCCTTCCGGTGCATGACCGCTTCGGCTATGGTGCGCAACCAGACGCCTCCATGAACTTGTGCCAAACGAAATTTGCCGGGCTGCTGCTGGCCGTGGTTTTTCTGGCGATGCCCAACCGGGCTCAGGAAGCGGCCAAGCTGGCCCAGCCGGTCGATCTTCCCGAGGGAACCGAGGTCGCACCCGACGTCCGCCTCATCGGCCACCTCACCCATCCGCGCATCACGGAGAGCTCCGGGGTGGTGGCGAGCCGGCAGTTCCCCGGCGTGCTCTGGACACACAATGACGGCGGCGGCGTCCGAAAGCAGGTGCTTTACGCGATCACCCGGACCGGCAAGTCGCTCCGCGAATTCGGGGTGGCCGACGCGGTACTTTACGATTGGGAAGACATCGCCATCGACGACGAAAAGCATTTGTTCATCGGTGACCTCGGCAACAACGATGGCAGACGCTCGGAAGTGGCCGTGTACCAAATCGACGAGCCCGATCCAAATTCCGCGGCCGGCCTGGTTCAGACCCGACGCCGGTGGCGCCTGCGTTTTCCCGCCGCGCCGTTCGATTGCGAAAGCCTGTTCGTCTGGAATGGCTCCGGCTATGTTGTGTCGAAGGTCGGCAAAGACGCCCGGGCCCAGATCTTCCGCTTTCCGCTGGCCGACCCGCCGCAACCGGCCGTGCTCGAACTGGTCGCCACCACCAGGATTGAATCTCCTGTGACGGGGGCGGACATCTCACCGGATGGCAAATTGCTCGGACTGGTGGCGAAATCCGGCGCGTTTATCTACCGCATCAACGGCGACGTGGCGCGGGCCGGCAAAGGCAAGCCATATCAAACGAAGTTCCGCCACGAACACATCGAAGGCTGTTGCTTTGTGCCGGAGGGCTTGCTGGCCACCGCCGAGTCGCGCGAAATCTACCTGTTCGGCGACGACGCGTTTCGGTGGCAGCGGGCGGGGTCCCACGAACACCATTGACTCGCCCGCCCTCGTTCCTAGAATGGCCGCGAAACTCCGGTGACCACTATGGCACGAAAGCAATCGTCTCCTGCGCCAAACCATCGGCCCGCCGTCAACATCACTTCCGTGCTGCACGAAGAACGCGTCTTTCGCCCGCCCAAAACCTTCGCGCAGCAGGCGCACATCAATTCCCTGGCGATCTACCGCAAACTTTACCTGGAGTCGATCCGGTCGCCGGATAAGTTCTGGGGCCGGCAGGCGAAGAACGAGCTGGTCTGGTTCAAGCCGTGGAAGAAAGTGTTGCAGTGGAAGGAACCATTCGCGAAATGGTTTATTGGGGGTCAGCTCAATGTGAGCGTCAACTGTCTGGACCGCTGGCTGGGCACGCCGACGGCCAACAAAGCGGCGCTCATCTGGGAGGGCGAGCCGGCGGGGGATGGCAAACCCGGGGAAGAGCGTGTCTACACCTACAAGCAGTTGCACCGGGAAGTTTGCCGGTTCGCCAACGTGCTCAAGCGAAACGGACTCAAGCGAGGCGACCGGGCGATCCTCTACCTCCCGATGGTGCCGGAGGCGGCCATCGCCATGCTGGCGTGCGCGCGCCTCGGCGCGGTGCATTCGGTGGTGTTCGGCGGCTTCAGCGCGCAATCGGTGGCCGATCGCATCCAGGATTCGCAGGCCACCATGGTCATCACCGCCGATGGCGGCTTTCGTCGCGGCGCCATCGTGCAGCTGAAGAAGAACGTGGACGAGGCGCTCCGGCTCAAGGACGCCGCCGGAAACCTGCTCGCGCGCACCATCCAGCGCGTCATCGTGCTCCGGCGCGCCCACAACGAGGTGGAAATGGAGGAGGGCCGTGACCTTTGGTGGCACCGGGAATTGCACCACGTCGACGCGAATTGTCCGCCGGAGAAAATGGAGAGCGAAGACCCCCTTTTCATCCTTTACACCAGCGGTTCCACGGGCAAGCCGAAAGGAATTTTGCACACCACCGCCGGCTATCTGCTCGTCGCCAAGCTCACCAGCCGGTTTGTCTTCGATCTCAAGGAGACCGACGTTTACTGGTGCACGGCCGACGTCGGTTGGGTCACGGGCCACAGTTACGTCGTCTACGGGCCCCTGGCCAACGGCGCGACCAGCTTGATGTACGAAGGGGCGCCGAACTTTCCCGAACCGGATCGGTTCTGGCGCATCGTGGACAAATATGGCGTGAGCGTGCTCTACACCGCGCCGACGGCGATCCGCGCCTTCATGAAGTGGGGTGTGGAATGGCCGAAGAAGCACGACCTGGCTTCGCTCCGCTTATTGGGAACGGTCGGGGAACCGATCAACCCCGAAGCCTGGATCTGGTATCACGAAGTCATTGGCGGATCCAGATGCCCCATCGTTGACACCTGGTGGCAGACCGAGACTGGTTGCATCATGATTACCCCCTTGCCGGGAGCGACTCCCACCAAACCAGGCAGCGCCACCTTGCCCTTTTTTGGCATCCTGCCCGAAGTGGTGGACGATCGGGGAAACCCGGTTCCCCAAGGCACCGGCGGCAAGTTGATCCTCCGCAAACCGTGGCCGAGCATGTTGCGCGGGCTGTGGGGTGACCCGCAGCGTTACAAGGAAGTCTATTGGAGCGAAGTCGGAGGCGCTTATTTTACCGGCGATGGTTGCCGGCAGGATCAGGACGGTTACTTCTGGATCGTGGGTCGCATCGACGACGTGCTCAATGTCGCCGGCCACCGCATCGGCACCGCCGAAGTCGAGAGCGCCCTGGTGAGCAATCGGCAGGTGGCCGAGGCCGCCGTGGTGGGCCGGCCCGACGAGTTGAAGGGCCAGGCCCTCGTGGCTTTTGTCACCCTCAAGAGCGGGGTGGCTCCCAGCCCCGAACTGCGCGAACAACTGCGCGCCCATGTCAGCAAGGAAATCGGGCCGGTGGCCAAGCCCGATGACATCCGCTTCACCGAGGCGCTGCCCAAGACGCGTTCGGGAAAAATCATGCGCCGCCTGCTCAAGGAGATCGCGGCCGGCACGGAGGTGAAGGGCGACACGACGACCCTGGAGGATTTGAGCGTGCTGGCCCGGCTGAGCAGCAGCGAAGAGTAACCGCGCTCAATGCAGAATCGGCAACGCATGCGGCCGGCGCAGCAGCTCCGCTTCGAAGTCGAGATAAAACTCCATCCGCCGCTCGGTCTCTGCCCCATCGATGCGCCGAGCCATCAGCAGATACGTCGCGCTTTACAAAATAAGCTTTGAACGAACCGCCCAGGCATGATGTCATCCCAAGCTGTGAAGGAATGCAGGAGCAATGGCGCCGTTGAGGCCGGCACGGAGCAAGCCACGGCGTCCATCCAGAAGTGCGGGGCCAACAGGCGGGCGACACTTCCGTGGGCCGCGTTCACCCTCATCGAACTGCTCGTCGTCATCGCCATCATCGGCATCCTGGCCGCCATGCTTCTGCCGGCCCTCGGCAATGCCAAGGAAAGCGCCCGCCGCATCGCCTGCATCAATAATCTCAAACAACTGCGCATCGCCCTTTCCGTCTACGCGGACGAAAACGATGGCCAGTTCCCACCCCGCAGCAAACCGTACTGGATGACGCGTCTCTGGCGCCATTACGAGAACCTCGTGGTGTTGAAATGTCCCACGGATAATCCGGAGGCTTCCCCCGCCGATCCTGATTCGACCAAACCAGACTACGCGCCGCGCAGTTACCTGATCAACGGGTTCAACGACTACTTTGAAGCCACCCTCAAACCCCTCGGCAGCAGTCAATGGTCTGAATTCACTCAGCACAAGTGGCCGTTTGGTTTCCCGGAGAGCGCCATGCGGGAGCCTTCCGAAACCATTGTTTTCGGCGAAAAGAACACGGACTTTTTTCACGTCCACATGGATTTTTCCCAAAACAACGATATCGACGGGATTGCGGAACAAAGCCGTCACGCCACCACCGTGAAGGGTTCGCGCGCGGGAGGGTCCAATTACGCGTTTGGCGATGGCAGCGTCCGATTCCTGCGATTCGGCCGGGCCCTTTCCCCCATCAACCTTTGGGCGGTAACCGCTCTGTGGCGCACGAACACTGCGCTGCTGTCCGGCCAATGAGCGGCCCCGTTGCTGGTCCCTGCGGAGTGGTGGCTTCGCTGCACATCCATCCCTCCGAACCGAGTGAGCCATTGCGGGTCATGGAATGTCTGAACCTGGTGGCAGGAAAAGGCATCAGGGAGGACGGCCGCTACTTTGATCGAACGAACGCCCGCACGGGCCAGCCGAATCGGCGCCAGGTGACTCTGATCGAGCGGGAACAAATCGCGGAACACGCCGCGGCGTTGGGCTTGCCGGGGATTCCGCCCGGGGCTGTGCGTTCCAACATCGAAACGGCCGGTGTCGATCTGCAATCATTCGTCGGCCAGGAAGTGGAAATCGGCGAGGCCCTTCTTCGTTTCCACGCGCCCCGCACGCCATGTGCCAAGATGGATGCCCTCTGCTCCGGCTTGCGCGAATTGATGCTCAACCATCGCCAGGGTGTGGTGGCGGAAGTAATCCGTTCCGGCGCCATTCGAGTGGGGGATCCTGTCCAACCGTGCGGGCCACCCTAGAGCAAAGTAAATAAAACCGTGGCCGCAAAAGAACGCAAAGAAACACAAAAGACAAAAAGATCTTTGCGTTCTTTGTGTTCTTTTGCGGCCAATTGAGCGGCGACAGAATCCATGAAAACGCTCTAGCCCGCGCTTTCTCTGCTGAACCACGAGCAATCTTTCCCGCAACTTCCTCGTCCTTGGCTGTGTCTTTGGCTTAGAATGTCCCAGATTGGTGGGGCAATCATGACAGAATTGGACAAGTTTGAGGGGTTCATGAAGAACTACCAGGACATGGTTTACGGCACCGCGATCCGACTGCTGGGAAACGAATCCGATGCCCAGGACGTCGCGCAGACCGTCTTCTTGAAGGCCTACGGGGCTTTCGGCAACCTGGCCCAGAGTCCGACGGCGGGCGGCTGGCTCAAGACGGTAACGACCAATCTCTGCCTGAACCATCTCACGCGGTATCGAAACCGCTGGCGATTTTTCTCCGAACTGCGCGCGGCGGAGGAGGGGCCTGATTTTGCCGAGACGATCGCGGCGCCCGACCAGCTGGAGCAAGGGTTGGATGAGGCGGACCGACGTCAATGGCTCGAAGCCGCGTTGCGGCGGCTGCCCGGCTCGCAGCGTGTGCCTCTGGTCCTGTTTCATTTCGAGGACCTGGCCTATGAAGAAATCGCGGAGCGGCTCGGGGTATCTCTGAGCAAAGTGAAGACGGACATTCACCGGGCGCGTCTGGCGCTCAAGCGCTATTTGAAGCCGGGCCTGGCCGGCGATGACCGCTTTGAACCGAAGCCGCCTCCGCCCTCGGCCCGGCCGACCAACTGATGCAACCTGAAATGGATCCCAAGCTGGAATTGCTGATCGACGCCGAGTTGAAAGCGCTTCCTCCCGTCAAGGCCCCCGCCACACTCGTTCCACAAGTGCTGGCCCTGTTGGCTTCCCGTGCTCAGCAGCCGTGGTGGCGACAGGTCTGGTGGCAGTGGCCGCTGGCCGCCAAAGCCGCTTACTTCCTTCTTGCCCTGGCCATCATCGGTGCGATCGGCGACGGAGGGGTCATGCTGGACGACGGCGTGGCCAATTATTCGCAGCAAGCCACCGAGCGTTTGGCTCCCGTCGCCAGCCTCTGGGACACGCTGCTCACGCTGCAGAATGCCGTCGGCTTGCTCTGGGTGAGGGCCGCCCAGCCGCTGCTTCTCTACGCCCTGATCCTGGGCGGCCTGCTTTACCTGGCCTGTCTCGGCCTCGGCACGGCCTGTGTTCGTTACGCTCGGAAACGCGCCTGACTCATGGATTCATCTCAACCACCCCGTTCGCCTCTCCGCTCGCAGTTTTTCATCAATTCCGCATGAACCAAATTTTTTTCCGCGTCCTCGGGTTGCAGTTCTTCATCTGGTTGGCGCCCTTGCCTGTGCCGGGGCAAGCCCCCGATTCGCCGCTGGAACGTCCCGAGGAGAAGGAGGAGGCCGGCGCCGACGCCACGAACGCGACCCGCCGAGGCAAGGTTCACCGCCACTCCCTGGGCGACCTGGTCGTGCTGGCCAACGATGCCGTCGTGAAGCAGGACGAAACGGCCCACGACGTGGTTGTCCTGGGCGGCTCCGCCAGCGTCGACGGAACGGTGACGGGGGATCTGGTCGTGGTGTTTGGCAAAGCCAGGCTTGGCCCGAAAGCGGAGATTCGGCGCGACCTGGTCGTGATCGGCGGAGTGCTGCAGGCGGATCCCGCGGCGAAAATCGGCCAAAACCGCGTTGTGATCGGGGGCGACGACAAAGTTTTGAAGGGATTGTCGTGGCTCAAGTGGCCGGCGCAATGGTTCAACTCCGGCCTGATGTACGCTCGGCCTCTGCCGCACCAGTACCTCTGGGGATGGGCCATCGCGGGTATTGCCCTGTTGCTTTACCTGGCCATCGCGGTGCTCTTCCCGCGCCAAATCCAGGCTGCCGTCGATGCGCTCGAGGAAGCGCCGGGAAACTCGCTGGTCACCGGCCTGCTGGCCTTCCTCCTGCTGGGGCCGTTTTTCCTGCTGCTGGCTGTCACCGTGGTGGGATTGCTCGTAGTTCCCTTCGCTGTTTGCGCCCTCGTGCTTTCATTTCTGTTCGGCAAGGTGGCGGTGTATCGCTACGCAGGACAACAGGTCGGCGCGCAATTGGGCTCGGCCGCCCTGCAGCAACCGCTGCTCGCCCTGCTCATCGGGGCGCTGCTCTTTTGTCTCCTTTACACGGTGCCCATTCTGGGATGCCTGGTCTGGGGAACCGTTGCGCCGCTCGGCCTTGGGGCTGTTCTGCTGGCCGTATGCAAGCGGTCGCGTCCCAAGGCCAACGGAACCGGCGTGGCCGCGCCGGTCCCGCCGGAGATGGCGGTCGCAGCGGCGGCGGCGGCGGTCCCGGCCGGACCGGGGCAGCCTCCGGAGTTGTTGCCGCGTGTCGGGTTCTGGATGCGCCTGCTGGCTTCCGTGCTCGACCTGCTCCTGGTGGGCCTGGTGTTCTCCCTGTTATTCCATCGCCACCGTTTGTTTCTCTTCTTCTGGGTGGTCTATCACCTGGCTTTCTGGTCTTGGAAAGGCACGACGATCGGCGGCATTATTTTGGGCTTGAAGATCGTCCGCACCGACGGTCAGCCGATGAACTTTGCCGTGGCCCTGGTCCGGTTGCTCGGCAGCTTTTTCTCCGCCGCCGCGCTTGGGCTCGGTTTTTTCTGGGCCGGCTGGAGCCCGGACAAACAAGCCTGGCACGACAAGATCGCCGGCACTGCGGTGGTAAAGCTGCCCAAAAGCACTCCTCTGCTCTGAAAGGGCCGGAATGGTTCAAGTCACCTGCCAGAATTGCCGAAGAATCCTCCAGAACGTGGCGACGGCGCGAGCCCGCTCGGAGAGGGGCCGAAACGCAAGATGTCCGTTGCTAAAGCGGATCGACACGACTAGGTTCCAAGCGCGATGGCTCTTGCCGACCGGACATACATGCGAAGTGAAAGCGTCAACCGACGTTGGTCGCTTACCCTGGTCATTCTGGTCGTCAATATCGTCGTTTTTCTTGCCGAATACGCGAATGGACAGCAGTCCCACGAGGCGTTCCAGGAATATGGGGCCTTGAGCCTGGACGGGGTGAAGCGCGGGTTCCTGTGGCAGTTCTTGACCTACCAATTTCTGCACGGCGGCCTGCCGCACCTGGTGGTGAACTCGCTGGCTCTTTATTTCTTCGGGCGCCCCCTGGAAGACACGCTCTCCAAAGGGTCCTTCCTCAAGCTGTATTTGCTGAGCGGGTTGGCCGGGGGAGTGGTGCAAGTATTACTCGCGCTGGTTTCCCCGCGGTTCGGCGTGCCGATGGTCGGGGCCTCCGCCGGCATCTGTGGGCTCATCGCCGCCTTCGCCCTCCTTCATCCGGACAGTACGATCTATGTCGGATTCTTCCTCCCTGTCCGGGCGAAGTATTTTCTGCCTCTGATGATCGTGCTGTCCCTGATTTTCCTGTTCACTGCGACCGAGGGCCATCGTGGCGCCGGGATTGCGCACGCGGCCCATCTCGGCGGCACCTTGTTTGGGGTTGCCTATTTTCGCTGGGCCGGCGAGTTCGATTTTTTCGCCCGGTTCTGGCAACGCATTCGTGGTCCGCGCCGATTGCGGCCCGTCCTCAAAGTGCGCTTCCCCAAACCCCCTGCCTGGAAGGAAGGCAAAGGCGGGCGCCGGGATGAAACCGGTGCCACGGATTTCATCAGCAAGGAAGTTGACCCGATTCTCGAAAAGATTTCCGCCCACGGCATCCACAGCCTGACCGAGCGCGAGCGCAGAATTCTCGAAGCGGCCCGCTCGCGCATGGAGAAAAGGTAGAGGGGCGTCGGGGAGAGCGGGATGCAGGATGCGGGATGCGGGATGCAGGATGCAGGATGCAGGATGCGGGATGCAGGATGTGGGATGTGGGATGTCGGATGTGGCATGCAGGTTGCAGGATGCGGGAGGCGTGATTCGAGAATTGAGGTTTTGCTCAAATGCCGTCGTTCGCGCGCCTCGCCTCTCTCGCTTGACACATCAAAGAATTCCGATGATGCCTCTCACCCCGCTGCCACCCGCATCTTGCATCCTGCGCATCCTGCATCCTGCATCCCGCATCCCGGCCCGCAGCTTTTCCTTCTCACCCGACCAAGCCTTTCCTACAGTCCTGGCATGATTCAACGCTACTCGCGCGCCGCCATGCGCGACATTTGGGCGGAACAACGCAAGCTTGAACTCTGGTTGCAAGTGGAGTTGCTCACATCCGAAGCTCTCGTGGAGGAAGGATTGGTTCCGAAGAAGGATTTTCGCATCATGCGTTCCCGCGCCGCCTTTTCCGTCGAGCGGTGCAAAGAACTGGAAAAGACCCTCCACCACGATGTCATCGCCTTCACAACCTGCGTGGCTGAACAGATCAACCATCCCGCCAGCCGATGGCTCCATTTCGGACTGACCAGCAGCGACATCGTCGATACGGCATTCGCGGTGCAGATCAGCCAGTCGGCCGACCTCTTGATTGAGGACGTCAAGGAATTGCGGGCGGTGATCGCCCGGAGGGCCAGGGAACATCGCTTCACCCCTTGCATCGGACGCAGCCACGGAATCCACGCCGAGCCGACCACCTTCGGGTTAAAGATGGCGCTGATGTACGACGAGTTCGGCCGGGCATTGCGCCGGCTCGAATCCGCCAAAGACTCCGCCGCCGTCGGGAAGCTGTCGGGAGCAGTCGGGACCAGTGCCCACTTGTCTCCGCGCGTCGAAGCCTACGTCTGCCGAAAGCTCGGCTTGCGTCCCGCGCCCATCGCCACGCAAGTCATCCAGCGCGACATTCACGCCGAATTCATCGGCACCCTGGCGCTCGTCGGAGCGAGCATCGAACGCTGGGCGACGGAATTCCGCCACCTGCAGCGCACCGAGGTGCTCGAAGCGGAGGAATTTTTCGCCGAGGGCCAGAAAGGCTCCAGCGCCATGCCGCACAAGCGCAACCCGATCACCGGCGAACGGTTGACCGGCCTGGCGCGCGTCCTCCGCGGCCACGCCGTCGCTGCCCTGGAGGACGTCGCCCTCTGGCACGAGCGCGACATCAGCCACAGCAGCGTCGAGCGCATCATCTTTCCCGACTCCTGTACGTTGCTCGACTACATGCTCGTCACGCTCCGGCAACTGACCGATGGCCTGATCGTTTATCCGGAAAACATGGCCCGCAATCTCCGGCTCTCCCTGGGCATGTGGAATTCGCAAACCGTGCTGCTCGCACTCATCCGCAAGGGCCTGACCCGCGAGCAGGCTTATGATTTGGTGCAGCGCAACGCCATGAAGACCTGGCAGGCCAAGCATGCCGGCAATGGCGCCGATTTCACCGCCCAACTCCTGGGCGACCCTCAACTGGCGCGACACTTCAAAAAGGGCGAGCTGGAAAAGCTCTGTTCCGTGGATTTTCATTTCCGGCAGGTCAAGAACCGCTTCCGGAAGCTCGGACTGTAAGGCCGGGCCGACCAGGGACTACCGACCGTGGACGGGCTGGGCAACCAGCCGGTGTCCGGCTTGAGCAGGCGGCGGAGAATCATGCTAGGGTTCATTGGTCGCTGCAAAACAGGTCGAGGAACAACGATTCTTCCTCGACCGGCGGTGAAAAAAGCCCCAGTAGATGATTATGAATACGTTTTTCAAGCTGGCAGCGCTCCTGGTCGTGGCGGCCTGGGTGGGCGTGGCGCCGTTCCCAGGAGCAAGGGAGGTCCTGGCCCATCCTGCGGACGCGGGTCTTAATCCGCCACCCGATTCCGCCACGGCTTCGAGCCGTCTCTCCACCAACACGACGGAGGTGATTCGCCTGGCCGAAGCGGCAGCGGATGAGAAACTGATTCTCGCTTATATCGAAAGTGCCCAGACCCCGTTCGAGCTCTCGGCTGAGGGCATCATCTATTTGAAGGATCTCGGGATTGATGAGTCCATCCTCACGGCCATGCTGCGTCACGACACGACGCTGCGCGAGCGCGGGCCCCAGCCAGGAGCAGCGCCTCCGGTCACCAACCAGCTGAACTCGGTCCCAACGCTGCTCTCTCCAGCCACCAATGCGGCGGCGACGGCCGGGGAGCCGGTCTATGTCACGAACGCGCCGCCAGACGTGGTGCCGTTTTACGACCCGCTCGAACCGTATGGGACCTGGGTTGAACTGGGAGGGCTGGGTTGGTGCTGGCAACCGCAGGTCGTGATCATCAACCGTTCCTGGCGTCCTTATTGCCATGGCGGACGCTGGATCTACAGCGATTGCGGGTGGTATTGGCACTCGGACTATTCCTGGGGTTGGGCCCCGTTTCACTATGGCCGGTGGCAGCTGCACCCGACCTGCGGCTGGGTCTGGCTTCCTGATCGCGTCTGGGGACCCGCCTGGGTCTGTTGGCGTCACTCCGACGCGTATTGTGGCTGGGCCCCGCTGCCGCCCGCCGCGCACTTCGTGGTCGGTCAAGGATTCCACTTCAACCATGTCAAAGTGGGGATCAACTTTGACTTCGGCCTGGCGCCGCCTCTTTTCACCTTCGTCGAGATCGGGCACCTGCATGAAAATCATCCGCACTTGCACGCGCTCCCCCCGACGCGTGTCAACGTCGTCTACAACCGCACCACGGTGATCAACCAGTATCTCGTCGACCGAAATAATCGTGTCATCAACCAGGGCATCGCGGTCGACCGCGTGGCCGCGGCCAGTCACCAGCAGATCCGTCCGGTGATGATCAAGGACGCCCCGGCGCCTGCAGGAGGGTTCGTCAAGCCCGATCGCCTCGAAAAAGTCGGCTCCACCACCGTGCTTTACCGACCGGAACTCAAGGTCCCATCCCGACGGAGTCCGGTGGTCGCCCAGAAGGTCGATGAACGTCACGCGGTTATTCGGCGACCCTTGCCCCAGCGTGTTCCGATCTCGGCGCCGCTGGCGGGCGGACTGCCTGCCGTTGGGAAACCCGCGCCCTTAACGCCGGCCGCGCCGGCGCAGAGTCCGGCTCGCCCCTCCCCGAGAGACGCCGCGGTAACTCCTGCTCCATCACCAAAGGGACCGCCCCTCTGTCACCGCCGGCGGCTGCGAGGTTGGAATCGCCAAAAGGACGGGAGCAAAGGCTCTGGAATGGCCACATCGCGCCACGAACACCTTCGGCTGCGGCCAGAGCGCCCGGCGGCTCGCCGGCTTCCCATGATCGGCCCGCTCATCATGGACCCGCTCCCAGAGGGCAAGAAGCGCCCCGCGTGGAGGGCGGTCGGTCCCCTTCCTGAGCTTCATTCAATAAAACTTTCCCTGGGTCGTCGAACACGGTATTCACGAACGCAAATTGAGCTGCCGCCGAATCATGAAATCTCATCAACTGCTCCCGGTCGGTCTGCTTGGCCTCCTCCTCAACCTCGTGGCGGTCGGCACGCAGGCCGACTGGCCGCAATGGCGCGGACCGGATCGCACGGACGTCTCCCGTGAGACCGGCCTGCGCAAGTCCTGGCCGAAGGCAGGCCCTAATCTGGCCTGGCTCTACAAGGACGCGGGCCTCGGCTACTCCGGTCCGGCCATCGTCGCGGGCAAACTGTTCACGATGGGGCTGCGGCAAGGCGCTGAATTTCTGCTCGCCCTGGACGCCAGGCAAGGCGCCGAACTGTGGTCCGCCAAAATCGGCGGCGCCCTGAAGAACAACTGGGGCGACGGGCCCCGGGGCACGCCGACGGTCGATGCCGATCGCGTCTATGCCCTGGGCGGTCAAGGATCGTTGATCTGCGCGAGACTGGCCGATGGCAAGATTCTCTGGGAACACTCGATGAAGGAATTCGGCGGCAGGACACCCGGGTGGGGTTACACCGAATCGGTGCTCGTGGACAGCAACAAAGTTGTCTGCACGCCGGGCGGCGCGAAAGGGACGATCGTGGCGCTCGATAAAATGACGGGCCAGCTGGTCTGGCAGAGCAAGGACTTGACGGACGGCGCTCAATACGCCTCCCTCATCCCCGCGAACGATCATGGCACGCGGCAGTACATCCAACTGACCATGGAACACGTCGCCGGCGTTTCTGCCGCGGATGGCAAGTTGCTCTGGACTTCGGATTGGCCCGGACGCACCGCCGTGATTCCCACACCGATTTTCCACGAAGGCCAGGTTTACGTGACGGCCGGTTACGGCGTCGGCTCGAAGTTGGTCAAGCTCGGACCCAACGATCAGGTCAGTGAAGTCTACTTCAACAAGGTGATGAAAAACCACCACGGCGGAGTCATCCTGGTCGACGGCTACGTCTACGGCCATTCCGACGGCGTGGGCTGGGTCTGCCAGAATTTTCAAACCGGCGAAGAGGTCTGGGCGGAAAGGAGCGCGCTGGGCAAGGGTGCCATCGCCTACGCCGACGGCATGCTCTATTGCCTGGCCGAAAGCAACGGGACCGTCGCGCTCATCGAGGCGTCGCCCAAGGGTTGGATGGAGCACGGCCGGTTCAAACTGGACCCGCAGAGCTCCCTGCGCAGCCCGCAAGGAAGAATCTGGACTCACCCCGTCATCACCGGCGGACGGCTTTACCTGCGCGATCAGGAACTGCTCTTCTGTTACGACGTGAAGGCGCCCTGACTGGTTCTCGCTCTCCTTCGACGCCCCGGTCGAGTCCTCCGCGCTCGCGCGATGAATCAGGGAACACTGGCATTTGCGCGGCCGGCCTGATTAGCTTGGGCGCAACGCATGGCGACGTTCGCGCTCGAACAGAAATCCATCGTCATCATCGGCGGCACCAGCGGCCTGGGCCTGTCCGCGGCCCGGGCCTTCCTCGCGGAGGGAGCCAGGGTGGTCGTCGTCGGGCGCGACCCGGCGAAGGTCGAGACGGCGGAGAGGGAACTGGGGCGCAATGTGATTGGCTTGGCGGCGGACGCCACCGATCCCAAAGCGGCCGTGGCGGCGATTAACATCGCGCTGGGCAATTTCAACGCCTTTCACGGTCTCTACCATGTCGCGGGCGGCAGCGGGCGGCAGCAAGGAGATGGACCGTTGCATGAATTGACCGAGGAAGGCTGGCAATACACCCTCAATGAGAACCTCACCTCGCTCATTTACTCGAACCGCGCCGCCGTCCGTCAATTCCTCAAGCAGCAAACCGGCGGCTCGATCCTCAACATCGGTTCCGTGCTTGGTTTCTCACCGTCACCGCGCTATTTCGCCACGCACGCTTACGCGGCCGCCAAGGCGGCGGCCATCGGGCTGACCAAATCGGCGGCGGCTTACTACGCGCCGGCGCGGATCCGGTTTAATCTGCTCGCCCCCGCCCTCGTGGCCACGCCCATGTCACAACGCGCGCAGGAGGATGCCGAGATCCTGGGTTTCATCGCGAGCAAACAACCCCTCGATGGCGGGCGGATCGGCCACGCCTCGGATCTCGATGGCGCGGCGGTTTATTTCATGTCGGACGATTCGAAGTTTGTCACCGGCCAGGTGTTGTCGGTGGACGGAGGCTGGTCGGTCTCGGAAGGACACCTTCCCGGGCGCGTCTCCGCCCCGGAGACCGGGCCGCCTCCGGCCGGACTGTTCCGCACGCTGGGCAAGGTATGGGGGCGGTTGACCAAAGGCGGCAGTTCCTCCTCATGAGCCACGCCATCGGCATCGACCTCGGGGGCTCCAGCATCAAGACTGTCGCCGTGACCGCCGCCGGTGAGACCCTCGCCCAGGCCGTCCTCCGCTTCGATCCCGCAGCGATGATGGATTGGGCCCAGAAGATCCGGGCCATGGTCGAACAACTCGAACGTCAGCAGAAGCAAGCGGCGACGCACGTGGGCCTGGCCGCGCCGGGCCTGGCGGCGAAGGATGGCCGATCCATCGCCCACATGCCGGGACGTCTGCAGGGGCTCGAAGGACTCGATTGGAATGCCTTTTTGAAGGTGGCCCCGCCCGTTCTGGTTCTCAACGACGCCCACGCCGCCCTGCTCGGCGAGGCGTGGCTGGGCGCGGCGCAAGGTTTTCAAAACGTCCTCCTGCTCACCCTGGGGACCGGCGTGGGCGGCGCGGCCATGGTGGACGGCCGGTTGCTGCGGGGGCACATCGGACGCGCCGGTCACCTCGGCCATATCAGCCTCGATCTGGATGGCCCGCCGGACGTGTGCGGCACGCCCGGCAGTCTCGAGGTGATGATTGGGAATTGCACGATTGCCGAGCGGACCGGCGGACGCTTCCAGACCACGCACGACCTGGTCGAAGCCCACCTCGCCGGGGATGCGGAGGCCTCGCGCGTCTGGTTGCGCTCCGTGCGCGCGTTGGGCTGTGCCATTGCCTCCTTCGCCAACATCCTCGACCCCGAGGCAGTCATCGTCGGTGGCGGGATCGCGCGATGTGGCGAGGCACTGTTCGCGCCGCTCCGGCGCGTGGTTTCCGAAGTCGAATGGAAGTCGACAGGTTACCAGGTGAAAATTCTCCCCGCGACCCTGGGCGAATTTGCCGGTGCCTTCGGCGCGGCGCGGCAGGCGATGATTTAGGCCCACGACCAGGCCAACCTTGAGATGCGCCCCTAGCGAAGGCTCATCCACGGTGTTCGGACCGGGGATTTAGCCTGTATCCGGCGGCGGAGACCGCGGATGTTGGATGACACGGATTGTTCTGTCTTCCCATAAGCCGGGTGATCCGGTTTTCCTTGCAGCATGTTCAGCTTGAAAAACAAGATCACGCTCGTCACTGGCGCCGGTTCCGGCATCGGTGCCGCCATCTCGGAAGTGTTCGCTCAAGCCGGGGCCCACGTTTATGTGGCCGACCGCGACGTCAAGGGTGGGCAGGAAACCGTGGCGCGCATCAAGGCCACGAAGCGTTCCGCCGAGTTCCTCGCGCTCGACGTGAGCAAGGAGGAAGAGTGTGAGCGGGCCCGCCAGGCGGCGCACGCCTCCCTCGGCCGCCTGGACGTGCTGGTCAACAACGCGGGCATCGGCCACGTCGGCACGATCCTCCAAACCAGCGGAGCCGATCTGGACCGGCTCTACGCCGTCAACGTGCGCGGCCTCTTCAACGTGACGAAGGCCTTCCTGCCCGGGATGATCGAACGCAAATACGGGGTGATCATCAACCTGGCCTCGATCGGCGGCGTGGTGGCCGTGCGCGACCGGCTCGCCTACTGCACCACGAAATTCGCCGTCGTCGGCCTCACCAAATCTCTCGCCCTCGACCATGCCCGGCAGGGCATCCGTTGCAATTGCATCTGCCCCGGCCGGGTCGAAACGCCGTTCGTCTCCGCGCGACTCAAAGAATACCCCGACCCGGAGAAGGCCTACCAGGAGATGGCCGCCAGCCAGGCCATCGGCCGCATGGGCCGGCCGGACGAAATCGCCGCCGCCGCCCTTTACCTGGCCAGCGACGAAGCCGCCTTCATGACCGGCAGCGAGTTCATCATCGACGGCGGCTGGAGCGCGGGGAAGTAGTCGGGCTCGCCGACAGGCAACTCGAACGTTGACCCAGCCCGACAAACGAGCTATCCCAGTTCCTTCAATGGCCATGACTGGTTCACCCAGATGGTTGAGTTTTGCCCCAGGGAATACGGCCGCTCAGAACGCCAGGCTCGCGCGTCCCGCGGCGGATCCATGGCGCGCTCGCCACCGCCGGTCCGTGGCATTTCTGCCCGCGATCGTGCTCCTTGGAGTCGGCATCGGCGCCGCCGTGGGAAGGGCGGCCCCGGGGAACGGAGCCGTCGGTTCGACTCCCGGCGTGCCCGGGGCGGAACAGACCCATTGGTCATTGCAGCCGCTCCGATCGGTCAACCCGCCTCCAACCGCGGACAAGACCTGGGCGCGAACGGCCATCGACCAATTCATCCTGGCCAAACTGGAGGCCAACCGGCTGGTTCCCAATCCGCCGGCCGACCCGCGGACCTTGCTGCGGCGGGTCACTTTCGATTTAACGGGCCTGCCTCCGACGCCGGAAGAGTTGCGGGATTTTCTCGCCGACCGCTCGACCAGCGCTTTTGAAAAAGTGGTGGACCGGCTGCTGGCCAGTCCGCGCTATGGCGAGCGCTGGGCGCGTCACTGGATGGACGTGGTGCACTTCGCGGAAACCCACGGCCACGACCAGGATCGCATCCGGACCAACGCCTGGCCCTATCGCGATTATCTCATCCGCTCGTTCAACGAGGACAAACCGTACGCGCGCTTCGTCCAGGAACAGTTGGCGGGCGATGTCCTCTTCCCGGACGAGCCGCAGGCCACCGTCGCCCTCGGGCTGATCGCCGCCGGTCCGTGGGATGAAAGTTCTCTGCGCGACATTCGCGAGGACACCCTCGACCGGCAAATCGCCCGCTACCTGGACCGCGATGACATGGTCACGACCACGATGTCCACCTTCGTCAGTACCACGGCCCATTGCGCCCGCTGTCATGACCACAAGTTCGATCCCATTTCGCAGGAGGATTACTACAGCTTGCAGGCGATCTTCGCCGGCGTGGACCGCGCGGATCGGCCCTTCGACGCCGATCCCCGCCTTCACGCCACTCGCCAGGCGCTCCTTCGCCAAAAGCGGGCGCTCGAAAAAAAGGATCCGACCCTCTGGTCATCGCTGCTCGAGCCGGCGCGACAGGCCGAAGTCGTCTCCTTCGAGAAAGAGCTGATGCGGGAGAACGCGGCCTACACCGCTCTCAGCCCCAAATCGTTTGTCTCATCGAATGGCACCGTTCTCACCCGGCAACCCGACAGCTCATTGCTGGCGGGCGGGCCCCGCCCGGAGAAAGATACCTACGTCATCACCGCGGAGACCGACGTGAAAGAGATCACCGCCGTGCGTCTCGAGGTGCTGACAGACGACACGCTGCCCCACCATGGACCCGGGCGGCCAGACAACGGCAACTTGCACCTGAGCGAGTTTCGCGTGCTGGCCGAACCTCGCGTTGACCCCGCCGCGCCTGCCGCAACCGAAGGCCGGGGCGAGCCGACTGCGCCAGCCAAGGCAATGCCCCTGGCCCTGCAGAACCCGACCGCGGATTTTGATCAGCAAGGGTGGACCGTCGCGCACGCCATCGACGGAAAAGAAGCGACGGCCTGGGGCATCCATCCGGAAGTCGGAAAGGCGCATTACGCGATTTTCGAGCTGAAAGAGAACCTGGGCTTCGAGGGCGGAACGACGTTGACCTTCTTCCTGGAACAAAACCACGGGGGCGCTCATTTGATCGGACGGTTGCGTCTGTCGGTCGCCACGGCGCCGCGCCCGGTTCGCGCCCGGTCCCTGCCACCGGACCTGGCGAGCCTCTGGGCCATCCCCGCTGCCCAACGCACGGACGAGCAAAGGAAGGAATTGGCGGCCTATTGTCTCAAACAGCAAATCGAAGCGAAACTGGCCGCCCTCCCCAGGCCGCAACTCGTCTACGCTGGGGCCAGCGATTTTGTCCCCGACGGCGGGCTGGTTCCGGCAAAGGCCCCGCGGCCGATCCGCTTGCTGAAACGCGGTGACATCAATCGCCCCGGGACGGTATGTCGGCCGGGAGCGCTTTCGGCCGTGACCGGACTGGAGAGTCGGTTTGCCCTTGCCGATCCGGACGACGAGGGCGCGCGGCGCGCGGCGCTGGCCCAATGGCTGGTCGCCGCGGGAAACCCCTTGACCTGGCGTTCCATCGTCAACCGCATCTGGCACTACCATTTTGGCCGGGGCATCGTTGATTCCCCGAACGATTTGGGAGAGATGGGCGGCCGCCCGTCGCACCCGGAACTGCTCGACTGGCTGGCGGCGTGGTTTCTCGGGCACGGAGGCTCGTTCAAACAATTGCATAAACTGATCGTCAGCAGCGCGGTCTATCAGCAATCTTCGCGGGCAGGCCCGCCCTCCGGCGGCGCGAGAGGCGACGACCGCCTCCAGGCGGCGCGCCAAATCGATTCCGATAATCGCCTGCTCTGGCGCAGGAATCCCGCGCGGCTTGACGCGGAATCCTTGCATGACGCCATCCTGCAAATTACCGCCCAACTCGACCTGAAGATGGGCGGGCCCTCGGTGCAGCAGTTCACCCTTAGTCCCGGAGTGCATGTCACGCCCGTGGTCGACTACGCCGCGTTCGACGTGGACAGCGAGGCGAGCCGGCGCCGCAGCGTTTATCGATTCTTGTTCCGCACCCTGCCGGACCCGTTCATGGATTCGCTGGACTGTCCCGATGCCTCCCAGCTGACGCCCGTCCGCGGCGCCTCCGTCACCGCCTTACAGGCCCTCTCCATGTGGAATAATCATTTTGTCCTGCGCCAGAGCGAACGGTTCGCCGAGCGGGTGGCCCGGCTGAACCGGAATCTGCCCGGCCAAATCGAAGCCGTCTGTCAGTTGGCCCTCGGACGCCCGCCGTCGCCCGAGGAAGCGAAAGACCTGCTCGCTTACGCGAAGAAGCATGGCCTGATCAACCTCTGTCGCCTGGTGTTCAACAGCAATGAATTCATGTTCGTCAACTAGCTGGTCACATCCGCCTTGACCCGCCCTTTATGAAACTCTGGAAGCAACCAATCCTCGCGCCTGGCTGGACCGCCATGGCGTTCTATGCCGCCTGGTTCATCGCCGGACCTTTCCCGGAGATACCCGCCGCCCGCGCCCAGGCGACCGCCCCTCGTTTCCAGCAGGAAATCGCCACTTTCGCGCAGTCCGACCGGACCAACCGGCCGCCGCCAGGCGCCATCCTGTTCATCGGCAGTTCCAGCATCCGCTTGTGGAAAACGCTGGCGGAGGATTTCCCCGGCCAACAGGTCATCAACCGCGGCTTCGGCGGTTCGCAGTTGATCGATTCCGTCAACTACGCGGAGCAGATCGTTCTCCCTTACAAACCCAAACTCATCGTGCTCTACGCCGGGGGCAATGACATCAACGACGGAAAATCGCCGGCGCAGGTCCTGGCGGACTACCAGGCGTTCGTCGGCAAGGTCCACGCCGCCCTGCCGGCCACCCGCATCGCCTACATTTCGATCGCCCCCAACCCGGCGCGCTGGGCGCAGGTCGAAAAAGTCCGGGCCGCCAACCGGCTGATCGAGGATTACGCCCGGCAGGATCCCAAGCTCACGTTCATCAACGTCTTTCCCCAGATGCTGGGCGAAGACGGGATGCCGCGGCCGGAGATCTTCGAGCCGGATCGACTTCACATGAACGCCAGGGGATATGCGCTGTGGAAAAAAATCGTCGAGCCGTTTCTCAGCCAATACTGAGGGGGCCGTGGATTAGGCAACACTCGGTTGCGGCGCCAGCCCCTTTGGAGATGGATGCGCAGCCCCGGGAGGGGCGAAAGAAACACGGCAGGCAGAGCGGTTCTTCCGCCGCTCCGCGGCTCTTGTCCTTCAACGCCGATCCCCACGGCTTACGCCGTGGGCTACTTTCTAACGCTGCTCCGCAGCTGACAGATTCGGATGTGCCATCTCTTCGCAAAACTTCGGGTGCGCCTTCCCATCGCGTTTGCTCCATTTAAGAGTTGGCAAATGCGGCATTACTGTCCAAAGGTTAGAGGCGCAAAATCAAGTATGATGAACGGCCCCATGCTCAGTTTGGCTTGCGCCGCCCTGGCGGTCGCCAGCGGTATTGCCGCGCTCGGGGAAACGCCTCCGCCAGCCGCCAAACACTGGGCCTTTGTCCCGCCCGTCCGCCTGCGTCCACCTGCCGTGAACGATCGGCCATGGCCGCGCAATCCCATCGACCTCTTCATCCTCGCCCGGCTGGAACGGGAGAGACTCAGTCCGTCGCCCGAAGCCGACCGGGTCACCCTGGCCCGCCGTCTGAGCCTGGATCTGATCGGTCTGCCGCCGACACCGGCGGAAGTGGATCGATTTGTGAACGATCGCAGCCCGGACGCTTATGAGCAACTGGTCGATCGTCTGCTGGCTTCGCCGCATTATGGCGAACGCTGGGGCCGCCACTGGCTTGACCTCGCGCGTTTCGCTGACTCCAACGGCTACAGCATCGACGCGCCACGCTCGATTTGGAAATATCGCGACTGGGTCATCCAGGCGCTGAATCGGGACCTGCCGTTCGACCAATTCACCATCGAGCAACTCGCGGGCGACCTGCTGCCCGGCGCCACCCTCGACCAGAAGATCGCCACTGGATTCCATCGCAACACCCAAATCAACCAGGAAGGAGGGATCGACCCGGAGCAGTTTCACGTGGAATCGGTCATGGACCGGGTGAACACCACCGGCACGGCCTTCCTCGGCCTGACCATCGGTTGCGCGCAGTGCCACGACCACAAGTTCGACCCGATCAGCCAGAAGGAGTATTACCGGTTCCTGGCCTTCTTCAATAACACCGTCGAGGATGGCCATGGCAAAGCGACGCCCGAAGGCATGCTCGAGATTCCCGGCGAGTTCGAAAACCCGGAAAACCTCCAGAAGGAATGGGAAGAAACCCAGGGGGACCTGGGACGTTTTCTGGACGGCCGCGGCAACGAAGTCCTCAAGTGGGAGCGGTCGCTCTCGGAGGAGCAACAGCAAAAGCTCAAACCCGTGTTGCGCGAGGCGCTCAAGCTCTCGTGGCGCCAGAGAACGATCTCCCAAAAGCGCGCCGCCTACGCCGCGTTCCGCCCGGACGACCCGGAGTTCAAATCGCGCGACAAAAAACTGTCCAAGCTCGAAAAACGCGAGACCAAACCCGTCACGACCCTGTTCATGATCGAACGGCCCGAACCGCGCCCCTCGTTCGTCTTCATCAAGGGCGACTTCACGCGCAAAGGCGAGCGTGTGACGCCCGGCGTGCCCGCGATTTTGCCGCCGCTGATCGGGGCGGAAGAGCGCGGTGAAGGCCAGGCGGCCACGCCCGCTTCATCCCTCGATGGGGCGCGGGAGGCGGAGGCAAGCCGCCTGCCCAACCGCCTCGACCTGGCCCGCTGGATTGTCGATCCGCATAATCCGCTGACCGCTCGCGTCATCGTCAATCGCGTCTGGCAGCAGTACTTCGGTCGCGGCCTCGTCGAGACGGAGAATGATTTCGGCACGCAAGGCTCGCCGCCCACCCATCCCGAGCTGCTCGATTGGCTGGCGAAAGAATTCACGTTGCCAACCCCGGAGGCCGCCCCGCGAACCGCGCCCGGCGCGGCGCGCGCCTGGAGTCTCAAGCACCTCCATCGCCTCATCGTCACCTCCGCCACCTACCGTCAATCTTCCCACGCTCGCTCCGACCTCTCGAGGTTGGACCCGAACAACCGACTGCTGGCCCGCCAGTCGCGTCTCCGGCTGGACGCCGAGATCGTGCGCGACGTCGGCCTCAAAGCCAGCGGCCTGTTCAACGATCGAATCGGCGGGCCGAGCGTCTTCCCCCCGCAGCCCGACGGCGTCATGAAACTCGGTCAACTGAAACGGGACTGGACGACCAGCGTCGGCCCGGAACGGTATCGCCGCGGGATGTACACCCATTACTGGCGGGCCACACCGCATCCCGCGCTGGCCGTGTTCGACGCCCCGGACGCCTTCAGCACCTGCACCCGCCGCCTCCGCTCCAACACGCCACTGCAGGCGCTCACGCTGCTCAACGACCAGGCCTTCCTCGAATTTGCCCGCGCCCTCGCCCTGCGCGTCCTCCGGGAAGCCACTCCGGCCGGCCGCATCGATCTCGCCTTCCGCCTCTGCCTGTCGCGTCATCCTGCGCCGGACGAGAAACAGTGCCTGCTCGCTCTGCTCGACCGCGAACGAGCCGCGGTGGGAAAAGCGCCGCCCGCGCAAGCAGGAGCCGCCACCGGCGCCGCCTCTTCCTCCCCGAAGCCGCCGGAGCAAATCGACCCGCAGCAACTGGCGGCGTGGACGACTGTCTCCCGCGTGCTCCTCAACCTCGACGAGACGATCACCCGAGAATGACCACCGAGCTCTCCCCTCTCCAGCACCTCACGCGCCGCCACTTTTTCAGCCGGTGCGGGCTGGGCCTCGGCTCGATCGCGCTGGCGTCGCTCCTGGACGAGCGCCGTTTGTGCGGCGCCACGGCCGCGGCCTTGTCGGATCCCCTCCGGCCGAAGCCGCCGCATTTTGCGCCGCGCGCCAAAAGCGTCATTTACCTTTTCATGGCCGGCGGACCGTCGCAGCTCGAACTGTTTGACTACAAGCCGAAGCTCATCGAGCTGAACGGCCAACCGATCCCCGCGTCGTTCATCGAAGGCAAGCGTTTCGCCTTCATGGGGAGCAGCCACGGCACCAACCTGCTCGGCACCCGCCGCGCCTTCCAACGCCATGGCCAGGCCGGCATGTGGGTCTCGGAGCTTTTCCCGCACACCGCGACCATCGTCGATCAGGCAAGCTTCGTGATGTCCGGCTCGACGAACCTGTTCAACCACGCTCCGGCGAAGCTTTTCATGAACACCGGCTCGGGCCAGTTTGGCCGGCCCAGCATGGGTTCCTGGGTCGCCTACGGCATCGGCAGTCAATCGCAGGACTTGCCCGGGTTTGTCGTGTTGCAGAGCGGACCGCGCGGACCGCGTGGCGGCGCGGTGAACTGGGCCAGCGGTTTTCTGCCCACCTCTTACCAAGGCGTCCCGCTGCGCAGCCAGGGCGATCCCATCCTGAACATCGCCAATCCGCCCGGCGTGACCGCCGGCCGGCAGCGCGACACCCTCGATGCCATCCGCGCCCTCAACCTCAAGCGCCTCGTGGAAACCGGCGACCAGGAAATATTCACGCGCATCTCCGCCTACGAGATGGCTTACCGGATGCAATCGAGCGCGCCCGAACTGATCGACCTCTCCGGCGAGAGCGCGGCGACCCTCAAGCTCTACGGAATCGATCCAGACCAACCCTCGTTCGCCCGCAACTGCCTGTTGGCCCGTCGCCTCGTCGAACGCGGCGTGCGCTTCGTCCAGCTCTATCATACCAACTGGGACAGCCACGGCGGCCCGGGCGAGAATCTGCAAGGTGACTTCGAGAAGGTTTGTCGCGAGGTCGACCAGGCCCAGGCCGCGCTCGTGAAGGACCTCAAGTCCCGCGGGTTGCTCGATCAAACCCTCGTCATCTGGGGCGGCGAATTCGGCCGCACTCCCATGGGCGAAAATCGCGACACCACCGGGCGCAATCATCACATCGATGCCTTCACCCTTTGGCTGGCCGGCGGCGGAGTGCGGGCCGGCGCCATCATCGGCGAAACGGACGAACTTGGTTTCAACCCCGTCGCCGATCGCGTCCACGTCCACGATCTGCACGCGACAATTCTGCACCTGCTCGGCCTGGATCACAAAAAACTGACCTTCCGGTTCCAGGGCCGCGATTTCCGGCTGACCGATGTGCAGGGGGAGATCGTGACGCAATTGCTGGCCTGACCGGGCCGCCGGGCGCAAGGCTGCCCGAGCTGCTGAGACTGGTTACTGGCAGCGGCGATGGGACTGGTAACTGGTAACTGGTAATGGGCGATTGAATGAGGCTCGGGCGAATCTCAGGTTTTGCGCGGTTCTACATCTCAAGGATGCCAGCTTTGAGCCACGGAGTGGCGTCGGCTTTGACTCTGCTCCCCAAACACCGAGATGCGCCTGGGGAGGCTCAGGCACATCGATGAGACTTGCCATTGTCGCGCCGGCGATTAACGTGGCTTCGCGCCATTATGAAGCTCGGAATCCTCTTTGCCTGGTCTGTTCCGGAACTGAGAAACCTGACGGGAGCGCAGTTATTGAAGGTGTGGGGCGCCTGCACGCCGTATTCTCGAAACACGATCTATCTTCACCTGATCGGCCTGCTGGCCTGCTGTTCGGTCATCTTCAACCTGGCGATGCGCTTGCGCGGCCCGTTCCTCCTGGATTTGCTGGGCCTGGCCCTCGGACTCACCGTGCCTTCCAATATCTACTTCTACGTCGTCTTCAAAGACCGCCGTCAGGCCATTCGCCAATTCATCGAAGCCAACTGGGAGGAGTTCAGATCGTAACTCGTCCCATGAACCTCCGAGTTGCAGCGGAGCGCGCCCGGTCCCCGGGCGCAGCGCGTGACCAGAAAAGCGGGGTAGACCATTCCAAGCTCTCGGCTCCAGGCGATGCGCTGCGGGCCGGGACGGCCCGCGCTCCGGGCAGCGCAACCCGAGCTGACTCACGTCGGCTGCTACGAAAAGCCCGGACGACGCTGTGGGGCGTGGCCGCTGGCCTCACCGCGGATCATTCCAGGTAAAGAAACGAGTTTGCGGCCAGCAGCATCTGGCAAAAATCGCTCCAGACGCGGGCGTCGGCCTCGGGTTGGCCGGCGTACTGGCCCTGCTGGGCTTGCAGGAATTCCGCGGCGGCTTGCCGCTCGGCGACTGTCGGCGGGCGGGACAGCACCAGGGCGAAAGCCCGATCGAGACGCGACGGAACATCGGCCTCCGCCATGAGGCGCCGCGCGAAGGCCCGGCTGCGGGCGCGGGCGAACTCCGAGTTCAACAACGCGAGCGACTGCAGCGACATGGTCGACGTGGTGCGTTGGGCACAGTTCGGATTGAACTTCACCCCGTCGAAGAGATCCAGGAACGTCACCGGGTTGGTGCGGTGCTGCTGCAGATAAAGTGAGCGCCGAGTGGCCCCACGTTTCTTCTCGTTCACCACGTACTGGCCCTCCTCGCTCTTGTCGATCGGGACGTAGGCCCCGCCCATCTCCAATTGCAACTCACCGCTCACGCTGAGCATGGCGTCGCGCAGCGATTCGGCGTCCAGCCGCCGCAACGGATAGCGCCACCAGAGACGGTTGTCGGGGTCGCGCTCGAACGCGTCTTGCCGCAGCCGGCTGGCCTGGCGGTAGGTGGCCGACTTCACGATCAGCCGATGGATCGATTTCACGCTGTATCCCGCTCGCGCCAACTCCGTGGCCAGCCAGTCGAGCAATTCGGGATGAGTTGGTTTCGCGCCCGTTCGACCGAAATTGTCGGTCGTGGCGACCAGGCCGGCCCCAAAATGCCCCTGCCAGATGCGATTCACCGTCAAACGCGCAAAGACGGGATTGTTCGTTGACGCGGCCCACCGGGCGAAGGCGAGACGGCGGCCCGAGGAACTCGCGGCGCGGAGAGCGTCCGCCGCGGCGTTGCCGGTGGGTTTGTGCGCGAGGTTTGTTCCACTCTCATTGGCGGGCGACGGGCTCGACGCCGGCGTCAGGCGCCCCCGACAGAGGATGGCCGGCACGCCCGGGCCAACTTCCCGGCCTGGATTGCCATAATTGCCGCGCACCAGGAGGTAATGCGGCGGCGGTCCCGGCGTGACGTCCGTGGCCACCGCCAACTGCGGCAGTGGCACCGGTCGTTCCCCGTCTTTTTTCTTGATGGCCTCTTTGAGTGCGGCGGAGGCGGACTCAAATTCGGGGAACCGCCTGGCCAGGTCCTCATCCTTGATCTGGGCGATTGCATCATTGGTTTTCAGCAGCGCCTTCATCGATTCCGTGCGCTCCTTCTCTTTTGTGTCGAGGGCGCTTTTGAGCGTGCCCCGCAAAGGCTCGGGAATCTTTTCCAGGGCTTCCTGTTGGGCCAGCTTGCGATAAGGCGCGGTCAATCCTTCGAGCGCATCCTTCATCGCTTTCCACTCGCGCTCAAATTTTTCGAGCTTCCGCCGGTTTTCCTCGCGTTGAACGCGCGTGCCCAGGGTGAGGTTGCGCTCGTTCGGCTTCAGCCATTGGTCGTGGTTGTAAATGGGTTTGAGGATGGCCTGCAGCCCATAATATTCCTCCTGCGTGATCGGCTCGAACTTGTGATCGTGACAGCGGGCGCATTGCACCGTCAGGCCGAGCAGCGCCGAACCGATAATCTGCACGTTGCCCTCCAGAACCGCGTAACGGTCCGCCCGCAGTTCCGCGGCGTTGCCGTCGCTTTCCCCGGTTCCGTCGGGGGCGTTGCGCAGGAAATGGGTGGCCGCCAGTCGATCTTCCATGTCCGGCGTAATGTCGCCAGCGCGGGTGTAGCCGCACAGTTCGTCGCCGGCGATTTGCTCTTGCACGAACCGGTCGAAAGGCAGGTCGGCATTGAACGAGCGCACCACGTAATCGCGATAGTGCCACGCCAGGGGCCGATCGCTGTCGGCACTGAAGTAGCCATTGGAATCAGCATATCCCGCCACGTCGAGCCAATGCCGGCCCCACCGTTCCCCATAGTGCGGCGAACCCAGCAACCGTTCGACCAACTGGTCGTAAGCGTCGGGCGAATTGTCCGCCAGGAATTCGGCAACTTCCTGCGGCGCTGGCGGCAGCCCCAGCAAGTCGAAGCTCAACCGGCGAATGAGCGTGGCCCGATCGGCTTCGGGCGAGGGCGCCAGTTTCTCCTTCTCCAGTCGGGCGAGAATGAAAGCGTCCGGCGGCGTCCGCGCCCACTTTTGGTTTTGGACCTTAGGCTGGGGTGGACGGGCCGGCGGCTGGAAGGCCCAATGGTCCAGGCCGGCCGGGTCAGCCGCCGGCACCCTCAGGCCCAGGGACAGGCCGAGCAGCAAGACGGGGGCTGATTTCATGTGGCCTGTTTTACTCCTTTTTTCCGGACCGGCAAGGCTGTTGCCCTATGACCCGTGAATGACCGATGACCGATAAGGAATGACCAATGACCAATGACCAATGCCCAAACGGGCGAATGGGGTCCCGCCAAGTCGCGTGTGGAGCTTCATACAGGTTGAGCATGAGCGGGGAGCTTGGCCATTCATTGGGCACTGGTTATTGTGCATTGGTCATTCTTTGGTCATTGGTCATTGGTCATTGGTCATTCGATCGGTCATTGGTCATTCCACCGGATCCCCTGTTCAGGAGAGTTGCGTCAAATCAGCCCGCCCGTTAGCGTCGGCACGTCAACCAAGCTTATGAACGCTTCGCCTTGCCGCGTCTCCTGGATCCCAGCGGCTTTGCTGTTCTGGGCTGGCCTGGCCGCTTTCCCCGCCGATTCCTCCCCGTCTCTGCTCCTCCCCACCCGCAGCCGCGTCAAGACCGCCGATGGCCGCGACGAATGGCAGCGGGTCGAGAAAACCGTCGCATGGAACCCAAAGAAAACCGCCATCGTCATTTGCGACATGTGGGACAAGCATTGGTGCGAAGGCGCCACCCGACGGGTCGCGGAGATGGCGCCGCGCATCAACGCGGTCGTGCAGAAGGCGCGCAGCCAGGGCGTCTTCATCATCCACTGTCCGAGCGACACGATGAAGTTTTACGAAGGCACGCCGGGCCGCAAGCTCGCGCAGGCCGCCCCGCCCGCCACCCCCAAGGTCCCACTGCAACGCTGGTGCTCTCTCGACCAGACCCGGGAAACATCCCTCCCGATCGATGATGCGGACGGCGGCTGCGACGAGTTCCCGCAGTGCAAGACTTACACCGCCTGGAAAAAGCAAATCGCCACCATCGAAATCAGCGAGGGCGATGCCATCACCGACAGCGCCGAAGCCTATTATCTGATGCAACAGCGCGGCATCGACCACGTCATCGTCATGGGCGTGCACCTCAACATGTGCGTGCTCGGGCGACCCTTCTCCATCCGCCAGATGGTCAATCAGGGAAAAAACGTCCTGCTCATGCGGGACCTGACCGACACCATGTACAACTCGCGCCGCCGCCCTTATGTCCCGCACTGCGTCGGCACAGAGTTGATGATCGAACACGTCGAAAAATTCTGGTGCCCGACCATCACGAGCGCGGCCTTCCTCGCCGGAGGAGAATTTCGCTTCAGTGAAGATCGCCGTCCGCAGGTGGTGTTCTTGATTGGGGAGGACGAATACAAGACCTGGGAGACCCTGCCCCGGTTCGCCAGGCAGGCTCTCGAGTGGCGCGGGTTGCGCGTCTCGATCGTCCAGGAGAGCAAAGCGGACAAAAACAACTTTCCGGGCCTGGTCGAGGCATTGCGGGAGGCCGACTTGTTGCTGGTGAGCGTGCGCCGGCGTGGCCTGCCCAAAGAACAACTCGACGCGGTGCGCGCCCATCTGGCCGCGGGCAAGCCGCTCGTGGGAATCCGCACGGCCTGCCATGCCTTTGCGCCCAGGGGCCAGGAAACCGGCGGCGGCGGCAGCGCCTGGTGGCCCACCTTCGATCCCGAAGTCTTCGGCGGCAATTACACCGGCCATCACGACGCCGGCCCGCAAACCTCCATCCGCGCTGTCCCGGGCGAAGAGAAGCATCCCATCCTGGCCGGGGTAAACCTGGCACAACTCGTCGGCCACGGCTCCCTCTACACGGTCAGCCCGCTCAAAAAAACCGTCCGACCCCTGCTCGTCGGCTCCATCCCCAACCAACCGCCCGAACCAATCACGTGGACGCACTCCTTCGGGGCAAAGGAGGCCCGCATCTTTTACACGTCCCTGGGCCATCCGGATGACTTCGCCAACCCCTCCTTCCAGCGGCTGTTGTTGAACGGAATTCTTTGGGCGCTCGGCCAGCCCATTCCGCCGGCGGAGGCTAAAGCCGACCAAGCTTCCCGCCCGTCTCGCCAGCCGGAGCCCGCAGGGGAATCGGAGAGACCTCCGAAGGAAGCCACGCCGCGCGCGGATGCGGGACAAACCGGAAGTGTATCCGACCCCCGCTGGCGACGATTGGCCGTCCCTGGCGCTTGGGAGGAGACCGCGCCCCTGGATCACGATCGGATCGGCTGGTACCGCTGCTGGGTGAAGGTGCCCGCGACCTGGGCTGCCAAAGAAATGACGTTGGCCGTCGAGAATATCGAAAACGCCCACGAAGCCTTTGTCAACGGCGCCAAAATCGGCGGCGCCGGCCGGTTCCCGCCGAATTACCAGAACGGGATCGAATTCGCGAACCGCTACGTGGTTCCGCCAGAAAAGGTCCGCCCCGGTGCCTGGAATCTCATCGCCATCCGAGTTTGCGCCCACGAAGGCCCCGGCGGCTTCCGCGGCGCCCCGCCGCAACTCGGCACGGACAAACAACACCTCAGTCTCGCCGGCTCATGGCAGTTTCGACAGGGGGACGATCTGGCGTGGGCGCACGTGCCGGCCCCGCCGGGCGATCAGAAGAACCGTGCGCCTCGTGCCGCAAATTCCGGCGGATCCTCGAATGCCTCGTCGCAGGAGAAGTTGCTCCCCGCCCCGGCGACAGTCGGACAGGGAGAAGGTGAACCGGGCCTGTCATCCTTTGCCGCTTTCTCCAAGGTCGAAGAGGGCGCTGTCCCGAGGGGATCCAGCGGACATCCCATGGCCAACCGGGGCAACCCGCTCGAACCCGCCGAGTCCGCCAGGAGTTTCACCGTGCCACAGGATCTGGAAATCGAACAAGTGCTCTCCGAACCGATCGTCCGCCAGCCCCTCTTCCTCAATTTCGACGAGCGAGGCCGGATGTGGGTCGTGCAATACATTCAGTATCCCGCCCCGGCCGGCCTGAAGGTCGTGAGCAAGGACGTCTTCTGGCGCGCGGTGTATGACAAGGTTCCCCAACCGCCCCCGCGCGGCGCGCGCGGCCTGGACAAGATCACAATTCACGAGGACACCGACGGCGACGGAATTTTCGACAAGCACAAGACGTTCGTCGATGGTTTGAACATCGCGACGGCTTGTGTGAAGGGCCGGGGCGGCCTCTGGGTGCTGAACCCGCCCTATCTGCTCTTCTATCCCGACGCGAACGACGACGACGTGCCCGACGGCCCGCCGGTCGTGCACTTGGAAGGCTTCGGTCTGGAAGACACTCACTCCGTGGTGAACAGTCTGCGCTGGGGACCGGATGGCTGGCTTTACGCCGCCCAGGGCAGCACGGTCACGGGAAACGTGCGCCGCCCGGCGGAAACGAATTTCGTCCACACCCAGGGCCAGAACATCTGGCGCTACCACCCGGGGACGCACCGCTATGAAGTCTTCGCCGAAGGCGGTGGGAATGCGTTCGGGGTCGAAATCGACGCCCAAGGCCGCCTCTTCTCCGGTCACAACGGGGGTGACACGCGCGGTTTCCACTACCTGCAAGGGGCCTATCTCCGCAAAGGTTTTGAAAAGCACGGTGAGCTGTCGAACCCGTATGCCTTCGGGTATTTCCCGCAAATGGGCGGGACGAAAGGCGAACGTTTCACCCACAATTTCATCCTTTACCACGGCGGCGCCCTGCCCGACCGGTACGAAGGAAAACTCTTCGGCGTCGAGCCTTTGCAAGGCCGCGTCGTGCTGAGTGAGATCCTGCCCGACGGTTCGACCTTCCAAACGCGCGACCTCGAACGCGTCGTGACCAGCAGTGACAGCTGGTTTCGTCCCGTCGATATCAAAGTCGGCCCCGACGGCGCGATTTACCTGTGTGACTGGTACGATCGCCAGGTGACGCACACGCGCAACCAGGAAGGGAATATCGACACGAGCAACGGTCGGATCTACCGGTTGAAAGCCAAAGGGGCAAAGCCCCTGTCGCCATTTAATCTTGCCCAACTCCGGGACGAGCAGTTGGTCAGCCTGCTCGAGCATACCAATGCCTGGTTCCGGCAAACCGCCCTCCGGTTGCTGGCCGATCGCGGGGCCGCCCCGGGTGGATCGGCCGAACTCGCATCGCGCCCAATTGTTCCACACCTCGTCAAGCTGGTTTCGGAGAGCCAGGGGCAACTCTCGCTCGAGGCTCTGTGGGCCCTCCATCTCAGCGGCGGCCTGACCGACGAGGTCGCGCGAAAAACGCTCCACCACTCCAATCCGCAGGTGCGGCTCTGGACCGTCCGGCTCCTCGGCGATGAAGCGCCGGTCCAGGCGAACCGGGTTTCCCCAGACCTCGCCCGGGAACTCGCCCCACTCGCGCGCGGCGAGCCGGACGTCGAAGTTCGCGCCCAACTCGCCTGCACCGCCCGGCGTCTCCCGGCGAAGACCGCCTTGCCCATTCTCGCCAACCTCCTCCATCACGACGAAGACGCCCGCGATCCACGGCTGCCATTGCTGGGCTGGTGGGCCCTGGAATCGAAGTGCGAAGGCGATCGGGACGCGGTCTTGCGGCTTTTCGAGGAGTCCCCCTTTTGGACTCAGCCGCTCGTCCAACAGCATCTGCTCGAGCGGACCATGCGCCGCTTCGCCGCGGCCGGCACGCGCCAGGACCTCCTGGCCTGCGCCCGACTCCTGGAACTTTCGCCCGCGCGCGAGCAGAGCGTGAAATTGATGGGCGGCTTCGAAGAAGCCTTCAAGGGCCGCTCCCTGGCCGGTCTCCCCGACGAACTGATCCGCGCGATGGCCCGCCATGACGTCGGGTCGCCCGCCTTCCGCTTGCGCCAGGGAAAGCCCGAGGCGGTCGAACGGGCCCTCCAGGCCATCCGCGACCCGCAGGCGGACAAGCACCAGCAACTGCAGTTCATCCAGATCCTCGGCGAAGCCCGGCAGCCGGCCGCGGTGGCCCCCCTGCTCGAGCTGCTCACCCGCCGCGCCGACCACGACCTGCGCTGCGCCACCCTCACCACGCTGGCGGCGTATGACCGGGCCGAAATTGGCACGACCGTGGTCGAACTTTACCACACGCTCACGGGCGACGTGCGCACGGCCGCCGAGACGTTGCTGGCCAGTCGCACTGCCTGGTCCCTGGACCTCGCCGAGGCCGTACGCGCCGGGCGGCTCAAACCTTCCGACGTCCCGCTCGAAGTCGTGCGCCAGATGAAACTGCACAAGAGCGAGCCGCTCGCCACCCTCATCGCCCGCCAATGGCCCGAGACCGGCCGGCCGACTTCGGCGGCGATGCAACAGCAGATCAAGCGCTTGGCCGAAGTGGTGCGCTCGGGCAAGGGCGATCCTTACCGCGGCCAGAAACTGTTCAACACCACCTGCGCTTCCTGCCACACGTTGTTCGCGCGCGGAGGCCAGGTCGGTCCCGATCTCACCAGTTACCAGCGTCAAGACCTCGACGCCATGCTCCTCAACATCGTCAATCCGAACGCCGAAGTCCGCGAGGGTTATGAGAGCTTTTTTGTGGAGACCCGCGATGACCGGACGCTGAGCGGCTTTCTCGTCGAGCGCGACCATCACGTGGTGGTCCTCCGCGGGGTCGACGGCCAGAACGTCACGCTCAACCGGGAGGAGATCGCCGAGATGAAGGCCGCCGGCCTGTCGCTCATGCCGGAAGGTTTGCTCGATAACCTCGATGAACAGCAGGTTCGGGATCTCTTCGCCTACCTCCGCAGCACGCAGCCGCTCGCGAACTAGTCGCGGTTGACCTGTCGGCGGGCCCTGATACCTTTTGCGCGGATCTTGCGTCTAATGTCCTCGCCGGTCACAGGCCTGCGCTATGAACAACGATCTGAAGTATTTGGTCGACCACACTCCCAAACTCGAAGACTTCTTCCAAACCCGCCGCCAGTTTCTCCGCCGGTGCGGCCTGGGCCTCGGCGCCCTGGGCCTGGCCACCATGCTGGGCGATGAATCCGCCAGGGCCGCCGCCGCGGCGGGGGCGGAGCTGGAATCCAACCCGGCCCATCATCCGCTGGCGCCAAAGCCGGCGCCGCTCCCGGCCAAGGCCAGGCACGTCGTGCATATCTTCGCCCAGGGCGCCCCTTCCCAGGTCGACACCTGGGACCCGAAGCCAGCCCTCGCCCAGTATGACGGCAAGTCCATCCCCGCCTCCAACGGCGTGGCCTACGCGTCCCCGTTCAAGTTCAGGAAAATGGGCCGGTCGGGCATCGAAGTCAGCGAAGTCTTCTCGAAGATTGGCGAACACGTGGACGACCTCGCCATTATTCGTTCGATGTACACCGACATCCCGGCCCATGACATCGCGACGCTCTTCATGAACACCGGTTCGCTGCGCCTGGCCCGGCCCAGTGTCGGCTCGTGGGTGCTCTATGGCCTGGGCACAGAGAATGAGAACATGCCCGGTTTCATTTCGTTGCGGCCCGGAAATGTCCCCCCGGGCGGCGCGTCGAACTGGCAGGCGGCCTTCCTGCCGGGCCTTTACCAGGGCACGAGCATCAACACGAAGAGCCCGAACGTCGACCAGATGATCGAGAACATCCGCAGCCCGTTTCTGGGCCTGAAGGAACAGCGGCATCAACTGGACCTGGTCCACAAACTCAACGCCATCCACAGCCAGAATCTTCAGAAGGAAGCCCAACTCGAAGCGCGCATCGAGGCGTTCGAAATGGCCTACAAGATGCAGCTGGAGGCGAGCGACGTCTTCGACACCAGCCAGGAACCGGAGAACATCCGGACCCTCTATGGAAGCAGCAGCCAGGGCCGGCAATTGCTCATCGCGCGACGACTCATCGAACGCGGCGTCCGCTTCGTCCAGGTCTGGGCCGGCGGCTGGGATCACCATCAGGACCTGGCGGCGCGACTGGAGAAGAGCGCCGCGGAAATCGACGGGCCCTGCGCCGCCTTCCTGACCGATCTCAAACAGCGCGGCTTGCTCGATCGCACCCTCGTGATCTGGGGCGGGGAGTTCGGCCGCAAGCCGGTCCGCGATCGCAACGGCAACGACAATCCCGGCCGCGACCACAACCATCGCGGGTTCAGCACCTGGCTGGCGGGCGGCGGGGTCAAGGGCGGGACCATTTACGGCGCGACCGACGAGTTCGGCGCGGCGGCGGTGGCCAACAAAGTCCACGTGCACGACCTGCATGCGACCATCTTGCGCCTGCTCGGTTTTGACCACGAAAAGCTGACCTACCGCTACAACGGTCGTGATTTCCGTCTGACCGACGTTTACGGCAGCGTGGTAAAAGATCTAATCACGTGAAGAGGGGGCTCCTGATTGCGGATTGCGGATTACGGATTGCGGATTGCGTAACGCGCCACGGTTCATGGGCGCAATGCTCGGTCGATAAACCGTGGAAGCTCCCCATGAACCGACTTGTCACTGGTAACTTGTCACTGGTAGCTGGCGATTCGCAGAGGCTCATCCCGAGTGTGACGCCGTTTTCAATTTCCAGTTACCAGTTACCAGTTACCAGTTACCAGTCTGAACGGTTCCTGGTCCCGTTGCGCGGTCAAGGAACCGTGAGGGTTCTCCATGAACCTGCCGATTGCGGATTGCGGATTGCGGATTGCGGATTGGGTACTCCGCCACGGTTCATGGCCGGTGAGCAGGTCCGAAAGGAACAAGGAGCTCCCCATGAACCTGAAAAGGCTCGACCGAAGCGGTGGAGACTGGCCGTTGGTGGCTGGTGCCTTTTGGGTGTTTGGTGCTGTGTCCCGGGCGCTCTGGCGGCCGCTTTACCCAAACTCTCCTCCCGCGACACCGCGTTCTTTGAAAACAAGATCCGTCCCCTCCTCGCACAGCACTGCTACAAGTGCCACAGCGTCCAGGCGGCCAAAGTGAAGGGCGACCTGCTGCTGGACACACGCGCGGGGCTCCTCAAGGGTGGCAAGTCGGGCGCGGCGATCGTTGCCGGTGATCCCGAGAACAGTCTGCTCATCAAAGCTGTCCGTTACAGTGACCCGGACCTGCAAATGCCGCCCAAAGGCGAGAAGCTCTCGGACCCCCAAATCGCCGACCTTGTCCAATGGGTAAAGATGGGTGCGCCCGCGCCGGACATTTCAAATTTCAAATCTCAAATTTCAAATCCCCGGACTCACTGGTCATTCCAGCCGGTCACGAGACCGGTGCCGCCGGCGGTCACGAATGGGGCCTGGGTCAAGACTCCAGTCGACGCCTTCATCCTGGGCCAACTGGAAGAACAAGGCTTGAAACCCTCTCCGCCGGCCGACAAGCGCACGCTGTTGCGCCGTGTCTATTTCGATCTGATCGGCCTGCCGCCGACGCCCGAGGAAGTGCAGGCGTTCCTGGACGACGCTGCGCCCGAGGCCTTCGAGAAGGTGGTCGAGCATCTGCTCGCCCTGCCGCAATACGGCGAGCGTTGGGGCCGTTATTGGCTCGACGTCGCCCGTTATTCGGATACCAAGGGGGAAATCAAGCGCCCGCGGGAATCGCCCCTCTACCCGTTCGCCTGGACCTACCGCGATTACGTCATCAAATCCTTCAACCAGGACAAGCCTTACAACCGCTTCGTCCTCGAACAAATCGCGGCCGACAAACTCCCGCTCGGCCAGGACAACTCCGCGCTGGCCGCCCTCGGCTTCCTCACGCTCGGCGAGCGTTTTCAGAACAACGAAAACGACATCATCAACGACCGCATCGATGTCGTCTCCAAAGGGTTCCTCGGCCTGACGGTGAGTTGCGCCCGTTGCCACGACCACATGTTCGATCCAATCCCGACGAAGGATTACTATTCGCTGCGCGGCATTTTCGCGAGCACGCACGAGCCGAAGGTGCTCCCCCTGATCGGCGGTGACCCGACCCATCTCCCGGACTACGCCGACTACTACACCCAGCGCACCAACCTGCAGATGCAACTCGACGCATTGCTGCCGCGCTTCCGCAAGGCCAACCAACAGGCCAAACGAGCTGTCTTGCGGGAACGCATCGAGTTGCAGAACAGAATCGACGCGCTGGAACTGACGCACCCGGGCGCCCCGCCCCGCGCCCACGTGCTCCTGGACAACCCCAACCCCAAGGACTCGCCGGTCTTCCTCCGCGGTGAGGCGGAAAACAAAGGCGAAATCGTCCCGCGCCGTTTTCTCGAATGCCTTTCCGGGCCGAATCGCCAGCCGTTCCGCCTCGGCAGCGGGCGCGTCGAACTGGCCAATGCCATCGCGAGCAGGAGCAATCCGCTCACCGCCCGCGTGATGGTCAACCGCATCTGGCAGCATCATTTCGGTGAAGGGATCGTGGCCACGCCCGACGACTTTGGGGCAATGGGTTCGGCCCCCACTCATCCGCAGCTGCTCGACTGGCTGGCCAGTGAATTCATGGAACCTTCGCTGCCCGCGGCCACGCGCAACGGTTCCGGAGCTGCGCCCGCTTCCTCCCTGGCCCAATCCAACGCTGCCCCGGCCGCACCCTGGAGCATCAAACATCTCCACCGGCTCATCCTGCTCTCGGCGACTTACCAGCAGAGCAGCGACAATCATCCGCGCTACTCGCAAATCGATCCGTTTAACCGGCTGCTCTGGCGCCAGAACATCCGCCGGTTGGAATTTGAGCCATTGCGCGATTCGCTGCTCGCCCTCGGCGGCAAGCTCGACACCAACCTCTACGGTAAATCCGTGCCACTCGCGCTGGTCAAGGGCCGAAGCTTCCGCGCCGCCCTCGTGCTCGAGCCGAGCCATCGCCCGCAAGACATCGGCTACACGACGCGCCGCACCATCTACGGCTACATCGATCGCTCGGATCTGCCTGAAGTATTCAACCATTTCGATTTCGCGAACCCGGAGATGGAAAACGGCCGGCGTTACGAAACCACCGTGCCGCAACAGTCCCTTTACCTCATGAACAGTCCGCTGGTCGTCGAACAGGCGCGCAACGTCGTCCAACGACCGGATGTGAAGCTCTGCCCAACCGACGAAGAAAAAATCAAGCGGCTCTACAACATCATCTACCAGCGCCCGCCGCGCACGGAGGAGATTCAGCTCGGGTTGGAGTTTCTCGAGGACGCCGCCACCCCGGCGGACAGCGCGCCGGCCACGATCGCATCGAAGCGGATTAATTTCGACAAAGGCAAGGTGCCGGAACAACTGAAAACCAGGCGTGAGGCCTTCATCGCGGCCCGCAAAGCCGGCGTGCGCGAGATGAAACCGCTGGACGCGTGGGCCGAATACGCCCATGCGCTGCTCCTCGCCAACGGAGCGTCCTTCGTCGACTGATGTTCAATTGACAAATGTCAGCTCGTTGGTTTCCAGCAGCACCTGCGCGAACTTTTCCCACGCTTCCATTTGCTTCGGCGCCACCGTGCCACTGAAGTCTTTCTCCGCGTTCCATTCCGCCACTTCGCCGGGCCTGACTCCTTCCCTGAAACGAACGGTCGGCGTCCAGGTGAACGGGCCCTGGCCGGCGACGACGAAGTCAATGGTATCGCCACGTTTCACCAGCACTCGGGGGAGCGTGGCGGACAATTGACCCTTTTGCGGCGTGTAGGTCCCGAGCAGACCGGTGCCGCTGGAAACAATCCAGCCCCGCACGACGTCGGCCGCATTTTTCGACGATCCGCGGATCACGCCGTCAATGGCGATGAAACCGTCCCGGCGCGCCGTCCAGCGGCGGATGGCGGCATGGGGCATGCCGTGGCCGGGCGTGCCGCCCGTTGCGGTGAGGGAGACGTTGCCGATTTGGCCGGTGGCCTGGCGATTGCCGAGGACCCAGGCGCGACCGTTGAACCTGGTCAGCTGAACGAAGTGGTCGACTCGCTTGGCCGCGGGGTCGAATTCCCCGTAGCCATATTCCCAGGCGAGCGCTCCGGCGTTGGCCGTGGTGGCCCCGTATTCGCTGTGGAAATAATCGAGCGCCAGCTTCAGCTCCACCTCGGTGGGCGCGCGCTGGTAGATGAGTTTGAAAAGAAGCTTAATTCGCTCTTCGGCCTGGGGCAGGGCCTTGAAGTCGGGCCGGAGCGTGAGGTTCCGGGCCTGCTCGACCACCAGCGGGCTGTTCATCATGAAGAGCGCCTGTTGCGGGATGATGGTCTCGCTGCGTTTGCCGGTGGTGAGGTCGGGATTGGCAAAATCGAAAGCCTGAAACATGTTCGGAAGCCGGGCGCGATCGATGTAGGCGTAGACCGTGCGGCGCGTCGGGTAAGGTTCGGCGTCCAGCCGCACGCCGGGCCCGCCCATCGTCAGGTCGAGCCGTCCGCCAAGGTAAAGGATCGTGTCGCGCAACGCCTCGAAATCGAGGCGGCGCCGGTTCATTTGCCAGTAGGATTTGTTCCCGGGATCGAGCTGGGCGTAGCGCGGATTTTCCTCACTGCTCTGCTGGTAAGTGGCCGAGAGCATCATGAGACGATGGAGATGCTTGATGCTCCAGGGAACGGCCGGGGACGGGTTGAAGTGCGGGAGGGAGGAACCCGGATCGACCGCGGAACGACTTAATGCTTCCGCGGGGACCGATGGTTCCATGAATTCACTGGCCAGCCAATCGAGCAGTTCCGGATGGCTCGGCGGCTCGGACCGAACGCCGAAGTCGTCCGGCGTCGAGACCAGTCCGTCGCCAAAGTGATGGAGCCAGACACGGTTGGCCAGGACACGGGCGGTCAGCGGGTTGTCCTTGCCCACGATGCTCCGGGCCAGTTCGAGGCGGCCGCTGCCCTCCTGGAAAGGCTGGCGGTGGGTGCCGGCGATCAGTTCCGGCGCCTGGCGCGGGACAACCGGGCCGCGATTGCCGGGATTTCCTTTGACCATGACGTAGGAGTCTTTGGGCTTTTCGTTGTCCACCAGGAGATGAGCGCGTGGCGGAGCGCCGGGATGGCCGGCTTTCAGATCGTTGATCGCGCGCTGCAGGGCGTTGTAACTGTCGCGCGTCCGGTTGTCGCGGTTGATGAAGTTCTGCACCGCCCGGTCATCGAGGTAAACCGGGGAATTCCTGGCGTAGAGAACCTGGCGGAGTTCTTCCTGGCTCTTGTCCGGAAGTTCGGTCGGCTCCGGCAACGGCGTCGTGGCACTCTTCTTCCGCGCTTCATACGACGCCCGGAGCCCTTCCCAGGTCCGGCTGACATTGAGGAAGAGGGCTTCGTAACGGTTGGCCACCTGGCCGAGGTTGGTGGGCGGGCTGATGAACAGTTTGGCGACCTGCGGGTTGATCGGCCTGGCCGGGTCCGCGTTGGCGTAGAACTTCGCGGACAGTTCGCGGGCCCTGGCCGCAAACTCCGGCTCCGGCACGGCGACGAAGGCAAACCAAGGCGTCCAAATCGGATGATGCTTGCCGGCGCGGCTCTTCAGGTAATCGTGCCACGCGTTGGCCAGCGAAGGCTGAAGGCCGCGCCGCTGCATGAAGGCGTTTCGTGGCAGGCCATTGGTGACTTGTTTGTATTCCTGAAGGGCCATCAAGTATTCCGCGGTCTTACTGCGCCATTCATGGCCCAGTTCGCGCTCGATCTTGTCGCGAAAACTCTCCAACGCGGCTTCCTTCGCCGCCAGCTGTTGCTGATAGTCGCGGTAAGCCGGCGTATCCTTCGGCTCTTCGAGCACCGGGCCTTCCTTTGGCTCGTTGCAGCTGTTGAACACTCCGTGCAGCGCGTAGTAATCCTTGGACGGGATCGGATCGAACTTATGGTCGTGGCAGCGGGCGCACCCAAGCGTCAGCCCCATGGTGCTTTTGCCAATCAGGTCGATGCGGTCGTCGATCACGTCGTTGAGGTTGTTTCCGAACCGATTACCCAACGTGAGATAGCCCATCGCCGCCAGCTCCCGCCGATCGGCCAGGTTCAGCTTGTCGGCGGCAATCTGGCGCAGCACGAACTGGTCGTAGGGCAAGTCCTGGTTGAAAGCGCGAACGACCCAGTCGCGGTAGGTCCAGGACCAGAGGTAGCGATCGTCGCGGCCTTGGTTCTGCGGCCCGCGGGTGTCGGCGTATTTGGCCAGGTCGAGCCAGTAGCGGCCCCAACGTTCACCGTAGCGCGGCGAGGAGAGCAGGCGCTCGACCAGCGTGGCGAAGGCGCCGGTCGATTCGTCGGCCAGAAAATCGGTTAGTTCCTTCTCCGTCGGCGGCAGGCCATGCAGGTCGAAAGTGGCCCGGCGGATCAGCGTGACCTTGTCGGCTTTCGGCGCGGGGCTGAGGCCCTTGGACTGAAGACCGGCCAGGATGAAATGATCGATGGGGTTCAGCATCCACGGCGATGCCTCACTCACCTGGGGAACCGGCGGCCTCACCACCGGCTGGTAGGCCCAATGCCTCCGGCCATTTGAAATTTGAGATTTGAAATTTGAAATTTCCGGTCCGCGCGGGTCTGGCGCGCCTTCGCGAATCCAACGTTCGAGATCGGCGATGACATCGTCGGGAAGTTTTTGGTCATTCGGCGGCATCTGCAGATCCTTGTCCTGATAGCGCACGGCCGTCATCAGCCGGCTCTTGTCCGGGTTGCCGGGAACGATGGCGGGGCCGGAGTCGCCGCCTTTGAGGACGCCATCGCGGGTATCGAGGAGCAAGCCGCCCTTGATTTTCTCGGCACCTTGACTGTGGCACTTGTAGCAGTGATTCACCAAAACGGGGCGGATCTTGGTTTCAAAGAACTCGGTTTCGCTCGAAGAAAGTTTGGGCAGAGCGGCCCCCGGCGCAGCCGGGACAGAGCACCAAACACCCAAAAGGAACCAGCCGCCAACGGCCAATCCCCAGAGCTTCGGCCAGCCTTTTCCTAGCAACCGACGTGAGTCGGCCCTGACTTTCCCCGAAGACGACTGAGCGGACTCGCGCGCGGAGCGCGGCCCATCCCGGTCCGCAGCGCATTGCCCGAAGCTGAGAGCTTGGATGGCCGTGGCGCCACGCCTTGGGACCATGAACCGTTTCGACTGGTAGCTGGTAACTGGTAATTGGTAACTGGTAACTGGTAACTGGAAATTGAAAACAGGATTCACACTTGGGATGAGCTTCTGAGACTTGCCAGTTACCAGTGACAAGTTACTAGTGACAAGTCGGTTCATGGAAGGCCCCACGGTTCCTTGGCCGCGCAACGGAACCATGAACCGTGGCGCATCACGCAATCCGCAATCCGCAATCCGCAATCCGCAATCAGGAGGTTCATGGCTCGCCTGCCCTTCACGCGATCACGTCTTTCACGACCTTGCCGTAAACATCCGTCAGACGAAAATCGCGGCCGTTGTAACGGTAGGTGAGCTTTTCGTGATCGAAACCGAGCAGGTAGAGGATCGTAGCGTGGAGATCGTGGATGTGGATTTTATTTTCCACGGCGCGATAGCCGAGTTCATCGGTGACGCCATAGGCCTGGCCGCCGCGCACACCGCCGCCGGCCATCCAAAGGCTGAAGGCGCGGCCGTTGTGATTGCGCCCCGGGGTGCCACCGGCCATGTTGCCGTCGGCCGAAGGCGATCGTCCGAACTCGCCGCCCCAGATGACCAGGGTGTCCTTGAGCATGCCTTTCTGCTTGAGGTCGGTCAGGAAGGCGGCGATGGGTTTGTCGCATTCGGCCGCTTTGTTGCGCAGCGCAGTCTCCAGGTTGTTATGATGGTCCCAGCCGGTGTGCCAGGCCTGCACGAAGCGCACGCCCTTCTCGAGCAGACGCCGCGCGATCAGCAACTGACGGCCCTGCGGCGTGTTGTCGCCGTAGAGCGCGCGCAGTTCGGCCGGCTCCTTGCTGATATCGAAAGCGTCGGTGGCTTCCATCTGCATCTGGTAGGCGAGCTCGTAGGCCTGGAGACGGGCTTCGAGGTGTCCGTCCTTTTTCAAGGTCTGGGCATGGACTTCATTGAGTTGATGGAGCAGGTCGAGTTGCTTGCGCTGTTCGGGCAGCGAGACGTATTGGTTGCGGATGTTCTCGATCAACTTGTCGATTTGCCTCTGGCTCGTATTGACCGCCGTGCCCTGGTAAGCGCCGGGAAGGAACGCGCTGCGCAGGTTCTCCGCCCCGACGCCGCCCGGGGCCAGGGCGATGAAGCCGGGAAGGTTCTGGTTCTCCGTGCCCAGACCGTAGGTGATCCACGCGCCCACGCTCGGTTTCACCAGCCGCAGAGAACCGGTGTTCATCATCACGGTCGCCGCACTGTGGTCGGGGATGTCGGTCCACATCGAACGCAAGATCGACAGATCATCAACGTGCTGGCCCAGGAGCGGAAACACTTCGCTCACGGGCAGACCGCTTTGCCCCATTTTCTTGAACCGGAAAGGCGAGGCGAAGGCCGTGCCGCCCAGGTCCCCCGGCATGGACTTGTCGTGGTATTTCTCCAGTTCGGGTTTGGGATCCCAGGTGTCGATATGGGAGGGTGCGCCGGAGGCAAAAATGTGAATGACGCGCTTGGCTCTCGGGGCGAAGTGAGGCGGTCGTGGCGCCAGCGGCGAAGACGAATCCTCCGCGGCGAAGCCCTCCGGCGCGGGCAGCAGCCCCAGGCCAACCAGGCTGGTCAAACTGAGGGCGCCGAAGCCCAGACCGAACCGGTTGATGAATTGGCGGCGGGTGACCAGCAAGTCCTCGGGGCGTTGTTGGCAATCCTGGCAGGTTCTCTCGATCATAACACTGGTTGGTTGGCGCGCGACTCAACACCCGGCAGGCCGCTCCGCAGCTCTCCACGTCCTTCGCCAGGCATTGACACTCAACAATAACAAAAATGGGCCAACTGACAATGGCGAAGTGGCCAGGCCCGCTCCCCGGGCCTCTGGCCAAAGTTCTCTTGCCAGCCCACTGGTCCCGGTGTTTACTGGCCGCATTCGAGGCCCGCTTCAACCATGAGCCTGCCAACGCATAAAGGACCCCGGCCAGCCCGGAAGAAAGGCCCGCTCATCTACCTCGTCGATGACCAACCCGTCTTATTGGACCTGGCTGAATTGTCGCTCCAGGCGGACGGCTATGATTTCAAAAAGTTCCTCGACCCGGAGTCGGCCCTGGAAAGCTTTCTCAAGGCACGGATCAAACCCGCCCTGCTGATCACCGACTACGCGATGGGAAAAATGAACGGCCTCGAGCTGATCGAGAAGTGCAAGGCCGTCAAGCCGGATTTGAAGAGCATCCTGATTAGTGGAACCGCCGGCGCGGAGATCGTGCTCGATTCACCCGTCCGAATTGACCGCTTCATGGGCAAGCCCTACCAGCCGGCCAATCTCGCCGAGCTCGTCCGCCGCATCCTGGCGCACGAGGCGGCCGCCTGATCGCCGGTGAAACCATGAAGCCGCCAGCCAGCCGGACACGCTGGAACCAGGCGGGCGCCGGCGCCGCCTCGTTTGACACGCTCGGGCGCTTCTCCTAGCCTGCGTTCATGTCGTTGCGCGGAAAAAAGCTCGGCTTGCTCCTCTCCACTCGCCCCGAAGATCCCAACTTCCGCCACGGCGTGGGTCTGGCTGACGCCGCCCTCAACGCGGGCCTGAAGGTTTACCTCTATTGCATCGACGATGCGGTCTTCGGGATCGGCGATCCGCAGTTGCAGTCGCTCCGGCGGCGAGGATTGAACCTGTATGCTTGCGCCTACGCGGCCCAACGCCGGAGCATCCCCTTGAGCGAGGGCGCGGCGTTTGCCGGGCTAACCGTGGTCAGCGACCTGATGGCGGGCACGGATCGATTTCTCAGTTTCAACTGACCTCGCCAGGATGAAGCCCCGTGTCCTCTTCACGGTCACGAGCGACCCGCGCACCAGCCCGCGGCCGGCGGAAGCCGTCCGCATCGCGGCCGGCGTCGGCGCATGGGAGAAGGTCGAAGTCACGCTCTATTTGCATGACGCCGCCGTGCTCGCCCTGGGCGAGACGGCCGAAGAACTGGTCGATGGCGAACATTTCATCCGGTATCTGCCGCTGCTCACGGGGCGCGCCCGGCCGATCTACGTCCAGCGCGGCGCCCCTTTGTTCGATGGACTCGAACTGGGCCGGGACGGCGTCCCGTTCGAGCCCATCGAAGAGAAACGATTGGCGGAACTCGCGGCTTCCAGCCAGTACGTCGTGCGTTTCTGATCCATGAAGAAAGTGCTCCACATCCTGACGAAGAGGGGCGACGCGCTGGCCCGGGAAATCATCGCCCAGGAACGCACCTGGGCCGCTTGCGAAGTGGAGACGGTCGACCTGACCTCGGGCGCACCGGACTACGCGGAACTGTTGCAGAAGGTCTTCTCCGCGGATTCGGTGGCCGTGTGGTAACGCGTTGGTCGCCCCTCTTCCGGGCGGTTGCCGCGCGGGGAAGCCGTAGGCAGGCGGAACTACAGGCGGCGGATCTTCAAGTTGCGGAACCAGCATTCGTCCTGGTGATCCGTCAGCATGATATGGCCCTGGATCTTGGTGCCAAAGCCGGGAGCGGATTTGAATTTGCTTTTGGCCACGGCGGCTTCGACGGCGGTGCTGCCCAGATCGTACTCGAGCACCTTCTTCCCGTTGAGCCAGTGCTCGACATGGTTGCCCCGGAGCACGATTCGCGAGAGGTTCCAGTCACCGGCCGGCTTGAGCGGCTTGTCCGCGGCGGGCGGCAGCACGTCGTAAAAGGAGGCGGTCTGGCGCTTGGGACCGGACTTTCCGTCGGGATTCTCGTCGTCGTCGATCATCTGATATTCGGGACCTGGAGCCGACGGGCGGTCCTCGGTGACCAGGTACTTCAACCCGTTATTGCCGGCGCGGGCGATGCGCCATTCCCAGGTCAGGTCGAAATCATCGAAGCGATCTTCGGTGATGATGTCGCCGCCCTTTTGATTGGCCAGCTTCTTAAGGATGCCCTCCTCGACTCTCCATCCGCGGCCGGGAGCGGCCTTCTGGTGGTAAACCCGCCAGCCTTGGAGGGATTGGCCGTCGAAGAGCAGTTTCCAGCCGGCGGCTGTTTCTTCGGCGGTCAGCGTGTTAAGCGGTTGGGCCGCCGGGGCCAGGAACGGGAACGCCGCGATCACGACCAGGAGGGTCGCGGCGCGCGGCCAGGAGGGCAAAAGCGTTTTGATCGTCATGTTCGGAGCGGACCTTAGCGTCGCGCCGTGGTTTGGCCAAGCTTTCTGACCAAACTTTGGTTGCGTTAGAGGCGCTCTGCGTCAAGTTACCCCCATGATTAGCCGTCGCCGGTTTCTGCAAAGCTCGACGTTTGCGACCGCCTCTTCGGCCCTGGCCTTGCCCCAGGGCGCGGGGGCGGCCGACCCGACCGCCCAATCGCCCGGCCGGAAGCCTCGTCACATCATTCACATGGTGGCGGACGGCATGAGCATGGGCACCTTGACTTGCGCGGATCACCTCTCGCAATTACTGCGCCGGGGACGGGGTCTGACCTGGGTGTCGCTGCTCCAGAACCCGGCGGTGAGCGGCGCCTGGGTCAACATGCGCTCGCTCAACTCCCTGGTCACCGATTCCGCGGCGGCCTCCTCGAGCTGGGGCAGCGGATCGCGTGTGATCAACGGGGCGATCAACCAATTGCCGACCGGGAAGAACCTCAAGACGCTCTACGAATTATTTGCGGGGATCGGCTGGAAACGCGGCCTGGTAACCACCACCGAGGTCACCCACGCGACGCCGGCGGGCTTCGCGGCCAACGTCGACGATCGGGACACCGGCGCCCGGATCGCCACGCAGTATCTCGAACGCAAAGTGGACCTGCTCCTCGGTGGCGGCCAGAAATTCTTCGATCCGAAAGTGCGCAAGGACAGGCGCGACCTGCGCGCGGAGTTTCGCCTCGCCGGCTACCGGGTCATGGAAACGAAGGAGGAACTCCTGACCGCTCCGCTCGACCGGCGCTGGCTTGGCATTTTCGACAAGAGCCACCTGCCCTTCACCGTGGATCACGTCAATGATTCGTCCTTGCTGGCCACGGTGCCGACGCTCGCGGAAATGACCAACGCCGCGCTCTGGCGGCTCGAACAGCATGAGCATTTCATCCTGCAGGTCGAAGGCGGGCGCGTCGATCAAGCCTGCCACAATTGCGACGCCGTCTCCGCTTTGCGCGACCAAATTGCCTTCGACGAAGCGATCGACGTGGTGCTGGCCTTCCAGCGGCGCGTGCCGGACACCCTGGTCGTCATTACGACTGACCACGGCAACGGCAATCTCGGCCTCAACGGCATGGGCACCGCCTACACCCAAAGCTCCTTCCTCTTCGACAACGTCCGCGACGTAAAAATGTCCTTCCCCAGGATGCTCGAGCGCGTGCGCACGATCGAACGCATCAAGCTCGAGGACGGCAAATCGACCGTCGACCCGGGCAAAGATGCCCCCCTCGCGATGGAAGATGACCCGGAGGGTCCCGAAGAGCGCCGGGACGACGATGTCGTCGACGACGACAACAATCCTGACGAGGAAGAGAAGCCGGAGGAAAGCCCGCGGGAGGCTCGACGGCGACGCCGGGGCAAAACCAGGGAACGGATCACGGTCGCTTCCACACGGGAAATCATGGAGATCATCCAGGCCGCCACCGGCTACAAGGTCTCCGCCCGGCGCGTCGAGATGCTCATCCCGTTTCTGGCGAAGAAGGGCAAGGCCATGTACGATCTGATGAACAGCGAGACGGCGCAGTTGGGGCAACTGATGGGCAACTATCTCGGGATCGGCTGGACCGGCCACAGTCACACGGCCGATTATGTGCCGCTCAGCGCCTTGGGCCCCGGCGCGCAACTGTTCCGAGGGTTCATGCAAAACACCGACCTCTTCCGCCACTACCTCGCCCTGGTCGGCATTGACTTTCGTAATCCGAGCGAACCGCTCGTGGCCGAGCAGGATCTCCCGCCGCCGGTCGGAGTGGAGAACGTCGAGGAATACAAGTTGGCGTGAGCCGGCTTGCCGGCTAAACTTGCCGGGCAATGCTCACTCCGCTGTTCGCTGACGTCGTGGACATGTGGCACCGGGTCATTTCCCCTCCCACCCTTCTCTTCGGCGCCTTTCAAATCTGGATGCTGATCGACGCCATCCGCCGCAAGGAATGGATCTGGGTGCTGTTCCTCCTGGCGATTCCGGGGATTTCGGCCTTTTGGTATTTCTTCTATGTCTATCGCGATTCCCCTTCCGCCACGCGCGGCTTCGAATTGCCCGGCGCTTTCGACCGCAAGCGCATCAAACAACTCCAGGCGCAGATCCATCACCTCGACAAAGCCCACCACTATTCGCAACTCGGCGACATCTATTTCCAACAGGGCAAACTCGAGAAGGCCGAGGCCTGCTACCGCTCCGCCTTGGAACGCGACCCGCAAGACATCGACACCCGCGCCCATTTCGGACAGTGCCTGCTCCGCCAGAATAAAGCTCAGGAAGCACGCCCCCTGCTCGACGGCGTCGTGGCCGAGAACCCCAAACACGACTATGGCCACTCGATGATGGCGCTGGCCGAGACGTTGACCTCCCTGGGCGAGACCGACGCGGCCATCGCCACCTGGCAACGTGTCACCGACAGCCACTCCTACCCACGGGCCCGGGTGCAGCTGACCCAACTCTACCTGGCCACCGGCCAGGTCGACCTGGCGCGCGCGCAAGTCCAGGAGGTGCTCGCCGACGATCCGCACGCCCCGGCCTTCCAGCGCAAGCGCGATCGCGTCTGGGTCCGGCGGGCCAGGAAACTCGCGCGGCAAATTGGGTAGGACAAGCAGCGCCAGATCAGGTGCCCTGGGCCAGCGTCACGAGGCGATAGGTATTCCGCCACTGCTCGATCGCCGCCCGGAGATGGGCGGCGGCTTCCTCGAAGTCCCGTTTCATCTCTGTCGCCTTTTCCCGCGAGGCGTGCAACTTTTCCTCCGCGCAGCGCAAGTAGACGTTTTTGCGTTCTTCCCAACGCTTCATCGCCTCCTGCAAGCGGTCCTGAGCGGCTTGCAGTCGGGCATAGTACTTGGGCGCGGCCAGCGCGACGGGCTGGGAGGGGAAATGGCGGGCGATCTGGCGCTGTTCCTCGTCCAACTCGGCGGCGAGGATCTTCGCCGCCGGCACACGGCGCAGGTCGCGCACGAGGCCCAGTTTGCTGAGGAACCAGATCGTCCATTTGGTCGGGTCAAATTGCCAGGGCTTCACTCCGTTCCGGTAGTCATGTTGGAACTCGTGATGAAAGTTGTGGTAGCCCTCCCCCAGGGTGAAGAACGCCATCAAGGCACTGTCGCGCGCCGTGCAGCGGCTGGAATACGGCTGCCGGCCCAGCGTGTGGCAGAGCGAGTTGATGAAAAACGTCATGTGATGGACAAATACGATCCGCGCCACCCCCGCGATGAGGAAGCTGCCGAGCGCCGCCGACCACCCGCCCCAGGCCAGCCCGATCGCGGTAGGCAGCCCGAAACTGACCAAAATGGCCAAGGGCAGATAAAAGCGATGCTGCCAGCAAACCAGGCGGTCGCGTTCCAAATCGGCCACGTTGTCCATCGGGGTGTTCGGCTTGAGCTTGAAAAGCGTCCAGCCAATGTGCGCGTGAAAAAATCCTTTGGTGATGTCGTACGGATCGTCCTCGTGGTCGACGAACTTGTGGTGACGCCGATGGTCGGAAACCCAGTCCAGCGCGGAGTTCTCGAAGGCGGCAGCGCCGAAGACCAGGGTGAACAAGCGGACAGGCCAGCGAGCGCGAAAAGTCAGATGGGAGAAAAGCCGGTGATAACCCAGAGTAATGCTCAAACCCGTGGCCAGGAAAAAGCCGAGAAACAAAACGGCCTGGAACGCGTCGAAGCCGTGCTGCCACAAATACGCGGGAATGACGGTGAGGGTGAGCAACAAGGTGCCAATGAGGAAAAGACTGTTTTTCCAGCTCACCGCTTTCCACGGGATGCGTGACAGGAATCCATTATTCATAAGCAAGACCAGCTAAGCGGAGTGACGGGTGGAGGAGATTTTCGGATCTCGCGCTCCGAAATTTGACCGGGCAAATTGACGGTCCGGGAGGAGATGTTCCCCACAGACGGCTTCGTGCTCATCGATAGACTTCTCGGCAAAGGCCAGCGCGTTTATGCCTGGACCAGAACGCCATTGTTTTCCCTCAGGTATTTCTGCAGCGCTTCGGTGCGTGAAAGAGAAACCGGGGCTCGTTTTGTTTCGCCCTTGTAATGCTTATAGTGCACCAGTCGTTTGCCGACAAGCTGTATTTGAAGATTGGAATCCTCCATTTGCCAGATTTGACCGTTCTGCAATGGCGCTAATGGACCTCGGCTCTTTTGTTTCATGGTGCTCAGACAGTAAAGCAGGCAAAGAATTCAATACTCCCGCGTCTTTTTTATGCCCGGGGCCGGGACGGGATATTTGCCGTTGGCGTCGGCCAGCAGCGGGGCGGGCCCGTCGAGGGTCAATTTGTCCACCCCGGGAGCAAATTCGTGGTCCGAGTTGAGGATGTCGTCCCAGAGAATTTCCTGGCCGGTATGGGCGGCCATGCGCCCCATCGAGCTGGTCAGGCTGGCCTCGACGCCGCGCTTGACTTCGTTGTAGGGCCGGTCGTTGCGGATGGCGTCGAGAAGATCCTGCCATTCCAGTTGGTAAGGATCGGCTTCGGGCTGCTTGGCGCGCCAGAGCAGGTTTTCCCTCTTGATCTCCCAGCCCTTGAAGGTGCGGCACTTGCCCGGCGTGTGGCCGGAGGTCGAAATGATGCCGAGCCCCTTGCTACCAAATCGTCTTCAACGGCCAGGCGGTCAGGGAGTTGATCTTCATCCCGCCGCCGGAGGCGAACAAGGCCAGGCGCAGATCCTTTTCGCGCGAATCCAGCACGCGGGTGAAGCAGGCTCGCCCATTGGCGTAAACTTCGAGGACCGATTTGTCCAGGAAGACCTGCAGCGTAATCGTCTTCCGCTTTTCCGGGAAGCTAAGCCGCGCTTTCACCCCGTCGACTTCGAGATCGGTGCCGTCGGAGGAGATGGTGACGCCTCCACTGCCCTGATCAGAACAGCGGAGCTTCAGTCCGAATCGCTGGGCGTCCGTCGCCTCGATTTCAGCGGCGAGCTCCAGCGCGTCGCCTTGGAAATTCTCCACGAGGTTGGTGGCGTCGCGGATTTCGGGGCCGGAAAGATTGTGCGGGGTGCCGCGCAGCTTCTGCAATTCCGGCGCCGGCGCCTGCTGCAGTTGGCCGTCCGGGCCCAGCGTGAGAATGCGCGGCAAGGTCAGGCATCCGTTCCAGCCTCGACCCTCGTTGAATCCCTTGACCCAGCCCCAGAGGACGCGGCGGCCCTTGGGATCTTCCATGGAGTTGGGCGCATAATACTGGCTGCTCTGATCCATCAGTCCGCGCTGCTGCAGCGTGAACTTGCCGCCGGCGGGGTCGAAGGTTCCGGTGAAATATTCCACCGCGCCATGAGGTGAGACAATGAGGACCCAGCGATCGCCCAGCTTGAAGAAATTCGGGCATTCAATGTTCTTGACGGAGGCATCGGGGTGGGTGAAGAGCACTCCCCGGTACTTCCACTGGGTCAGTTCACCATTCTGCGCTTCATAGAGGTTCACCACGGCCTGGCCTCCCTTGCCATGATTCAAATTGCCGCCGCAAACCAGGTAGGAGCGGCCCCCGTCGCGGAAGAGGAACGGATCGCGCCAATCGTAGACCTTCACGTCGCCATGGAGCTTTTCGGTCAGCACGGGGTTGGCCGGGTGCTTGACGAACGTGTTGCCGTCGCTGTCGCCCAGCGCGGCCCACTGTTCGGCGTAGTCGGTGGCCGACTTGCCCCGGCCGATGCTGGTGTAAATGGCCAGAAACTGACCTTTGGAGTTGGTCGTTGCGCAGCCGGAGAAGACATGGTCCTCATCGGCTTCCTTCGAGGGCCAGAGCGCGATGGGAAGGTGTTTCCAGTGGACGAGATCGCGGCTGCGCGCGTGGCCCCAGTGCATGTGACCCCAGCCATCGCCGAACGGGTTGTGCTGGTAATAAAGGTGGTAATAGCCTTTGAAGTAGATCGGCCCGTTCGGATCATTCATCCAGTCCGCCGGCGCCAGAAAATGATAAATCGGCCGGGCGGGATCCTGCGCGGCGCGCGGCACGGCCTCCGCCAGACTCGTCATCGCCAGGGTGACCGCGTCGTTGCAGTAAGGAATGACCTTCGGCCGGTCGGCCATCGTGAGGTGGTCGAGGTTGATGTGACCCCAGTGGCCGGTGGCGTTGTCCACGATTTCCAATCGCGCTTTCTTGTCCATCACCGGGAACAGCTGCCAGGTGTGCCAGCTTAAACGCTCGAACTCAGCGCCCGTGGCCGAGTAAGCGACTCGACCATCGATCCGCAGGTTGAGGCAAACCTTCCCCGGATGGTTGCCCCCGCCGATCAGGAAATTCAGGTAGGGCTTGGTGATGGTGAACTCCGCCGAGGTCAGTGTCCCGGTCGACTTGTCGCCGCCGACATAGGAATTGGCGAATCGGCTTCCGAGGAATCCAGTGACCGGCTGTTGGCCCGGCAGCGCGCCCCGCGCCGGTCCGGAGCCGAATGCCTCGCCCCTGGCTTCCCAGTTTCCCCACGTGTCCCCTTCGAAGTCCGCCAGCAGAATGTCATTCGTCTCGGCGCCGAGCGCGGCCTGACAGGCCGCCAGGCCAATCCCGCACCTGACGCAAATCAATCTCAGCTTTTTCATGCTAACTGGTACGCGCCGGATGATTAAGCAGGTGGCCGCGCTTGGCAAGACGAAGCCGCGCTCGATGGGTCACTACCGATTGCTCATGGCAAATGGGTGGCAGAATACCTGGCGCCGTTCATGGTCTGAACTTCCCAACGACCTTCCCGCGCCGTCACCGTCACGGCGCCGGTCTCGCGCGTGTAAAAGACCGGTACGTTCCGCCCCGCCAGGCGCTCGCGAAGCTTGCGGCTGGCACGCCGCGTTGCCGGATATTCCGAGTCGGTGATGAGGATCAACTGCGGCTGGATCACGTCCAGGAGCGCGTCGGCCAGCGGTTCGCTGCGGCTCGGCACCCCGGCCACGACAATGTCAGCACGCAGGTCAGCCTTCCGTTCCATCAGCGCATTCTGGCCGGGCTTGCCCAGATCGGAAAGCAGCAGCACGCGCACTTGCTCCAGTTCGCCCAGCAAGACCACCGCATTGTCGTCCGCCTGGGCAAAGTGGTCGTGGTCATCCGGGTGCAGAACCGTCCACGGACCGAGCCGATCGCCGAGCCGAATGGTCTTGGATAACCCGGGCGTTTCCTTGAAAGACTGCACCAACTGACGATAGGCGTCCGAACGAAATGACACCGCGCTGAACAGGACCTGGCGGGGGGCGAACTGTTCGTGGATGAGCCAGGCACCGCCGACATGGTGGACAGCGCCATGGGTGAGGAGGAACTTTGCAACATGATTAGCCCCCTGGCCCCGCAGAAACGGCTTCAGGACGAATTCCGCCGCGGACCGATCTCCGCAATCGATCAACCAGTCCTCGGAACTGCGGGATGGCAGACCATAGATGGCTTCGCCGCCGTTGAGCGGAAGCACCGTGAGCCGCGCCGCCCCATGCCCATGTTTCCACTGCAGGAGCCAAATCATGCCCAATACAACCAGCCCTCCGCCAACCCCGACCCGCAGGGTCGGTCGGGCCAGCCAGCCGGCCATGACGCTGATGACCACCGCGTAGTAAAGCGTGAAGGACAGAACGGTCGGCGCGGCGATGTGGAAGCAGCCCCCGGGCACATGCGCGGCCCATTCGCTGACGCGGATCATCAGCAGCATGAAAAACCAGGCGCTGTGATTGAACAATTCCGCCGCACCCGGCAGCAGCGCTCCCATCGCCAGGCTGGCCAGGTTGCAAGCCAGCGCCGCGCTGCTCAAGGGCACCACGACCAGATTGGCCACCAGACTAATCGGCGTGAAAAGATGAAAGTAGCAGGCGATGAGCGGAATCGACCCGAGCCACGCCGCCAGCGAAACCGCCAAGCCGGTCGTCACCCAATCCAGTGGCGGGCGCAGCCGGCGCCGCCAGCGGGCAACCAATTCATCGGGCAGCCACGGATCGTGCGCCAGCCAGCGGCGTCGCAAGTCTTCGAGCACGGGCGTGAACAGTGCCAGGCTGAGCACAACAAAGAACGAAAGCTGAAAGCTCGCCTGAAAGAGCTGCTGCGGATCCCAGAGCAAAATGATAAAGGCGGCGGCGGCCAGTGAATTCAGCAAATCACTGGGCCGTTGCAAGGACCAGCCGGCGATGATGACGCTCATCATGATCGTGGATCGGATGGCCGAAGCCTGCCAGCCGGTCAGGCCGGTGTAGGCCCAGATCAATGGAATCACCAGGAGCCCGCACCCGGCGCGCGGAACGCGAAAGACGCGCAGGACGGCCACCAGCAGTCCCGCGATCAAGGCAATGTGAAGGCCGCTGATGGCGAAGATATGCATCGTGCCGGAGCGCATGAACGGCTCGGAAACCTCCCCGCCCAGGGCGGTTTTCCAGCCCAGTGTCATCGCCCAGAGCAACCGCAGCGGTTCGTCTTCACCAGGCAGACCGCGGGCCAGCATGCCTTGAGCCCAGGCGCCGAAACGGTCGGCCACCGGCCGCCCGACCCGCGAAGTTACTTCGGATGGGCACTGCCAGTCGTTCGTCGAAGAGACTTCCAATTGGTGGTAAATCCCCTGCCGGCTCAGATATTTTCCATAGTCGAACAGGCCTTGAGCGACCGGGAGCCGCGGTCGACGAAGCACGCCCTCGATTTCGACCAGGCGACCGCCGAAGAACGCCGCCGGCAGGAGGCCGGGCGTGCTGACGGTCAGCCGCCCGGTGGCGGGTTGCCAGTCGTGGTTCTTCCTCCGTATCCCTACGACCTCGAGTTGTCCCAGGGTGCGCCAGCTTTGTTCTTCGTGGTGTTCGTAGACCCGACGATACGGCGTTTCGCAGAGCAATCCGCGGACGGACACAATCTCAGGCTGGTCGCCAGCCAGGACTCGAAGATCCGACGGTGAGAGGATCGCCTTGCTTCGCGTGAGGTTTGTGGCGCCGACGAGCAGAAGCAAAGGCCAAATCAGGATGCGCCGCCCGCGTTCCCAGGACAAAGCGAGCAGAGCCAGGGTCGATGAACCGGCCAGGAGCGGAAGGATCGGCAAGGCAACGGGCGCCCGATCCGCCAGGAGAATGCCGGCCCCGTAGAACAACGCCACCATGAGCAGTGGACGTTTCATGGAGGATTACCCGCGCCTTCGCCCAGGACCCAAGCAGCCGATCGCCGATAGGGCCGCCACCGCCCCAGCCGTGTCGATCAACACATCCCTGGCCCGGCCCTCGCGCGACGGAATGAAGGACTGGTGCCATTCGTCGCTCGCCGCGAAGAGGACGGTCAGGCCGAGCGCAAAGGCCGCCTCCGACCAGCCCCACGGACGGAGATCGCCCCGCATGGGCCGGCGCCGGGCCCGCCAGATCAGCCAGGCCAGCACGGCGTACTCCGTCACGTGCGCCATCTTGCGAACGACGAATTGGACCAGCTCGATCGTCCCGGCGGACACGGTCGGGTTGAACCAGCGCAGCAGCGGAACGAGGATTCGGGAGGTGTGTCGGGGCGAACCTGCCTCGGTCGAGAAGGAAAAAATCAGCAGCATCCAAAGCACCACGGGAAGCCAGTAACGGACGAAGGATTTGAGGGCTGAAACTGAGGCCGGCGGAGTGAGGCCTGACGCGGACGGAGAATCAACCTCGGTTTTCACGAGTCAGGAGCCAGGGTCAGGGGTCAGGGGTCAGGAGTCAGGGGTCAGGGGTCAGGAGTCAGGGATCAGGGACCGCCATGAACGTCCACTTCAGTCCTCGTCGAATTTGCGTTTGACCAGAATTTCAATCTCGACGACGGCTCGAGCCGCATCGTGGCCTTCGGCGTGGACGAGCAATTTGCTGCCCGGCCCGGCGGCCAGCATCATCAGGCCCATGATGCTCTTGCCGTTCACTTTCTCGCCGTCTTTCTCAACGAAAATGTCGCAGTCGAAGCGGTTGGCCGTCTTGACGAACATGGCGGCCGGCCGGGCGTGAATGCCCAACTTGTTTATCACGATCAATTCCTTGCTGATTCTCACATCCTCTGCTTTTCTGGCGCCGCTCATTCTACTCCGAGATTAACGGCATCTCCAACAGGTTGCCAGACTAAATTATTCGATTTGCCGGGCGAACCTGCTAGCGTTTTGGGCTCCTGGCTCGGTTGAGCGAAGAATATCCCGGCGACCAACGCTGTCGAAGGGGCCCGACCGCACACGTGCTATGGTCAAGATTGGTTCGAGAATCGTTCTCAGTCTCGCTTTGATCGTTCCTGGCCTTGGCCTTTCGGCCCAAAGCCAACCAGGGGACGACCCGGGCGAGCCCCAGGCGCCGCGCATCCCCAGGAAGAAGATCCCTCCGGCCCCGCCGCTGGACCCCGGGGAGGCCGTCAAGCACTTCAAAGTGCCGCCCGGCTTTCGCGTGGAACTGGTGGCCAGCGAACCGATGATCGAAGAACCCGTCGTGCTGCAGTTTGATCCCGACGGCCGGCTTTGGGTGCTCGAAATGCGCGGGTTCATGCCCAGTGCCGACGGCATCGGCGAAACCCGCCCGGTCGGCCGCGTTTCCATCCTCGAAGACACCGACGGCGACGGGCGGATGGATCGAAAGAAGATTTTTCTCGACGGCCTGGTGATGCCGCGAGTTTTGCTCCTGGTAAAAGGCGGCGTCCTGGTCTGCGAACCGCCGCGGCTCTGGTTTTACGCCAACCAGGACGATCGGGCCGGCGACCGCCTCCTGGTCGCCGACGATTTCGCGAAGGAGGCCGACCCCGGTCTGGGGGCCCGCATGAACGTGGAGCACGCGGGGAACTCTCTGACCTGGAACATCGACAACTGGATTTACAGTCTTTACCACCCGTTTCGTTACCGTTGCCAAGACGGGAAATGGACGCGCGAACCAATGCCAAAACGGGTCCAATGGGGGCTGTCGCAAGACGATTTCGGACGGCTGTTTTACACTTCGAACAGCGACCATCTGCGCGGCGACCTGGTGCCTTCGCACTATTTCGCCAACCTGCCCGGGCGCCAGAAGCTGCCCGGGATCGGCATCCAAATCGCCCAGGACCAAACCGTCTGGCCGATTCGAGTGAACCCCGGGGTGAACCGGGGCTATCAACCGGACACCCTGCGCAGCGACGGCACACTGGCCAGGTTCACCGCGGCCTGCGGCACCTGCATCTATCGCGGCGACTTGTTTCCGAAGGAGTATTACGGCAACGCTTTCATTTGTGAACCGGCGGCCAACTTCATCCGGCGGGACGCGCTTTCGGAGCAGGCTGGGATCGTCACGGGGCGCAACGCGTACGCCCAGGCCGAATTCCTGGCCTCCACCGACGAACTGTTTCGTCCCGTCAACCTCTCCATCGGTCCGGATGGGGCGCTTTACATCGCGGACATGTATCACGGCATCATCCAGCATCGTCTCTTCGTGACGCCCTATCTGCGCGCCCAGGCCGAGGATCGAGGATTGGACCGCGTCATTAACAAGGGCCGGATCTGGCGCGTGGTGGCCGCGGGCAAAAACCCCGGTTCGAAACCGCGCCTGTCGCAGGAAAGCAGCGCCGGGCTGGTCAGGCTTCTGGCTCATGCCAACGGCTGGTGGCGTGACACCGCGCAGCGGTTGCTCGTCGAGCGCAACGACCTCTCGATCGTGCCGGCCCTGGAAAAAGCCGCGACCACTGACGCCAACGCCGTAACCCGCCTGCACGCCTTATGGTCATTGGAGGGAATGCACCGGCTGAGCGCGCCGACAATTGCCGCCGCCCTGGCTGACGCCAGTCCCAAAGTGCGTGCCGCGGCCGTTCGCCTGGCCGAAGAACCAATCCAGCAGGCCGCAAAAAATTCCGCCCCACCGGTGCTCCGCGACAAAATTCTCAAGTTGGCTGGTGACACGAACGCCGAGGTGCAACTTCAGCTCGCGCTCAGCCTGGGCGTGAGCCCGTCGGACGAGAAAAGGGAAATCCTCGATCGCCTCTCCCGCAACGCCCCCGCGTCGCTCGTGCGGGAGGCCGCGTCGTTCACCATCGCCGCGCTGGCGCCGCCCAACTCCGAGCCCGTTGCCGTCGCCCAAGGCCGTCCACTGACTGACGAAGAGAAGCGCCGCTTCGAAGCGGGCAAAGCGATTTTCGAGGTCACTTGCCTGGCCTGCCATCAACAGCACGGCCTGGGTCAAGCCGGGCTCGCCCCACCGCTCGTCGGATCCGAATGGGTCGCCGGATCGGAAAGGCGGCTGATTCGGATCGTGTTGAACGGCCTGCGTGGTCCCATTCGCGTGAAAGGGGACACGTTCGAATTGGACATGCCGGCGCTCGGCGTGCTGGACGACGACCAAATCGCCGCCGCCCTCACCTACGTGCGGCGCGAGTGGGGGCATTCCTACGAGCCGATCGCGCCCGGCGCCGTCAAAAAAGTCCGGGAGGAAACTGCCAGTCGCGACGATGCCTGGACCATGGTGGACCTGCTGAAGGTTCCCTGAGTTCGCCGCCGTGCCCGAGGAATGAATCACAAACTGCCTTGGCTGCTGATCGGTTTCCTCTCCATCGAGCTGAACTCCCTCACGGCCGACACGGAACAAGCCCGAGCCGGGCCGCCGTCGGGCCCGCGCCCAACCGCCAGGCCCAACGAGCAAAGTCCGGCTGACGCGGCCGGGTCGGCGGCAGAGACCGCCGCCGAAGGAGCGGAGGACCGGCCCGCCGGCAATGAAGAAGATGACGCGAAGCAGAGAGAGGCCGAACGCGTCGCCCTGCGGCTGCGCGCCCGGCTGACGCGGGGTCCCTACCTGCAGTTGGGCACACCCCACAGCGTGGTGGTCCGATGGCGCACGGATCGGCCGAGCGCCAGCCTGGTCCGGTTCGGGTTGAGTGAAAAGAGCCTCCCCTTTGTCGCGCGCAGCCAGGGGGCCTTGACCGAGCATGTCGTCCTGCTGACCAACCTGACCCCCAACACCCGCTACTACTACGCGCTCTCGACCAATGTTCTCCGCGGGACCAACCGCCTCCTGGTCGCAGGGACGAACGCGTTTCTCACCGCGCCGCTCCCCGGCACGCCGAAGCCGGCCCACATCTGGGTGCTCGGAGATCCCGGCACGGCCAAGCCGCCCCAAAAGGCCGTGCGCGATGGGTTCGAGAAATTCAACGGCCACCGTCACGTGGATCTCTGGTTGATGCTCGGCGACAACGCCTACACGTCGGGCAAGGACGCTGAGTATCAAGGAGGCATTTTCCTCGCTTACCCGGAAATGCTCCGCACTTCCGTGCTCTGGCCCGCCTTGGGCAACCATGACGGCGGCAGCTCCGACTCCGCCACCCAGTCCGGGATCTACTACGACATTTTTACCTTGCCCACGCTCGGCCAGGCCGGCGGGATCATGTCCGGAACTGAGGCCTACTACTCCTTCGATTACGCGAACGTGCATTTCATCTGCCTCGACTCGCATGACAGCGACCGGTCAACCAACGGGACGATGATGCGTTGGCTCCGAGCCGATCTGGCCGCCAACGCGCAGCCGTGGAACGTGGCCTACTGGCATCACCCGCCCTATTCCCGAGGCTCGCATGACACCGACAGCGACAAAAAAGAGGACATCTCCAGCCGCGAGATGCGCGAGAATTTCCTCCCCGTCCTGGAAGCGGGCGGCGTGGACCTCGTCCTCTGCGGCCACAGCCACGCCTACGAGCGATCCTGGTGGATGGACGGACATTACGGCAAGTCCTCCAGCTTCGACCGGTCCATGGTCAAGACGCTCGGCAATGGGCGTCCCGAGGAAGACGGCCCGTATCGAAAAGCCTCCCTCGCCCCCGCTCCCCACCAAGGCACCCTCTACGTCGTCGCGGGCAGTTCGGGACAGAGCAGCGGCGTCAAGGGAGTCCATCCCGCCATGCAAATGGCGCTCAACGTCGCCGGCTCGCTGGTCCTCGATTTCGCCGGCCCGCGCCTCGACGCGACCTTCGTGGACAGCCAGGGCGAACCGCGGGACACCTTCACTTTGTTGAAAGGGCCGAACCTTCCGCCGCTGACCGGGCGCGAGTTGGAGGAGAAAATCGCCCGCGGCCACCTCGACGAACTGCCGCAACGGCTCCAGCCATTCTTCAATCTCTCCAACGTGCCTCCTCCTTTCGTCTGGCTGACCAACGCCCTCCCGGCCGACCAGGAACTGCTCCTCAAACTTTACCAGAAAACCGCGGACCCGGGTGAAAAGCAGCGATTGACCTGGGCGCTCGGCGCAATCGGCGACGGCATGATCGTCACGCAGTTCATGGGACTGCTCACCAACAAAATCCGCGACCGCGCCCTCTCGATTGCGGAAGAGGACCTGCGGTTCGTCACCGTCCACGCGCTGGGATTGCTGGCGCAACGTTACGAGCCGCCGATGGCCTTGCTCAGGAAGGGAACCAGCGCCGATTGGTGGTATTTCCGGACCAATTGGATCTCGCCGCGCCCGTTGCACCTGGCGGCCGGTGCGCTCGCCTCCTGCGCCTTCCAGGCGCTGGGACACAGCGGCCGGCCGGAAGCGCTGGAGATACTGTCGAAAATCAAAAGCAAAAACCTGGAATACAAAGTGGAGGAGGAAGACTACGCGCGAAGCTTCGTGCCGGAATTCGAGCAAGCCACCAACCGCCTGGCTCTTTTCCCGAAAATCGGCCCCGCGGCCTGGCGACGGCATGTGCTCAGCGCCGACCTCCCCGTCGCGAAGCTGGAGTAGGACGCTGCGCCGTGACCAGCTTGACCCAGTCCTGGTTCTCCACGTACCAGCGCACGGTCAACCGGAGGCCGGTCTGGAAATCGCAGCGCGCGCGCCAGCCCAGCTCCTGATGGATTTTCGAGGGATCGATCGCGTATCGTCGATCGTGGCCGGGCCGATCCTTCACGAACGTGATCAGTTTCCGCGAGTGGCCGCCCAAGTCGGGCCGGAATTCGTCAACGAGATCGCAAATCCGTTCCACAATGCGTAGGTTCGCCCATTCATTGTTGCCCCCGATGTTGTAAGTCTGGCCGGTTCGGCCTTGGCGCAGCACGCACCAGAGCGCTTCCGCATGGTCGGCGACATACAGCCAGTCGCGCACGTTCAATCCATCTCCATAGAGCGGAATTGGCTCCCGGTGAAGCACGCTCTGGATCACGACCGGGACGAGTTTCTCGGGATATTGGAAGGGACCATAATTGTTGGAGCAGTTCGTCACCAGGACCGGCAGACCATGAGTATGTTGATAGGCCCGAACAAACATGTCCGCGGCCGCCTTGCTCGCCGCATAGGTCGAGTTGGGCGCGTAGGGGGTCAGTTCCGTGAACTTGCCGCCGGGGCCAAGGCTCCCATAAACCTCGTCGGTCGAAACGTGGTGAAACCGGCGACCCTGATGATTACCCGCCCAGAACGCGCGACACGCCTCCAGCAGGTTGCAGGTGCCCACCACGTTGGTCTGGACGAAATCATCCGGGCCGACGATGGATCGATCCACGTGCGACTCCGCGGCCAGGTGCAGCACGTGGGTGACTTCATGGCGGCGGACCACTTCCGTCACGGCGGTTTTGTTCCGCAAGTCAACGCATTCGAAGACATATTTGGAATGGCCTGCCACTTCGCGCAGATTTTCCAGATGGCCTGCGTAAGTCAGGCAGTCCAGGTTGACCAGCTTCGTCAATTCCGGTTCATGAATGATCTGGCGGATGAGGTTGGAACCGATGAAACCCGCACCGCCGGTGACGAGCAAGTTCACTTGATGCTTTTCCCAGTCATAAGCTTGGGCTCGGGCTGCCAGCACTCCAGCGCCTGCGTGATCGCTTCGGCCACGGGGCGCATGGCCACGCCGGCCGCGAGCAGTTTGCTGACGTCCAGCAGGCAGTTGGACCGCGGCGTCCTGGCCCCGAGCCGGTAAAACTCCTCGTCGTCGGCCCAAAACTCGAACTTCCGCGGCAGCTTCAAAATATCCTGGATCCGTTGGATCACCGCGCGGGTCTCGACGGCGCCCGGGTTGGTGATGTTGTAAATGCCCAATGGCGCCTGGCGCTGCCAAAGCTCCAGGCACGCCTTCGCGAAATCGCCCCGATGGGAGAGTGAATTGATGTTGTCGTAAATCCAGGGATATCGGAGCAGCTTGGAAAGATAATTGCGCGGGTGATCAAATTCATCGAATGGCATGCGCAGCCGCCAGATGTACCCCCCTTCGACGGTGGCCAGGATTTCTTCGGCCAACGCCTTCGTCCCGCTGTAGAAGCTGCAAGGGGGACTGCGAAAGGAGAAATTGGGAGGATCGGTCTCCACGTAGCCACGGAACCGCTCGGGCGCGCTTGCAAACAACTCGCGCAAGGGCGGGGTATTGAGGTTGCGCTCGGTCTTCCACCCGCCATTCCATTGGACCTTGGCCCCGGCATAGAGGCACCCGGAGGAAATGTGCGCCCAGGCAACGCCCGTCACCCAGCACGCCTGCGCGACGGTCAGCGGGAACACCGTGTTGCCGCGCAGCGTGTCCGCCTGCTCCTGCTCGCACGCCTCCACATTCGGGGTGCCGGTATGGCCAGCGGCGTTGATCAGCAACGTCGGCTTGCGCAACCGGCAGAACTCGAGCACCCGGTCAAATCTCGTGTAGTCCACCCGCGCCCGGGAGAGCGGCAGGAAGTCGATCCCGCGCCGACTCAGTTCCGCCGCAAACGCCTGACCGATGTATCCGCTGGCTCCGAGCAAGGCGACCATAGTCATCTGTGGAAGTTTTCCGTGAACCTCCTGATTGCGGATTGCGGATTACGGATTGCGGATTGCGTACTCCGCCACGGTTCATGGCCGCTGAGCAGGTCCGATAGGAACAAGGAGCTACCCATGAACCGACTTGTCACTGGTAACTTGTAACTTGTCACTGGCGATTTGGAGAAGCTCATCCCGAGCGTGACCCTGTCTTCAATTTCCAGTTGAACTAGTTACCAGTTACCAGTTACCAGTTACCAGTCTAAACGGTTCATGGCCGCTGAGCAGGTCCGAAAGGAACAAGGAGCTCTCCACGAACCTGGCGATTTACGATGTACGATGTACGATTTACGAGGCTCCGATGGAGTGATCGCGGCTCTAGCGATTCGCGCGCCCGGCGGTCTGCGCGGCGCGGCGCTCGTAAATCGTACATCGTAAATCGTACATGGCTGCTGGACCGGCGGCGGTCCGGTTCATGGCCCCAACTCACGTCAAATTTTTGAAGTGTTCCCTTCCCATGAACCCGGAGCCAGGCCGCCCTAACTCCCCGCTTGAAGTGAGCCGGAGGCTCTGAAAACATCCAACGGGCGGAACGGATCGTTCATCCGCCATGGATCGAGCTGACCGCTCAGCTGGAAGCATCCTTTGCAAACTATTTTCATCACCGGCGCCGCAGGCTTCATCGGGAGCAACCTGGTGGACTTGCTGCTCCAGTCGGGCCGGCCAGTCGTCGGTTGGGATAATTTCTCCACGGGCCGGGCCGAGTTCCTCGCCAAAGCCGAGAAGCACCCGAACTTCAAACTCATCCGGGGTGACAACCTCGATCTGGAGGCGTTGAGCGCCGCGATGCGGGGTTGCGACACCGTCTTCCACCTCGCGGCCAACGCGGACGTGCGCTTCGGCCTGGAACATCCGAGAAAGGATCTGGAACAAAACACCATCGCCACCTTCCATGTGCTCGAGGCGATGCGGGCCAACGGCATCAAGACCATCGCCTTTTCCTCCACCGGCTCGGTCTACGGCGAAGCCAGCGTCATCCCAACCCCGGAGGATGCTCCCTTCCCCATCCAAACTTCGCTCTACGCCGCCTCGAAGCTGGCCGGCGAAGCGTTGATTCACTCCTACTGCGAGGGCTTCAACTTCGAGGGTTACATCTTCCGGTTCGTTTCCATTCTCGGCGAACGCTACACCCACGGGCATGTGGTCGACTTCTACCGGCAACTGAAGGTACATCCTGACCACCTCAAAGTGCTCGGGGACGGCACCCAGCGAAAATCCTACCTCTACGTGCAGGACTGTTTGTCCGCGATGCTCCACGTCATGAACCGGGGACTGGCCCGAAAAGCCAAACACCGGGTGGAAGTGTTCAACCTCGGCGCGGACGAATGCGTGCAGGTCAACGACTCGATCCGTATCCTCAGCGCGCATCTCGGGCTTAAGCCGCGGCTCGAATACTCCGGCGGCGCGCGCGGCTGGGTGGGTGATAATCCTTTCATTTTCCTCGACACCAAAAAGCTCCGGGCCACCGGCTGGAAAGCCGAACTGACGATCGAGCAAGCCATCCTGCGGACGGTCCAATGGCTCCAGCGCAGCCAGGATGCCGCATGAACCTCACGGTCGTTGGCCTCTGGCATCTCGGTTGCGTCACCGCCGCTTGTTGCGCGCGACATTTCAACGTGACCGGCCTGGACTTCGACCCGGCGATCGTCGCGCAGCTCTGCGCCGGCCGTGCCCCGATCTTCGAGCCCGGCCTGAACGAGCGCCTGGCCGCCGGGTTGGCCGCCCGGCAGCTTCAGTTTACCACCGCCCCCAAAACCGCCTGCGCCGGCGCTGACGTCCTCTGGCTCACCGCCGACACTCCCGTCAACGACCAGGATGAGTCGGATGTCAATTCGGTCCTGGCGACGCTCCGCGCCTGCCTGCCGCATCTGCCAAAAGGCGCGCTGGTCCTGATCTCCTCGCAACTTCCCGTCGGCACCTGCCGGGCGCTGGAAACAGAATTCCCGGAATTCCATTTCGCCTGCTCGCCGGAGAATCTTCGCCTGGGCCGGGCCCTCGAGGCTTTCGAGCAGGCGGAGCGGGTCGTCGTGGGCCTGCGCGGGCCGGCGAAGAGGCCGCTCCTGGAAAAGCTGTTCGCCCCTTTCACGCCGCGGATTTTATTCATGAGGACCGAGTCCGCGGAGATGGTCAAGCACGCCCTCAATTCCTTCCTCGCCGTCTCGATCACATTCATCAACGAAGTGGCGCGGCTCTGCGAGTTGGTCGGCGCCGATGCCGCCGAGGTGTCCACGGGATTGAAAAACGACGCGCGGATCGGTCCGAAAGCCTATCTCGGTCCGGGCGGCCCCTTCGCGGGAGGCACGCTGGCGCGCGACGTCGTCACCCTGGCGCGGCTCGGCGCGGCGCATGACGAACCCCTCTGCCTCATTCCCGCCATCAAACAGAGCAACGATCAGCATCGGGGCTGGGCTTATCAACGGCTGCGGGCGCGGCTCGGCGATTTGCGAGGCAAGACCATCGCCATCCTCGGCCTGGTTTACACCCCGAACACCGACACGCTGCGACGCAGCACGGCTGTCGAGCTGTGCCGGAAACTTCTCGAGGCCGGCGCGACGGTCCATGCCTTCGATCCCGTCGTGGCGGAACTGCCGCCGGAACTGTCCCAGGTCCAGCTGGCCCGGGACCTCCCTGCCGCCCTGGCCGGTGCGCACGCCGCCGTCATCGGGACGGACTGGCCGGAGTTTCGCAAGGTCGCCTGGGCGGATCTGCTGTGCTCCATGGGCCGGCCCCTGCTGGTGGATCCCAACCGGTTTCTCGAAAAGGAATTGAAAAATCTCGACGGCGTCGAGCATCTTTCCGTCGGACGCTCATGAAACTCAAAGGTCTCAACGCCCTCATCACGGGCGGCAGTCATGGACTGGGCAAAGTCATTGCCGAGCATTACCTGCGCGCCGGCGCCAACGTGGCCCTGTGCGCGCGCAACGAACAGGATCTCGCGGCCGCGCGCGACGACCTGGCCAGGATGGCCCCGGGCCAGAAGGTGTTGGCCCATCCATGCGACGTGTCGGACGAAACGCAAGTCAACCGCCTCGTCGCCTTCGCCCGGCGCGAATTGGGCTCCCTCCAGGTCCTCGTCAACAATGCGGGCATCTACGGCCCGATGGGTCCGACGGAGCATGTCCCTTTCCGGGAATGGATTCGCACCATTGAAATCAATCTCTACGGCGTCCTGCTCCCCTGCCGGGCCATGATCGCGCATTTCCGGCAAGCCGGTCGCGGCAAGATCGTCATCCTCTCCGGCGGCGGCGCGACCCATCCACTGCCCAACATCAGCTCCTACGCCGCGTCCAAGGCTGCCGTCGTGCGTCTCATGGAGACGCTGGCTGAAGAATGGAAGTCCCATCACGTGGACGTCAACGCCATCGCCCCCGGCGCGCTCGCCACGCGCTTCGTGGACGAAGTGCTCGCCGCCGGCCCGGTCAAGGTCGGCGAAGCCTTCTTCGCGAAAAACCAACAGTGGAAGGAGAAAGGCGCCACGCCGCTCGAGCTCGGCGCGAGGCTGGCGGTTTACCTGGCCAGCGCGGAAAGCGACGGCATCACCGGCCGGCTGATCAGCGCGCAATGGGATCCGTGGCAGAACCTCCACGAGCACCGCGAGGAACTGGCCCAGTCCGATATTTACTGCCTGCGCCGCATCGTGCCGGAGGATCGGGGGAAGAAGTGGTGAGCCTCGAGGAGGGGAGGGAAGTTACGATTTACGATTTACGATTTACGAGCTGCGAATTGCGAATTGCGATTGCCAACGGCCAATCGCCTATCACCAAGCGCCAGGGTCCGAGGAGAACGGCGCCGTCTCATGTTCGTTCATTGGTGGCCGGGGATTCGAAACTCACCACGCAGCTCGTAAATCGTAAATCGTAAATCGTAAATCCAAAATGCCCGCCGCCCCCCTCACCTCTCCCCGCGTCGCCCTCATCGGTTGCGGCCTGGTCGGCCAGAAGCGGCTGAGCCACCTGCCACCGGGTTGCGTGACGGTGGCGTGTGATCTCCAACTCGACCGCGCGCAGCGGCTCGCGGCGCAATCCCCTGGGTGCATCGCCACCGACTCGGTCGAAAAGGCCCTCGCTTCGCCCGGAGTCGAGGTCGTGATGATCGCGACGGTCAATGCGATGCTCGCGCCCATCGCCGCCCAGGCCCTGCAAGCCGGCAAGCACGTGCTGGTGGAGAAGCCCGCGGCACTTCGCCTGCCGGACCTCGAGGAGCTCGAGACGCTGGCGCGCAAGCGCGGCGTGCAGGTGCGCGTCGGCTACAACCATCGTTATCATCCGGCCTGCCGGCAGGCGCTCGAATTGTTCCACTCGGGCGCGCTCGGGCCGATGATGTTCGTGCGCGGCCGATATGGCCAGGGCGGGCGGGTCGGTTACGACCGGGAGTGGCGCGCCGATCCCAAGCTCTCCGGCGGCGGCGAACTGATCGACCAGGGGGTGCACCTGATCGATCTCGCGAGCCTTTTCCTGGGCGACTTCGTCTTCGTGGATGGCCACGCCACAACTTACTTCTGGGACATGCCGGTGGACGACAACGCTTTCATCCAGCTGCGCAATGCCCAAGGGCAGACCGCGTGGTTGCACGCCAGCTGCACCGAGTGGAAGAACCTGTTTTCACTCGAAATCTACGGGCGTCACGGCAAGCTGCATTGGGAGGGACTGGGAGGCAGTTACGGGGTCGAAAGGTTGTCCTGCTACAAGATGCTTCCGCAAATGGGTCCCCCCGAAACCGTCATCTACGAGTACCCGCGCGGGGACGACTCGTGGCGGCTCGAGATGGAGGAGTTTTTCGAGGATATCCAGCTCAAGCGGACGCCCACCCCAGGACTCAAAGAAGCGAAGGCGGCGCTCGCCATCGTGGAAAAGATCTACGCCAAGAGCGGCTACGGATTACCCGGCGCGACCAGGCCGCAGCCGAGGTGAACGATCGTTGTCCCGCCGGGCCGTCGCTCCGGAACGGGAAGGGGACAACCCGGGGCAATAAAACAGTTGAAAAACCGCGTGATTCTGCGCTACGCTTCGCGCGTTCTTCCCAGATCATCCCTCGGGCGTTTGCCATGATCGATAGGCGTGTTAGTCGACCTGATGCCAGTGAGTTCGGCAGGAGTTTCACCCTCTTCCGGAGCTTGATGAAAAGCCTCCCTGCTTGTTCGAGCACGCTTCGGGTGCGACGGTTCATGGGGAGCCTCCACGGTTGGTTGACCGCGCCTTGGGACCATGAACGTACGGCTGTGGAGTCTCGCGCCAGAATGAGCAATAAGCAATGTGCAATGTGCAATGTGCAATATCCGGGGCCACTCAGATTGCTCATTGCTCATTGCTCATTGCTCATTGGCCATTGGCGCCCGCGCCAAGGACGCTTCCTGGCAAGGACCGCCCGCACCCATCGAGCCTTCACGCGCGTCGAGTTGGTCGTCGTCCTGGCGGTGTTGGCGCTGCTCGGCCTGGTCGTCGTGCCGGCGCTGGCCAATAACCGGCCGCGCTCCGAGCGCGTGACCTGCGCCAACAACCTCCGGCAAATCGGCGCCGCCATGCAACTTTGGGGCAACGACCATCATGACCTTTTCCCGCAGGAAGTCCCCGTGGCCGAAGGCGGCACCCGCTCGCACCCGCTGGCGTCGAACGTCTGGTTGCACTTCGCCTGGATTTCCAATCAACTCGGATCGGCCAAGGTGTTGTTCTGTCCCAGCGATACCGGGCGGCCCGCCCGCGACTTTACCGGCGATCCCACCGGGGGCTACCTTCATCCCAATTTCCGCAACCGCGCCACGAGCTATTTTCTGTCGCACGTTGGCGTTGATGGAATCACCGACTTGCTGGCGGGGGATCGGAACGTCGGCTCGGAGGGACCGCAGTCCTGCGCGCGATTCGGCACTGCCCTGCGGGTGAGCTCTCAGCCGGTGACGCCTCGTTTCCAGTGGACCAATTCCCTTCACATCCAAACTGGCAACCTGCTGCTTTTCGACGGCCGGGTTGAGCAGTTGTCCAACCGGGGCTTGCGCGATACCGTGGACACGATCGTGAGGTTCCAGGACTATGCCAGCCTGCACTTTATTACACCGCGCTAGACCGCGAATTGTTGTACCAAATCATGCGCCCGACCCTGTTCGTCTCACTCGGCCTCGCGGCGCTCGTGGTCTGGCAGACAGCGCGCGGATCCGCTTCGGCCCAACCTGTCCGTCCAGCCTCGGTGCCCTCCGGCCCTTCCGTCACCGCAGCCGGTAATTCCTACGCGCCGGTCTTCAGCGCGGACGGGCGCTTTGTCGCCTTCGTCAGCCAGGCGAACAACCTCGTCACCAATGACGACCTCGGCCCACACCTCGACTTGTTCCTGCGCGACCTCGTGGCCACGAACACCGTGCTCGTCAGTGTGAGCACCAACGGCGTGGGCGGGGCCGACGACGACATCGGGTGCGCCGTGCTCTCGTCCAACGCGGAGTTCATCGCGTTCGAGTCCGCCGCCAGCAACCTGGCGCCGGGTGACCGCAATCAACTTGGCGATGTCTTTGTGCGCGACGTCCTGGCCGGCACGACCACGCTCGTGAGCGTGAACCGCGACGGCACCGGCAGTGGCAATGGAGCCTCCTGGGGACCGCTCCTCTCGCAGGACGGTCGCTACGTCATCTTCGAAAGCGCCGCCTCCGATCTCGTCACCAACGATTTCAACGGCACGAATGACATCTTCCTTCGCGACCTCGCCGGCGGAGTCACCACGCTGGTCAGCTTGAACGCGGACGGCACCGCGAGCGCGAATGGATCATCTTACTCGCCGTCAATCTCCGCCGACGGATTGTTCGTCGCGTTCGCCAGCCAGGGCAACGACCTGGTCGCCGGAGCGACCAACCGGCGGGGTGAGATCTACCTGCGCGATGTCGCGGCGGGTTCGAACCATTGGGCGGTGGCATCGCACCTTGGAGCGACGCACGGCGGGTTCCCGTTCACGAACGTTTACAGCGCTTCCGAGCCCATGCTCAGCGCCGATGGGCGTTTCGTCGTTTTCAAAACATTGGGCCAGGTGGTTCGCTTTGACTTTCAGCGTCCCACCAACACTGTGTTTCTGGCGTTCCCCGTGGACATCATCGGGCTGCTGTTCAACTACTTTTCCTTCGAGGACAATCCACGACTCAGCTTGTCCGCGGGCGAGGCCCCCATGGCGTTCACGCCCGATGGACGCTACGCGGCTTATGCCACGCAGACCAACCTCGTCCCGGACTCCGGCATCATCCGCGTGGATTTTGAGTCCTTCCAAACGAACGTGCTGGTCGATTTTTGTCTGGGCTGTGTGGAGCTTTTGCCCAGCTTTTTCACCAACCAGGTGCCGGCCACGCTCCTGGCCGTCACGAATCCGGGATCGCCCGCCGGCCAGTCGATCCGGACGAAGATCAATGCCGACGCCAGCCGGCTCTATTTCGTGAGCGACTTCACCAACTTGGCGTCCACCGCCACGACTGGCGCCTCGCAACTCTACGCGCGCGACCTGCCCGAAGGCCCCATCCAGCTCTTGAGCACCAACCGCGATGGGGAGCCAGGCCCGGACTTGAACGGGGTCGTGCCCGCGATCACGCCCGACGGTGCCCGCGTCACGTGGGACTCTCCGGATCCGGACATCGTGGAGGGAGACAACAACGTGGCCTGGGACATTTTTGTGCGCGAGCTGGACACCGGCGCGACCCTCGTGGCATCGGCGGCGCATCCGGCGCGGCCCGCGGCGACGGGGACGATGCTGGCGCGGCTGGAGCCGGGCTCGTTGAGCGCCAACGGGCGATGGCTGGCCTTTACTTCATTGGATCCACTCCTGGGAGGCCGTGCCGACACCAACCAGACCTACGACGCATTCCTGTTCAATGCCGTCGCCGGCACGAACCGATGGCTTAGTGGCACCTTCCCACTTTCGACCGGGATCGGCGGCATGATCGGCCAATTCCTGCCGACGAACACGATCTCCAACCCGCTCATCGGCGGCGACGGGCGTTACGCGGTGTTTCGCGCCCAAGGGCCCGGGTTGCTTTACTCGAACCTCATTCGCCGCGACCTTTACGGCCCAGGGAGCGAGTTCATTCGTCCACCGGTCGTGCCTGGCGAGGACTTTGCCAGCAATCCCCAGGCACCCACGCTAAGTTTGGACGGCCTGCTGCTGGCCTACCAAGTGAGCGGCAACCTCTCGCCATGTTGTTCCCTTCCGCCGCTCCCGAGCGATGCCAACAGTTCCTTCGACATCATCGTCCGCGATTACCGGACAACTTCAAGCGGGCCGTCGGTGCCACCGATCGCTTTCGACACAGTGGTTTCCGTGAACGCCACAGGCCTCGCCACCGGAAACGGTCCCTCCATCCTGCCCGTCATCAGCCCGGACACGCGATGGCTGGCTTTCCTCAGCAAGGCCACCGACCTCGTGCCGGAAGGTGGCACGGCCGACGCCTTCCAACTCTTTGTCCGCGATCTTCCCGCCCGGCAGACCCGGCTCGTCAGTTATCTCACCACCGCCTCGGCCGCACCCGATGGCCGCAGCATCGACCTGCCTCTGCCGGGCGGGGTGACTAACTTGCCGGCGTTCAGCGCGGACGCGCGCTATATCGCCTTCGCCACCGCGAGCAACGCGATTTACCGGCACGACTTGCTGGCGGACTTCATCCTCACCGTCACCCCTCAGGCCGAATTGAATCTGACGCTTTTCCTCACCAACCACGCCCGCGTCACCAACGCGCTCGTTTGTGCCGACTGCGCGAACCCCTCGCTCAGTGGCAACGGTTGCGCGGTCGCTTATGAAACCCGCGGGGACAGCAATGCGGTGAACGACGTGTTAGTGGCCGACCTCCGGACCGGTCAGACCGAACTGATCAGCGTGAACCTCGCGGGGACCGGTGGCGGCAACGCCTCCTCCTTCACGCCGCTGATCAGTTACGACGCGCGCTTCGTCGTGTTCGCCAGCCAAGCCAGCGACCTGGTCCCGAACGACACCAACAACGCCACCGACATCTTCGTTCGCGACCGGTTCAACGGCGTGACCCACTGTGTCAGCCGCAACTATGCGGGCACGGCCACGGGCAATCGTGCCTCTTCCGATCCAGTCTTTGCCGCCAACGGCCGGACCGTGGCCTTCCAAAGTTTCGCCAGCGACCTGGTGCCCGGTGATTACAACGACACCCGGGACGTGTTCCTCCTCACGCTGGAGGGACCCGACACCGATGGCGACGGGATGGATGACGACTGGGAAATGGCTTATTTCGACACGCTCTCCCGCGACGGCAGCGGCGACTTCGATGGCGATGGGCTGAGCGATTTGCAGGAGTTCGGCGCCGGCACCGATCCGGTCGACGGCGCCTCCTTCCTTCGCGTCCTGCGGCTGAGCACGGCGGCAGGCCAGCCGGCCGCCGGGACGCGCACGACCCTCCTGCTCTGGAGCGCCGTGCCCGGCCGGACCTATCGCGTGCAGTTCAAAGAGAACCTGGACACAGCATGGATCGACCTCGCCGGCGACCTGGTGGCGAGCAGCACGACGGCTTCCCAAATTCACGTCGCCGCGGAGGGGGCCGAGAGCGGGTTTTATCGCGTCATGGTCGTGCCGTGATCCTCGGAGCGGTCACTCGTAGCGCAACGACTCGATGGGATCGAGGTTCGCCGCCTTGTAGGCCGGGTAGGTTCCGAAGATGATCCCCACCACCGAACAAATCAGCAGGCCGATGACCGCCCAGTCCGCGGGCAACGTCGGCGGCATTTTCAAAAAGTAAGCCGCCGCGTTGCCGCCGAGGATGCCCAGGGCCACGCCCACCACGCCGCCCACTTCGCACAGCACCACGGCTTCCATGATGAATTGCGTCATGATGTTTCGCTTCTTGGCGCCGACGGCCCGGCGAATACCGATCTCCCGCGTGCGTTCGGTGACCGACACCAGCATGATGTTCATGATGCCGATGCCCGCGGCCAGCAGCGCAATCGAACTGACCACCGCCACGCCCAGCCGCACGGTCAACGTCATCTGGTTGAACTGGGCGACCAGTGAATCGTTTGAGAACACTTCGAAATCATCCTCTTTGCCGGGCGGCACTTTGCGCACCGCCCGCAGGATGCCGCGCACCTGTTCCACCGCGTCGTCGTAACTGGCCTGGTCCCGCGCCTGGACGAGCAGCGATAAGCTGCGCCAGGTCCGCCCGTAGCGGTTCAAGCCAGTGGTCAGTGGCATGACGGCGAAATTGTCCTGGTCGCCGCCCAGGGCCGTGCCGCGCGGTTCCAGCACCCCGACGACCGAATAATTGATGCCGTTAAGCTTGACCCGTTCCCCGAGAGCGGATCCGTACGGGAAAAGCGTCTGGGCCAGCCCCGCTCCCAGCACACAGACATCGTGCGCATTTTCCACGTCGGAATCGAGCAACGGCCGGCCTTCCTTCACGATCCAGTTCTTCGCCGGGAAGCAACCCGGGGTCGAACCAAACAATTGCACATCCGGGGTGGTTTTCTCGTAACGGGACGACACTTCTCCGGCCCAGAACATCTGTTCAATGCCCACGTGCCGGGCGATGGTGGCCCGCTCCTGCACGAGGCGCCCCTGGGCCATGGTGATATTCTTGCGCCGCCAAAATTTTTCAAATCCGTCCGAACCGCCGAAGTAAATCGCCGGCCATTTCTGGATGGCGAAGGTGTGACTGCCCAACTGGGTGAGTTCGGATTCGACATTCCGCTGGAGCACGCGCATGGCCGTCATCACGACGATGATGGAGAAGACGCCGACCAGGACCCCGAGCAGCGTCAGCGCCGAGCGCAGCTTATGGGCGACCAGGGCGTTCATGGCCATCAAGAAGCTTTCTTTCAGTTCAGCGCGCAGGATTCGCATTGTGCAAGAGGCGTTGTCAGTAATCAGTAATCAGTAATCAGTAATCAGTGGTCAGTGGTCAGTGGTCAGTGGTCAGTGGTCAGTAATCAGTAATCAGTAATCAGTGAACAGTAAGCAGTAATCAGTGAACAGTAAGCAGTAATGGGTGAACAGTAAGCAGTGAACGGTGGTCGGATGTCGCCCGACCGTTGACTGCGCATGCTACAGCGTTCGCATTAGAGACCATTGGCCAATCGGCATCGACTATTGTGTGCTGACCACTGACCACTGATTACTGATTACTGATTACTGCCCCCTGCCCCCTGCCCCCTGCCCCCTGCCCCCTGCCCCCTCACTC
>WNGF01000232.1_pt1 | contig 82258 bp, 92 predicted proteins | sample 5400641 | NCBI WGS metagenome assembly WNGF01 (sample SAMN13153371, study PRJNA577476) | soil metagenome | isolation source: 80 cm soil or saprolite under grassland replicate 2 | place: USA:California | collected 2016-06-15 | reverse complement strand
TAACCACTCACCGTTCGCGCTGGAATAACGCATTTGCGAGTCTGCGGGAAGAGGAACCCACTCCGAGAATCCATCGTCCGTATCGATTGCCTTGTAGCCGAGTTCGGCGAGGTGCCGGATGACAGTTGATTTTCCGGTTCCAGACATGCCGGTGAGAAGCACCCGCTTCATGCAGAAACTATGACAGAGCACTCCTCGCTCTGGCGTCAATCGTGAGGTGGTTGAGCGATGATCCCGGCGATGATCGACACGCCATCCCCGCGATGAGAGGCGGGCCCCCAGCAGTGATCGGTCCATGCTGGCACGATGACAACATCGACACGACCCGAGTGGACGTATGGCTGTGGGCGATCCGCCTCTACAAGACCCGTTCGGCGGCGACGGCGGCATGCCGGGCCGGCCATGTCCGCGTCAACCGCGCGGCCGCCAAGGCGTCGACGCCGGTCAAGGTCGGCGACCGCGTCGAGGCGTTCGTAGAGCGCGAGCGCATCCTCGAGGTGGCGGTCGTCATCCACAAGCGGGTCGGGGCAGCAGTGGCGGCGACGTGCCTGATCGACCACAGCCCGCCTGTGCCGGTGATCAAGCGGGAGCCACGGGTCTTCGTCCGCGAGCGCGGCACGGGCCGCCCAACGAAACGCGAGCGCCGCGAGCTCGACCATCTCAGGCGACCATAAACCTCAAGGGTTTCGCGTGCGACGACCATCGCGTGCGACCATTGCGATCCAATTCGGCCTCGTGAGGTGGCGACATCCCGTCGCGACAGGTACCCTAGGGATCCGTGAAGAAGACGACCGCGACGAGGCGTCCGGCCGCCGGCCGAGCCGCGCGCCCGAAGACTATTGACGAGTACCTCGCGTCGGCGCCGGACGACAAGCGGCGCGCGCTCGCGCGGCTCCGCACGCAGATCAGGGCGGCCGCGCCGGCGGCGACAGAGGGCATCAGCTACGGATTGCCCACGTTCAGGCTGGACGGCAGACTCCTGGTGAGCTTCGCCGCGGCCGCCACCCACTGCAGCTTGTACGGCGTGAGCGGCACGGACCCGCGAGGCGTCCCGTTGGCCGAGCTGAAGAAGTACGACTTCAGTGGCAAAGGCACGCTCCGGTTCCGGGCCGACAAGCCGCTTCCGGCGGCGCTCGTGACCAAACTCGTCAAGGCGCGCATCGTCCGAATGCGAAAAGGTGACGCACGGCGCTACCGCTAGACGCGTCACGCGGTCGCGACGGCCGCTAGCTCAATCGGGCGGCTCGCAGCGCGAGGTAGCGCTGCTCGGGAAGGCTCGCGGTCATTCGCGACGCACGCCAATAGCACTCGCGTGCGGCGGCGGTATCTCCCGCGAGCTCGAGCAGATGACCACGCACCGCGTCGAGGCGGTGCGTCTGCGCCATGCGCGCATCGCCGTCGAGAGTCCCGAGCAGCGCCAGCCCCGCGCGCGGTCCGTCCACCATCGCGACCGCGACCGCTCGGTTCAACGTGACCACGGGCCCGGGCGAAACGCGCTCGAGCACTTCGTAGAGCGCAAGGATCTGCCGCCAGTCGGTCTGGTCCGCGCTCCGCGCTTCGTCGTGCACCGCCGCGATCGCCGCCTGCAGCTGATACGGACCCACTGGCGTGGAACCGAGAGTGCGCGTCACGAGCGCGATGCCTTCCGCGATCTGGCCGCTGTTCCAGAGCTCGCGCCGCTGCTCCGCCAGCGGCACCGGTAGTCCGTCGGGCCCGATCCGCGCGGCCCGACGCGCGTCGGTGAGGAGCATGAGTGCGAGGAGGCCGGCGACCTCACCATCGTCGGGCACCCGCTGATGAAGAAGACGCGCCAGCCGAATGGCCTCGGTCGTGAGGTCCGCGCGATGCAGCGCAGGGCCGGAGCTCGTCGTGTACCCCTCGTTGAAGATGAGGTAGAGGACCTGCATCACGATGCGCAGGCGTTCGGCCCGCTCCGGCTCGGGCGGCATGTCGAATCGCGCGCCGGTGCTCTTGATGCGCTCCTTGGCTCGGCTGATGCGCTGGGCCATCGTCGATTCAGGGACCAGAAAGGCGCTTGCGATATGCGCCGTGGTGAGCCCGCCGACCGCCCGCAAGGTGAGGGCCAGCTGCGAGGGCGCGGATAGCGACGGATGGCAACACATGAAGAGCAGCGTGAGCGTGTCGTCCTCGCTGGAGTGCGTTTGTACCGGCGGCTCCAGGGCCCCGGCGGTCTCCTCCCGCTGGCGACGGGCGCTCTCGCTGCGCCACTCGTCGACAAGGCGTCGAGATGCGACGGTCACGAGCCAGGAGCGCGGGTCGTCCGGCACGCCGTCCTTCGGCCACCGCAGCGCTGCCGCGAGCAGCGCTTCCTGCACGGCATCCTCGCAGGCGTCGAACTGTCCGTAGCGTCGCACGAGCGCGCCGAGGACCCGCGGCGCGTGCTCGCGCAGCAGGTCCTCGATGCGGGGTTCCGCGCTCAGACTTCGGGTGGTGCGTCCATGACCTGACGCACTTCGATGGACTGCTTGACGAAGGCGACGATCCGCGAGGCGATCTCGATCGCGCGCTTCTCACTTTCCACATCGACGATCCAGTAGCCGACGAGCCCCTCTTTGGCTTCCGCAAAGGGACCATCCGTCGCGACGGGGAGACCATTCCTGAAGCGCACGGTCTTGGCCTGATTCGGCCAGGCGAGGCCCTGCGCGTCGACGAGCTCGCCCGATTTCTTCAGGTCATCGTTGAGCGTGTTCATGAACTGGATCATCTGGCGGATCCATTCCTTGGACACGCCGGCCACGCCTTCCAAGCCCGCGTTCGGCCCGAACGTCATGATCATGTACTTCATCTCGCATCCTCTCCTATGCGGCGGCGCGCTTGAGGGCCTGGATGTCGAGCTTGCCCATCTTCAGCAGCGCGTCCATCACGCGCTTCGATCGCTCAGGATCCTTGCTCCGCAAGAGCTCGCCCAGCACGGTGGGAACGATCTGCCAGGACAGGCCGTACTTGTCCTTGAGCCAGCCGCATCGCTCTTCGCTCTTTTCCGCGGAGAGCTTCTCCCACAGCTCGTCGATCTCTTTCTGCGTCTCGCAGCTCACAAAGAGGGAGATCGCCGGCGTGAAGTGGAACTCCGGACCTCCGTTGAGGGCCTGAAAGTCCTGGCCTTCGAGCTGGAACGAGCCGCCCATGACCCTTCCGTCCGGGTAATTGCTGGTGCTCACGATCTTGGAGTTCTTGAAGACCGAGACGTAGAACTTCATGGCCTCCTCGGCGTTGTCGTCGAACCATAGGAATGGGGTGATCTTCTGCACGGGAGTCCTCCTTCGTTTCGGCACCCACTGCGAGTGCTCTCACCCCTGAGTCGTGGCCGCCGGGCCGTTCTCGACATCGGGGTCAGGGCCGCTTCAGCCCTCAGCACCGAGCCGCTGTCGCAACGCGGCGATCTCCTCGGCTCGAACGCCCGCCTCTCGCAGGTACGCTTCGGCGCCCCCAGCACTTCGCAGATGTTCGAGGGGAACCAGCATGTGCGCAGGCTCGCTCATGAAGCTGCGAAGCAGTCGCGATCGCCTATCGGGATCATCCTCGCGTGCTGCCCACTGCTCGTAGAGCGCGCCGAGATAACGGTCACTGATGACGTAATCCTCGGCGATGACCTCGTCCGGTACCCCAGCGATCGCCAACAGGAGCGCTGCGATGATTCCGGTCCGCTCCTTTCCCCCGTGACAGTGGACGACGACAGCGCCGGGCGGCGCCGCAGCGATCGCCGACATCACGCGAGCGATGTTCTTCCGAGAGAGATCGAGTGTGGTCACGTAGCCTCGCTTGACAAGACGTTCGGGACCGCGAATCGACTCAAACTCTGTTTCACTGATCAGGGGCTCGTTCGCGTAGCGGACCCAGCCGGCCCACGGTCCGCGTTCGTGGAACGGGTTGAGGTTCTTTTCGAACTCGCGGGGATCGCGTAGGTCGATGACCGTTCTGACACCGCAAGAGACAAGCGCGGCGCGGCCGGCTTCGGTCAACTTGCTCAGGTTGCCGGCCCGAATGACGGTGCGCCACCGCGTCTGCGTGCCGGAGATCGTCGTGTAGCCGCCGAGGTCGCGAACGTTCCAGCATGACTCCCACTGCAGTTCACGCTCCACTCGGCGCCTCCACAGCCCGATGACTCTCCGCGACAGTTCGCTGCCGGTTCTACCTTAGGGCGTGATGAAAGATCGGTCCGGCACGCATCGAATGATGGCCGCTCTCGCGACCTACTGGCTCACCGTTGGGGCGTCGTTCTTCCTCATGTTCAGGTTCTGCGAGCGCTGCAGTATGGACAATGCGTACCTGGGTGAAGTGCTGCTGGGAGCGCTCTCCGTCGTCATTGGTCTTCTCGTCACGGTGTCGTGGCTCGTTGCTGCGCGTCGTGAAGCGCGCCGTGGGCTCGCAGCCGGCGGAGTCGCGGGCATCGGTGTCGCGGCGGTGATCGTCGTGATCGGTTCGACTCGCACGTTGGTCCCGCCAGCGCTCTTCCCCATGGAGCTGCTACTGCTGATCGTCGGAGGTGCGGCGACAGTGGCGTTCGCTGCTCGCCGCCGCTAAACCGTCTACTTCGAGACCTGCATGCACGCTACGTCGTATTGGCTGACCGACTTGGGGTTCTTCGAGTTCTGCCGCTGCTCGCCGGCGTACACCGTGCCCGACTTGCCGTCTTCGGCGAAGGCGGAGCCTGACGCGTCGGCGGATCGACCAGGTGTGCTGGAGAAGTCGTCGCATTCGACGCTCGGCTGACCCGCGAACGCGATCGACCCACCCAGCAGGGTCAGTGTCAGTCCAGCGATGAGAGTGATGCGCATGCTGCACCTCCCGTGAGCAGCCGCAGCACGGAAGTGACCCATCCGGATGCCGCCGTGGGCGCGTTACCGGACCGTCAGCGGTGTGATCAGGTTCTTGCTCACAACCAGAACGCATCGGGTGCGATCCGCTCACGTCGTCGCGCGTAGGGCCGAATGGCCCCCGAGATGGCAAGCGAGCCGTCAGCCCGTCGCTGATCGAACCGCAAGCGAGGGGTCAGGCACGTGCTCTGCGGTACCGAATGCGTGGCCACGACCATGCGTCATCCGCACACCGTCATCGGGGTCTTCCGCTCGTCCTTCAACGCGTACGTCGCTCTTCGCCGACTCGATCGAGCGGGACTTCCAGCTCAGAACGTGTCGCTGGTCGCGGGAAAGCCAGAACTCGAGGCCGAGCTGAGGACGCTGCCACATGCGCCGCGAGCGGCCATCGCCGGCGCGGCGATCGGCGTGCTCATCGGCGCGACGTACGTCGTCTTCGGTGCGCCCGGCCTACTCGGCGATGTCTTGGGGATCCTCCTCGCGATCGCCGGCGCGGTCGCGGCCGGGATCGTCGGGTTCGTCGTCGGGCACGGCATCGCGCGCCGCGCGTCGCGCTGGCGCGACTTCGAGCACGTCGTGAACGAAGGTGGAGCCATCGTCAGCGTGGCCTGCGTCCCCGACGTGTGTGATCGCACGAAGGACGTGCTCAAGAGATCGGGTGCGAACAGGATCATCGACGTCTAGAGCGCGAACTCCCCGGGCGTGATGCGTTCGCGGCCTCGCATATACGGCCGCAGCGCCGTCGGAATGACGACCGAGCCATCAGGCTGCTGGTAGTTCTCGATCACCGCGATCATGAGACGCGGCAGCGCGAGCCCCGAGCCGTTAAGCAGATGCGGATGTTCGATCCTCCCGGTCGGCTCGCGCCGGTAGCGGATGGCGGCGCGCTCGGCCTGGAACGAGCCGCAGTTGCTGACGGACGACACCTCGACCCATTCGCCCACGCCCGGGGCCCACGTCTCCACGTCGAAGCCGCGGATCGCCTGGAACGCGAGCTCGCCGGTGCAGAGCTCGATGACGCGCACGGAAAGCTCCAGTCGCTCGAGCACCTCGACGGCTCGATCGACGAGCAGCTGCAGCTCCTTCGGCGATTCCTCGGGGTGGCAGTACGCGACCATCTCGACCTTGTCGAATTGATGCCCGCGCTTGATGCCGCGCACGTCGCGGCCCGCGCTCATGTGCTCGCGGCGGAAGCACGCCGTGTACGCGACGTAATGCAGCGGGAACTTGCGTCCGTCGAGGATCTCGTCGCGGTGCAGTGACACGAGCTGCGGCTCGGCGGTCGGGATGAGCCAGAGATCGTCCTGCTCGTCGTGGTACTGGTTCTCCGCGAAGTGTGGCAGGTGCGAGCTGGCGACGAGCGTCTCACGTTTGGTCAGAAAAGGCGGATAGATCTCCGTGAAACCGGCGTCGAGCTTGAGGTCGATCATCCAAGCGATCAACGCACGCTGCAGCGCGGCGCCCGAGCCGCGCAGGACGTAGAAGCGGGAGCCCGACATCTTGGTCCCACGCGGTATGTCGAGGATCCCGAGCGACTCACCCACCTCCCAGTGTGGCTTCGCCGTGAAAGGCAGCTTGCGCGGCTCGTCCTGACGCACCACCGGGTTGTCTTCGTAGACGGCGCCGCGCGGCGCGGCCGGATCGAGCTCGTTCGGTATGTGCAGGGCGAGCTCGTCGCGCTCCTTCTCGAGCGGTACCAGCTCCGCGTCGATCGCCTTGATACGGTCCCCCACCTCGCGCATGTGCGCCTTGACCGCGTCGCTCGGCGGCCCGCCCTTGCTCCCTTTGTTGCGCTCCGCCTGAAGGGCTTCCTTCTCCGCTCGGAGCTTGCGGCTGCGCGCGTCCAGCTCGACCAGACGGTCGAGCGGCGCCTCGAAGTGACGGTCGGCGAGCATCGCACGCACGCCGTCGAGGTCATCGCGTATGCGCTGGAGCGCCGTCATGAGCGTGTCATTATCGGCGCTGTTGTTCCACGTCGTACTCGTCGCGTTCGAGGGTCCCGACCGCTATTCGTTCGTCGGAGGCCTCGCGACGCGCATGAACGATCTCGCCGCCGCCCTTGTCGCGCGCGGCCATCGCGTGCATCACCTGTTCGTCGGCGATCCGAAGCTGCCATTTCTGGAAGAGCGCGAGGGTGGCCGGCTCGTGCTGGAACGCTGGTCCCAGTGGATCAGCGCGTATCACCTGCGCGACGTCTACGACGGGGAGGAGGGCAAGTACTTCGACTTCTCACGTACCGTGCCGCCGCATCTTGCGGACTTCGTCGTCGCGCCCGCGGCGGCGCGCGGCGAGCGCTCGGTGCTGCTGTTCGAGGACTGGCAGACGGCCGCCGCCGCGATCGGCACCGCCACCTATCTACAGGCGCGCGGGCTGCAGTCCGCGGCGATCTTCTGGAACGCGAACAACACCTACGGGTTCGGCCGCGTCGACTTCCCGATGCTGCGCCGCGCCGCGTCGATCACGACGATCTCCCGCTACATGCGGATGGAGCTCGCGAAGGTCGACGTCGAGGCCGCGATCCTGCCGAACGGTATCGCCGACCGCTGGCTGAAGCTGCTGCCGCCGTCCGACCCGCCGACGCTGCGCAGGTCGTTCGGCGATCGACCGACGTTCGTGAAGGTCGCGCGGTTCGAGGTGGACAAGCGCTGGCTCTGGGCGATCGACGCCATCGCCGCCATGCGCGACGCCGGCGTGCGGCCGCGCCTCATCATGCGCGGGAGCCGCAGCCCCTATGCGGACACGGTCGGGGATCGCATCCGCGCGCGAGCGCTGAGCGTCGACCGGATCGCGCTCGGGGCCGACGCGACGCCGGCTGACCTGGCGGCGGCCATCGCGACGACGCAGGCGGACGTCGTGTTCCTGGACTTCTTCGTCGCGGAGCGCACGCTTCGCGCGCTCTACGCGGCGGCGGACGGCGTGCTCGCGAACTCCGAGAAGGAGCCGTTCGGCCTGGTTGGGCTGGAGGTGATGGCCTGCGGCGGGATCGCTTACCTCGGCCGCACTGGCGAGGACTACGCCGTGCCGTTCGGCAACTCGATCGTCATCCAGAGCGATGATCCGCGCGAGCTCGCGACCGCCTATGGCACGCTGCGGGAACGTCGCGAGCTCGTGACGGTCATCCGCGCCGAGGGACGCGCGACGGCGAAGCGCTTCGCCTGGCCCCGGATCCTCGACGCCTACGAGTCCGCGTGGGAGACGGCCTTCGCGCTCACGCGTTGAGGCGCTGGAGCACCTCATAGCGGACCGCCCGGCGGATCACCCACGGGTCGCTGCGCCATTCGCGGCGGCGAACGGTATCGACGCGCCAGCGCACGCGATGCGCGAAACGCATGTGCTCTGCGAGGTAATCCTCGAGGGCCGGCAGATCCTCGAAGTGGACACGGTGCCAGAAGCGCCCGCGCCGCACCGAGCGGAAGAGGCGCGCGCGCTTCACTCTCGCGATCGCGAGATTGGAGGCCCGATCGTTGCCCAGCTCCTCGCGTGCGGTCTTGATGCTGCCCGCCTCGCGATAGCGCCCTGGAGCGAACACGTGCTCCGCGTGCGCGAGCACGTGTGAGTCAGGGCGCGCGTCGACCAGGATGCCGCGCGGCGCCAATACCCGGTGGGCTTGTCGGAGGGCATCGACCATGCCCTTGCGCTGCACTCATCAGAGCGTCCATGAAAGGAAGACCGTGTCGAAGCTCGCGGGCGAAAAAGGTAGATCCTGCGCAGCCCCGACCTCGAACCGGACATTCGCGAGACCGAGCGATGCGGCTTTGGACCGCGCCGCGGCGATCGCCTCATCGTCGGGATCGACACCGACCGCCGCGGTCGCGTACGTCGCGACGCCGATGGCGATGCGCCCGTCTCCGGTGCCGACGTCGAGAACGCGCTTGCCGCGGAAGAGACGCGCCCCGCCGTACGCGCGGAGCTCGTCGTCTGGCGCGGGACGGAGCGCCGACGAGGTCGCCGGCACGTGCCTGCCGACCGCGAAGCTAGCCGTACTGGTCACGAGTGCCGGGGAGCATAGCCCCGCTGCGCTGGGCTGCCGCCGCGAACCGCGAGGGATCCATGAGCGGAGAGCGGATGTCGTCGGGCGGCTCGGCGCCGGCGAACCACCACACGACCTCGAGGTTCGCGCGGAAGAGCGCATCGAAGACCGCGTCCTCGGGACTGGTGTTGCGGCTCGAGTACCACCAGAACCAGTCGCTGCCTTCGGCGACCATGAGTGGCTGCCGGACGCTCTTGGGCATGTAGCGCAGCGCCCCCCACTGCTCCTGCGCGAAGCGCCGCGTGCGTTCGAGCGCGCTCCACGCCCGCGCGTGCGCGGGCTCGCCGATCCATACGCCGAGGGTCGCGTCGATCCACGATCCGGTGTGCAGATTCGGGAGATCGACGTTCGCCGGCGAGCGGTCGAGGAGGTCGCTCACGCGAACGGTCTCGAAGCGCTCGTCGGTCTGCAGCTTCCCGTAGAGGTGGCGCAGGAAGTCGTTGCCGTTGTTCGGGTACTGCTCCCACGCGTTCTCACCGTCGAGGATGATCGTGGCCAGATACGGGCCGCCCTCGTCCGGCAGCCGGTCGCGCGCGCGCTCCAGCTTCCAGATGAGATCGCCGACCGCATCGTTGGGCGACATCTCTCCGTACATGAATCCGATCCGGTCGGAGATCTCGCGGTCGCGGAAGATCGCGGTCCCGCCGCCCGGCACACGGTACGGCCGGTACAGGAGCTGCGGCTCGAGCAGCGCGCCGATGTCGTCCCGCTTGAACTCCACCCCGGCCGAGCGCGCGAGGACGCCTTCGTCGGACGCGAACCAATCGATGCCCGCCTTGTGGATCGCCTCCGCGGTCTCCGGCGAGACCGACCCTTCGGACGGCCACAGCCCACGTGGCTTCTTGCCGAACGAGCGCTCATGCGAGGCGATCGCCTCTTCGAGCTGGAACGCGACATCGTCCGGATACACGAACGGCGGATCGGGGATGATCGCGTTCGGGTCCGCGCGCAGCGCGCTCCGGCTGTCGATGAGCAGCGGCATGATCGGGTGGTAGTACGGCGTCGTCAGGATCTCCACCTGCCCGTCGTGCTCGAGACGGTGATAGAGATGTGGAACGCCCGAGGCCATCATCCGCTGCCGGCCGATGACGTAACGGACGTCCTCGCGTGTGAAGCGCTGCCCCTTCTGGCGCAGCTCCTCGAGGTGCGCGTCGTTCTTGATGTCGTCGGGATCGATCCACGCGAGGTTGAACCAGAGCGCGAGATCCACGAAGTAGTCGTCTGAGAGCAGCTCCGGCCGGTCGCGCGTCGCCATGGCGAGCTGCAGCAGCCGACGGTACTCGTCGTGACGGCTGATCACGTTACCGTGGTGGATCGAGAAGAAGCGCCGGAGCATGTGCTCCTTCTCTTCGGGCGTGAGGAGCCCGTCGACGGTGCGCATCGTCACGCGCGTGTCCTCGTCGTCCGCGCCGCGCGCGTACTCCTCGAGCTGATCGCGCAGGCTCGGGACCATCGTGAAGCTGGCCTTCACGCCGGGAAACTCCTGGAGCAGCCGGGCCATGTGGAGGTAGTCCTTCGACGCATGGAGGCGCACCCAGGGCAGCACGAACTCACTCGTCTGCGGATGGCGGTAATAGGGCTGATGCATGTGCCAGATGATCGCCACGGGGAGCTTCCCGTTCACGCTTTGCGCACCGCCTCGTCGAGACGCTTGCGAACGAACTCCGGCTCGAGCGTCGTCAACAACCATCCGGCGCGGGGCCCGTTCGGCCTTCCGATGAACGCGAGATAGATCGCCCCGAACGCGTCCTGCGAGACCTTTCCATTCGACGTGAGACCGACCCGCTTGGCTGTCTCGTACAGCGCCTGCTGCATCTCCTCAGGGTCGGTCGTGCTGCCGACGAGCTGCTTCACCTCGCCGAGGTAACGCCGCTGACCGTCGGTCAGCGCGATGTCGTCCGGGATCTCACCCAAGACGCTGTAGCGCGCCTCCACCGGCGCCCAGCGCTCGAGCCATTCGCGCGCCAGCTCGATGCGTCGCTCGAGATCCTTCCGCTCCGCGCCGGTCAGTGGCGCGCGCTTGCGCCGCTCCGCCTCCCTGGATGGCTCGACGCTCGGGATCTGCAGCCAATCGGCCACGATGCTGAACCGCACGCGGAACCCGGGCGGACCGTGGTCCTCGCCGATCTGCGAGAGCGCCCAGATCTTCGCGAAATCGCTGCTCGGCATCGCGACGTACGCGTCGGCGCAGCGATCGTATTCATCCACGAGCTTCGGCAGGTTCATGCCCGTCGGGTCGAAATCGATGTGTCGCTTCGGATGCGTGCGCAGCATGAGGAACCGCACCAGCTCGGGCGAGTAGATGCCGACGAACTCATGCGCCGCCGCGCCGAGCGCCTTCCACTCTTCGGGCCGCGACGTCGACATCTTCTTGCCGCCGATGTTGACGAACTCGTGGATGAGGCCGATCGGCGGCTCCTTCTTCCAGACGCGACGGTAGATCTCGTTGGCGCGGTCACGTGAGCCGCCGGCGGTCAGGAGATCCTTGCCGCCCTCTTCGTAGGTGACCTCGAAGTGATCCCACATCGCGCACCACTGGACGTTCCAGTAAAGCTTCGCGCCCCCCCTGAACGGCGAGCGTCGCCCGCTGTGCCCGCAGCCCTCGGCCCAGTCGACCATGTCGCGACGGCATTCGTACGCGACGGTCGTGCCGTCGAAGTCGTATGCCTCGGTCGTGCCGAGCCGTCCGCAGTTCTCGCAGATCACGCCGATGGGCAGCCAGCGCTCGTCCTTCTTCACGTTCGAGACCTGCTCGTAGACCTCGCGGATCGCGCGCGCCTCCCGCAATACGAGCGCGATCTGTCGATCGAGCGCGCCGGAGCGGTAGATGTCGCGCATCCAGTGGATCTCCTCCGGTCGGATCCCGAGCTCGCCGAACGTCGAGAGAAAGCGCGACGCGTGATACCGCGCGAAGTCCGGCGCCGCCGCCGGATCGGGCGACGGGATGTCGCAGAACGGCTTGCCCATGTGCTCGCGCCAGGCCGACTGCTCCTTCATCGACTGCGAGTCCATCGGGTCATAGTCGTCGATCGTGAAGACGTATCTAACGTTCAAGCCGTGTTGCTTGAACGTTCGGTACAGCGCGTCGGTGATGATCGGGCCGCGCAGACCCGAGATCGGCACGATCCCGGACGGCGTCTTCGAATCACGGATGACGTGCTTGCCGTCCGGCGCGAGAAGGCTGGCTTCCTCGTCGGCCCAGAACGCGCCACGAGCTGCCTCGTGGGCTTGGCTCAACTGACCGCCAGGATCTTCATTTCGATGGTGCCCGCGGGCACGGAGAGCTTCACGGTCTCCCCCACCTTGTGTCCCATGAGCGCGCGCCCGACGGGGGACTCGTTGCTGATCTTCCCCTCGCCCGGCGCGGCCTCGGCGGAGCCGACGATCACGTACTGCTCCTTCGAGCCGTCGGCCTCGACCATGACGCGGCTTCCGACCTCGACCAGATCGTGCTTGGTCTTCTCGTCGATGATCTGCGCGTTCTTGATCATCTGCTCGAGCGTCATGATGCGACCCTCGAGGAATGCCTGATCGTTCTTCGCCTGCTCCAGCTCGGAGTTCTCGGTGAAGTCTCCGAACTCCATCGCCGCATGGATGCGTTCCGCGACCTCGGTGCGCTTGGTCGTGCGCAGCTGCTCGAGCTCGGCCTGAAGCTTCTTCAGTCCTTCCGCCGAGACATAGACGGGCTTGTCGAGATTGTTCATTGAGCCTCCGTTACCCACAGAGGGCGACGTGAAAAGCCACCCTCGGCCCAGAAACAAAAGCACTGAAGACCTCGCGGCCCTCAGCACTCCGCCGGGCTATCTATCCTGTCGGCAGATTGTACACCGGTGGAGCCGTGCGACCCTCGCTCAGGCGGCGGTTATTCCCGTGGTACGGCCGCAGCGGACGCGCGCTTCCCTGGCGCCGGACGCGCGACCCGTACGCGGTCCTCGTTTCCGAGGTCATGCTCCAGCAGACGCAGGTCGCGCGGGTGCTTCCGGCATACGGCGCCTTCCTGCGACGCTTCCCGACGCTGGCCGCGCTCGCGCGCGCGCCGCTCGCCGACGTGCTGCGCGCCTGGTCCGGCCTCGGATACAACCGCCGCGCCCGAGACCTCTACCGGATCGCGCGTCTCCATCCACAGCGCCTGCCCACCGATCCGGCCGCGCTCGACGCGCTGCCCGGCGTCGGCGCGTACACCGCGGCCGCGGTCGCGTGCTTCGCGGGCGGGCGGCGTATCGCGTTCGCCGACACGAACATTCGCCGCGTCCTCGGACGCGCGCTCCTCGGCCGCGTCGCGACCGAGCGCGAGGCCGTCGCGCTCGACGCGGCGCTGCTGCCGCGCGCCGGCGCCGATCGCTGGCATCACGCGCTCATGGATCTCGGGGCGACCGTGTGCCTCTCGCGGGCCCCGCGCTGCGCGGTCTGCCCGATCCGCACCGACTGCCGCGCGCGCGGCCGGGTGACGCCGGCTCCGGTCCGCCGTCAGGCACCGTTCGCGACCAGCGATCGGCGCGTTCGCGGACGCATCGTCGCCCTGCTGCGCGAGCGCGACATGAGCGTGCGGTCGCTACAGAGCGAGCTCGGCGATGGTCGCGTGCCGCGGCTCATCGAGGCGCTCGCCGAAGACGGACTCGTCGAGCGCGTCGGCCGACTGGTGCGCCTTCCGGCCTAGGTGAGCCGCCTGGGCCTTCTTCACGCCGATACCCAGCCCGTCGCCGACCGGCAGGATCGTCGCGTCGAGCTGTGGATGCGTCACGAACTTCGCGTTGAATGCGCGGACCGCGCTCGTCTCGGCGGTTCGGTCGTCCTCGCGCGCGCCGGATGCACGGCCGCCCCACAGGAGATTGTCGACCGCCACGGTGCCGCCGGGACGGAGCAGACGCAGGACCGCCGCGAGGTAGTCCTCGGACTCGGTCTTGAGCGCGTCGATGAACGCGAAGTCGTAGGGACCCGCGAGCGCCGGAAGGACGACCAGTCCTTTGCCGCTGTGCACGACGATCTTCGCGCCGACGCCGGCTTCGTCCCAGAACCTTCGCGCGCGATCGGTGCGTGACCGGTCCGGGTCGATCGTGTCGAGCCGTCCGTCGGCCGGCAGAGCGGTGGCCATCCATAGCGCGGAGTAGCCGATAGCGGTGCCGACCTCCACGACGGTCCGGGCGCCGGTGGCGCGGACGAGAACGTGAAGAGCGCGCCCGACCGACGTCCCCACGATCGGGATGCCCTCTCGGCCACCCTCTTCGTCCATGCGCGCGAAGACACGGGTGAGCTTGCCGTGCAGCGACTCGAGATATTCGAGGTCCCGGAGCGTGATGGCATCCATCGCGTTCCTCATTCGGCGGGCTCCAATCGAAGCGTCGTATCCAGGACCTCGCGGCGCACCATGGCGGCGAGCGAGCTGCCGCTCCGCGGGTACTTGCGGCGGAATCCCGCGCTCACCGCGCGGATCAGCTCGTCCGAGCGCACGCGCGCGGGTCGCACCGGAAGGCGCCTCGTTCCAATGACCAGCGCGCCCGTCTTGCGCGCGAGCAGCTCGCGGTGCCAGCGGCCCTTGGCGCCGAGATACGAACGCACGTAAGGCGCGCCGTCCACCACGACGATCCAGATGGTCACGTGGTGGATCTCGCCTTTCGCGGAGCGGGTCTCGATGTCGACCTCACGCGTCCGATCGAGGAGCGCTGTAACGTCGTCGCCGAACGTGCTCACACCAGCGCTTCGGGAAGGGGCGGGCCGGCGACGGCGAGCGCGTACCGATCCGGATGCAGGAAGTCACGCGCCGTCGTCACGACCTGGTCCTTCGTCACGGCGCGCAGCTCGCGCGGATAGCGCTCGAAGTGGTCCTCTCCCAGATCGAACATCTCGGCTTCGAGGACCATCGCCGCCACGCCGCCTGGACTCTCCAGGGCGACGTCGAGCTCGCCCACGAGCTTGTCCTTCGCGAGCATCAGGTCGTCGTCGGCGATCTCGCCGACCGTGACCTTCCGCAGCTCGTCGAGCGCGACCTCGATGGCGCGGCGCACGTTCTGCGGATTCACACCCATGCGCACGATCCACGGCGACTGCCCGCGGCTCGTGCCGATCCCGCTGAACACGTAATACGCGAGACCGAGCTGGTCGCGGATCACGTTCCCCGCGCGGCTCGCGAACGTGTCGGCGGCGTAGACCATGTTCGTCACGCGGGCCGCGGTGAATCGGGGATCCGATCGGGGCAGCCCCGGCCATCCGAGGATGACGTCGGACTGCGTCTTGTCGGGCACGAGCTCCACCTGCCGCTTGGTCGTGGCGAGCGTGACGAGCGCGTACGCCGCGTCCGGCCGCTCTCGCCGGCTTGGCCAATCGCCGAAGGCGTGCTCGGCGGCCGCGCGCGCCGCGTCCACGCCCGCGCCTCCGGCGAGGACGAGCACCGCACCGTCGGGCGCGATGGCCGCGCGGTGTTGCGCTCGTATCTCGTCGGCGCTCGCGCCACGGACGACCGCCTCGTCACCGATCGGCCGCGCGTGGAATGGATGCGCCGCGGGATAGACGAGCTGCCGCCAGACCCTGTCGGACACCGCGCGCGTGTCGCGCTCGTCCTTCTCGAGCTGCGCCAGCGTCTGCGCGCGCACGAACTCGATCTCGGTGTCGGCAAATGCGGGAGCGCGCACCGCTTCAGCCATGAGGCCGAGCAGCGCCGCCAGGTCGTCGTCGAGGCACTGCGCGCTGAAAACGGCCGCGTGCGCCCCGACGTCGAGCCGCGCGAGAGCGCCGAGCGCGTCGAGCGCGTCGGCCCACGCAGCCGCGTCGTGCGTCGTCGTCCCGCGCAGCATCGACTGCGCGACCAGTCGCGCGACGCCCGGTCTGCCGACGGGCTCGAACCACTGACCGGCCTCGACCGCCAGCAGGACCGCGGTCGACCGCAGACCCGGGATCGGGACAATCGCGACGCGCATCCCGTTCGCGAGCGAGTGGCGGAAGACCCTGTTCATGCGGCGGCCTCGGGCACGAACCAGCCCACGTTGCGCACATCCTCGGCGAACACGTCGCGCGCCGCGTCGCGGATCTGCTCGCGCGTGACGGCATCGATCTTCTCGTACCACTGCTCGATCGACACGGCGGCACCGGTCGAGAGGAGCTGGCCGCACCGGAAGGCGCGCCAGGTGATCGTGTCCGTGTTGAACGCGGTTGCGGCGAGCAGCTGCCGGCGGACCCGCGCGAATTCGTCGTCGCTCAGCGGATCGCTCGCGATCTTCGCGAGCTCCTCGAGCAGCACCTTCTCGACCGCCGCGTGCGTGATGCCCGGCCGCAGCGTGGCCTCCAGCCAGAAGAGATATGGGTCCTTCATCAGCTGAAACTGCGCCTCGACGTCCGTGGCGAGCCCCTTCTCCACCAGCGCGCGATGCAGACGCGACGAGCGGCCGGACGCGCCGTCGCTACCGCCCGTCGTTCCGGCGAGCGCGACCGCGAGGGCCGAGAGTGCGGGCGCTCGCGGATCGGTCGCGCGCGGCGCGCGGAACGCGAGCATCACGATCGGCAGCGTGCCGCCCGCGCGACGAACGACGATGCGCCGCTCGCCGTGCTGCGTCGGCTCGGGCGCCTTCGGCGGCTCTCCCAGATCGGCCGACGGCTCGAGCGAGCCGAACGCGCTGGCGGCCTGATCGATGAGACGCGCCGGTTCGTCGTCACCGGTGACGACGACGTACGCGTTGTTCGGCGCGTAGAAGCGCCGGTAGTGCGCGTACAGACCGTCGCGCGTCATGAGCTTGATCTCGTCCTTGCTCCCGATGACGCCCTGACCGTACGGGTGCCGGCTGAACGCGACCGCCTGCAGCTCCTCGCCCAGCAGGAACGCCGGATCGTTCTCGAGACCCTCGCGCTCGCTCACGATCACGGTGCGCTCGGCCTCGGTCTCCTCGAGCGAGATGAGCGCGTTGCGCATGCGGTCGGCCTCGAGCTCGACCGCGGTCGGAAAGTGCGCCTTCGGGACGGTCTCGAAGTAGCAGGTGACGTCCTCGCTGGTGAAGGCGTTCCACAGCGCGCCGTAGCGCGCAAGGAGCCGGTCGAGGTCACCCTTTGGGTGCTGGGGCGTTCCCTTGAACAGCATGTGCTCGAGGAAATGCGACATGCCCGTGGTCCCCGGGACCTCGTTGCGACCGCCGACGTGGTACCAGATCCAGAGCGAGACGACGGGCGCGTGCCGCGCTTCGAGCGCGTACAGCACGAGCCCGTTGTCGAGGCGACGCGTAGCGGGGACGTCAGTGGTGGGAATAAGGAAAGTCTAGTGCGCCGCTATTTGACGCCGAACTTCGCCCCGAGCACCGTGCGCACGGCCGTGCCGGACGCTTGCGACGCGAAGTTACCAGGCGACTCCTTGAACTCCTCGAAGACCGCCGCGAACGCGACCGAAGGCTGCTCGAAGGACGAAAAGCCGATGAACCAGCCGTTGGGATTCCCCGACGGCGTCTCCGCCGTGCCGCTCTTCCCTGCGACAGAGACGGCGAATCCGCGGAACGGGAAGTACACCGTCCCGTCGGTGTCCGCCACGACGGAGCGCATGCAGTCGCGGATGAGCGACAGCTCGGTATTGGTCGCGTTCGCGTGTCCCGCCTGTGTCTTCTCGAACTTCTTCAGCGCGTTGCCGCTCCGGTCCCGGACCTCGATGACCAGGCGCGGCTTCCATACGATGCCGTCGTTCGCGAGCGCGGCGGCGTAGTTCGCCATCTGCAGCGGCGTCGCGAGCAGAAAGCCCTGGCCGATGGCGAGGTTCGTCGCGTCGCCCGGGTTCCACACTTTGTCGCCCGCGTTCGTGAAGCGCTGCTGCTTCCACGCCGCGCTCGGCACGATGCCCTCGGCCTCGAGCACGTAGTCGATGTCGGTCGCCTTGCCGAGGCCGAAGCTCTTCGCGGCGTTCGGCAGAAGGTCGGGGTTGCGGTCGTTGAGACGCTTCCCGAGCTCGTAGAAGAAGGAGTTGCACGAGCGCGCGATCGCCGTGCGCAGATCGATCAGGCCGAGGTCGCTGGTCTCGTGGTTGAGCTGGACCCACTGCGGTCCGTACCCAGTCCAGCGCGAGGGGCAATCGAGCCGGTCGCCGAACTTGTACAGGCCCTCGCGCAGAGCGGCGGCCGCGGTGATCGGCTTGAACGATGAGCCCGTCGCGTACTGGCCGAACGTCGCGCGATTGAACAGCGGCCGGTTCGCGTCGGAGGTGAACCTCGCGATCGCGGCCTGATCTCCGTTCACGAACGCGTTGAGGTCGAACGACGGCCGGCTGGCGAGCGCCAGGATCTCGCCACTCCACGGATCCTCCGCGACGAGCGAGCCTCTGCGATCGCCGAGCGCGGCCTCGGCGGCACGCTGCATCGCGGGATCGAGCGACAGCACGACGTCGGATCCCGGGGCGGCCGCGGTCTCGCCGAGCTTCTCGACGCGCTCTCCGCTCGGCTCGATGATCCCGAGGCGCCAGCCGTACGTCCCGCCGAGGACGTCGTCGAGCGTGTATTCGAGGCCGCTGTCGACCTTCCCGATCATGTCGCCGGCCTGGACGCCGCGCGGGGCTTTCTTCTGCGCTTCGGCCTCCGTCGCCTCGACGAGGTAGCCGAGGGTCTGTGCCGCGAGCCCGCTCGGATAGCTGCGGACGCGGCTCGCCTGCGTGGCGACGCCTTCGATCACGGCGAGCTTTGCCTTGATGCCGTCGAGCGTCGGCCCGGTGAGCGTCTTGATCGGGACGAAGAGGTCGTCGCGCACCCACGACTGGTGCAACTTCGCCTTGATCTCGTCGGGCTTGAGCCCGACGATCGGAGCGAGGCTCGCGACGAGACCATCCTCGCTCCGCACCTGGCCGGGGATCACGCCCACGACGGCGGCGTCGATGAACGTCGCGAGCTCGGTGCCGTCGCGCGCGATGATCCTCCCGCGGGAAGTGGCGAGGCGCGTCATGCGCACCAGCCGTCCCGGCGACAGCGCCGGCATGATCGCCTGCGGCGTCCAGGCGATCTTCCAGACCGCCTTCTCTTTCTCGCCGACCAGCACGAGCGACAGCGACGTCCGTCTCGAGAGATCGCCGACGCGCGCGGTGTGGAAGGTGACGTCCAGCGGGATCGTCGCCTTGCGCGGATCCGGCGATCCGTTGGGCAGCGCGGGCCGCGTCGCCTCCCCGACCTTCGCCTCGAGCGACTTCAGGGTCATCTCCTCCGCGATGCGAGGGAGACGGTCGGTGAACCCCTCCGCTCCGTACTGCGCGCGGGCGTCGTCGGTCAGGAGGCCGAACATCTTCTGGTAGTCGCCCTTCATCCAGGCCTCGGCGTACGCCTTCGCGATCGGATCGGGCTGGGGCGGCACGGCCTCGCACCCCGCCGCGATCGCCGCTATGAGGTAAAGAGCGGCGAGGCCTCGTCTCGTGGCTAGTACCCCGCCGCGTGGCCCTCGCGGCGCGGATCCGCCCCACCGCTGAAGACGCCGTTCTCGTCGATCGCGATCGCCTGAGCGCCACCGGTGACCTCGGCCCAGTCGCCCAGCATCACCAGGTCGTGTCCCTTCGCCGCCAGACCCTTGCGCGTCTGCTCCGAGAAGCGGTTCTCGATCTTGAGCGCGCGACCCGAGTCGTGATACCAGCGCGGCTCCTCGATGGCGCGCTGCACGTCCATCTCATGGTCGATGAGCGCGACGGCGAGCTGGAAGTTCGTCTGCACCTGCGCGTGCCTGCCGGGCGTGCCGAAGACCAGTCGCGGCGAGGATCCGTCCAGCGCGAGCACCGTGTTGAGCGTGTGCACGGGCCTCTTTCCTGACGCGAGCGCATTGGGCGACGACGCGTCGCGCGAGAACCCGGTGAGCCGGTTGTTGAGCAGGATCCCGGTCCCCGCGACGACGAACGCGGCACCGAATTCGCTGAACACGCTCTCGATGAGCGAAACCGCGTTGCCTTCGCGATCGACGACCGCGAGGTAGGTCGTGTCCGTCGCGAGCACGGACAGCTCGCCCGCCTCCGCGCGCTCGCTCGCCTTCGACGGGATCGCGCGGCGGCGCGTTTTGACATACGGCCCATCGAGCAGTCGCGCTGGTTCGAAACGCACGTGGCGCGGATCGCCCGAATACGCGTCGCGGTCGGCGAAGGCCATCTTCTTTATCTCGACCATGTGATGGATCAGATCGCTGCTTCCCCAGCGGAGCTCCTTCATGTCGAGCCCCGCCGCGATCGCGAGCTCCTCCATGAGGATGTGTCCCTGCGACACGGGTGGCTGGCCGAACACCCGGAGACCGCGGTACTCCACCGAGAGCGGCTCCCGCCGATCGGTCGCGTGCGCGGCCAGATCGTCCGGCGCGATCGCGCCGCCGGCGCGCGCGATCGCCGCGCAGAAGCGCGCGCCGAGGTCTCCCCGATAGAACGCGTCCCCACCGGACTCGGCCACCTCGCGTAGCGTCATCGCGAGGTCCGCCTGCTGAAGGATCTCGCCCGCGCGCGGAAAACGTCCGCGCGGCCCGAAAACGCGCGCCGACTCCGGGTCGAAGCGTGCGCCGCTGTCGACGAACGCTTCGGCCAGCCCGTTCGAGACCGGAAAGCCCTCTTCCGCGTACTGGATCGCCGGCGCGAGCACGCGGTCGAGCCCGAGACGTCCGTGATCCGCGAGCAGATCCGCGAACGCGGCGAGCACGCCGGGCACCGTCGAGATGCGCGGGCCCGCGTCGGGGTAGCCGGACGCGTACTCCTCACGCTCCGCGCTCCGGGGTGCGGCGCCGGAGCCGTTGTACGCGGTCACCTCGCGCGTGCTCGCGTCGTAGACGAGAGCGAAGAGGTCGCCGCCGATCGAGGTCCGATGCGGCTGGGTCACGGCGCACACCGCCGCGGCGGCGACCGCGGCGTCCGCGGCGCTGCCGCCCTCGCGGAGCGCGGCGATGCCGGCGCTGGTCGCCAGATGGTGGTCGCTCGCGACGAGACCGTTGACGGACCGGATGGTCGGTCGCGTTGCCATTGGGTTCGATGCTAGTCGGTCGTCTGGCGGTAGCCTGATTCGCGTGCCGCCTCGCCGTCGCCGACCGCCGGACTACCGTCTTCTCGCGCGCGTTCGTCGCTCGCTGCGCGCGCTGAACAGCGCGATCAGCAGAGGCGCCGAATGGGCCGGCCTCACGATCCAGCAGCAGGCGTTTCTCCTGGCGGTCGTGGCATACGGCGGTCGCGCGGTGCCCCTTGCCGACATCCGCGAAGAGCTCGAGATGGATCAAGCGACGGCGAGCGCGTTGTTGCGGCGCCTGGTGCAGGAACGCCTGGTCACGCGCGTGAGGGCGAGAGACAGGCGGGCGGCCGACATCAGTCTCACCCCGACCGGCGCACGGATATTCCGGCAGTCGCTCGAAGGAATCCAGCACGAGCTCCAGCGTGCCGAGCACCGTGGCGAGCTCAACGCGCTCCGCGCCGACCTCGAGACCTATCTCCGGACGTACCTGCACGGCGACGCGCGCGATTGATCGCCGCTAGAGCAGGCTTTCGAGAACGATCCGCGTACCGATCGCCACGATCCCCGCGACCGCGAGGCCGATGCCGACAGAGCCGCGTGGCCGCGGGACGAGAGGCATCAGGGCCACGGCCAGCCCGACCAGCAGCCAGTGCGGGCTGCCACGGGTGAGCAGGCCACCGAAGAGCACGTAGCCGACGGCGGCCCATGCGAGGAGCGGCGAGCCGTCCTGCAACACGACGAGGACGCAGAGCGCGGCGGCCGCGGCGGAGCCCCAGAGGACGAGATCGCCGAGCGACTGCCCGAAGCGGCCGCCGGTCTCGGCATGGGCCGCGACCATCATCACGACCGCGTCGAAGCCGGCGACCAGCGCGCGCGTCGTGCGCGGCATCTAGCCCAGCTCGTCGCGCGCGGGCTCCGGTTCGCGTCCAAGGAAGATGCGCGTGTAGCCCCACGGCTCTCCGGGACGGAGCGGGTCCGGCGTCGTGCCGTCGAGGTGGAGCACCATGGCCTGCTCGTCGCAGGCGAACCGCTTGGGACAGACCGGACATTCGGCCGCGCTCTTCTCGGGCAGCCGGCCGAGGCTCGTCAGCGTGAAGCCGCAGCGCTCGAAGAACTCAGGGACAAGCGTGAGCGCGAACACGCGGCGGACACCCAGTCGCCTCGCTTCGTCGACGCACGCCCGCACCAGCGCCCTGCCCGCGCCACGGCCCGCTGCGTCCTGACGGACCGCGAGCGACCGGATCTCCGCCAGGTCCAGCGTCAGCACCGCGAGCGCGCAGCACCCGACGAAGCCGTCGGCGGCGGCGGCGTCGTCGTCGGCGACGAGGAAGTCGCGGAGATGCTCGATGAGGAAATCGCGCGATCGCGACAGCATGCGGTCCTCGGCCGCATACCTGTCGATGAGGTCGCGCATGGCGTCGACGTCCTCGACGCGCGCGGCGCGGATCCGCGTCACTTGGCCAGCGCCGCGCGTGCTTCCTCGATCGCCGCGCGTACACGCTCGGGCGCCGTCCCTCCGGGAGAGGTCCGTGCGGCGAGCGAGCGCGCGGGGTCGACCTCGAGCGGCGCGGACTCGCCGAACCGCTTGTCGGCGGCGCGGAGCTCGCCGAGCGTGATGCCACCGAGATCCTTCTTCCGCGCGAGCCGCTCGCGAACGATGCGCCCGACCACCTCGTGCGCCTCGCGGAACGGCACGCCCTGCCGTGCGAGGTGATCCGCGAGGTCGGTCGCGGTCAGCATCCCGCGCTCGGTCGCGCGCCGCATCGCGTCGCGATCGAAGCGCAGCCCGCTCACGACGAGCGCGAGCGCCTCCAGCGCCGGCGTCACCGCGGCGGCATCGTACAGAGGCACGCGTTGCTCCTGCAGGTCGCCGTCGTACGCGAGCGGCAGCCCCTTCAGCGTGGTGAGGACGGCGACGAGATCGCCGACGATCCGTCCGGCCCGTCCGCGCACGAGCTCGGCGACGTCGGGGTTCTTCTTCTGCGGCATGATGCTCGAGCCGGTCGCGTGCGCGTCGGCGAACTCGGCGAAGCCGAATTCGGCGCTCGTCCACAGCACGAGCTCCTCGGCGAAGCGCGATGCGTGGACCGCGGTGAGCGCGCAGACGTAGACGAAGTCGGCGATGAAATCGCGGTCGCCCACGGCGTCGATGCTGTTGCGGAAGGCGCGCCGCAGGCTGAGCTCCCTTGCGACCTCGTCCGGGTCGAGCGGATAGGGAGAGCCGGCGAGCGCGCCCGCCCCGAGCGGCGAGACGGCGGCGCGCTCGCGCGCCTCGGCGACGCGGACACGATCGCGTCGCAGCGCTTCGACGTGCGCGAGCAGTTGGTGCGCGAGCGATACGGGCTGCGCCCGCTGCAGATGCGTGTAACCGGGGAGGACCGTCTCCACCTCCGCGCCGGCGCGATCGACCAGCGCCCTGGCCAGACCGCGTACCGCGGCGTCGAGATCGTCGAGCAGCTCGATCACCAGGAGGCGCAGGTCGAGCGCGATCTGGTCGTTGCGGCTACGGCCGGTGTGCAGCTTGCCGCCGACGGGTCCCGCGCGCTCGGTGAGCGCGCGCTCCACCGCGGAGTGCACGTCCTCGGCGTCCGGCGGCCACGCGAACGTGCCGGCCGCGATCTCGGACGCGATCCGTTCGAGCTCCCGCACGAGCGTTGCGGCTTCGTCCGTGGCGATCACGCCCTGCCGGCCGAGCATGCGCGCGTGCGCGATGCTGCCACGTACGTCGTGCAGCGCGATGCGCTTGTCGAGCTCGAGCGACGTGGTGAACGCTCGGATGCGTGGGTCGAGCGTGCCCTCGAAGCGGCCCGCCCAGAGCTCCTTCTTCACTTCTTCTTCGTCTTCTTCGGCGCCGCGAGCGCTTTCTTCGGAACGTCGAGCAGCGCCTCGCTCCCCTCACCCCACAGCGCCTGTGTCCGCGCCTGCGTGCGCAGCGGCAATCCGAAGACCGTGATGAAGCCCTCCGACGCGCGCTGGTCGAAGGCGTCGCCCTTGCCGTACGTCGCGAGCGCCGTCGAGTAGAGCGACTGCGGCGACCGCCGGCCGGCGACCGTCAGCGTGCCCCGATCGAGGCGCAGCCGGATCTCGCCGGTCACGAACCGCTGCGTGCTGCGCACGTACGCCGCGAGGTCCTGATGGTGGGCGGTGAACCAGAGCCCGTTGTACACGAGGTCGGCGTACTCCTGGGCGACGCGCGCCTTGAAGCGCAGCGCCTCCTTCGTGAGGACCATGTCCTCCAGCGCGCGGTGCGCGGCATGGAGGATCACCGCAGCCGGCGCTTCGTAGATCTCGCGCGACTTGATGCCGACGAGCCGGTTCTCGATCTGGTCGATGCGTCCGACGCCGTACTTCCCGCCGAGCTTGTTCAGGCTTTCGATCAGCTCGACGCCAGCCAGCTCCTCGCCGTCCAGCTTGATCGGGATGCCCTCGCGGAAGTCCACGACGATCTCCCGCGGCTTCGCCGGCGCTTCGTCGGGGTCGACCGTCCATTGGAATACGTCGCGCGGAGGTGCCCCCCAGGGATCCTCGAGCACGCCGGCCTCGATCGAGCGGCCCCAGAGGTTCTCGTCGACGCTATACGGACTCTTCCTCGTGGCCTCGACGGGGATGCCGCGCTTGCGCGCGTAGTCGATCTCCTCCTCGCGCGTCATGTTCATCCCGCCCCGCATCGGAGCGATCACCGTGAGATCGGGCGCGAGCGCGCCGACGGCGAGGTCGAAGCGCACTTGGTCGTTGCCCTTTCCGGTGCAGCCATGGGCGACGAACTTCGCATCCTCCTCGCGCGCCGCGTCGACGAGCAGCTTCGCGAGCAGCGGACGGCCGAGCGCGGTGGCCAGCGGGTACCGCTCCTCGTAGAGCGCGCCGGCCTGCAGCGCGGGCCACACGAAGAAGTCGACGAAGATCTGTCGCGCATCCTGCACGAACGCCTTGCGGGCGCCGCTGGCGATCGCCTTCTTCTGGATCGCGGCGAGGTCGCGTACCGATCCGAGATCGCCCGTGCACGTCACGACCTCGAAGCCATGCGTCTCCCGCAGCCAGGCGACCGCGACCGACGTATCGAGCCCGCCCGAGTACGCGAGGACGCAGGTCTCTCCCTTGTGCCGCTGGCCGGTCATGACTTCTCCTTCCGCGCGATGCCGAACGCCGTGAGTCGAGTGAGGAGCGAGCGCGCATGTCGATCGGTCGACGTGGCGACGAACACGGTGTCGTCGCCCGCGAGCGTGCCGATGATCTCGGCCAGCCCCGACGTGTCGAGCGCGGCGCCGAGGGCATTCGCGGTCCCCGGTAGCGATCGAAGGATCACGATGTTCGCCGCGACCGCGGCATCGACCGGATAGTCCTCGCAGAAACGGCGCAGCCGCTCGATGCCGCCGCCCTGGCTCACCGCCGAGGGCGGCGAGTACACATGCGCCCCGTCGCGCGCGACCTTCACCAGGCCGAGCTCCACGATGTCGCGCGAGACGGTGGCCTGGGTCGCCGGGAAGCCCGCGCCCTTCAGCGCGCGCACCAGCTCCTGCTGCGTCGACAGCTTCTGCTGCTGCACGAGTCGCACGAGCGCCTGCTGGCGATGGTGCTTGCGCGCGAGTGCCTCTCTCATGCGGCAGCCTCGAACACCGTGCCCACGCGCTCGCCGGCCAGGAGCTTCTCGATCGCGTCGGCGCCGCGCGCGGCCACGATCGCCGACCGGCACCCAGCGGATGCGGCGACGAGGCAGGCTTCGACCTTCGGCACCATCCCGCCCTCGATCGTGCCGTCGTCCACGAGGGCCTTCGCGCGCGCCAGATCGAGCGCACCGATGACCTTGCCGTCCTTCGCGCGAACACCGGGGACGTCGGTGACGAATACGAGCAGTCGCGCCGCGAGGCTGGCGGCGATCGCGCCCGCCGCCGTATCGCCGTTCACGTTGAGGATCTCGCCGTCGTTCGCGTCGAGCGCGGCCGGCGCGATCACCGGCACGCGCCCGGATTCGACCAGGTCCTCGAGCAGCGCGCTGTCCACGAGCGTGATGCGGCCCACCAAGCCCAGCTCGCCGTCCTCGCGCTCGGCCCGAAGCATCCCGCCGTCGATCCCGGAGAGCCCGACCGCGCCGACGCCTCGCGACAGCAGCGCGGCGACGATCCGCTTGTTGGCGAGCCCGGCGAACGTCGCGAGCGCGACGTCGCGCATCGGCGCATCGGTCACGCGCAGGCCGCGCACGAAGCGCGTCTCGAGGCCGAGCTTGCCCGCCCACTCCGTCGCGAGCGGTCCGCCGCCGTGCACGACGGCGAGCGGGTGCCCGGCGTCGTGCAGCGCGGCGATGACGTCGAGCGCGGCGGCCTCTTCGCCCGCGACGCTGCCGCCGATCTTCAGAACGACGACCTCGCGCGTGCCGCGCTCGGTGCCTGTGGTGCGCGCCGACACGCTCACGTCGTGTAGTCCGCGTTGATGCGCACGTATTCGGGGGAAAGGTCGGTGCCCCAGGCGGTCGCTACACCATCCCCAAGACCCAGCTCCACCTCGATCGCGATCTCCTTCTGCGAGAAGATCGCGCGCACCGTGTCGGCATCGAACCGGACGGGCACCCCAGTACGAAAGACCTCGACCGCGCCGATGCGCACCGTCGCTCTGCGATCGTCCACCTTCGCGCCGGAGCGGCCGGCCGCGGCGAGGATGCGGCCCCAGTTCGGGTCGGCGCCGTGGATCGCGGTCTTCACGAGGTTGGACGTCGTGATCGTCCGAGCGGCTCGCTTCGCGTCGTCTCTGCTCGCCGCGCCGGACACGCGCACCTCGAAGACCTTCGTGACGCCTTCGCCGTCGGCCACGATCTGACGCGCGAGCAGCTGGCAGACACGGCTGATGAGCGCGCCGGCCGCGACCACGCCGTCACCGGCCGTGCCGGCTCCCGACGCCCCGTTCGCGAGGACGAGCAGCGTGTCGTTCGTGCTCGTGTCGCCGTCGATGCTGACGGCATTGAAGGAGTGCTCGGCCGAGCGTCGCGTGATCGCGCGCAGATCGTCGAGCCCGACCTGCGCGTCGGTCAGAACGAACGCCAGCAGCGTCGCCATGTTCGGATGGATCATCCCCGCGCCCTTCGCGATACCGAGCGCGCGGATCGTCGTGCCGCCGACGTTCGCCTCCGCCGTGGCGAGCTTCGGCTTCGTGTCGGTCGTCATGATCGCGTGCGCGAAGTCGGGGAAGCCGTCGGCGCTCGGGCGGATCTCGCCCACCGCCTTCGTGATGCGATCCACCGGCAGCTGCCAGCCGATGACGCCCGTGCTCGCGACACCGACCTCGCCCGGCGGGCAGCCGATGGCTGCCGCCGCGGCCTGCGCCATCGCGCTGGCGGCGCGGTCGCCTTCGTCGCCCGTGCACGCGTTCGCGATGCCCGAGTTCGCGACGATGCCGCGCAGCGTCCCGCTTTCGAGGTTCTTGCGCGTGAGGAGGCACGGCGCGGCGATGACCTGGTTCGTCGTGAACACGCCCGCCGCCGTGCACGGGCGGTCCGAGACGATCAGTCCTACGTCCAGCCGATCGGCCACGCCGGTCTTCACGCCCGCCTTCGCCGCGCCCGAAAGGAAGCCGAGCGGCGCGCGCGTATCGCTCACGGCCACAGCGGCATCGCCTCGAGACCCATCGTCTCGGGGAAGCCGCGCATCGCGTTCAGGTTCTGGATCGCCGAGCCGGCGGCGCCCTTCACCAGGTTGTCGATCGCGGCGAACGCGACCAGGCGCCGGTTCGGCTCGTCGACGACGGGATGGACCAGACACCAGTTGCTGCCGAGCGTCGCCTTCGTCGCCGGATACGACTTGGTGATGCGAACGAATGGCTCCTCGGCATACGCGGTCGCGTACGCATCGGCGACCTGCGGCGCCGTGACGCCGTCGCGCAGCGAGACGTAGCACGTCGCGAGAAGTCCGCGTGTCATCGGGATGAGGTGCGGCGTGAAGGTCAGACGCGGCGCGCGTCCCGCGATGAGGCCCAGCTCTTGCGCGATCTCGGGCGCGTGTCGGTGCCTCGGCACGCCGTACGGACGCACGCTCTCGTCGATCGTGCCGTAGAGATAGGCGTCGTCGACGTTGTGCCCGGCACCGGAGACGCCCGACTTCGCGTCCACGATGATGTCGTCGTTCGCCAGTCCCGCGCGCAGCGCCGGAGCGAGCGCGAGGATCGAGGCGATCGGGTAGCAGCCGGGATTCGCCACCAGGCGCGCACCGCGCAGCCGTGAGCGTGTCAGCTCGGTCAGGCCGTAGACGGCCTCCTTTAACAGCTCGGGCGACGGGTGCGTGTAGCCGTACCAGCGCTCGTACTCCTTTGGATCGCGGAGGCGGAAGTCACTGCCGATGTCGATGACCGCGCGGCCCTCCGCCAGCCAGACCGGCGCGAGCTTCGCCGCCTCGCCCGCCGGCAGCGCGGTGAAGACGACCTCCGCGTCGCCCGGATCCGCGCCGACCGTGAGCGACGCGGGCGCCGCATGCAGGTGCGGCTGGACGTCGCGGAGGGGCTCGCCCTGGCGACCGCGCGCGACCGCCGCGACGAGACGGGCTTCGGGATGCCGCAGCAGGAGACGCGCGAGCTCGCCGCCCGCGTACCCCGTGGCACCGACGATCGCGACCTTGACTGACATCGCGCATATTATGCGGTTAGCCGCATATTTATGCAAGAAGGTCGCGGCTACACGAAGTGGCCGCGGCTAGGGGAAGATGCCGCGCTTCTCGATCGCGCTGGAGACGCGTTCGACGGCGACGATGAAGGCGGCCTCGCGCGGCGTGCAGTCGTACGCCTTCGTCTTCGCGAGCACGAGATCGCTCGCGCGGCGCACGTAGATCTCGAGGCGCCGCTCCACCTCGTCAAGCTCCCAGTAGAACTGCGCGCGGCTCTGCACCCATTCGAAGTACGAGACCACGACCCCGCCGGCGTTCGCGAGGATGTCGGGAATGATCGTCACACCACGATCGGCGAGGGCGCGGTCGGCGTCAGCGGTGATCGGGCCATTCGCGCCTTCGACGATGATCGGCGCGCGCACCTCGTGCGCGTTGCTCGAGGTGATCTGCGCCTCGAGCGCCGCGGGGACCAGGACGTCGACGTCCATCGCGAGCAGCTCGGCGTTGCTGATCTTCGACACGCCGCCGAGGCCGTCGAGAAGACGCTGGGGATGGCGCTGCACGTGCTCGATCGCGCGCGCGACGTCGATGCCCTGCGGCGCCGCGTAGCCGCCGCTCACGTCGGAGATCGCCACGACCTTGCAGCCGGCTTCCGCCAGGGCTTTGGCGGTGACGCTGCCGACGTTGCCGAAGCCCTGGATGGCCACGCGCGTGTTCTGCGGTTGCCGGCCTTCGCGTTTCAGCGCTTCCAGCGCGACGAACGCGACGCCGCGCCCGGTCGCTTCGGTGCGTCCACGCGATCCACCGAGATCGACCGGCTTGCCGGTAACGACTTCCGGGGAGTGCGAGCCGGTCATCATCGTCACCGTGTCGACGATCCACGCCATCGTCGACTCGTCCGTGTTCACGTCGGGCGCCGGGATGTCGCGCTCCGGACCGATGATCGGCAGGATCGCGGCGGTGTAGCGCTTCGTGAGGCGCTCGACCTGACGGCGCGTGAGCCTTCGCGGATCCACCGCCACGCCACCCTTCGCCCCGCCGAGCGGCAGATCCGTGACGGCGCACTTCCAAGTCATGAGCATCGCGAGGCCCTCGACCTCTTCGAGCGTGACGCTGGGATGGAAGCGATGCCGCCCTCTCCGGGGCCGCGCGCGGTGGAGTGCTGCACGCGGTATCCGGTGTAGACCTCGAGCTTCCCCTCCTCGAGCATCACCGGCACCGACACGATGAGCGTGCGCTCCGGAACGCGGAGGAACCGATGCATGCCCGGATCGAGGTTGAGGGCGCGCGCCGCGTTGTCGAGCTGTCGCAGGGCACCCTCTTTGAGCGCGTGCCCCGCCTCCGCGCTCGTCGCCGGCGCTATGACGCTCACAGCTTCTTCTCGACCAGCGTCGTCGGCGGCTCCGGTTTGTATCCGAGGCGCTTGTTGATGCCGCGCATCGCCGCGTTCTGCTCGTCGTTGGTCGTACCGAAAAGGCGCACGCCGCGCGCGCGCAGCTCGCGCAGCGCGCGAAGCTTCATCGCGAGCGCGAGGCCCTTCCCTCGCTCGGCGCGGGCGACGCCGGTGAAGTTCGTGTACGCGGCGCCGTTCTCCTTCACCATCGTCACCGTCATGCCGACGGGATGCCCATCGCGCAGCGCGATCATCGTCGTCGGCGGATCGATCCCCGGGCCCTCGAAGAACATCCGTTTGGCCTGGGCGAACGGCGGCGGCTGCTCCGGCATCGGAGTCGGCGACGGGACGTCTCGCCCCATCGCCCATATGGTCGGCAGGAGCTCGCGCTGGAACGACTCGATGTCCGACGCGTGCTCGCGCAGCAGCTCGGCGTACGACGCGACGCGGACGCCGGAACGGCGCGCGATGTCATCGGGATCTTCGAACGCCGTCGCGTCGAAGGAGGCGACCTCGATGTACGAGTCGATGCGCTCGTGGAACGCGCGATAACCCATCGCCCCCGCGAAGGCGAGCCCCTCTGGCTCGTCGCCACGAACGGGGAAGACGAGACGCGACGCTTCGTTGGCGCGGGCGTGCTGCTCCAGCCTGCCGATCAGCGAGCGGCCGATCCCCTGGCGGCGCCGCTCCGGCGCGACGCGCAGGTTGCTGCGCCACGACCGGTCGGGCGAAGCCCACATGCCGCCGTTGCTGGTACCGCCGTAAGCCTGGATCTCGCCGCGCTCGTCCTCGACGATGAGCGCGAGCCGCAGCGGCTCGGGGTTGACGTCGAACATCGCCCGGACCGAGGACGGCGACATCCAGTGCGTGGGCGTCGCCCAGCGATTCTGGAACTCGACGGTGCGCTCGAGGTCCGGGTCCTGTGCCACCCGCGCGCGCAGGCCGCGCGGCAGCCCTTCCGCGGTGGTCGAGAGATCGCCCGTCACGAGGTCGCACACTAGCAGCCGATGATCGACGACGACATCCGTTTCATGCGTCGCGCGCTGCGTCTGGCCGCGCGCGCCGCGGGGAGGACGAGCCCCAACCCGATGGTCGGCACGATCGTGGTGCGCGCGGGCGAGATCGTCGGCGAAGGCTATCACCACGCCGCCGGCGAACCGCACGCCGAGGTCAACGCGCTGCGCAAAGCGGGCGACCGCGCGCGCGGCGCGACGCTCTACACGACGCTCGAGCCGTGCGCGCATCAGGGACGCACGCCTCCGTGCGTCGATGCGATCGCCGCCGCGGGCGTGCGCCGCGTCGTTGCCGCGATGCGCGATCCCGATCCGCGCACCGACGGAAAGGGCTTTCGTGCGCTCCGCTCCGCGGGGATCGATCTCGACCAGGGCGTGCTCGAAGCTGAGGCGATGCGGCTCAACGAGGGATTCGTCAGCCGGCTCCGACGCGGCCGGCCGTTCGTGCTCGTGAAGCTCGCGACCACCGTCGATGGCCGCGTGACCGCCCCCGGACGGCGCTATCTGGTGGGCAAGCCCGCGCTGCGCGAGGTGCATCGCTTGCGCGATCGGTACGACGCGGTCCTGGTGGGGGTCGGCACCGTTATCGCGGACGATCCGTTCCTGACCGTGCGCGAGGTGAAGGGACGGGATCCGCTCCGCGTCGTCGTCGATAGCGACGCGCGCACCCCGGCGAACGCGAAGGTCGTTCGCGCGAAGGATCCGCAGCGCACCGTGATCTTCATCGCGCGCGACGCGGATGCCCGCCGTGCGAACCGTCTTCGCGATGCCGGCGTGTCGCTGACGACGCTCCCCCGCTCCGACGGCGGGCTGGATCTCGGCGCCGCGCTCCGCTGGCTCGGCGATCACGGCGTGAACACGGTGCTGTCCGAGGCCGGCCCGAACGTCGCCGGAGCGCTCGTGCGCTCGCGTCTGGCCGACCGCCTCATGGTGATCACCGCGCCGATCGCCGGCGGGGATGGACCGCCGGCGCTCGCCGGGCTGCCCACCGCGGCGGAGCTGAAGAACGTGCGCGTGCGACGCTTGGGCGACGACGTCTCCATCGAGGGGGATCTTTAGATGTTCACCGGCATCGTCGAGGAGATCGGCACGGTCCGGCACGTGGCCGCGACGATGTCCGGCTCGCGGCTCGAGGTCGCCTGCGGGCGCGTGCTCGATCGGCTCGCCGTGGATGACAGCATCAACGTGGCCGGCGTGTGCGTCACCGTCGTCGAGCGCGACGACCGCGGGTTCGCCGCGGACGTCGTCCCCGAGACGATCGCCCGCACGACGCTCGGCAGGCTGGTGCGGGGCTCGCGCGTGGACCTCGAGCGCGCCGCGACGCCGGAGACCGCGCTCGGCGGCCACCTCGTGCAGGGCCACGTCGATGGCACGACGAAGCTGCTGTCGCGGAACGCCGCGGGCGAGGGAGCGCGCTTGCGCTTCGCGCTGCCGCGGACCGTCGCGCGCTACATCGTGATGAAGGGCTTCATCGCCCTCGATGGCGTGAGCCTGACCATCGCCGCGCTCGGCAAGACGTACTTCGAGGTCGCGCTCATCCCGCACACCGCGGAGCGCACGACCCTCGGTGACCTGCGCGAAGGCCAGTCGGTCAACGTCGAGGTCGACGTCGTGGCGAAGTACGTGGAGCGTTTGCTCCGCAAGGCCTGACCTAAACTGATCTTGTGAAGACACGTCCGCGGAAGTCCCGGGTCGCGCCGCATCCGCGCGTCGTCGCGCCGAAGCCGCCGTTCACGACGGTCGACGACGCGATCGCCGAGATCGCGCGAGGCCGGATGGTCATCGTCGTCGACGACGAGGACCGCGAGAACGAGGGAGACCTCACGCTCGCGGCCGAGAAGTGCACGCCGGAGGCGATCGCCTTCATCCGCAAGTACGCCAGCGGCGTGATCTGCGTGCCGATGACGGCGGAGCGGCTCGAGCAGCTCGACGTGCCCCAGATGGTCGCCCGCAACGAGGCGCGCCTCGGGACAGCGTTCACGGTGAGCGTCGACGCGCGCGAGGGGATCACGACCGGCATCAGCGCGGCCGACCGCGCGCGCACCATCGCGCTGCTCGCGGATCCGGCGACCGAGCCGCGCGATCTGGTGAAGCCTGGGCATATCTTCCCGCTGCGCGCGCGCGAGGGCGGCGTGCTCGTGCGCGCGGGTCAGACCGAGGCCGCCGTTGACCTCTGCCGCCTCGCGGGACTGCAGCCGGTCGGAGTGATCTGCGAGATCACGAATCCGGACGGCTCCATGGCGCGGCTCCCGGAGCTCAAGCGCTTCGCGAACCGCAACGGACTGAAGCTCATCACCGTGAAGGAGCTGATCGCCTACCGCATGGCGCGCGAGCAGCTCGTCGAGCGCGTCGCGAGCGCGAAGCTTCCGACCAGGTACGGCGAGTTCACGGTCCACGGCTACCGCGCGCGTTACGCGAACACCGAGGCCGAGCACGTCGCGCTCACGATGGGCGACGTCGCGAGCGGCGATCCCGTCCTCGTGCGGGTCGACTCCGAGTGCCTGACCGGTCACGTGTTCGGTTCGCAGCGCTGCGATTGCCGCGAGCAGCTCGACGCGGCGCTCGCGCTCATCGCGAAGGAAGGGCGCGGCGTCTTCCTCTACCTGCGCCAGGAGGGCCGCGGCATCGGGCTGATGAACAAGCTTCGCGCATACGCGCTGCAGGACCAGGGCCTGGACACCGTCGAGGCGAACGAGCGCCTCGGCTTCAAGGCCGACCATCGCGAGTACGGGATCGGGGTCCAGATCCTCATGGACCTGGGCGTCCGTCGCGCGCGCATCCTAACGAACAACCCGCAGAAGGCCGGCGTGTCGCTCTACGGCTTCGAGATCGTCGAGCGCGTCCCGATCGAGATCACGCCGACCGCCGCGAACCGCGCGTACCTGCGCACCAAGCGCAGCAAGCTCGGGCACATGCTGAGCCTCGTCTCCGACGAGTCGAGCTAGCGCAGCGCTCCGCGCCACGCCGTGGCGCGCTCGAAGAGCTGGCCGTCCGTCCCGCCCGCAAGATCGCGACCCACTGTCGTGACTTCACGCCCGTCCGCGAAACGGATCGTCACGCCGAACTTCTGCAGACGCTCCGCCGACGGCGTCTTGATCACGTCGAGCACGGCATTCCATCCGCGATCGAGGCCGACGAACGGCAGGGGCACGACCTGGCGGATGCCCGCCGCGTCGATCGTCACCGTGCTCGCCGCGGTCGGCAGGAACGCGCCGACGCAGACAAGGACGAGCGCCGCGGCGACGGTGGTCCCGAGCAGTACGCGCGCGAGCTGCTTGCTCGCGAATCGCATCCGGCGCGACCCCGCGGTGTGCCAGCCACGCAGCGTCCCGCGCGCCCAGATATCGGCCTGCTCCGCCAGCGCCACACGCAGCACCAATCTCGTCAACAGCGCCGACAGGGCGAATGCCGCGATTATCGTACGCGGGTCGAAGAACTCATAGCGCGGCTGGATGGCGAACGCGCCGGTGGCCGGCCGGACGTCGGTCGCGAGATTCACCGCTTCGGGAACGACGATGAGGCTCATCACTCCGAGGAAGATCCACAGCGTCGCGGCCGCGGCGGGGACGATGGGATCGTCCTGATCGGCGAACTGCCCCCGGATGCGCTCGAGCGCGTTTTCGAGCTCGTGCCATGACGTCGAGCTGAAAGAGAATTTGGCGGCGCGCATGTCCTCGAGCACGCGAGCGAACTCGGCCGCGACGTGCGGCTCGGGCGTTCCCTCGAACTTGAGCTGGACCGTATGCGTGCGCCGCTCGACGTATTGGCGCGTCGTCGGTCCTTCCTTGGTCTTCACGACGCGTTCGCGATCGGCCTCCGTCTTGATCAGGACGGCACCGCGGCTGACCTTGATCTCCTTGACCTCACTCCAGGCATAGGCCACCTTGCCGCGCCACCGGATGAGCGCGAACCCGCGTGGCGTCATCACCAGCTGCGCCGGCCAGAAGAGCCCGAGCCGGATGTCCTTGCGTATGGCCGCGCTATGGCCCGCGATCGCGGCGACGAGATCCTCTTGCACCGCGACCGGAGCGGCAAGAGGAGGTGCGACGGACGACGCCGCGGCAGGTATCGCAGCGGTGACAGGAGAGGCGGCCGGCGCCGTGGTGAGCGGAGACGCGGCCGGCGCCGCGAACGAGGTCCGCACCGGCGGCATGGGCGCGAATGACGGTTCGACCGCCGTAGCCGGCGCGTCGTTCCGAGTGAGCGGCGCCGGCCGCGGCGACTCCATCGGAGGCGCCGAACGCGGCTCCGGCTCTGGTGGCGCGACGGGCTCGGCCGCGGGCGCCTGCGGCGCGGCGGGCGCGATGAGGCCCAGCGCCACCAGGCGCGGATCGTCCATTCCCTCGCTCAACGCACGACCAAGCGCCGCGCAACGGCGGGGGCCGTAGAGTGCCAACCGATGCCACCTAGGAAAGCACACGCAGGCACGTTCAAAGGGACTAGACGCGGTGCCCGCGTCGCCGTCGTCCGCGCTCGTTGGAACGAGGACATCACCCTGGCGCTGGAGCGCGGTGCGATCGAGCGTGCCACCGCGGCCGGCGCCAGCGTGGATCTCTTCGAGGTCGCCGGATCATTCGAGCTTCCGGCCGCGGTGGCCCTTCTCGCCGACAGCGGTCGCTATGACGCGGTGGTGCCCATCGGCTGCCTCGTGCGCGGTGAGACCCCGCACTTCGACGTGCTCGCGCATTCGGTCGCGAAGGGGCTGATGGATCTCACGCTCACGTATCCGACGGCGATCCCATTCGGCGTGCTCACGTGCGATTCGATCGAGCAGGCGCAGGAACGCGCCGGCGGGACGGAAGGGAACAAGGGCGAGGAGTGGATGGACGCCGCCCTCGAGATGGTCACGCTGCGTCAGACGCTCGCGCGCGAACCCGCGAGCGCGCGCCGCTCCGCGCGCAAGACCTCGAGGGCTTCAGCGCGCTCGACACGATAGAAGCGAAGCGCCTCGCCAGGTATCGCCTGCGCGACCTTTCCGAGATCCGCCTCGATCACCGTCGCGATCACCGGATAGCCGCCGGTGGTTTGATGATCCGCGAGCAGCACGATCGGCGCGCCTCCGCGCGGGACCTGCACCGCGCCGGCGATGACGCCGCAGGTCAGCAGCTCGCCCGGTCGCGGCACCACGGGCGGACCCACCAGACGCGTTCCCTGACGATCACTGGCCGCATCGACGTGGAACTCGGCTCCGAAAAAGCGCGCCGTGGCATCCGGCGCGAACCGGTCATCGTGAGGTCCGGCGATCGCGCGCACCCGGCCGTCGTATGGGGGCGGCTCGATCGCGCGGGCCGCACGATCGGCTCCCGCCGACGAGGCACCGAGCGCAAGGGCGTCGCTGGCGCGGAGCACGCCTCCGATCCCCGCGGGCAAATACGTAGCGCGTGAGCCGAGCACGGGCTCGGTCGCGATGCCTCCGCCGATCGCCACGTACGCGTACCGCGTGTTCGGACCACCATTGACGGTGACCGTTTCGCCGCCGCGCACGAAGACCGACGCCCATCCGGGCAGACGTCCGCGGATCGTGAGCGTGACGTCGCGACCGGTCGCGGCGACCATCCGCCGGTCGTCGCAGGAAAACCTGAATGGGAGCCCGACGATCTCGATGACCGCGGCGCCGTCCTCGTTATCGACGAGCGCGTTGGCCGCGCGGAGCGCGACGGGATCGGCCGGACCGGCCGGCGGTATGCCGGACCGCAGGTGTCCGAACCGACCCGCGTCCTGCACGGTGGACCGCAGACCGGACTCGATGATGCGGATCAACGACGCACGAAGCGAACGCGATCGCCGGCGCGAATCCGTGCGGGCTCGGCCGCCGACGCGTCGAACATCGCGACGTCGGTGCGCCCGATGAGCCGCCAGCCGCCGGGGGACGCCATTGGATAGACTGCGGTCTGTCCGTCCGCGATCGCGACCGACCCCGTCGGCACGCGCTCACGCGGGCGTGCGAGACGCGGCGCGACGATGCGCGCATCGAGCCTGCCGCAGTACGCGAATCCCGGCAAGAATCCGAGGAAGTAGGCCGTGTACTCGCGGCCGGCGTGCAGCTTGATCAGCTCCTCGACGGTCATCTTCGAGCGCTCCGCCGTCTCCCGGAGGTCGGGTCCGTCGTACGCGGTCGGGATCTCGATGAGGCGGCCCTGCCTCTTCGCGTCTCCTGTCTTCGCGCGCGCGACGGCTTCGAGCGCATCGCGCTCGGCCGCGTCGGGCGCTACGCGCAAGGGATCGAATCGGAGCAGCACCGATGCATACGCGGGCACCGCCGGTCCGTGGCCGAGCGATTCCCATTCGTCGGCGATCGCGCGCGCCCGCGCGACGAGCGCCTCGTCGAATTCGCTGCCCAGCTCGACGAGCAGCGCACGCTCGCCGAACGCGGCGACGCGCGGGGCTAGGGCCACTGCGGAGCGCGGACGCTGATCCCCGCGTCCGCCAGAGCCTCCCGGACGGCCGCCGCGATCGCGACGGCGCCGGGCGTGTCGCCGTGCAGGCAGAGCGTGTCCACCTCTAGCTGCAGGAACGAGCCATCGGACGCGCGGACTCCGCCGTCGCGGACGAACGACAGCGCCTGGTCCGCGGCGACCTTGGGGTCGGTATGCAGCGAGTTGGGGAGCTTGCGCGAGCGCAGCCTTCCGTCCGGCTCGTACGCTCGGTCGACGAACCCCTCTCGCGCGACGGGCAGACCCGCGGCCAGCGCGCGCTCGATCATCGCCGAGCCGGGCGGCGCGAAAAGCAGCGGCGGCCGTGGCCAGCGCGAGGTCGCATCGCGGACAGCCGACGCGATCGCGTCCGCGATATTCGTGTCGCGTTCGGCCTGGTTGTAGAGCGCACCGTGCGCTTTCACATGCGTGATGGTCAGCTCGGGCGAAGTGGCCCGCAGGGCGTGGATCTGCTGAACGATCTCGTGGACGAGGGCGTACTGCTCCATCGCCATCGCCAGACGACCGAAATTCGCGCGATCGGGATACCCCGGATGTGCACCCACCGCGACGCCGTAGCGGATCGCGAGCGCGACCGTCTCACGCATCGTGCGCTCGTCACCCGCATGTCCGCCGCACGCGATATTCGCAGACGTGATCAGCGGCATGATCGCGGCGTCTGAGCCCGCGTCCTCGCCGAGATCGCTGTTGAGATCGATCGACGACTGCACGGCGCGTAAGGTAGCGCGGACGTCCACGCATCGCGCGTGCCAACGACGCGTACGCGACCGTCCCATGAGACGGACAGGTTGCCACGGGAGTAGGTGAGCGCTATGACCGGAGCCGAGCGGGTGGTAGATCTCAACGTGGATTGGACCCCAGACGTGGGCGCGCCAGCGCCGATGCTCTGGCAGAACGAACAGCGCGCAGTGCTGATTTTCGAGAAGGCGCGATCCGAAACTAGGGTTCTAGTCGAGTTCGGGGGATGCCTCATCACTCAATTCGGCTATCCGAACGACGAGGCCCTTGCGGAACACCCGTTGTATCGGCTCGGACTTCGCCAGTACCGCGTGTTTGAAGTCATCGACTCCTCGTGGCTCGACCGCCTCAATGCTCAGAACAGGATCGCGTTTCCGTCAGGCAACCTCGGTCTGTTGCGACACTTCGTCATCACGTTGCACGACAGCACGTTTGAATGCCTGGCAAAGACGATCGAGGCGAAAGATGCCGATGGGCCGGCAGCAGCGCTGCTTGAGCCGTACCTTCAGGAGGAGCGCTAGACGGCTGGGATGATGCTCCGCTAGATGAACAGTGGTGCGAGAACGAGCGTGATCGTCGACAGCAGCTTGATGAGGACGTGCAGGCTCGGGCCGGCCGTGTCCTTGAACGGGTCGCCTACGGTGTCGCCGACGACGGCCGCGGCGTGCGCCGGCGTGCCCTTGCCGATGACGTTGCCCTCGTCGTCCTTCAGCATGCCCGACTCGATGTACTTCTTGGCGTTGTCCCACGCGCCGCCGCCGTTGTTCAGCACGGTCGCGAGGATGACCCCCGCCATGGTGCCGACCATGAGCATGGCGGCCTCGGCCTCGGCCTTCAGAACGATGCCGACCACGATCGGCGCGCCGACTGCCAGAAGGCCCGGCGCGATCATGTTGCGCAGCGCGGACGCGGTCGTGATGTCCACGACGCGCGCGTAGTTCGGCTCTTCGGTGCCGGCCATGATCCCGGGGTGCTCGCGGAACTGCGTGCGGACCTCTTCGATGATCGCGCTGCCGGCGCGGCCGACCGCGCGGATGGCGAGCGACGAGAAGAGGTACACCAGCATCGCGCCGAGGAATCCGCCGAGGAACACATCGACCTTCGCGATGTCCACGGAGTTGAACGGCTTTCCGGTGAGCTGCGCCACCTTGTCGAGGTACGCGGAGAAGAGCAGGAACGCGGCGAGCGCGGCGGAGCCGACGGCGTATCCCTTGGTGAGGGCCTTCGTCGTGTTGCCGACCGCGTCGAGGCGATCGGTGCGCTCGCGGGTCTCTTCGGAGGCGCGCGACATGGACGCGACGCCGCCGGCGTTGTCCGTGATCGGGCCGAACGTGTCCATCGCGAGGATGAACGCCGCGCTCATGAGCATGCCCATCGTCGCGACCGCAGTGCCGTAGATGCCGCCGTGCGGCAGGCCCGTCGCGGCGCCCCACTGCTCGCCGAGCCAGTGCGAAAGGAAGAGCGCGATCGAGATCGCGATCACCGACGAAGCGGTGGTCTCGAAGCCGACCGCCGTACCCGAGATGATCGTGGTCGCGGGGCCGGTCTTCGCCGCCTCGGCGATCTCCTTCACCGGCCGCCAGTTACCGGACGTGTAGTACTGCGTGATGAAGACGAACGCGAGGCTCGTGAGGATACCGACGACGCCGGCCCAGAAGAAGTAGATGCTAGCGCCCTTCTCGTTGAGCATCTGATTCGTCACGAAGAACATCCCCGCGATCGCGAGCACGACGGTGATGTAGTAGCCAGTGTTCAGCGAGTTCATCGGGTTCTGCTTCTCGTTGCCGCGCACGAGGAAGATGCCGATCACGCTGGCGATGAGACCGAACCCACGGACGACGAGCGGGAAGAGGATCCACGCGACGTTGTGGGTCACCGCGTAGATCGCGACGCCGAGGATCATCGCGCCGATGTTCTCGGCCGCAGTCGATTCGAAGAGGTCCGCGCCACGGCCGGCGCAGTCGCCGACGTTGTCGCCGACGAGGTCCGCGATCACCGCCGCGTTGCGCGGGTCGTCCTCGGGGATGCCTGCCTCGATCTTCCCGACGAGGTCGGCCCCGAGATCAGCGGCCTTCGTGTAGATGCCGCCGCCCAGCTGCGCGAACAGCGCGACAAAGGATGCGCCGAAGCCGAAGCCGACGATCGTGAACGGTGCCTGGTCGGGATTCGCGAATCCGCCGTAGGCGATGAACATGACAAAGACGCCGATCAGCGAGAGGCCGACCACGAGGATGCCCGAGACAGCGCCGCCACGCAGCGCGATGCGCAGGGCGTCGCCGACACTGTGCTGCGCGGCCGCCGCCGTCCGCAGGTTGGACTTCACGGCGACGAACATGCCGACGATGCCGGACGCCATCGAGCACACGGCGCCGACAAAGAACGCGAGCGCGGTCTTCAGCGCGAGCTCTTCGCGCGAGACTCCCGGCGCGGATTCGAAGAAGTAGATGACGAGTCCGATGACCACGACACCGCCCAGGGCGAGGAGGAAGATCGTGCGGTACTGGCGCTGGATGAACGCGACCGCCGCGACGTAGATCGCGCCGGCGACCTTCTGCATCTCGGGCGTGCCGGTCGGCGAGCGGAGGACGTCGTAGGCGAAGTACGCTGCGACGAGGACGGCGACGATGCCCGAGATCGGAACGATCCAGAGAAGTGGCGAGGCGTCCAAACAGATCCTCCGGTATCGGCAAGAAGTGGATTACAAGAACTAAGCGCCCGCCCCGACGGAGGGGGCCGCAGCGCTTCTCGCGCAGTTTAGGGCAGGCGAGGGTGCGCGAGCAAACCGGCTACTGCGGCGTGGCGCGAAGCGCACACGCCAACCAGATGAGCACGGCGAAGGCCGTGCGATTATCGTTCGTGACATGCCTCCGCAAAAAGCCTCGAAGAGCCAACCCAAGGCCGACGCCTCCGAAAAGCAGAAGAGCAAGGACCGCGACTGGCTGACGACCTCCGAGCTCGCTCAGCGGATCGGCTGGCGCGAGCACGCGCTGCGCGAGGCCCTGCGCGGCAAGGATGTTCCGGGGGTCCGACGCACGTCCTTCGGCTATCACATCGAGGCATCGGCGGTGGACGACATCAAGAAGGCGGTGGGCGAGCCGCCGGCCAAGGGCAACAGCTCGCTTCGGACGACCGCGCGAAGCTAACGCCCGCTAGGCGTGCTTGCGCAGCCTCGCCGGTAGGATCTGCAGCTCCTCGCGATACTTCGCGACGGTGCGCCGCGCCAGGATGATCCCGTGCTCCGACGACAGCTTCTGCACGATCTCTTGGTCCGAGAACGGCCGCGCGTGCTCCTCTTTTTCGATGATCTCCTTGATCACGTCCTTCACGCCGAGCGACGCCGTGAAGAACAGGGAGAACGGGACGACCTGACCGCTCGGGAGCAGGACGAACTTGCCCGCGGTCGCCCGGCTGACGGTGGACTCGTGCATGCCTATGCGCTCGCCCACCTCCGCGCGTGTCAGGGCGCGCAGCGCCTGGATGCCGTTCTCGAGGAATTCGCGCTGGCATTCGACGATCACCTCGGTGATGCGCGCGATCGTCTGGCGACGCTGATTGATGTTGTCGATGAAGAACTTCGCCCGCGTGACGTACTCGCGAATGTGTTGCCGCTCGTCGTCGTTCATCGGCAGAGATGAGGCGCCCTCCTTGCGGGCCGCCTGCAGCTGCACGATCAGCTGCCGGTACACGGGGTTCACGCGGAGCGAGAACCGGCGTGATTCGATGACTTCGACCTCGTAGGCGCCCGCCTCGTTCTTCACGATGATCACGTCGGGGCGAAGGCCGACCTCGCGCCCGCCGATGTTCGTGCCATCGGGTCCGGCGGCGAATCCATGCGCCGGGAATGGGTTGAGGTTCTCCTTTATGTAGTCCCAGGCGGCCTGGACCTCGTCCCTCGTGATCCGCAGCGCCTGAGCGATATCACCGAATTTGTGCTCTCCCAGCTCACGGAAGTGTTCCGACACCACGCGCTTGGCGTGCTCGGGGACCTCTTCCCCCTGCTCGGCGAGGTAGTGCATCTGGACGAGGAGGCACTCGCGCGTATCGCGCGCGCCGATCCCCCACGGCTCGATCGACTGGATCGTGCGGAGTACGCGCTCGACGTCGTCGACGCTCACCTTCATCAGGCGCGCGGCATCCTCGACGGTGACACCTTCGAGATATCCGTTGTCGTTGATGTTGCCGATGAGGTACTCGGCGGTCGGCTGGAGGGGCGCCGGAAGCAGCACGCGGACGTTCCACGAGAGGTACTCCGCCATCGTCTGCTCCGCTTCGGCCCGCACGATCGGATCGAACTCCTCGTCCTCCTCGTCGCGCTGCATGAGGTTGGTGCCCTCGAGCGGCTCGGACTCGAGCTCGCCGTGACGAGGAGGCTTGTTCGCGAGGCCGAAGCAGTTCAAGCAGACTCGTCCGGTCAGCTGCTGACCGCACAGCGGGCAGACCTGCTGCTCTTCGAGATCGAGGGCCGGATTCTCCTGCAGCTCCTGATTGATCACGTCCTGAAGCTCGAGCGAAGACAGCTGCAGGATGTAATTGGCCGCGATCTGCTTCGGTGTGACCTTCAGCTGCTGCTGAGGGAGTAAGCGCAGATCCACTTGGGCTACCTTAGCGCAATGTTCGTGCGAGCCGAACTCGTGCTCTTCATCGTCGCTTTTTCGCTCGCGGTGCTCGCAATAGCGTTCGTTTTGCCACGCCGCGTCCTTCCGTGGCGCGCAGCATTCGCAACCGCTTGCTGTGTCGTCGCGGCGCTCGCGCCTCTCCTGTTATTCACGGTGCTCGACGCGGAGCGCGCGCGTGGTTCCGCGTTCTGGGAGTGGTCGGCGGTGGGAGGACCGACCATCCAAGCGTCGTATCGGCTGGATGGCCTGGCCGCGGCCGGTGTCGGCATCGGCGCGCTCTTCGTCGCGGCGGCGCTCGTCGCGACGACGCGCGTGCCGGCGAGGCATCAGCTGCTCCGCCCGACGATCCTCCTGAACGGCTTCGTCTTCATCACCCTTGCCGTGACGGACGATCTCATCGCGGCGATCGTGGCGCTCGGTTCGCTCGCCGCGCTCACCTCGTTCGTCGCGATGCTCGTGTCCACACCACCCGCCGTCGCGCGACTCACCGCGTATCTCGCCGCGGGGGTGCAGAGCTTCGTCGTCTCGGCGCTGCTTCTGTCGCGCTTCGGCGGCGCATCGTTCCGCTTCGACGCCATCGCTCCGGATGCGGCGACGCCCGGCGTGATCCTCGCCGCGTCCATCGGCGGCGCGCTGTTCGCGGGTCTCTACCCATTCGTACCGTGGGGCTACCGGCACGAGGAAGCGGGAGAGCGCGAGAGCCTGCGGGGCCTGCTCACAATGCCCGCCGGTCTCGGCGCGACGATCCTGCTGCTGCGGATCATCGGTGTCACGCGGATCGATCTCTCGACGCTCGCTCTGCCGGGGTCGGTGTCGCCCGTCCTTGCGGCGATCCTCTCGATCGCGATCGCTCTCGTCGTCCTGATGACGCGCCGACGGGGCGGCGCGCGGCGGCGTTTCGGCATCGCGATCGTCCTGATCCTTCTGCTCTTCGGGTACGAGTACGTGCGGTGGAGCCATGTCGTCCTGGTCGCGGCGCTACTGACCATCGCGTACGCGGCCGCGGTGTCATTCGCCTTCCCCGAGCAATGGGCGATCACGCGCTACGACGTCGCGCTCGCGACGATGTGGATCGCCTTGGCGAGCGGGTCGTCGACAGCCGTCGCGGGAGCGTTCGTGGCGATCGCCGGTGCCGCGTTCGACGCGATCTCGGAATCGTTCTGGATGCCGCCGCACCGTTCGTACATCACGGTGGCGATCGGCTCGACGGCGATCCTCGCCGGGGTCATCACCGTCGCGATCGGAGCATTCGACGCGTCCGACATCGTGACGATCGCGCTCGCCGCGACCGCGGCGATCGCCATCCTCGGACTGCAGGTGGCGGATGCGGGCCGCAGGCTCAGCGTCGCCGCGGTGCCGAGCGACCTCGACGTGTCGGCGGCCATCGCGGCGTTCCTCGGCACGGTCGCGATCGTGCTGGTGCTCGCGCTCCCCCTCGCCGACGCGTCACTTCACGCTTTCGGACGCGCGATCCCGCGGACGGCCGGCGAGCTCGTCATCCTCGTGCCTCTCGTGTCGGTCCTCGGCACCTTGCTGGTCGTCGTCGCGCGGGCGATTCGTCCCTTCCTGCCCGAGCTCGCGAGCGTCGCGAAGCGGCTCGATCTGGCCGTTTCGATCGCCGATCCGGTCCCGGCTGCAGCGGCGTCGTTCCGAGTGCTCGCGGGCGCTGCCACCGCGGTCTCTTCCGTCTTCAGCCTCTTCGAGGAGCGCGCCGGCGTGTGGCTGGCGCTGCTGCTCATCGCGACCCTCCTGGTGTGGGCCGTGCGCTGATGCTCCTCCTCGGCATCGTCGCCGTCGCGACCCTCGCCGCGAACAGTGCCCGGCAGCTGCGCTACAGCGCAGTCGCGTTCTTTGGCGTCGCGGTCGCGGCACAGCTCATCGGTGACGGAAATCTGTCTGCGCCGGAGCTCGCGGTGGCCGTCTGCGCGGCGCTCGTGGCCGCGGCGATCCTCTATGTCGCCGCGCGCGACGGACGCTACGGCGAGGATCCCGGCTGGCGCCTCTGGGTCGCGACCGTCGTCGCCGCGGCGACGACGGCGGCGGCGTTCGCCTTCCTGCGCACGGCCTCGAACGAGGTCGCGCCCATCGAGCTGCTCGGGAACGATCCGAGCGGTGTGACCACCGAGGTCGCCGCGTTCTGGCTCCTCTCCTCGGGCATCGCCATCCTGCTCACGGCGCAGGGCGCCGTTCGAGGATCGCTGGGCGCGCTGTTCATGCTCACGGGTACGCAGCTGCTCGTTCGACTGGTCCCGGGCCCACATCTCGCCCTCACGCTCATGCTCTCGTGGCTTCAGGTCGTCGTCGCCCTCGCGGGGGCGTTCCTCATCGTCAACCAGCGCGCGGTGCGCGAAGCTCCGTGACCGCGGTCATCGCGCTGCTCGCGATCTCAGCGCTGGCCGCATTCGCGGTCCGCAAGCGCGTCGCGCTCGTCGGCGTGCTGACGCTCGCGGCCCTGGTGGCCGCGATCGCCTTCATCGCGGCGACGCCGGCGGACGCCTCCGGCGACCTGCTCGACCTGCCGTGGCGACTGTCAGCGCTCGGCCGCCTTGCGGCGCTCGTGCTGCTCTCGACGCTCGCGATGCTCGTGCTCGCCGTCTGGATCGACGAGCCCGCGTACAACTTCTTCCCCACCGCGCTCGCCGTCGGCGCGGTGGTCGTCGCGGTGCTCGTGCTCACCACGCCGATCGCCATCTACGCGACGCTCGTCCTTGGCCTGCTCGTACCGGTCGGCTCGTTCACGTTCCAGGTGCTTCGCAATCGGAGCGCGGAAGCCGCGTACCGGCACTTCAGCTTCGTGGCCCTCGGCGGATGCATGGGGATGGCGGCGCTCGCCCTCGCGGCCAGCCTGCCGCGCGATCAGCCACCGGCGACGTTCGTGCTGCTCGTCGTGATCCTGGTCGTCGCGTTCGCGCTGAAGCTCGCGGCGATCCCGTTCCACACACACGCCGCGCTGCTGGCGGCGGAGGTGCCCGCGTCCGCCCTCGCTCTCTACTTCGGCGTGCTCGTGCCCACGACCTTCATCGCGTTCGCCGAGATCCTCACGCTCTCCGGGCTGCTGCCGGCCATCGTCCAGATCGGCAAGGTGCAGGACCTGCTCCTCGCGCTCGGCATCACGTCCGCGCTTGGGGGCGCGTTCCTCGCCACCGGATCCACCGAGCTGCGCCGCGTGGCGGTGTACTCGGTGATCGCGAATCTTGGTCAGTCGCTCGTCGGGATCGCCACGCTCTCCGGTCCTGGCATCGTGGGCGCGCTCGCCATCGCGCTCGTCACGGGCGCGGCGGCGACGCAGCAGCTGCTGGCGGCGGGCACCCTCGAGCACCGCGCGGGTGCGGAGCGGCCGAGCGCGACGAAGGCCCCGCTCGCCGCGCTCGCCTTCGTCGTCGGCGGATTCGCGATGATCGGCGCTCCGCCGCTCGTCTCGTTCCCGGGCCACTTCTTCGTCCAGCTCATCGCGTACTCCTACTCCGGCTGGATGGGCACGGCTCTCGTCGTCGCCACGCTGGGGGTCCTCGTCGCGCAGCTGCGCGCGGCGATGGCGATCTTCCGCACCGCGCCGGATCGCTGGCGCGTGGAGCGGCGCCCGGTGGCGGGACTGGTTGGGATCGCGGTGTTCGCCGCGCTACTTCTCGGCGGTCTACAGCCGGACGGTTTCCTCCGACCGATCGCCGAGTTCGCCGACGAGTTCCTGCGCGCCCTGCATCCGCTGTAGACGGACGCTACGGCGCTTTGTCCTCCGTCATCCAGCGTTCGATGTCCCGCGTGTACGACACGGCGCCGTCGGGGAACCACAGCTCGATCTCGGCATTTGCCGTCTCCGGCGCGTCGCTCGCGTGCACGAGATTGCGCAGCCCCACGAGGGCGTAGTCACCCCGGATCGTTCCCGGCGCGGCCTCGTGCGGGCGCGTCGCGCCCACCATCGCGCGCACCACCGCGATCGCGTTGGGACCTTCGAGCACCATCGCGATGACGGGCGCGGAACCGATCATCCGAACGAGGTCCTCGAAGAAGAACTTGCCTTTGTGCACGTCGTAGTGCTTCTCGGCGAACGCGCGCTCGACCTTAATCAGGCGCAGCGCGGCGATCCGCAGGCCGCGGCGCTCGAAACGCGCGAGGATCTCGCCGGCGATCCCGCGCTGCACGGCATCCGGTTTCAGCACGACGAGCGTCCGCTCGATGCTCTGCTCCGGGCTCACGACGCGATCTCCATCGCCACCTCGACGCCTTCGGGCGCGCGGACCGTCGCCACCGCGGCCCGCGGACCGACCGCGGCGACGTAAGCGAGCTCGGGTCGGAGATATTTGCGCGCGACGCCCTGGATGTCCTCGGCGCTGATGCCGTCGATGATGGCGCAAACCTCGTCGACCGAGCGAACCCGGTCGAGGAAAAGCTCCTGGCCGGCGAGCCAGTTCGATACGCCGCGCGTGTCCTCGAGGCGCAGCTCGAGCCGTCCCTTGTTGAAGTCACGAACGCGCTCGAGCTCGTCCGCCGGGATCTGCTCGTCGCGCAGACGCGCCACCTGCGCGAGCGCGGCGTCGATGACCTCGCCGATCCGGTCCGGCGCGACGCCCGCGTACACCACGAGGTGCCCCGCGTCCACGTAGTTGGAACTGTACGAATGCGCGTCGTACGCGAGCGCGCGCCTCTCGCGCAGCTCCAGGAAGAGACGGCTGGACATCCCCTCCCCCAGGACGGAGTTCAGCATGTCGAGCGTGTACTTGTCGGGATGCTCCTGCGGCACGCCGCGCCAGCCGATGCACACGTGCGCCTGCTCCGTACGCTTCCCGACGAGCTTCACCCGCGTGCGCCCGGCGGCGGCGGGTGCCTTGACCACGCGCGGCACCGGCCGCGCGCCGACGTCGGAAAAGAGCTCTTCGACGGCGCTCATCACCTCGTCCGCGGCGATCTTCCCGGCGATCGCGACGACGATCTTCTGCGGCGCGTAGCCGCGCTCCATGAAGTCGCGCAGCTTCTCCGGCGTGAGCGCGAGCACGACGCGCTCGCGTCCCGCGACCTCCCAGCCGAGCGGATGCCGCGGGTAGAGGAGCTCGTCGACCAGCGTGTGCACGCGGTCCTGGGGCTGATCGCGGTACATCCGCAGCTCCTCGACGATCACCTTCTTCTCCGACTCGACGTCGGCGGCGCGCATGAGCGGTGCGCGGATCATGTCCGCGATCACGTCGAGCGCGACGCGCCAGTGGCGCGCTGGCACGCGCGACCAGAAGACGGTGACCTCTTTGTCCGTCGCGGCGTTCACGACGCCACCGCGACTCTCGATCTCGATGCTGATGTCGGCGGCCGTCGGGCGCTTCGCCGTCCCCTTGAAGACGATGTGCTCGAGGAAGTGGCTCGTCCCCGCGTCGTCGCGTTTTTCCATCCGGGAGCCCGCACCGACGAAGATCGCGAGCGAGGCCGAACGCGTCTCAGGCATCTCGGAAACCAGGACACGCACGCCGTTGGACAGAGTGCGCTTCGCGTATTCCACCGCGGCGAACGCTAGCATTGCCCGCGTCCCGCCGTGACGGTGCGATCCGGAGGCATCCCTGAGCGGACGGACCGAAGGGCTCATCCACTTCCTCTGCCTGCTGCCCGAGCACGTCCGCGATCCCGAGCTCGACAGCGATCACATCACCGTGGTCGAAGGGCAGTGGGCGTTCTGCGCGGGCAACGTACGCCAGGAGAAGCACGACTGGCAGCCCACCGGTGGGATAACGCGTGGGGAGATCGCGAAGCAGCTCGCCGAGCGCCGCAGCAAATAGCTAGCGGCAGAACACGACCGTGATGTAGATCGCGTCCGCGCCCTGTACCGCGCCGACGCCCGCGCGACGGAAGAGTGGATCCATGATGTTCGTGCGGTGGTTGATCGGCTCCCACGGCTCGGCCATGAACTCCGCGTGCAGCACGTCGACGTTCGCGTTCCACACCTTGCCGGTGTTCTCGCCGTACCAGCCGGTGCCACACGCCGGAACGTTGCGCGACTTCGCCGTGCCGTCGGGGCCGTCGTGATAGACGTAGCCGTAGCGCGCCTCGACGGCGCTGTGCTCGCGCGCGACGACTGACGCCGCGCTGTCGAGCGCTAGCGATGCGAGTCCCTGGCGCGCCCGCGACAGGTTCATGAGCGCGAGCATGCGCAGCTCGAGCTCGTGGGTGGTGACGTTGACGACCGTCGGCGGCGCGGTCGGCCGAGGAGTCGGTCGGGCGATGGGCGCGGGCGTCGGCGCGGTCGTCAGTGCCGGGGTTGGCCCGATCGGGGATGCCGAGGGCAGCTCGTCCGGCGCTTCGCTCGGCTCGCGGCCGATGCCACGTGCAACGGTCGCGACGCGCGCCGCGTCGACGGTGGGACTCGTCGCGGCGATGTTGGCGCGGCCGGGCGGGAGCGTGAAGCTCGCCACGACGAGCACCGAGAGGAGCGCACCGATGCCCAGACGGGCGACCGCGTCGATCGCGGCGTCCGCTCTCACTCGGCGGTGAAGTGCCGCGCTCCGTAGCTCACGAGCAGATCCGCGCCGGCGCGGCGCGCAGCCGCGAAGGTCTCTCGCTCCGCCGCGACGGCATCGGTCGCGTTCTCGTTGCCGGCGAACAGCCCGTGCTCGTCGGCGGTGAAGTGCGCGATCACCGGCCGGTCCGCGCTCGCGACGGACGCGACGACATCCAGCGCCAGGAGCGCGGGCGTGACGATCACCGCATCGGCACCCGCGGCCGCTTCTTTCGCGGCGCGAGATCGTGCGGCGTCGCGGTCCTCCGCGGGCACGAGCGGCACCGCGTGCTCGGTGATGGGCGTCATCTCCGACGCCAGGCGGTCCGATGAGTACAGCGCGCTCGCGAGCTTCACCATCGCGGCCACCGGCAGATCAGGACGACCGGCGGATGCGACGGCCTGCCGCAAGGCTCGCACGCTGCCCTCGAGCATCCCGGACGGTACGAGGAGATCCGCGCCTGCCTCCGCATGTACGGCGGCGATCTCGGCAAGCCGACCAAGGGTGTCCTCCACGTTTGCCGAGCCTTCGGCGAAGAGGACGCATTGGCCATGAGGCGTGTACGCGCAGACGCAGACATCGGTCGCGACCGCGAGATCGGGCACGGCGTCCTTCAGCGCGCGTATGGCGCGCGGCACGATGTGATCGCGCTCGCTCGCCAGGAGGGCGAGCTCGTCCTTTCTATCCGACGCCGCCAGGATCAGGAATCCCGCGAGTCCCGCGGAGGCCGATCGTCGAGCGTCGCGAACGAGCTCCGTGAGGGACACCCGCTCCAACCACGGTGCGTCCGCGACCCGTTCGCGGTCTTCGACTCGGGCGGAGACGACGACGGGCTGGATGAGGCGGCCGACGACCTCGTCCGCGGCAAGTGCTTTCGACCACAGCGGGTGGTCCGCGAGGCGGCCTCGGACGAGGAGGGCCTGTCGCACCGCCCCCGATGGTAGATTGACGTGGGTATGAGGGCTCGCGGCACCTCGCTCGTCACCCTCGGGGTGACCCTCGGCGTCCTGCTCGCGGGGAGCAGCGTCGCTTGGCGCCCCGCGGAGCCCGCCCAGGTCCATCAGCCGATCGTCGATGAAGGCGCCGTCGCGAGCGTCGTCGCACCCGTCGCGGCGCCCGCGCCCGAGATCGCGGCGCCGGTCGCACCCCTCGAGGTTCTTCCGCTGCCGGTCGAGGCACCGGCCCGCGCGGTCTTCCCGTCGATGAAGCACATCTGGCAATCCCTCAACAACTGCGGGCCCGCCGCCGTCGTCATGGCGCTCTCGACGCTCGGCGTCGACATCGACCAGGAGACGGCGCGTCTCGCGCTGCGAGGCGAGGACGTGCGCCGGGGCATGGGTCCACAGGGCGTGGACCCGTGGGTGAAGCTGAACTGGGGCCTGCGCTCCACCTGGCGGAACGGGGGCACGGTCGCGACGATCAAGAAGCTCGTGGCCAACGGCTTCGCCCCCATGGTCACGCAGTGGATGCAGGACCCCTCGATCTCGCGCATCGGCCACTGGCGCACGATCCGCGGCTACGACGACGCGCAGGGCGTGTTCTTCGTCAACGACTCGATGCTGGGGAACATGGTCCCGCTCACGTATGAGTGGTTCGGGCGTAACTGGCAGTCGTTCAACTACCGTTACATGGTCATCTACCGCACGCAGGACGAGCCGCTCCTGAAAGCGATCATGGGGCCGCAGGTCAGCGACGCCGTGATGCGGCGCGATCTCTACGAACGCGCGAGGTCCGAGGCCTACGCGCAGAACACGAACTTCGCGTGGCTCGCGTACGGCGAGGCCGCCTACGCGTACGGGATGTTCGAGGAGGCCGTCGCGGCGTTCGAGAAAGGTGTCGCCATGGGCTCGGCCAGCGGCGTATTCGGGATCCGCAACAGCTACCCGCAGGCCCTTCGCGCGCTCGGGCGCCGCGATGAGGCGGACAAGGTGCAGGCGATGATGCAGGGCATCAGCCTGGTGCCCTCGGCCGCCGCGCCGCCGCCCGATCCGTACGCGCTGTGGCTCGCGTTCCAGCGCGAGCGCGCGGCCGATCCGATCCAGCTGACGAAGTGACACGGGTCCGCTTCCTCGGAAGCGGAGATTCCTTCGGGACCGGCGGTCGCTTCCAAACGTGCATCCTCGTGGAGGCCGCGTCGCAGCGCCTGCTCATCGATTGCGGCGCGACATCGCTCGTCGCCCTGAAGCGCGCCGGCGTCGACCCCGCCTCCATCGACGCCGTCCTGCTCACGCACTTCCACGGTGACCACTGCGGCGGCGTTCCGTATCTCATCCTCGATGGTCAGTTCGCCAAACGCGAGCGGCCGCTCGCGATCGCGGGACCGCCGGGCGTGCGGGAGCGCATGACCGCGGTGTTCGAGGCGGCGCTGCCCACATCTTCTCGCACGGAGCAGCGCTACGCGGTCTCCTATCTGGAGCTCGGCGAGCAGCCGACGCGCATCGGCACGGCCGAAGCGATCGCCCTACCGGTGGCCCACCTGCCCGCCGCCGAGCCACATGGCGTCCGCGTCGGCGTTGACGATCGCGTCATCGCTTACACCGGCGACACCGACTGGTGCGACACGCTCCCGCGGCTCGCCGACGGCGCGGATCTTCTCATCGCCGAGGCCTACTCCTTTGACAAGCGCATCCCGCAGCACCTGAGCGTCGCGACGCTGCGCGCGCACCGGAGCGAGCTGCGCGCGAAGCGGATCGTGCTGACGCACGCGGGACCCGAAACGCTGGCGCGCCGGGGGGAGCTGGACTGGACTCTGGCCGACGACGGGACGGCGATCGAGCTCTAGCGCGGAAGACCTGCGAGCTCGCGCGTCCGCATCAGGCGCTCGGCCGCGGCCTCGAGCACGTCGCGCGTCTTGCAGAACGTGAAGCGGATGAGGTGCCGGCCCAGCTCGGGCTCCGAATAGAAGGAGGAGCCGGGCACGCCGGCGACGCCGACCTCGGCGACGAGCCAGCGCGCGAAGGCGGTGTCGTCGGTGAAGCCGAAAGGCGTGATGTCGCAGAGGACGTAGTACGCGCCCTCCGGCCGGCGCGGTGCGAAGCCGGCCGCCTCGAGCGCCGGGACGAGGAGATCGCGCCGCGCGCGGTACTCGGCCGAGAGCGTGTCGAAGTACGGACGACCAAGCGCGAGCCCGGCGGCGACGGCCTCCTGCAACGGAGCGGGCGCGCCGACCGTGACGAAGTCGTGCACCTTTCGGATGCCGGCGGTGAGCTCGGGCGGAGCGACGATCCAGCCGACGCGCCAGCCCGTCACGGAGAAGGTCTTGCTCGCGCCCGAGATCGTGACGGTCCGCTCGGCCATCCCCGGGAGCGTCGCAATGGGGATGTGCTCGCCCTTGTACCGGATGTGCTCGTAGATCTCGTCGGTCACCGCGACGACGTCGTGCTCCACGCACAGCGATGCGATGAATCCAAGCTCGTCGCGCGTGAAAACGCGCCCCGTCGGGTTGTTCGGGGTGTTCACGATGATCGCCTTCGTCCGCGGCCCGAAGGCGCGCCGCAGCTCGTCACCATCGAACACGTTCTCCGGCGGCCGAAGCGGCACGTAGACCGGCTTCGCGCCGGCGATGTCGGTGTCCGGGCCGTAGTTCTCGTAAAAGGGCTCGAGCACGATGACCTCGTCGCCCGGGTCCACGAGCGCCAGCAGCGTGGAGATCATCGCCTCGGTCGCGCCGCAGGTGACCGTGAGCATCGTCTCGGGATCTACGCGCATCCCGTAGAGGTCGTGATACGTCGCGGCGAGCGCGTCGCGGAGCGACTTCGCTCCCCACGTGATCGCGTATTGATTGATGTCCCCGTCGATGGCGCGCTTGGCCGCGTCCTTCAACGCGGATGGCGCCGGGAAGTTCGGGAAGCCCTGCGCGAGATTGATCCCGCCATGGATCGCATTGAGGCGCGTCATCTCGCGGATGACCGACTCGGTGAATCCCGCGGTGCGCGCGGCGAGACGGGGCTTCGCGACGCGCATCAGTACCCTCGAGCCAGGTCGACGCGGTTCAGGAGCGGCTCCCCCGCTTTGAAGCGCCGGAGGTTCTCCATGAACAGCGCGAGCGTGCGCTCGCGCACCCGCGGAGAGGAGTTGGAGGCGTGCGGCGTGATGATCACGTTGGGGAGCTCCCACAGCGGGCTGTCCGGCGGCAGCGGTTCCCGCACGAAGGTGTCGAGCGCCGCCCCACCGATGCGGCCGGACCGCAGCGCCTCGATGAGCGCCGGCTCGTCGACGATCGGGCCGCGCGCGATGTTGATGACCCACGCGGTCGGCTTCATGCGCGCCAGGACCTCACGCGAGATCGCGCCGCGCGTCGCCGGCGTGAGCGGCGCGGCGACGACCAGGTAGTCGGCCTCCGCGGCGACCGTGCTGAGCGCGTCAGGCGTGACCACGCGCCGCGCTCCAGGGATCGAACCACCGCTCCGACGCACGGCGACCACGCGCATGCCGACCCCGGAGGCCAGCTTCACCACCTCGCCGCCGATGCTCCCGGCCCCGAAGACGACCATCGTCGCGTCGCGCAGCTCGTCGTGGTGCTGATCCTCCCAGGCGCGTCGGGCCTGCTGATCGCGATACAGATGGAGTCGATGCGATGCCGCGAAGACGAACGCCATCACATGCTCGGCGATCTGGACGTCGTACGAGCCGGAGTTGTTCGTGAGGGCGATGTCGCGCTCTCGGAAGTCGGGCAGCTCGACCAGGCGATCGACGCCGGCCGCAGGCGTGTGGAACCAGCGGAGCTTCGGCGTCGCCGCGAGCAGCTTCTTCGCGCGCTCCTGATTGATCCCGCAGAACGCGACCTCCGCGGCCCTCGCGCGCGCGAGGTCCGCCTCCTCATTGACCAGCACGACATTGTCGCCATCGAGCGCCGCCTCGAGGTTCGTGGGCGTCGACGGCCAGTTCGACCAAATCACGATGTCCGTCACTGGTACACCGCCGGAGCATCCGCAACGAGGGAATCGGCCAGCATCGTCCTTTGGAGGAGGGACATGTTCTCCGGCGTCTCGCTCGGGTCCGCGAGGACGACCTCGACCGACTCCGCCGACGTGGTCGCGTCGCCGCCGGTGATCCGACCGCGGAAGCAGAGCGTGTAGAAGTGATACGGCGACTGGCTCCCGAAGTGCCGGTTGTCGTACACGCCGACGAGACGCTCGAGCGATGCGCGGAAGCCGGTCTCCTCGCGCAGCTCGCGCAGCGCGCTCTCCGACGGCGAGGTGCCGACCTCCGCGTACCCGCCGGGCAGTGCCCAGCGACCGTTGTCGGCGCGCTTGATCAGGGCGACACGTCCGGCGTCGTCGAACACCGCCACAGAGCAGCCGACCTTCGGGCTGGCGATGCCGACATCCGGCAGATAGGGACGTTCGGGCGTGAACTCGGCGTCGATGGTCATCGTCGCGATGCCCTCGGCGATCCTCAGCGTCCGCTCGAAACGGTCTCGGTCGTAGTCGTTCGCCACGAACTGCAGGCCGGCGCTCGCCATCGCCGCGAGCTCGTGTGCCCAGAAGCGAAGCTGCTCCGAGGGACGCATGGGAGACGCAATACTACGGACCTTGCTCCTCGCTCTCTCCGGGACGTTGCTCAATGCCGTGACGGTCCTTGTCGGCGGCATCCTCGGCACGGCGCTCGGCGACCGACTGCCCGAGCACCTGCGGGTGAACGTCGTTCGCGGCGTCGGGCTGTTCACGTTGGCCATGGGCGCGAAGTTCGCGATCGACACGTCGAATCTCCTCTACATCCTCGGGAGCATCCTCATCGGCGGCGTCCTCGGATCGCTCTGGGGACTCGATCGCCGTCTCAGCGCGCTCGGGGATGGCCTTCAGCGCCGTTTCGCGCGGCCCGGCCGCGAGAGCACCGTCTCCGAGGCGTTCGTCACGGCGTCGATCGTGTTCTGCGTCGGCCCGCTGACCTTCCTCGGCTCCATCCAGAACGGCCTCTCCGGCGACGCGACCCTTCTGACGATCAAGAGCGTGCTCGACGGTTTCACGTCGATCGCGCTCGCGGCAACGCTCGGATGGGGCGTGCTGCTCACGATCGCCGTCATCCTGGTGTACCAGGGCGGCCTGGCGCTCGGCGCCTCCGCGCTCGCCGGTCTGCTGAGCGATCTGCAGCTCCGCGAGATGAGCGCGGTCGGCGGCTTGCTGATCATCGGCGTGGGGCTGAAACTACTCGCGATCCGTGACGTGAAGGTCGCGGATTACCTGCCGTCGATCCTCGTCGCTCCGCTGCTGGTGGCGGCGGTCATCCGCATCAAGGAGGCCCTCGGTCTATGAAGATCCTCGAGTTTCGCAGCGACACCTTCACCAAGCCGACGCCGGCGATGCGCAAGGCGATGGCCGACGCGGAGGTCGGCGACGACCAGTACGGCGAGGACCCCACGGTGAACAGCCTCGAGGAACGATCGGCCGAGATCCTCGGCAAAGAAGCCGCCGTCTACTTACCGAGCGGGATGATGGGCAACCTGTGCGGCGTCCTGTCGCAGACGCAGCGCGGGGACGAGGTCATCCTCGGCGACCTCGCGCACATCTACCAGAACGAGATGGACGCGGCATTCGTGCTCGGCGGTATCGTGCCGCGCGTCGTGCCGAACCGCAACGGCCTGCCATCGCTCGACGACATCACGACGGCGGTGCGCGCCCAGGGCATGTTCGCGCGCACCGCGCTCATCTGCCTCGAGAACTCACACAACAACTGCGGGGGCACGGTGATCACGCCCGAGCAGACGAAGGAGATCTGCGACTTCGCGCACGCGCGCGGGATCCGCGTGCACCTCGACGGCGCGCGCATCTTCAATGCGGCGGCCGCGCTCGGCGTCGACGCGAGAGAGCTCGCTCGCGATGTCGATACGGTGCAGTTCTGCTTCTCAAAAGGTCTCGCCGCGCCGGTTGGCTCGATCCTCTGCGGCGACGCCGAGACGGTCGCGAAGGCGCGGCGCGTACGCAAGCTGCTGGGCGGCGCGATGCGCCAGGCCGGCGTCATCGCCGCCGCGGCGCTCGTCGCGCTCGAGGAGATGCGTGACCGCCTGGTCGAAGATCACGCGAATGCGAAGGCGCTGGCGAACGGGCTCGCGCGCATCCCCGGCATTCGCATCGACGCCGCGAAGGTGGTCACGAACATCGTGTCGTTCGAGGTCGATCCGGGGGTGATGGACACGGGGACGTTCCAGAAGGCCTGCGTCGAGCGCGGTCTGCGATTCTCGCGCTACCTGGGAAACTCACCGCGTCTGCGCGCGGTCACACACAACGACGTCACGCGCGCCGACGTGGATGCGGCGCTCGAGATCGCCGGAGCCGTGCTCTCGAAGGAGACGTCGCCCGCGCTCAGCGCGTGACGCTCGCGGAGAGCGTCCCCACGCGCGAGAACGATCCGGTCAGATCGGGCGAGGCGAAGCTCACCCGCAGCTCGTACGTGCCCGCCGGCAGCGAGCGTGTGTCGACGGTCACGAGATACTCATGGCCGTTGTCGACGACGTTCTTGGACGGGCTGCTTCCGTACAGGTACGGCCCGGCGACGACCTTGCCATTCAAGTCCCGGACTTCGACGCGCACGCTCTTGTCGAGGACGAACGAGCCATCGGGTCGCTGCACCGTGAAGCGCACGGGCAGGAGCCGGCCAAAGAGCGACGTGCTGTCGGCAGACGGCTCGAGCCAGGTGTAGGTGTACTTCCGCACGGTGACCGAGAGGGTCGCCGTAGTCGTGGCGCCATTGCTGTCGCTGATGGCTACCGTGACCGTGAAGGTGCCGGCCGTGGTGTAGGTGTGGTCGAGCGTGAAACGCTCGTCCTTGAGCGCGAGCGTCTGCGCACCGCTGCCGTCGCCGTAGTCGACCGTGGCGGTGTAGGTCTCGAACCCCACGCCCGGATCGGTGAACCCGGTCTCGAGGCGGAGCCTGGAGTCGAACGCGAGCTCGACCGGCGTGCCGAGGCCGAAGTCAGGCGCCAGGTTCGAGACGACCACGTGGATCGTCATCGTGCCGGTGAGCCCGCCGTTGTCCGTCACCGCGACGGTGAGGTCGTACGCGCCCGGCTGGTACAGGTGTTCGAGCAGGAAGGTCTTGTCGCTGTTGAGCGTGAGCGACTTGACGCCGGATCCGTCGCCCCAGTCGACGGTCCCGGTCCATGATGTCGAGCCGTCGTCGTCTGTGAAGCTCCAGACGAGCCGCACCGACTGGCCCTCGTACGCCAGGAGGTCTTTCCCGAAGGGCTGGAGCACCGGTGGCTTGTTCGGGTTGAGGTCGCGCAGGTAAAGCTGCGCGAACGGCGACGTCGGCGAGCCGAGGTTCGCGGCGCTCGACCGGAACACGACCAGGTTTCCATCGAACGAGACCGAGGCGCCGTTGCTGGTCCCGTTGGCCTGCAGCTCGGCGTCGGTCAGCGATACGAGCGTCAAGGCCTCGGTGTCGCGGTCGTAGAGGAAGACGTCGGTCGCGGCGTTCGTGTCCGGCGTGACCAGGTTGACGTCCGCCGACTGGAAGCCGACGTAGCGACCATCGTCGGAGATCACGGCGCCGTTGCTGGTGACGCTCGACGGCGCGCTGTTGCGCGACGCGAGGACGGTCGTCCCCGCGAGGCGGTCACGCAGGTAGACGTCGAGGGAGGACGCATCCGTGTCGCGCGCGAGATCGAGACGCGCCTGGGAGTCGAAGGCGAGATAGCGGCCGTCATGCGACAGCGCCGGCGAACCTGAGGCCAAAGACGGCACGGCGGTGCCGTCGCTCATGACGGATTCGAGATGCAGGGTGCCGGCGGCGTCGCGCACGAACACCTGGGCGACGTGCATCGTCGACGCGGTCGAGAAGTTCGCCGCCTGCGACGCGAACGCGACGGTCATGCCATCGCCGGAGATGTTCGGAGCGGAGCTGTTGTCGTTACCGGGCTGCCCTGTGGTGTCGAGCGAGGCGCAGATCACGGTGCCGGTCTGCAGGTCCTTCACGTAGATCTGGAACTTCAAGTTGCTCGTCGACGGTACGAGGTTCGTCGATGCCGAGAAGAAGACCGCGTAGCGGCCGTCGCCGGAGATCTCGCGCGCGCCGGCGTTGCCCGAAAGGCTGGCGCCCTGGTCCGCGGGGCCCGACGCTGACGCGCTCGCGAGAGCCGTGTGGTGCGCTTGCATGTCGCGCACGAAGACCTGCGGGAAGCCGACGAGACCTGTGTTGTCGTCGAGGAGATCGTTTGCGGCAGACTGGAAGACGACGTAGCGGCCGTCGGCTGAGACGCTCGGGAACAGGGCGGGGCTTGTGCTCGGCACTCCAAGCGGCGTGACCGACACGAGCTCGTTGACGCCGGCGGTGAGATCGCGACGGTAGACGTGGGTGCCGGAGACGCCCGTCACGAGGTTCGAGGCGGACGACTGGAAGACGAGGTACCGGCCGTTGGCCGAGAGGACCTGTGACGAGACCGATCCGTTCGCGGGATCGCCTGAGGCGCTGACGGACACGCGCGTCGTCTTTCCGGGCGCGTAGCCCGGAGGGACGGCGGCGACGGTGGCTCCGGCGGACCAGAGGAGCATCGCCGCGCTGAGTGCGGTCGCCGCGATGTGGCGCATTTGCAAGTTGATAACGCCGCTTGCCTGCCTCCCACAACGCGGACCCTTCTCCCCCGTGCGAGGTAGTACGAAGGCACTAGCCCGTACTAGCGACTTGGCCTAACGGACTGCCGCCCATCGTTTAGCGCAGCCATGCGATTACTGCGGTGCTGGACCTTCGCACGCGACGAGCTCGGCCAGTCGATGGTCGAGTTCGGTCTGATGCTGCCGATCATGGTGTTCCTGGTGCTCGCGGGCGGCGACATGGCGCGCGGATTCGCGATCCAGATCGCGATCCAGAACGGCGCGCGCGCCGGGGCCGAAGCCGCGGCCATCGACTTCAGTCCGACGACCACCGAGACCGAGGCGCGCTCACGCGACGAAATGAGCCGCACGCCCGGCATGGACGGCAGCGCGCCGGTGGTCACGGTGAGCTTTGCTCACTCGGACGCCAGCGCTTGCACCTCGACGCCGACCGTTGCGCTCCCCTGCTTCGCCACCGTTCGCGTGCAGTACACGTGGCACACGATCACCGCCTGGCCGCTCATCCCGAATACGTTCAGCTTCGATCGCAGCACGGCGATGCGGATGATCGCCGCGCCATGAGCCGATTCCTGCGGCGCGACGATGCCGGGCAAGCGCTGGTCGAGTTCGCGCTGGTGCTGCCGGTGCTCCTCCTCATCATCACCGGCCTCTTCGACGTCGCGCGCGCGACCTGGCAGGAGAACACGCTCGCCTACGCCGCCCGCGAAGGTACGCGGTATGCGATCGCGCACGGAGCGGCCGCGGTCGAGGAGGGCACCGCTGTGTATCCGGGGAACGAGCAGCCGGTGATCGACGTGGTCCGAGCCGCGGCCGTCGGCGTGCCGAATGTGTCGGTCGTCGTCAACTGGCCGGACGGCTGCTACGAGCGCAACTGCCGCGTGTCCGTCGACGCGACGACATCGTTCGTCCCGATCCCCTCGCAGTACATGCTCGGCTCGGCGTTCCAGGTGGCGCTGAAGGGCGGCTCGATGCTGGTGATCCAGCGATGAGGACGTTCCGCCGATTCTGGGTCGGGGGCGTGAGCGAAGGCGGCCAGGCCATCATCCTCATCGCGATCACGCTCCTCGGGATGCTGATGGTCGTCGGACTGGCCATCGACGCGGGACAGCTGTACTCCGCGCGCCGCTCGATGCAGGAGGCCGTGGACGCCGCCGCATACGCGGGAGCCGTGGTCATCTACCAGGGCGGAACGCAGGCGCAGGCCTTCGCCGCCGCCGCGAGCGACGCGACCCTCAACGGATTCACGAACGGCGTCAATGGAACGACGGTGACGATCCGCCAGCCTACGACCTCCCCATACAACACGGCGAACTACGTCGAGGTGATCATGTCGCGCAACGTCCAAACGGCACTCGTGCCGGCGCAGTCGGGGATCACGACCGTTTCCGCGACCGCGATCTCCGGAGCGGAGGCACTGAACAACAACTACGCGATCATGGCGCTCGACCGGAACGCGACCGCAAACGCCTTCGTGGCCGGCGCGAGCGCCAACATCACCCTGACGGGCGGAGGCGTCCTGGTGAACTCGACCGCGACCGGCGGTAGCCCCGCCGCGGCGAGCTCGACCGGCGCCGCGGGCTGGCACATCACCTGTACGAGCACGGCGCCCTGCGCGATCGACGTCGCGGGCAGCACGACCGGCTCCTGGCCCTCGGCCAATCCAAGCAACTACTTCCTCGGACTGCGCACGAGCATGCCGCAGCAGGCCGACCCATTTTCCGGATACCCGAAGCCAGGGACGTCGGGCCTGCAGACCAACCGCTCGGGCTTCGGGCCGAGCAACGACACGCTCGGGTCCGGCCTCTACACGAGCCAGATCCAGAACAAGAACCTCTGCCACGGTATCTACATCCTCAAAGGTGGCGGGATGGGCGGTGGCATCGGACTCGACACGACGAGCACCGATCCGATCACCGGAGACGCATGCGACGGACGCGTGTTCGTCTTCAACACGCTGTCGAACTACCCATCCTCGGGTGGCACGTGCACTGGCCTGACCGTCAATGGGAACCACGACATCACGCTCAACGCGATGACGACCGGCCCCTACGCCGGACTTCTCTTCTACCAGGACGCGGCGTGTACGGCGGAGCTCACGTTCGGCGGATCGAGCTTTGACCTCAACACGTCCGGCACGATCTACCTACCGGGCGCGAAGTTCCACGTCACGGTCACCGGGTCCGGCAGCATCGGCGGCGGGCAGATCGTCGCGAAGACGGTCGACCTCGGCAACGGAACGTTCAACGTCACATTCAACGCGGGCACCTCGGCCCAGCCAGTACTGCCGCGGCTTGCCAAGTAGTACCAGTGATGCGGGTGTGGTCGCCATTCGGTATCTGGCGGGTGGCAACGTGTCACCGCGATAACACGCCACCCGCGCGTGCCATCGTTAGACTCGGCGATCCGTGGTGAGGAATTTCCGCGATGAGCAGGGCGGGCAGACGGTCGTTCTCGTCGCGCTGCTCTTCATCGTGCTGCTGGGTTTCGTCGCGCTCGCGCTCGACGTTGGCCGCTTCTACGCGGAGCGCCGTTTCATCCAGGACGCCGTCGATTCGGCTTCGCTGGCCTGCGCGGCGAAGTACGCGACGACCGGTGTCGCACAGGACGGCTGGAACGCCGGCAACGACATCCTCCAGCAGCGAAACCTTCTGCGGAATCCGCTGGGGATCTCGGTGAGCTATCCCGCGGTATGGACCGATGCACTCGAGTACGACGGGGCGGCGATCGATTGGAACCTTTCCGGCGGCATCAAGCCCATCAACGGTAGCCAGGGCCTGGGCTGTCGGGTCGCCATCACCGTCGACGTGCCGACGATCTTCATCCGCGTCGTCAACCCAACGCTCCCGACGATCCGCGTGATCACGCGGTCCTACGCGAAGGCGAAGGGCGGCATGCTCCCGGTCGTCATCAACCGCTACAACGACCCGCCCGGACCGTCGAGCACCTTCCTCGACTACACGAAGCAGGAGACCTATCAGCTCAACAACCCCGGCGTGTGCGGCGCCGACGACGTCGGCGGCTGTCCGAACGGGGCGTACAGCCCACCGACCTGCACCGGCGCGGGCTGTCTCTGGGGTCCGGAGACGGTTATCGTCGGCAACGGCTACAGCGCCTCGGACTCCGACTTCCGCGGCTTCATCGCCCTGGACGTTCGCGACTTCAGCACGGTGGACGCGAGCAACAACCCGCTTCATGAGTACTACAACAACACCGAGGGCCTGAACACCAACCTGCTGAAGGACCAGGAAGCCTCCTACATCCTCGCGGGCGGCTATCCCGGACCCGACCTCATTCCCTACATTCCCGGGTCCTCGCCGGTCCAGACCGGTCTGCAGATCGCCGCGATGTCCGGCAACTCCGCCGGTGTCGTGGTCGACGACTTCAATCAGTTCTTCCGTATCGGCGATCTGATCCTGACGCAGGTCTTCGACGGACAGGTGCGCACGATCCCCGACTTCACGCTCGGGCAGCTCAGCCAGATCTCCGCGGTCAGCCCCTCCGGGCCTGTGGACGGGCCGACCTTCCGTGTCGGCGCGAACCAGACATTCCGTGCCGCCAACAGCACCGTCACGCTCGTGATGCTCCGCGACGAGTTCAACGCGGGGAGCGGGAACGACACGCCGACCGCCATCCACACCTTCGATTTCGACCCTTCCGGCGCATTCACCCCGGCCGGCGGCGCCGGGACGCTGACGACGATCAAGAACCTCCATATCGACGGCAGCCTCGCGTCGGGCATTTACTCCGTGGTCATCTCCGGCACCGGACACGAGACCGGCGGAACCGAGCTCGCCACGCACCGCATGTTCGTCCCGGTGAAGATCGGCACTGTGACTCGCGACTTCACCCTCACGTTCAACACGACCGGGGTGGAGGTGATCACGCCCGCGAACGCGGTCTTCACCGGTCAGCTCTCCACCGGCAGCGGCGGTGCCGGCTGGGGTAGCGGCGCCGTCAGCCTCGCGTTCGACCGCGGCCCCACCTGCGCCGCCGGACAGGCCTACGCCTATCAGAGCGCCTCCGAGTGGCAATGCATCAGCGGCGTGACGATGACCTCGAGCCCGTCGGGCTTCGTGCCGAACAAGACGAGCCCGCCGATCATCACGATCAGCGTCCCGACCGGCTCCCTCGACGGCACGTACGAGCTCATCCTGCGCGCGCGGGGTACGAACTCCGACTTGCAGCCGGTGGTGCACGTGATCCCGATGCAGATCTACGCGAACACGACCGCGACCGGCAGCAACAAGAACTACGTGAACATACAAGGCTACGTCGTCTTCGAGGTCACCACCAAGACCTCGAACACGATCTACGGCCGTGCCGTGAGCCGCGTCGCGGCCGATCCGAACGATCCCGACCTCGCCACGGCGAAGCGCATCCGCCTCGTGCCGTGGGAGGAGCCGTGATCCCTAGCTGAGCCCCGGCAGTGCTTAGCGTTGACATCGCGCGCCGTTGCCCCAAGCGGTAGGATGAAAGTATGAAACGCAAGATCGCCGTTTCGATCCCCGAGGAGATCGCTCGGCGCGTCGAGCATCGCGTCAGCGAGGGCGATGCCGCTTCGGTCAGCGCATATGTAACAGACGCGCTCGAGCGAATGGATCGTCACGAGGAGCTCGCCGAGGTGCTCGACCGCATGGACAAGGAGCGCGGTCGACCTTCTGCTCGGGACATGACGTGGGCTCGACGCGTCCTCGGTCTGTAGTTCTCGACGCCGGGGCCCTGATCCAGCTCGATCGCGGTCATCCGCGGATGAGGGCGCTGGTGCGCATCGCGACCGAGGGGCGCGCATCCGTCGTCGTGCCGGCTGGGGCGCTCGCCCAGGCGTGGCGCGACGCGTCGCGTCAGGCCGCACTTGCGGCGCTGGTCAACTCGCCGATCGTGAGCGTCGAGGCGCTCGATGAGTCCATGGCGAAGGCGGCGGGGATCCTATGCGGCAGAACACGGACGTCGGATGTCGTCGACGCGAGCGTCGTCCTTGCGGCTCGAGGCCGCGGCGCCGTCGTCGTGACGACCGATGCCGCGGACTTACGCCGGATCGATCCGCGATTGGATATCGAGAGCCTGTAGTCCCGCCAGGCGGCGGTCAGATCTCGAGCCCGATGTCCCTCGCGAGTAGCTTTGGCGGCAGCGAGCCCGCGCCGAGCAGCCGGTCGTGGAAGAAACGCATTCCCCAGCCCTTCGCCCGCGCCTTGTCGCGCAGAGCGAGGATCGCATGCCGGCCCAGCGCGTAGCTCGAGGGCTGCGTCGGCGTGAGCGTGTAACGGCGGACCTCGGCGATCGCGTTCGGCCGCTCCAGCTTCGGCCGCTCGACCATGTAGGTGACGGCCTCGTCGAAGGTCATCTCCCCCGTCGCGAGCCCGACGTCGACCACGACGCGCGCCGCGCGCCACAGCAGGTCCTTGAGCCGTAGGAGCCGCGTTTCGGGCGCATCGAGGTAGCCGATCTCGGTCATGAGCTCCTCGACGTACAGCCCCCAGCCTTCGACCATCAGGTTGCTGCGCAGCGCCTTTCGCGCGATGGATGAATTGTCCGCGGCGTACGTCAGCTGCAGGTGATGACCGGGATATCCCTCGTGGCAGGCGATGACCGCGATGCCCGCGCGCGGATGGCCCTCGAGCCGCTGCTGGATCGTCGCCTCGTCCTCGCCGGGGAACGGCAGCGTCACCCAGAAGCGACCCTTGCGGTTGCCCTCGAATGGCGCCGCCCCCACGTACGCCGCGTACGGGTAGGTCGTGCGCTGGAACTCGGGCATCTCCTCCACGACGAGATCCTCGCCGTAGGGCATCGTCGCGAGCTCCGCACGGATCACCGCGAGGCGCGAGCGCTCCATCTCGTGGCGGTAGACCGGGACCAGATGCTCCGGCGCGGGATGGTCCGCGCGCAGGCGCGCGACCGAATCGCGCCAGTCATCGTCGCCGAGCGCACGCGCCGCGTCGGCGATCTTCACCTCCGTCTCGCGGAAGAGCTCTTCGCCCAGCGCGCGAAGGCTCACGGCGTCGTGATCGAGGAGCTCCTTCTCCTTCAGCAGCGTCTCGAAGGCGTCGCGCCCGATGGCGAACGTGCCGCGTGCCTTCGGACCGAGGTCGCTCCGCAGCCACTGGACGTATCGATCGAGCGCGCCGGCCGCCGCCTCGGCCGCGGGCGCGAGCGCGAGACGCACCGCGCGTCCGAGGGGCGTGTCGGGAAGCATCTTCGGTAGATCGCCGCGGAGGAAGGCGGCGCCGGCGGGCGCGGTGCGCTCCGCGATCGCGACCCACTCCGACGGGACGAGCGCCGGATCGAGGTTCGCGCGAGCGGCGTCGAGCGCCGCCGGCGCTTCCGCGAGGCGCTCCGCCAGAGTCGCCAGGCGCTCCTCGAGCGTTCCGTGCTCGCGAAGCAGGGCGTAGTAGGCGCCGCGCGTGATGAGGTCGGAGTACAGGAACGGCTGCCGGCGCCAGCGCTCGAACGGCTGGAGCGCGCGCTCGCCACGCAGCTCCGCCAGGATCAGCGCCCTGTCGATGCGCTGCGGTTCCGTCAGCTCGTCGTCGGGGATGGCCTCGAACCGCGGGAGCCAGTCATCCGTGAACGCGCGACGCGCGGCGAAGCCGTCGGCGGTGAGATCGCCGAGCCGATGGTCGTGATCGTGCACGCCCATGACGGTGGCGGCCACCGGCTCGAGCGCGAAGCGGTCGTGGACGAAAGTGCGCGCGAGCTCGTCGATGAGCGTGCCTACCATGGGAGCGCGAGTTTCGCACAGGGGAGGCGCCGATGCCCGAGCGCGCGCGCTATCCGGATTGCGAGAGCTGCGAGGCGCCGTGCTGCCGCAGGCAGTTCATGGAAGACGACGACGGCTGGTTCTCGCTCGCCGATGCGCGGCCGATATACCTCGACGCCGGGACCGACGTGAAGATCGTCGGCTGGCACGCGCAACTCGATGGACGGCAGCCGATGCTCGAGTGCCTGGCCTTCGACAGGAAGACGCTCCGGTGCACGATCTACGAAAAGCGTCCGGAGCATTGCCGGACGTTCGACTGCCGCGACGACGATCCCGACGAGTGGCAAGCGCGAGCGCACTGCGACCTCGCGCGCCACCGCCGGATGACCGGGATGCGCGCGAGGTCGAACGCGACCTAGTTCGTCTTGGTCTTGTCGGCCGGCGTCGCGGTCGAGGCGGCCGGCTTCTCGCCGGTCGACTCTTCGCGGAACGTCTTCACGCCGCGACCGAGCTGACCCAGGACTTCGGGCAGCTTCCCTGCTCCGAACACGATGAGCACGATGACCAGGACAAAGATGAGCTCAGGACCACCAATGCTAGGCATTCGTCACTTCCCCGCGCGCCATCGGCGCGCCTATTACTCACAGACAGTGTACGCACGCCTGAAGCGCCCTAGGCGAAGAGTCCCGCCAGGAGCGTGAGGAAGAGCGGGATCACGACCAGCAGCGCGAGGGCGGGAAGGTAACAGAGCGTCAGGATCAGTGTCAGCGTTCCTTCGACCTTCGATGCCGCCTCGAGCGCCCGGTCGCGGGTGGCCGTGCGGATCTCATCGCGAACGTCCTGGAGGACCGCGAGGGAGCCGTGGCCGAGCTCCCGCGCGCGATCCAAGCGCTCGGCCAGGCGCGCGAGCGTGGTCAGCGACGCGGCCCGCGCCTCTCGCGCCAGCGCGGCGTGGAGCGGCGCGCCCAGCGTGTAGTCGCGCTCGACGCGGGCGAGCGCCTCATCCACCAGCGGCGCCCCCGTCCCACGGCGCGCGAGCGTCACGAGCGCCGTCTCGACCGGTCGGCCAGACGCGACGATCGCGTACGTCCACTCGATGAGCGATCCCGTGGCCCTCTCCGCCTCCACAAGTCGCGCGGCGGCGCGGCGCTCCACCAGCAGTGACGGCGCGATGAATCCACCGTAGGCGACCGTGATCACGACGAGCGGGCCGATCGGGACGAGGAGCGACGCGACTCCCGCCGCGAGGCCCGCGCCGAGCGCGGCCGCGACCTTCGCGACGGCAAGCTGCTCGGCCGTCCAGCCGAGCCCGCTCGCGACGAGCGCATCCGTCGCGGCCATGCCGATCGGTCGCAGCCGCGCCGCGATCGTGCGCACTGGTCGGATGAACGAGAGGTGCCGCGCGACGCGCGAACGCCGGCGGGTCGCGAGGATCAGCAGCGCGACCGTGGTGCCGGCGCACATCGCGCCGATCGCGCTCACGAGGAGATGCCGCGGACGGCCCGCCGGCTCGCGACGATCCCCACGATCTCGAGGCCCAGCGCGAGCGGTACGAGCACGAACCGGCCGAGGGGTGTGCCGAGCGTCTGAGCGAGTCCCGGCATCGTGAGCACGAGATACAGCGCGAGGCACGGCACGAGCGCCGCCAGAAGGATCACCTGCAGGCGGAGGCCACTGGTGCGTGCGCGGACGTCGTCGGCGAGTCGCCGCTCGAAGACGAGCCGATCCAGCGCCCCGCCGACCACAGCGGCGCAGCGCGACGCCGGCAGCTGCTCGCCCACGCCGAGCGCGACCGCGTCGAGCGCCAACACCGCGCGCGGATCGCCGGCCCGCGCGCTCTCCGAGCGCAGCGCGCGATCGAGCGGCTCACCCAGATCGAATGCCCGTAGAGCGGCGACGAACGGCCGTGCCGCGACGTCGTCGCTCGCGCCGATGGCCACACGAAGCGCCTCCGGAACGGCCGCGCCCGAACGCAGCGCCGCGTGCGTCATCTGAAGGACCACGATCGTCTCGCGTCCTGCCCGCTCGGAACGCCGCGCCACGTGCGCCCGCAGAGCCATCGACGGCGCGATCGCGGCCGCGGCGGCCAGCGGACCGATACCGACCGCCGCCGCGCAGACGAACGCGCCGCCGACGCACGCGAAGCGGATGACCTCCCAGGCGACCAGTCCGCGCGTCCATCCGACCTCCGCGAGCGCCGCGGCATCCGGATGGCCGATGGAGCACATGGGCAAAGACGGCATCCGATGCGGTGCGAGAAGCGCGCACGCGACGGCGACGGCCGCCGCGAGAGCGCCGATCTCCGCGGCGCTCACGGGAGCCGCTCCGCCAGGCGTGAGGGCCGCGCGCGAAGAGAGCTGTCGCCGGCACGCCAGAGCGCACGCGGGCCGTCGTCCTCGAGCGCGACGACCTCGCGCACCGCTCGGCGGCCGTCGATGCTCCGCGCGACGTGCACGACCAGATCGATCGCGCGCGCGACGTATCGCGCGATCGCGTCGGGCACGACGTCGCCGGATCGCGCGAGCAGGAGCTCGAGGCGGTCGACCGCCCCGCGCGCCGATCCGGCGTGCAGCGTCGTCAGTGATCCATCGTGTCCGGTGCTGAGCGATTCGAGAAGTGCCGAAGCCTCACGCGGGGAGCGGACCTCGCCGACGATGATGCGATCGGGGCGCATTCGCAGCGCGTTCACGACGAGTTCCGCCACCGCCACCCCGCCGTCGCGGCCGGGCACGCACTCCAGGCGCACCACGTGTTCGTGCGGCAGCACCAGCTCGCCGGTGTCCTCGATGACGACGAGCCGTTCCGTCGAGGGGATCTCCGCCGCGAGCGAACGCAGCAGCGTGCTCTTCCCGGTCCCGGTCGCGCCCGCGACGAGGATGTTCGCCCGCGCGACGACCGCGCGCGCGAGCAGCTCGGCCGCCACGGGCGCCAGCCCGCCGGTGGATTCCCACGATGATGGCGCGCCACGGAGCGGGATCGACACGCGGCGGAACTTGCGGATCGAGAGCGATGGCCCGCCGACCGGCGCGATCACCGCGTTCGCGCGGCTCCCATCGCGCATGCGCGCGTCGACGAACGGACGCTCGATGGTCAGCTCGCGTCCGACGCCTGCGGCGATGCGATGCGCGAGCTCGCTCACCGCGGCGATGTCGCGAAATCGCACCGGCACGCGCTCGAGCCGTCCGGACCGCTCGACGTAGACCTCGCCGGGCCCGTTCACGAGCACATCTGTCACCTCGGGGTCGTCGAGGAGCGCCTGCAGCGGCCCGAAGCCGAAGAGCTCCGCGCACAGCGCTTCGATCTCCTGGTCGGACAGACCCCCGCGGACGGCCACGCGCACGCGATCGCGCAGCGTGATGCGCCGCGCCGGATCGGCGTAGAGGGCGAGCATCGCGCTCGGATCGAGACCGGACGCGACCTCGGCGCGCACGCGTGCCACCAGGGCGCCATCGATCACGAGATCGCGCGGATCAGCGCGTCGATCGCGCGGAGCGTCGGCGCGCGCGTCGCGAAGTCGTCGTTTGCGAGGTATGAATCCACCGGCACGGCGCCGACCAGCGGCACCCCCACGCGGCTCGCGATCAGGGACGCGTCGTCGTCCGCGGCACCGACGACGACCAGCCCCGCGGCGCACGGAAGATCCCGGATCAGAGGCATCGCGCAGAAGACTCCCTGCAGCTGCGAGGCGCGCGGACCGGTGACGACGCAGAGGCGGTCGAGCGTGGAGGCGATCGCTGGATCCAGCGCGTCAGCTCCGGTGCCGAGATCCAGCACCAGCGGGGCCGAACCCGCGATGCGCCCGAGCAGATCGACGGCGCGCTCGGCGTCAACGCGGCCGCGCAGGGCGGGCGAGCCGGGAAGGAAGGCGACGGACGACCAGCGAGACACGAGCTCGGCCTCTCGGCCGGGCTGGATGAGCGCGTCGGCGATGGTCGCCGCTTCGATCCGCGCGCGGAGCGCGAGCGACGGGGCCCACCGGTCGAGGTCGACGAGGAGCGGGGGCGCTCCGCCGGCGGCCGATCGATGCGCCACGAGAGCCGCGGTCGTGCTCGTGCCGACGCCACCCACGAGCGACCAGAAGGCGACGCGGCGTCGCGCAGGCAGCGCGGCCGGCCGGGTCGGACGCAGCGGCTCGATCGGATCCGTCCGGCCCGTCGCATCGCGCATGAACGTGAGGGCAATATCCGCCAGCGGCGTGGAATCGAGCAACGCGCGGAGACGACTCACGCGAACAGCCACCGCGCGATCGCTCCGTCGCTCGCGTGCGTCCAGCGGAACGGCGCGCGGTCCAGGCCATCGCGGTCGAAGACGACGGGCCGCAGACGAGCGCGCGCCGCGACCGCGCGCACCGCTCGCGTCGGGCACCACACGATTCGCCGCCACGCGAGCACGTCGTCCTCATCACGAAGGAGCCGACGGCACCGATCGCGATCGTCACGTGATGCCGTCCGCCACAGGCCCCGCGGGCTCAGCAGCGCCGCACTCGCCTCGGCCAGCGGGACCGGGCGCGCTTCGACGACGTCGATCGCGACGAGCGCGGGATCCAGCGGTTCGAGGCCGCTCGCGAGGGCGGGCATCGTATCGACGCCAGGCGTGAAGTCCCGATCGCAGGCGATGGCGCGCACGCCGGCGAGCGCGGAGCTCCGGACCGCGGCGACGACGCTCGTGACGTCGACTTCCAGGTAGGACCCCTGCGGCGTTCGGATGAGCCGCGACTCTCCGATCGTCGCGAGCTGCGCGTCGAATCGTCGAGCGCCCACGACCTCGAGGCGCAGCACCGCGCGCATCCTCAGCGCGACGGGACGAACGCCAGAACGAACGTGCTGGTCGCGATCCGATCCGCGAAGCGGAGCTCATCGCCTGGCGCGATCGCGATGACGACGCTCGCCATCCGCTCCGGCGACGGCGACTTCGATGGATGCGAAGTGAACGAGACGCCTGACTCGCCACGCAGATCGAGCACGAGGGCCGCGGTCGCCATGAGCTCGGTCGTGCGACCCGCGGGCGCGCGCCCGAGGACTGGAACGGCCATGACGTCCACGCGTGCTCCGGGGACGATCGCGCCGCCCACCGCGCTCGTCGCGGCGACGGGTATCGCGATCGCCCGCTGCCCGGCGGGTGTGGCGAGGCCGGTCTGGAACATCGCTGTGTCGTCGGCGAGCCCTCTCGACACGATCGCCTCGCCTTTCCAGAGCGGCGCGACCGACACACGGCCGACCGCATCCTCCATCCGCGACAGCGCACCATCTGGGACCGCGTCCGGCGGTATCGCGCGGAGCTCGAGATCTTCCGCCACGAGCCGGCGTACCACGCTGACATCCCGGGCGGCGACGACGACGCTCACACGCTGCGCGGCGGCGTAATAGAGGATGCCCGCGACCGCACCGGAGGTGAGCGCCAGCGCGATGAGAAGTCGCTGACCGATCAATCGACGAGCGCCGGGGATCGCACCACTACCGCGATCGCGGCGTTCAGCACACGCCCGGGCGCGGCGTCGGTCGAGATCTCGAACAAGAGCACGATCGTCTCGGCCGGCGTAGGCATGCGCAGCCACTGCGCGACCAGGGGTTCAGCCCCTCCGGCGGTCGCGGACACATGATCGGGGACCGCCGACACCAGGCGCCACGCGGTGACCGTGGCCGGTGCGCCGCCGACGAAGGCCCGGGGCCAGAAGCGTACCTTCCGACCGCGGAGCACCTCCGCGTACGAGAGCGTCGGCCCGTCGGCCGCGAGCGCGACGCCCGCGCGCGCGGTCTCGACGACCGGTTCGCGCTCGGGAGGGGAGGGCTGTTCACCCGTCGTGGGCCGATCGCTCGGCGGCGTCGCGGCCGTCTGAGGCGGCGTCGTCGTAGCTGTCTCGAGTGGCGTCGCCGGAGCCGCTTCGGGTGGCGTCGTCGAAGCCGGCGGATTTGGCGCGACGGGCTCCTGCGGCGGAAGGATGACGGTGACCGAATCGTCTTGGAAGAACACGATGCTCACCGAGACGTACCCCTGATCCGTCAGCACGAAGTTCTCGTAGTACGTGCCCGCGACCGGCGTGCCGTCGCCGAACGCGGCGCGCCCGTTGAACGACGTCCCGTCGAACGCGCTGGGGCCGCCCGTGCCGACGACGTCGATGACCCGCGCGTACGACCCGGTCGACTCGTGCACCGTCTCCGTCGAATAAGTTGTCGTCCTGCCGTCCGTCGATGTCACGTCCGTCACGTACGTGTCGGTGACGTAGTACAGGCCCTCCGGCACGTCGAAGACCTGCGGCTCCGATCTCGGCTCCTCGACGGGATCGGGGAATGCCACCCCACCGTCGTCGGGCGGCTCCCACGCCCCGGCAGTCGATGAGCCGAGGGCGAACGCCGCGATCAGGCCGACGAAGAAGGAACGTCTCACCGCGCCGAGCTCGCCGCGCGCACGGTGATCGTCGTGACGGGCGGCATCAAGAGCGCGCCGAACGCCGGAGTCCGCACCGGAACGCTCGCGATGATCCGGACGGTCGGTCGCGCGTAATGCGCGCCCGTCCGCGGGTCATCGGCCGGTGCGTTCCGGTACACCGCCACGTCCGCCGCGGCGGCGATCGCGTCGGGGGACGCGGCGAGCGCGGCGGCGGACGGCGCGAGGTTCATCGCGAAGTACGCGCGCGCGACCGACTCCACGTCGGACGATGGACGAAGCAACCCCGTGCGCGCGTGCTCGCCATCATCCTGGTCGTTGACCGCCACCACCGTCGCCAGGTCGGCCGCGACCGCGGCGCGGTGCGCGATGGCACGGAGCGCGCCGAGCTCGAGCGCCGCCGTGAGCACGATCAGGAGGAGAGGGAGCATCACCACGGTGGTCACGGCGGCCGTCCCGCGGTCGTCTGCAGTCATCGCTGGATCTCGCCGCGCGCGACCGCGGTCGACCCGACCGCCACCTGCGCGGTGAACAGGAAGGGAATGGCGACGGTCTCGCTGCTCTGTATCGACACGCGGATCGGCTGCCGCCACGCGACCTGACCGGGCTCGACCTGGATCGTCGCTCGACGCGGATCGATGCCGACGAGCGTTAGCTGCTGATCGAGGTAGGTGCGCAGCTCGGGCCGGTCGCCGCCCAGCTCCCCCGCGAGCCGAGCGGCCTGCACGGCGACGCCGTCCTGCGCGATCCACCGCTGGGTGAGCCAGCCGAATTGGATGATCGCGAAGAGCAGCGGCACGAGGATGACGACCACCAGCGTGGTCTCGAGCGTCGCCATCCCACCCTCGTCGCGCAGCGCTGACATCAATGAACGGTGGAGAGCTGCGTGACGAGCGTCTGCAGCCGGGTGACGAGACCGTTGTTCCAGGCCGACACGCCGGCAACGAGCGTGCCGAGGATGACGGCGGCACCGATGACGTATTCGATCGTGGCCAGACCCTGGTGTTCGGCGAAAAAGTGACGAAGAGGACGCATGCGAGACCTCCCGACGTGATCGCCGGGAGGCTCGCGTTACGTCAACTGCTGCGCGATGACGGCGCCGACCGGTACGCCGGTACTAGCCGCGGCCGAGCGCCTTCTTCGCGGCGCGCGCGTCCTTCACACCGAACGCGACGGTCACGTTGCCGCGTCCCGGCGCGAGCACGTACGCCGAGGCGATGTTCACCTTCTTCTTGCCGAGCCGCGAGGCGACGCGCGCGAGCGCGCCCGGCTTGTCCTGCATCCGGACCTCGATCGCCTTGCGCTCGGTCGCCCGGATCTTCGCCGCCTTGAGGGCGCGCCGTGCCCTCGCGGTGTCCTTGTCCTTGACGATGAAGCCCACGGTGCCCGCGCCGCGCGCGGTGCTCGCCGCGGTGCCCCAGAGATTCACCTTCGCGTCGGCGAGCGCCTTTGTCGCCGCGGCGAGCTGGCCCGGACGGTCACGCAGCTTGACGATGAATTCGGTAGCCATCTGTCGTCCTCCCCTACTTCGCTTGAGGGCATTCTGGCTCGTTCCGTCAAGAACGCGCTTTCGCGATCCCCTGCCGGACGGCCTCGTCGTCGAGCAGCTGGCCGTATTCGACGTGCCGGATCGTGCCCGTCACGTCGACGAAGAAGGTCATCGGCAGGCTCACCGCGCCGTACCGCAGCGCGGTCGCGCGATCGGTGTCGAGGATCGGCTGGAGCTGGTCGAGCGCCAGCTGATCGAAGAAGGACCGCACCTTGGCGCCGTCCTCGAGCAAGTCGATCGCGAGGAAGACCGCGTCGGAGCCGCGCGCGACCCGGTTCAGCGCGGGCATCTCTTGCCGGCACGGGACGCACCACGTCGCCCAGAAGTTCACGACGACGACCTTCCCGCGTAGGTCGGACAGCTTCTTCGTCGTGCCGTCGGGCGCGTTCCACTCGAAGTCCGGCGCGAGCGCGCCGACCCTGCCGGCCATGCCGGGACCATCGATCTGCCGCCGGATGACGCCGACCTGCGTCGCTCCGCCGAACAGCTGGCTCGTCGGTAGCGAGGGCCACAGGAGCGCCGCGAGCGAGGCGAGGGCGATCGCGCCGATGATCAGCGCCGTGACGGCCTTCGGCATCTGCGGCCGGAAGTCGTCGATGGCGGTCATCCCAGCAGCGGCAGGAAGTTGAAGAGCTGCGGCAACCGCGCGAATTGTCCCGAGAGCAGGATCAGGCCCATGACGATGACGAGAGTACCGCCGACGATGTTGAGCACCCGTATGCCACGCGCGAGGGTGCGCGTGAGGCGCTGCGCGCCACCGACTCCCGCGGCGATGACGAGGAACGGCACACCGAGGCCCAGCGCGTAGGCGAGGAGCAGCACCGCGCCCGACGTGCGGTCCACGTTGAGCAGGAGCTCGAGGATGAACGCGAGATACGGACCGACGCACGGTGTGAAGCCGACGCCGAATGCGATGCCGATGAGGAAGCTGCGTGCGAGACCGGTCGAGTTGCCTTCGAGACGGAGATCCATCTCGCGCGCCAGGAACGGGATCGTGATGAGGCCGAGCATCTGCATGCCGAGCACGACCAGCAGCAGGCCGCCGGCGCGCTGCAGCCAGAAGACCATCTCGCCCGCCAGCGCGCCAACGAGCGCGATCGCGACCCAGAGCAACGTGAAGACAGCGCTGAATCCGAGCACGAACGCGAGCGCATGCGCGATGGTCCGCGCACGGCGCTGGCCGGACAGCGCGGCTTCGCCGGCCATGTTCACGAGGAATGCCGGGACCAGCGGGAGCACGCACGGAGACAAGAAGGAGAGGATCCCCGCGCCGAACGCGATCGCGACGTTCATGTCCGTAGCGTAGCGAGACGGTATCCTTCGCCACCGCCGTAAGCGTTCGTCCCCCGCGCGGGTGACCGGATCCAACGAACACAGGCTGTACTTCTCGTATGCAGATTCTCGACGCGAGCTTCGGCTAGCGTTGCGCGCGGTGCTGGCGGCGGGAGAGAGCGGCGCGGATGAATGCGCACGGCGGCGAGCGGCGCTCGCCGCCTTGCTGGGCGACCATTTGCAGAGCCTCCTCGACACGCTCATGCCTGAGGCGGTGCGCGCGAGCGGACTCGGGCAGAACATGCTCGAGAACTACCACCACGGCGCGCGCGAGACGCTCCCGATCGCGCTGCGCGCGGTCGCGGCGGACGATCGCGAGCGCGATCTCCTGCTGACGGACCTTCTGACGCTGATGCAGACCATCTCGCGCCAGCGTCACGTGCCACCCATCGTGGAGCGCGGCCTCGTAGGTCTTGGCTTCAGACTCGCGCTGACGCAGGTGCGCGCGAGAGCCGCGAAATATGGATGCACGGCCGACGAGCTGGAGCTCGAGCTCCTCGGCTTCCGCAACGCGTTCGAAGAGAAGTACAAGTGAGGACGGCGCCTCCCTAGCCGATCGCCTCCGCGAGATCCGCGATCAGATCCTGCACCGACTCGATGCCGACGGATAGGCGGACCAGCCCCGCGGGGGGCGCGAGCTTCGTCCCCTTCACCGAGCCGTGCGTCATCGCGAGGGGAACCTCGATGAGCGATTCGACGCCGCCGAGCGATTCCGCGAGCGCGAAGATCTTCGTCCGCGCCGCCATGCGCTTCGCCACGGATTCCCCGCCTTTGAGCTCGAACGACAGCATGCCGCCGAAGGCCTTCATCTGGCGCTTCGCGAGCTCGTGCTGCGGGTGCGAGCGCAGACCGGGGTAGTTCACGCGCGTCACGCGCGGATGCTCGACGAGCCACTCGGCGATGGCCTGTCCATTGACGGAGTGCCGTTCCATCCGTACGGCGAGCGTCTTCGCGCCGCGCAAGACGAGCCAGGCGTCGAACGGACCCGGCACGCCGCCGACAGCGTTCTGCAGGAACGCGAGCCGTTCGCGCAGCTCGGGGTCGTTCCCGATCACGGCGCCGCCGACGACGTCGGAATGCCCGCCGAGGTACTTGGTCGTCGAATGCAGCACGAGGTCGGCGCCGTGCGCGAGGGGGTTCTGCAGATACGGGCTCGCGAACGTGTTGTCGACGACCGCCAGGGCCTTTCCCTTGTGGGCGATCTCGGCGAGCGCCGCGATGTCGAGCACCTTGAGCAGCGGGTTGCTCGGCGTCTCGATCCAGACGAGCTTCGTGCGCTTGCGCATCGCCTTCCGCGCGTTCGTGACGTCGCGCATGTCGACCGGCGTGAGCCCGACGCCCAGCCGCTCGAACACACGTTTGAACAGGCGATAGGTCCCGCCGTAAACGTCATCGGCCATCACCACGTGGTCGCCCGCGCTGAGCAGGTGCGCGATCGCATCGCTCCCCGCCATGCCCGAACCGAACGCGAGCGCCCAGCGACCATCTTCGAGCGCCGCGAGACAGGTCTCGAGCGCGGTCCGCGTCGGATTGCCGGTGCGCGCGTAGTCGTAGCCCTTGTGCTTACCGACCGCTTGCTGGGCGTAGGTAGAAGTCTGGTAAATGGGGACCGTGACGGCTCCGGTCAGCCCTTCCGGCTCCTGACCCGCATGGATGGCGAGCGTGTCGAATCCCGGCTTGCGTGTCGGAGTTCGTGGCACGCGGCAAGTATGCGGAAGACCACCCGGAACTGCGCGAGACCCGGCGCGTTAGAGCACTGATGACCGATCGCCGTGCACACGTCCTGCTCATCGAGAACGACCGCGATACGGCGGCGCTGCTCGCCGAGGTGCTCGAGGGCGAAGGCTTCGAGACGCTCGCCGCCGACTCGCGCGCGTCCGCGACGGTGCACCTGCGGTCTCCGCGACTCATCGTCCTGGATGACGCCCCGGGCGACAGGACCTCTTCCGTCCTCGCCGCCGCGCTGCGCCGCCGCGGGCTTCACGACGTTCCCATCGTCCTGCTCAGCGCCGCGGTCGATCTCGAGAACCGCGCTCGCGCGATCGGTGCCGCCGCGTATCTCGCGAAGCCCTTCGGGATCGATGAATTCGCCGCGACCTGTCGACGCGTGCTCCCGCAAATCGCCTGACGTCGGCGCCTACCCTCGCGCTTCCTGCGCGCGAGGCGCCTGCCGACGTGGGCCGAGAGCGAGGTCGCGTTCGTCCGCGCGATCCGGCGGAGCCCGCTAGCGCGATGCCCGGCGCTGGTGCGCGACGAATTCCAGGAGATCGGCCTTCGTGATGATCGAGACGGGCCGTTCCTCCGACGCCGCGAGGAGGGCCGGAACGCCGGCCGAGAGCTCCGCGTAGAGGCGCTCGACGTCCTCGTTCGCCTGCACGACGGGGAACGGCGCTTCCATGACACGCTCGACGCGCTCGTCCACGAGCGCGGGCTCGCGGAACACGCGGTCGAGCATCGTCTTCTCCTGCACGCTTCCGACGATGTCCGTGACCCTGGCCGCCTCGCCGTCGGCCACGACCGGGATCTGGGAGATTCCGTAGCGCTGCATCGTGTCGATGGCCGAGCGGACGCTCTGGTTCTTGGACACGACGATCAGTCCGGGCGTGCCCATGCGGTCACGCACGACGTCGATCACCATCGCGTGCACGGGATAGCGCTCGAGATAACCGTTCTGCCGCATCCATTCGTCGTTGTAGATCTTCGAGTCGGCGAAGAGGACGAGCACGAGCGCGCTCTCGTCGAGCTCCTTCGCGATCTCGAGGGCCGCGTGCATCGCGGTGCCCGAGGATCCACCGACGAGGATCCCCTCTTCGCGCGTGAGGCGGCGCGCGGTGAGGAACGAGTCGCGGTCGGACACGCGAAGCCATCGGTCGACGAGCGCGGGATCGAACGTACCCGGATAGAAGTCCTCACCGATGCCCTCCACCTTGTATGGATGGATGTCGCCGGTGTACAGGGAGCCCTCGGGGTCAGCACCGACGATCTGGACCTTCGCGTTCCGCTCCTTCAGGTAACGGCCGGCTCCGCTGACCGTGCCGCCGGTGCCGACACCGACGACGAAATGCGTGATCCTGCCCTCGGTCTGCTCCCAGATCTCCGGGCCGGTGGTGTTGTAGTGGGCCTCGGGATTCATCGGGTTGTAGTACTGGTTCGGCAGGAAGCCGCCGGGCGTCTCGCGCGCGAGCCGCTCCGCCACCTTGTAATAGGACTCGGGCGATTCCGGCGGGACCGCGGTCGGGCACACCACGACCTCCGCGCCGAACGCCCGGAGGAGATCGCGCTTCTCCTGGCTCTGCTTGTCGGCCATCGTGCAGATGAGGCGGTAGCCCTTGATCGCGGCAGCCATCGCGAGCCCCACGCCGGTGTTGCCGCTGGTGGGCTCGACGATCGTGCCGCCCGGCCGTAGCAGGCCACGGCGCTCGGCGTCCTCGATCATGCGCTGGCCGATGCGGTCCTTCACCGACCCGCCGGGATTCAGATGCTCCAGCTTGCCGACGATCGTCGGTCGCAGCCCGCGGCCGATACGGGAGAGACGGACGATGGGCGTATTGCCGACGAGCGCGAGGATGTCCGGCGCGAAGCCCATGCCGGGGTGATGTTAGGCGCTAGTGCCCGCGCGGCTCCACGAGCAGATACACGCCCACCGCGATGAGCACGATGGGTACGAAGAACGGCTGCAGACCGCTCGGGACGATCTGCACATGGAGGAAGAGGTCCGCGAGAGCGACGACCGCGAGCACCGCCGCCGGGATCAACATCACGCGCCGATCGGGATGCGCGATGAAGACGGCGAGCAGTCCGAGCGCGAGCGAGCCCAGGAAGATCGGCGCCGCGGTCTCGGCCGCGAGCGGGAGCCACGTCGGTACGACGAGGCCCAGACCGAACGCGATGAGCACCGCGGCCGGCACGAGATAGACGTACTGACGCGTTCCGAGATACCACGCCGCGAGGAACGCGAGCCCGAGCGTGACGAAGAGGTACGCGCTCGCGTTCGGCACGTTCACCGCCTGCAGCAGGAACGGCACGCCGATCGCGACGAGGATCGCGCCGCCGAGGATGCCGCGCCGTGTCCCTTGCATGGTCCGGGGGAGTCTAGCGTCGCTCACTCGTCGGGGAGCACGCCGCCGGCGAGGGCGCGCGGCGCTTCGCCCTGGAGCGATTCGCCGTACTTCAGACCGCTGCCGGTGTTGAAGATGACGACGACATCGCCCTCCTTGATCCATCCATCGCGCCGGAGATTCGCGGCCGCCGCCAGCGCTGCCGCGCCCTCGGGGCACACCAGCATGCCTTCGCTCATACCGACAAGCCGCATCACGTCGGCGATCTGCTCGTCATTCACCGCGACCGCGGTCCCGCCCGTCTCGCGCAGCGCGCGCAGCACGAGGAAATCCCCCAGCGCCTTCGGCACGCGTATGCCCGCCGCGAACGTCCGCGGATCGGGCCAGGGCTGCGACTCATCGGCACCTTCCTCGAACGCGCGAACGATGGGCGCGCAGCCGGTCGACTGCGCCGCGACGAACCGTGGCACGTCGTCGCGCGCGATCCAGCCGATCTCGCGCAGCTCGTCGAAGGCCTTCCACATCCCGATGAGGCCGACTCCCCCACCGGTCGGGTACACGATGACGTCGGGCAGCGACCAGTCCATCTGCTCCGCGAGCTCGAAGCCCATCGTCTTCTTGCCCTCGATGCGATACGGCTCCTTCAGCGTCGACGCGTCATACCAGCCGTACTGCGCGCACGCCCGCTTCACGACTGCGCCGGCATCGGCGATGGAGCCCGGCACCAGGTAGACCTCCGCGCCGTACGCCGCGGTCTCGCGGACGATGACCTGCGGCGTCGTGTCCGGCATGACGACCACCACCCGCAGGCCGGCACGCGCGCCGTATGCCGCCCAGGCCGCGCCGGCGTTGCCCGCGGTCGGTAACGCGATCGTGCTCACGCCGAGCTCCACCGCGCGCGTGACGCCGACCGCCGCCCCACGCGCTTTGAACGTGCCGGTGGGCAGGAGCCCTTCGTCCTTCACCTTGAGCGCTGGCATCTGAATCTCGGCGCCGATGCGACGGGCATCGAGCAGCGGTGTCATGGGCTCGCCGAGCGTGACGATGCGGCTCTCGTCCTCGACCGGCAGCAGCTCGCGGTAACGCCAGAGCGTCGGGTCGCGTCGCGCGATCTCCTCACGGCGTGCCTGCTCGTGCACGCGCCCCAGGTCGTACCGGACGAGAAGCGGCGCGCCGTCCCGAGCGCAGGTCTGTTGGAGCGTGTTGACCTCGAAGTACTCGGAGCAGCGCGAGCACTCGAGGTGCGTCGCGAACGAGCTCACGCGGCGCGTTCGATCACGCGGCGCGTTCGATCTTCGCGCCGATCGCGCGCAGGCGCTCGTCGAGCGCCTCGTAGCCACGATCGATCTGCTCGACGTTGTCGATGACGCTCTTCCCTTCCGCGCATAGCGCCGCGGCGAGCAGCGCCATCCCCGCGCGGATATCCGGGCTTCGCAGATCTGCCCCGCGCAGGCGCGTCGGGCCCATGACGACCGCGCGATGAGGATCGGCGAGCACGATCTGAGCACCCATTTCCCTGGTGAGTGTGTCGACGAAGTAGAGCCTCCCCTCGAACGCTTGAGCTCGGGGATCGCGCCGCCCAGATCCGGCTCGATCACGTATCTGACCCTCTGCGGTACGAAAATGTCCGTGCCACGGACTTCCGTCTCGATGCCGAGCCGCTTGAATACCAGCCGCGTCATGCGCAGGTGCTGTGGTACCGCATCGCTGATCGTCACCTCACCGTGCGTCATTGCTACGGTCGCGATCAGTGAACCGACCTCCATGTGGTCGCTCAGAAGCGTGTGGTCGGTGCCCGTCAAGCGATCCACCCCGTCGATCACGAGCGTGTTCGTGCCGACACCCGTGATCTTCGCGCCCATCGCGATGAGCGCTGCGGCGAGCTGCTGCACGTGCGGCTCGCTCGCCGCGTTGTGGAGAGTGGTCCGCCCCTTCGCGAGGACCGCCGCCATGAGCGCGTTCTCGGAAGCCGTGACCGAAGGCTCGTCGAGGATGACGTCCGCTCCCTTGAGGCCGTCCGTGCGGAGAACATACGTACCGCCTGAGGTGTCCAGCTGCGCGCCGAGCGCGCTCAGCGCGAGAAAGTGCGTGTCGTTGCGACGTCGTCCGATGACGTCGCCCCCGGGAAGGCCAAGCGTCGCTCTCTTGCGGCGTGCCAGAAGCGGTGCCGCGAAGAGCAGCGATGGCCGGATCTCGCGAGCCAGCGCGGTCGGGATCTGATCGCTCTTCAGATCCGCCGCCGTGATGCGGACGGTGTGCGGATCGATCTCCTCGCACGTCGCGCCCAGCGCGCTCGTGATCTCGAGCATCTTCTGCACGTCGCGGATACGTGGCACGTTGCGAAGCGTGACTGGCTCGTCGGTGAGGAGAGCGGCGGCGATCAGAGGGAGCGCTTCGTTCTTGTTCCCTGCCGGGCGGATCTCTCCGCGCAGCGGCGTGCCGCCTTCGACGATGAAGCGTGCCATCCGGCGGCCTAGCCTAGCCTCTTCGCGTGAGGCCTCATTCAGACCATCCGCCGCGGTTCGAGCCAGCCGCGACCGAGGACGCGGACGAATTGACCGAGCTTTATCACGCCGCGTACAAGCCGCTCGCCGATGCCGGTCTCAACTTCACCGCCAGCTATCAGGACGTCGAGTACACGAGATCCCACGTCCAGCGCGGTGGGGTCTTCGTCGCTCGCGATCGCGGTCGGATCGTGGCGACCGTTTCGATCCGGGAACGCGAGGCCACCGTCGAACGCCCGCGGCATCTCTATGTCGGTAAGCTCGCTGTGTCGCCCATCGCGCAGCGGCAGGGGATCGGGTCGTCGCTTCTCGAGTTCGCCGAACAGCAGGCCAGGGCTCGCGTGATCGAGATGGTCCAGCTGGACACGGCAAAACCCGCGACACAGCTCATCGACTGGTACGTCCGTCGCGGCTATGAAGCCGTCGGTGAGACGCACTGGCCTGGCAAGACGTATGACTCGGTGATCCTCGCGAAGCGCGTCTAGTAGCCGACCGCGACCGCCGGTTTCATCTGATCCACGCCGCCGCGTAGCACGTCGCCGTCCACGGCGATCGCGTTCGGGCGCGCGAACCATGCGGACATGAGCGTCTCTTCCTTGACCTCGATCTGATGGCCCAGCGCGGCGAGCCCATCACGGATCTCTTGCGGGATGCGCGAGTCGACCAGAAGCCCCTCGCCTTCGTCGTGCACCCGCGGCCGGTTCACGGCGTCTTGCGGACCGTCGCCGAAATCGATGACGTTCACGATCGCCTGCGGCACCGCGCTCATGATCTTTCGCCCGCCGGGCGCGCCGACGGCGAGGAACGGCCGATTGTCGCGCAGCACGAGCGCCGGCGAGCCGGCCCACAGCACGCGTTTTCCGGGCGCGATCGAGTTCGGATGGCCGGGCACGGGCGAACCAGGTCATGCCGTCGGTGAGAACGATGCCGGTGCCCTTGGGCACGAAGCCCGAGCCGAACCCCTGCCCAAGCGTCTGCGTGAGCGACACCATCGTGCGCTGACGATCGACCGCGTTCAGGTGCGTCGTGTGGTCGGCCATCGATGAGAAGCGGTACAGGAACGCCGCGCGCAGCGCCTCGGCGACCAGATGAAGGTGGTCCACGCTTCCCTGTGCCTTCAAACCCACGGGGAACGCGTCGAGCACGGTCAGCGTTCGCGCGATCGTCGGTC
>WNGF01000349.1_pt1 | contig 82543 bp, 78 predicted proteins | sample 5400641 | NCBI WGS metagenome assembly WNGF01 (sample SAMN13153371, study PRJNA577476) | soil metagenome | isolation source: 80 cm soil or saprolite under grassland replicate 2 | place: USA:California | collected 2016-06-15 | reverse complement strand
TCGGCAATGTCACCCGAGTTACGGCAGGTAGCGTTAACGGCCGTGCCTGAGGGCTCGGGACAGCTTGTCCTTCGCGAGATCGAAGATCGTGATCTCGGCGTGCTCTTCGAGCACTCGAGCGATCGCGACGCTATACGGATGGCCGCGTTCACTTCGCCGGAGTTCGATGATCGAACGAGCTTCGAGCGACGGTGGGCGCGGCTGAGGAGCGACAGCTCTACGACGAACAGGGTGATCGAGATCGACGGTCGAGTTGTGGGTCACATTGCAGTTCTTGCAGCTGGAGGCAACCCGTCCGCTTTACGCTGGCGCTGCGAGCGACAACGCCGCGTCGATTCGCGTGTTGACGAAGTGCGGTTTCGTGATCGTGGGCGAGGGCCGCGGGTTCGCTTATGGGCGCAACGAGGAGACGGACGAGGTCGTCCTCCGACTCGATGCCTGACCCAACTTCGCTCGGCTGGGCCAGCGTCCTTTCGCTCGACTCGCAGCACCTAACCACGCCGTCTACGGCGCGAACGTCTGCGTCGGCTCGATCACGACGTCGAGCAGCAGCGGCTCGTCGCGCGAGGCGAGCGTCGGCAAGATTTCGTCGAGCTCGCGCACGAGCTCGTCATGAGTCGTGATGCGGCGGCCGGGGCAGCCGAACGCGCGCGCGAGCGCCGCGACATCGACGTCGAAGGAAGGCCACGGCGGCTCGCGTCCCTGCCGCTCGGCGAGCCGGTCCATGATCGCGTAGCCGCCGTTCGAGAGGACCACGAACAGCACGCCGACGCGGTAATGCGCCGCGCTCCACAGCGCCTGGATCCCGTAAATCGACGAGCCGTCGCCGACGACCGCGACGACCGGCTGGTCGGGCAGCGCCATCCGCACGCCGGTCGCGCCGCCGAGCGCGAAGCCGAGCCCGCCCATCGCCGCGCTGAGGAAGCCGAGCGGCGTGCGCGCCAGCAGACGCTCGTGCAGCTCGGGCCGATCGACGGGCGCCTCTTCGACGACAACCGCGTCGCGCGGCAGGCGTTCCGCGAGCGCTTCGAGCACGTGGCCCGCACGCAGCGGCTCGTCCGGCGCAGGCGGCGGTGGCGCGCGATGCGGCTCGGGTGGTGGGACGTCGCGCGCAGGAACGCGCAACGCGAGCTCGCGGCAAACGGCGGCCGGGGGCGCGAGCACCGCCAGCTCCGCCGGGCTGCGATGCACCTCGTCGGGATCGGCGCTGACGAGCGCGATCCGCACGTCGGGCTCCGTGAAGCGTCCCGGCGTGTACGGCGACTGCCGGAAGACGGGCGCGCCGACGACGAGCACCGCGTCGTACTGCTCCAGCTTCTCGCGCAGCCGCGGCCGGTCGGCCGGAAGGAACCCCGCGAAGAGCGGGTGGTCCTGCGGGAAGCCTGCGCGCGCGCCGAACGACTCCTGGAACACAGGCACGACCAACCGCTCCGCGAGCTCGACGAGCGCCGCCCACGTCTCGGCATCGTCCGCGCCCGCCCCGACGACGAAGGCCGGCGACTCCGCCGACGCAAGGAACGACGCAAGCGCGTCCAAAGCGTTCGGATCGACCGCCGCGGCGCGCAGGACGCGACCCGCCGCAGCATCCTCGCGCTCCTCCTCGGCGGGCGCATCCCAGTCGTCCATCGGCACGATCACGAGCGCCGGCCCGCGATGCGTCGCGGCGGCGTGGTACGCGCGCTCGATCGCACCCGGAACCTCCTGCGCACGCACGGGCTGCTCGACGGAGACGGGATAGTCGCCCGCAAGTCGCTCGAGACGGCCGGTGAGGAAGGGCTCGAACACGAGGTGCCGCCGATCCTGCTGGCCGACGAGCACGACGAGCGGCGCACGGTTCACACGCGCGGTGGCGAGCGCCCCGACCGCGTTGCCTAGTCCCGCGGTCGTGTGCACGACCGCGAGCGCCGGCTCACCACGCCCGAGCGCGAAACCCGTCGCGAGTGCGACGACCGAGCCTTCGTGCAGGGCGAGCACGAAGCGCAGGTCGCCGGGAAGGCCGGCGAGGAAGGGAACCTCGGTCGAGCCCGGGTTCGAGAACAGCGTCGTGAGACCGCGCCGGCGGAACACGTCGAACGCGGCATCGCGGACTGTCTTGCTCAGCCCCAGACTTCCTGCGCCACCTCGACGATCAAGCGCAGCTTCGCCCACTGCTCCTCCTCGCTGAGAACGTTGCCTTCGACGGTCGAAGAGAAGCCGCACTGGGGCGACAGGCAGAGCTGCTCGATCGGCGCGTGGTTCGCCGCCGCCTCGATTCGCCGCTTCAGCTCGTCCTTCGACTCGAGTTGCCCGCGTTTCGTCGTCACGAGCCCGACCACGACCTGCTTCTCGCCCTTCGGCAGGAAGCGCAGCGGCTCGAAGCCGCCGGAGCGCTCGTCGTCCCACTCCATGAAGAAGCCGTCCACGTCGAGCTCGTTCAGCAGCGCCTCGGCAACGAAGTCGTAGCTGCCTTCCGCGGCCCACGCGGAGCGGAAGTTGCCGCGGCACATGTGCGTCGTCACGCTCATCCCATCGGGCCGCTCGGAGAGTGCCTCGTTGATGTGGTGGATGTACTCGACGTGCTGGTGCTCGGGATCGCCGCCGATCGACGCGATGTATTCGCGCTGGTGCGGGTCGTTCATGTACGCGAGGCTCGTGTCGTCGAACTGCAGGTACGTGCAGCCGAGCTCGCCGAGCCGCCGCACCTCCTCGCGGTAGGCCGCGACAAGGTCGCGCCAGAACGAGTCCATATCCGGATAGACGCTCGGGTCGATCGCCGCGCGGCCGCCGCGGTAGTGCACCATGCTCGGCGACGGGATCGTCAGCTTCGGGACGTTCTTCGTCACCGTCTTCTGCAGGAACTCGAACGCGTCGCCGAAGATCGCCTTCGAGACGCCGAGCTTGCCGTCAACGTGCAGCGCCGCGGGCGTGAACTCGATGTCGCCCTGCTCGTTGTGGAACTTGACCGCGATGTGACCGGCTTCCTTCGTGATCCCGTCGAGCTGGTAGATGAAATCCATGTGCCACGACTCGCGGCGGAACTCGCCGTCCGTCGCCGACTGCAGGCCGATCTCCTCCTGCTTGCGCACGATCTCGCGGATCGCGTCGTCCTCGACCGCGCGCAACGCATCCGCGTCGATGCGGCCGCTTGCAAAATCCTCACGCGCGTTCAAAAGCTGCGGCGGGCGGAGCAGGCTGCCGACGTGGTCGGCGCGAAACGGTGGCTTCGTCCGCGGGCCCGCCGCGACGACGGTCGGCGTCTCTTGCTGCATCGGGGCCTCCTCGCTCGGTGGCCAGACCGTACCTCAGTAGAGGATCAGACGGTCTCGGTGCACGGCTTCGACGTTGGACGGCCGCGCCTCGAGCTCCCGTGCGTCGAGTGAGCTGATCCCGCGCCCGAACGGCGTGCCGTCGAGCCCGCACAGCTCGACGCCGTCGCCGGCGTGCACCGAGCCCTCGCAACGTACGACGCCGACCGCGAGCAAGCTACTGCCGCGGCCCCGGACTGCGCGCTGCGCTCCGTCGTCCACGATGAGCCTTCCGGTCACGCGCTTGCCGAAGCGGAGCCACAGCTTGAAGGCGGACTCGCCGGTCGCGGCCGCCTCGAAGCGCGTTCCGCCGCCGGCGAGCACCGCCGGCAGTGGTTCCGTTCCGGAGGCGATCACGCTCGGGATGCCTGCGGCGGCGGCAAGCCCTGCGGCGGCGACCTTGCTCTCCATCCCACCCTTGCCGACGTCGCTGCCGCGTCTGAAGGTTGCGGCCCGCGCGACCGCGCCGTCGGGGATGAGGCTCGCCTGGGCATCGAACACTCCCTCGACGGACGTCAGCAGCACAAGCAATTGGGCGCGCACGAGCACGGCGACCTGCGCCGCGAGCGAGTCGTTGTCGCCGAAGGAGATCTCGTCCGTGGCGGTGGCATCGTTCTCGTTGACGACGGGGACGATGCCCATTCGGTGCAGCTCGTCGAGCGTATTGCGCGCGTTCACGTAGGCGCGCCGGTCGGCGATCTCCGCCGCCGTGAGCAGCACCTGCGCGGTCCGCACGCCGTGCGCGGTGAATGCGTCCTCCCAGCGGCGCTGGAGGAGCGGCTGTCCGAGCGCAGACGCGGCCTGCAGCCGTGGCAGGCTGCGCGGTCGGCGCTCGACGTTCATCGAGCGCAGACCAAGCGCGACGGCGCCCGACGAAACGATGCAGACGGGCGTGCCGTCGCGTGCGAGCTCACCGATCTCGCCGGCGCGCTCACTCACGACATCGTGGTCGAGCACGAGGCTCGATCCAAACTTGACGACGAGTGGACGCTTCATCGGCGCTGCGTGCCGTCGCCGACCGCGACGTACTGGCGCAGCCAGAGGTCGCGGTACGTCACGGGCCCGCGCGGCCCGGGCACCCAATCGACGTTGATCCCGGTCTCCGGCGCACCGGTGAGCGCAAAGCCGTCGGTGAAGCGCGTCGGCGCGTGCCAGAACGCGGCGGTGCCGCGGTAGCCGTCGAGGAAGCGCGCAGCCGCGTCCTCGTCCTCCGTGACGATCGCGGCAGCGAGCCCGGACGTCTCATCGTTGGCGACGGCCACCGCCTCGTCGAGCGAGTCGACGACGTGGACCGTCACGCTCGCGATGCACTCAGCATCGTTGGCCCACTCATGGCCGAGCCGCGGCGGCTCGCGCGGCTCGACGCCGGCCTCCGCGAGCGCCTCGAGCAGCCCGTCGAGCGGAAAGGCCCGGTCGACGAGCAGCAGGTTCAGCCGGTTGCAGACGCCGAGGCGATCCAGACTCGACTCGATCAGCGCGAGCGCCTTTGCCTTGTCGGCCGCCGCGTGAACGTAGAGGACGCCGCCCCCTTCCGCGTGCGCGAGCGTGCGGACGCCGTGCTCCGCCGCGAGCCGCGCGAGCGCGGCGGTCGTCGGTCCGCTGCCGCGGAGAATGACGAGCGGCACGAGCTTCGGCAGCGACACGAGCGCGCGCGCCCCTTCGTGGTCGGCGGAGCGGACGAGGCCGACCGCCCCGGGCGGCAGACCCGCGCTTTCGAGTGCCGGGCGCAGAACGTCGTCGACGAGCGCCGTCACCGTGCGCAGCGCGGCGCCGCCGGTACGCAGCAGCGCCGCGTTGCGGCTCTTGAGCAGCTGACCTGCGACGTCGATCGCCACGTTCGGCCGCGCCTCGAAGTTCGCGCCGACGACGCCGATCGGGATGCGCCGCTCCTCGACGTGAAGCCCATTCTCGAGCGTCCACGACGCGATGCGCCGCTCGAGTGCCGGCAGCTGCGAGAGCGTCCGCGACTGGTCCGCCATCGCTTGGACCCGATTGTCGGCGAGGCGGAGCCGGTCGAGCGCACCGGCGTCGAGCCGGCCCTCGGCGGCCTCGAGATCCGCCCGATTGGCTGCGAGCACGGCGTCTGCTCGCTCGCGCAACAGCGTCGCCGCCTGCGCAAGCGCGCGCTCGACCAGATCGTCCGAGAGGAACGGCAGCGCAGCCGCAGCCTCACGCGCTTCGCGCTCGAGTTGCTCGCGCACGTCGCTCATTCCGACACCGTAGGAATCCCGAGAGCGCATTCGATCTCATCTGCGTCCTCTGTCTCGCCGAGCAGCCGCAGCGCTTTCGCCGTCCACCACGGCGCGCGGCTCTCGCGGAAACCGGTGAAGAGGAAGGTGGCGGTACCGCTCGACGCCACGGGCATGTCAGGGACCTATCTCTTACGCCTGCCCTCCGTCAAGCGTGCGCCGGAGCGGGGCGCCAGAGCAGCAGGCTCACGAGCACGGTCCACAAGGGGAAACCGAAGGCGATCGCTGTGTGCAGGCGGTGATCTTCGCGTACGAGTCGGGGCTGTTCAACAGCACGTCCGAGGTGGCGGGAACCTGGGATCGGCCTCGCGCTCGTCGCCAATTTGCGGCGCTGCAGGGCGGCAAAGCGTGGGTCGAGGACAGCCCTGGCGGAGAGGCTTCGTTCCGCGTCTCGCTGCCCCGCCGCACGCACTGAGTTGCGCCGGAGGTAGAGAAACGACAGGATGGTCTGTGCCGACAAGGAGGAGCACCTGGCCGCCGTCGCTTTTCCAGTACGTCCAACAGCGTCAAAGTCCTCGCGACGTGCGGGCGGTCCCTCTCGGTCAAGCCAAGAATCCAGAGAAAGGACGTGAGGCACGTGAAATACCGTGTACTGATCGTCGTGACAGGGCTCGCGGTCATGTTGGCCGTGCTCGTCTCGATGAGCGTCGCCACTGCGGGAACACGCAGCGAGGCGGCGGCAACATCGGCGGCGGCCGTCAAGCCGCCGGCCGTCCCGAACGCCAAGGCGTTGAAGAGCAAGTACGGCGGGCAGAAGATCACGTTCATCGGTGACTCGGTCGGCGGCAGCCACGTGCGTGACGTGGCGCTCGCATCGCGGTTCACAAGGGACACCGGCATCAAGGTGAACGTCGTGCCGCATCCCGCCGCCTCGGACGCCTCGTACTCACAACTCGTGAGAGCGTTCTCGTCGAAGTCGTCGTCGATCGACGTGGCGATGATCGACGTCATCTGGCCAGGCGCGTTCGCGCCGTACCTGGTCAACCTGAAGCCGAAGCTCGGCGCGCAGGCGAAGCTCCACGCACAGGGGATCATCCAGAACGACACGGTTGACGGAAAGCTCGTCGCGATGCCGTGGTTCGGCGACTTCGGAATCCTCTACTACCGGACCGACCTGTTGAAGAAGTACGGCTACAGCGCACCACCGACGACCTGGACGCAACTGTTCGCGATGGCGAAGAAGATCCAGGACGGCGAGCAGAAGGACAACGACAACTTCTACGGCTTCGTCTTTCAGGGCAACGCCTACGAGGGCCTGACCTGCGATGCGCTCGAGTGGCTCGCATCGTCTGGCGCCGGGGCCTTCATCGACAACGGCAAGGTGACGATCAACAGCGCGAAGGCGCGCACCGTCCTCGACAGCTTCCGTGCTCAGATCGGCAAGATCACCCCGCGTGGCGTGACCTCGTACCAGGAAGGGGAGGCACACACCGCCTTCGTCGACGGGAACGCCGCGTTCATGCGGAATTGGCCCTACGCCTACTCGATCGGCGCGGCCGCGGATTCGAAGATCAAGGGCAACTTCAGCGTTACCGTGCTCCCGCACGGCAGCGGTGGCCACTCGGTCGGCACGGTCGGCGGCTGGCAGCTCGCCGTCTCGAAGTTCTCGAAGCACCAGGACGCGTCCATCGAGTTCGTCCGCTACATGACGAGCCCGGCGGTCGAGAAGTTCGACGCGATCACCAACACCAACGTGCCTACGATCCCATCCGTTGCCAAGGATCCGGCCGTCGTGAAGGCGAACCCGTACCTGAAGCCGAATATTGCGACGGTCGCGCGTGTGACCCGCCCCTCCAGATACCTGAAGACCCACTACAACGAGGGCTCGAAGGCGATCTACCAGGGGGTCAGCCAGATCCTCAACGGCACCCCGGCGAGCAGCGTGCTGCCGGGCGTCCAGTCAAAGCTCGAGCGGCTCCTCCGCTAGTGCGAGCAGCCTGAAGCGACACGAGGGAGGATGGCACCTGTCATCCTCCCTCGGCTTCTCGCATGAGCTCGGTCGCAACTCCCGCACCCACGCCACGCCGTCGCCGCCGCCGGACGAAGCTCCAGCGCCGGCAGACGCGTCTCTCCTGGCTGCTGCTGCTGCCCGCGCTCGCCGCGGTCGGGTTCGTCGCGATGTACCCGCTCGGCAAGACCATCTACCAGAGCTTCACGAACCAGGAGTTCCTCGCCGGGCTCGAGCCGACGAAGTGGGTCGGCCTCCAGAACTACCGCGACTTGTGGCACGACACGGTCTTCCGCGACTCCGTCTGGACGACGGTCAAGTTCACCCTGATCACGGTCGCGTTCGAGTTCGTGCTCGGTTTGATCATCGCCCTCGTCGTCAACTCGAGCTTCAAAGGACGCGGCATGATGCGCGCCGTGATGCTCGTTCCGTGGGCGATCCCGACCGTTGTCGCGGCGCAGATGTGGAAGTGGATGCTCGACGACGTCTTCGGCGTCGTGAACGACTTCGGCACGAGGACACACATCCTCTCGCACTCGCACGCGTGGATCTCCGATCCGAGCACAGCTCTCGGCTCGGTCATCGCGGTGGACGTCTGGAAGACGACGCCGTTCGTCGCGCTGCTGCTGCTCGCGGGACTGCAGGTGATCCCGAAGGACCTGTACGAGGCCGCCGACGTCGACGGCGCGAGCAGGCTGCAGCAATTCTGGAAGATCACGCTCCCGCTCCTGAAACCGGCGATCCTCGTCACGCTGATCTTCCGCACGCTCGACGCCCTGCGCGTGTTCGACGTCTTCTACGTCTTCTTCGGGAATCGACTCGATACGCAGACCATGGCCATCTACGCCCAGAGCACGATCGTCGGCGACGGCCACGTCGGCTACGGCGCCGCGATCAGCGTCGCCATCTTCCTGATCATCTCTCTGTTCGTCGTGATCTACGTCACGCTGACGCGGGTGAGCGAAGAGTGACGACCGCCACCGAAGCGGCGCGGACCGCTGTGCGGCCCATCAGCCGGCGCCGCGCGCTGCGCAAGAGCCCCGCAGGGCGGTTCGTGACGAAGCTTCCCTTCTGGCTCCTGATCGCGGCGATCTTCATGTACGCCCTCTTTCCGTTCTACTGGGCGGTCCGCTCCGCGTTCACGCCCGAGGCGCGGCTCTTCGACACGCCGCTCGAGTACTTCCCGTCGCACCCGACGCTGGCGAACTTCCGCGGAGCGCTCAGCGCCTCCTTCTTCCAGGACGCCCTGATCAACTCCACGATCGTCGCCGGCTCCGTCACGCTGCTTTCGCTGGCGATCGGCTCGCTCGCCGCCTACGCCCTCGGGCGCTTTCGCTTCCACGGCCGCGCGGCGGTCCTGTATCTGATGCTCTCGATGACGATCTTTCCGCAGATCGCGATCCTCGGCGCCCTCTACACGATGATCAACAGCTTCCACCTCTACGACAAGCTCGGCGCGCTGATCCTGAGCTACCTGATCTTCACGCTGCCGTTCACGGTCTGGGTGTTGACGAGCTTCATGCGGGCCCTTCCCGGAGATCTCGAGGAAGCCGCTTACGTCGACGGCGCGACGCCGCTGCAGGTTTTCTACAAGGTGCTGCTCCCCCTGATCGCGCCCGGCCTCGTCACGACCGGCCTGCTCGCCTTCATCGCCGCCTGGAACGAGTACCTGTACGCGCTGTCGTTCATCCAGTCCCCGAACAAGTACACGGTTCCGCTGGCGATCACGTCCTTCGTGAGCCCGACCGGCAGCGCCTTCGCGGTGCCGTGGGGTCAGATCATGGCCGCGACAGTCATCGTCACGCTGCCGTTGATCACGGCGACGCTGATCCTGCAGCGCCGGATCCTCGCCGGCCTGACCGCGGGCGCGGTCAAGGGCTAGTACTAGACCGCGTCGCCGGTCTCGGGATCGAAGAAGTACAAGCGGCTCGTGTCGACCGCGAGCGCGACTTCGCTGCCCTCGGCGATCCTCGTGCGAGGGCTGACGCGTGCGACGAGGCGGGTCCTGTCTGCGCCGGCACCGTCGTCGCCGCCGAGGTAGACGTCTGCGTCCTCGCCAACGTCTGCGGCGACTGCGCTCGAGACGACGCCTGTCGCGGCAGTGCTGAAGTAGATGAGTACCTCGGCGCCGAGCGGTTCCGTGAGGTCGCAGGTGGCCTTCAGGAGCCGGTCCTGGGGAGCATCCGACTCGATGCTCGCGTCCTCGAAGTCCTCGGGCCGGATCCCGAGAATGACCGTCCGCCCAACGTATTCGCTCAGGCCCGAGCGATTTCGGGCGACCTGATCGTCGACGGCCAAGCGGTGGTCGCCGAAGGTGACGGCGAGGTGACCGTCGCTCGTCTCCAGCTGGGCCTCGACGAGGTTGATCGAAGGAGAGCCGATGAAGCCGGCGACGAACTCGTTGACGGGGTGGTCGTAGAGCACTTGCGGTGTGTCTACCTGCAGCAGGCGCCCGGCGTTCATGACCGCGACGCGATCGCCCATCGTCATCGCCTCGACCTGGTCGTGCGTGACGTAGATCGTCGTCACGTCGAGCCGCCGCTGCAGCTGGTGAATCTCGGCGCGCATCTGCACTCGCAGCTTCGCGTCGAGGTTCGAGAGCGGCTCGTCCATCAGGAAGGCCTCGGGCTCGCGGACGATGGCGCGCCCCATCGCCACGCGCTGGCGTTGACCGCCGGAGAGGGCGCGCGGCTTGCGCTTCAGGAAATCCTCGATCTGCAGGATGTTGGCCGCCCGCTGGACGCGCTCCGCGACCTCCTTCTTCGGCATCTTGCCGAGCTTGAGACTGAACGCGAGGTTGTCCTCGACGGTCATGTGGGGGTAGAGCGCGTAGCTCTGGAAGACCATCGCGATGTTGCGCTCCTTCGGCGTGAGGTCGTTGACGACGCGGTCGCCGATCCGGATCTCGCCGTCCGTGATCTCCTCGAGGCCGGCCACCATGCGCAGGGCAGTCGTCTTGCCGCAGCCCGAGGGGCCGACCAGGACCATCAGCTCGCCGTTCTGGATCGCGAGATCGAGGTCGTGGACGGCCTGCGTGCCGTCGTCGTAGACCTTCTGGACGTCGGTGAACTCGATCTCCGCCAAGTCGGGCAAGACTCTAACGCCGCACGCGCCGCCGCGTCGATACCCTCGCCGAAATGACCAATCCGTGGAGCTGGTACTCCGAGCGCGAGATCTGGTCGCTCGAGCAGGAGCGGATCTTCGCCCGCACGTGGCAGTACGTGGGGCACGCGGGCATGGTCGCGCAAGCCGGAGCCTTCTTTACCGCGTGGGCGGGGCGGATTCCGATCGTGGTCACGCGTGCGGAGGACGGCGAGACGCGCGCGTTCGTGAACGTCTGCCGGCACCGCGGCTCGGTCGTCGCGGAGGGCGCGGGTCATCGGAAGACGCTGCAGTGCCCGTACCACGCCTGGACGTACGGGCTCGACGGCCGGCTGCGCGCGGCGCCGCGCGCGGACTTCGATCTCGATGAGGTGAGCCTCGCGCAGGTGCGCCTCGAGCGCTGGGGCCCGTTCCTGTTCGTGAACGCCGACGACGAGGCGGCGCCGCTCGCCGAGACGCTCGCCGACGTCCCGGCGCAGGTCGTGGAGCTCGGCCTCGACGTCGACGCGATTCGCTTTCATCACCGCTCCGAGTGGACGGTCGCGGCTAACTGGAAGGTCGTCGCCGAGAACTTCCTCGAGTGTTACCACTGCGCCGTCGCGCACCCGAGCTTCACCGCGCTCGTCGACGTGTCGCCGGATGCATACCGGCTCGAGGTCGGGCCGCTCCACTCGACGCAGATCGGCCCGGCGCGCGACGGCGGCATGCGCAGCCAGTTCCACTTCGTCTGGCCGAACACCGGGATCAACATGTTTCCCGGCGAGCCGAACTTGTCGATCGGCCCGATTGTCCCGGCGTCGCCGGAGCGGACCGACCGGTTCCTCGACTACTTCTTCGGCGCCGGCGTCGACGAAGCGTGGGTCGCCGAGCTACTCGAGCTCGACGACCAGGTCGGCCGGGAGGACACGGCGCTCGTCGAGCGCGTCCACGTGGGCGTCGCGTCCGGTGCGCTTGCGCAAGGCCACCTGCTCGGGGAGGCGGAGCAGCTCGTCACTCACTTCCAGGGTCTCGTGCGCGAGGCTCTGACCGGTGACGGCGCCCGCCTGCGCGACGTATGAACAGGTGATGCGGTACGTCTTCGCCGGATTCGTGACGCTCGCGTTCGCGGCGCTCATAGCCGGCGCGCTCGCGGCACGCCCCGGCGGGATTGCACGACCACGGGCGAGTTCACCGCCTCCCCGGCGCCCCGACGATACGAAACCGCGGGCACCGTCATTCCTGGTCGAGTTGGCCGCGCGAACAGCGACGAACAACTGCGACGCGCATCCGACGGGCGCAAGCTACGCGCGCACGATGCGGCGGGCCGCTGAAGCGATGGCCGGTGACGGTGTCGACTCGGACCCGCCCGTTTACCTGGTGCTGCTGCGCGGTCGATTCGTCGACTACGGTGCCCGCGGCATCTAACGCACACGCGATGCCTTCCCACGAGGGCCCGCGATCACCTTTACCGTCGACGCCGAGACGCACGGCATCCTCGACTTCGGGATCGGCGGCGCTGCTCCCGATCTGGCGAAGCTCGGCGAAGTCCGCGATTTCACAGCCGAGCTATCCGCCGCGCCGGCGACGCCGGTGCCGCCAATCTGCAGCGGTTAACGGCGCCAGAAGCTCGCCCGCGGCCGCTCGGCCGCCGGTTCCTCACCGAGCGCCCGGGCGCCGGCTGCGACGTCGTCGGCCGTCAGCGTCGAGAGCTCGTCCGGCCCGACCTCGTCGAGCCGTTCCGCGAGTCGCAGCGCATGCGCGTTCAGTGCCTGCTCGAACAGCGTCCGCGCGAAGCGCGCATTGCCGAACCGCTCGCCGCGCTTCGCTCCGTCGAGGATCCGACGCAGCGTTTCGGCAGCCCCGCCGTCGAAGCGGTATTCGCCTTCGGCGGCGAACTTCTCCGTGATTGCGACCAGTTCGTCCGTCGAATAGTCCGGGAACGAGATCTCGCGCGAGAAGCGCGATTGCAGCCCAGGGTTGGACTCGAGAAAGCGGCGCATCAGCGCCGGATAGCCGGCGACGATCACGACGAGGCGGTGGCGGTAGTCCTCCATCCGCTTCAGCAACGTCTCGATCGCCTCGGGGCCGAAGTCCTGCCGCCCCTCGTCCCCTCGCGCGAGCGCGTACGCCTCGTCGATGAAGAGCACGCCGTCGAGAGCGCGCTTGATCGCGCGATCCGTCTTGATCGCCGTCGTCCCGACGTACTCCCCGACGAGGCCGGCGCGGTCGACCTCGACGAGGTGGCCGCGCTTCAGCAGTCCCATCGCGCGGTACATCTCCGCAAGCAGCCGGGCGACCGTCGTCTTGCCCGTGCCGGGGTTGCCGAGGAAGACGAGGTGCTGGCTCGTCGCGACTTCGGCGAGCCCGTGCTCTTGCCGTCGCGCCTGCACCTGGAGAAATGCGATCAGCGCGCGCACCTGCTCCTTCACCGAGTCCAGCCCGATCAGCGCGTCGAGCTCGGCCTGCAACTCATCGAGCGAACGCGCCGGTTCCGGCCGCTGAGGCATTCCGAGCTGATCCGCGAGATCGTCGCCGACGGTCTGGCGGACGCGCTCGCCGAGCGCGCGCAGAGCGTCCGCGGCGTCCTCGAGCGGATTGCGGTTCACGGCGGGAAGCTACCTGCCCAGATCGAACAGCCCTAACCGAACGGGCCAGGTCGTGGTGCCAGGCACCGAACCAAGAAGGTGCCAATTCCTCCACAGCACCTCGCCGCTCGGCGCCTCATTTTCCGCGGCGGACGAGGCCGCTTCCGCGAGCGTATGGGCGTTTGCCGGTGCAGGCACCGAACCAAGGCTGTGCCGATTCATCGACAGGGTCAGGGGACGAGGACAAGCGCGCCCCGCACGTCGCCGCGGCGCAGCTTGTCGAGCGCCTCGTTCGCCCGCTCGAGCGAAAACGTCTCCACGCGCGTTCGCACAGGGACGCGCGGCGCTAGCGCAAGAAACTCTTCTGCGTCGCGCCGCGTCAGGTTCGCGACCGAGCGCAACACCCGCTCGCCCCAGAGCAGCTCGTACGGGAACGACGGAATGTCGCTCATGTAGATGCCCGCACACACCACCGTCCCTCCCTTCGCAACCGCCACGAGCGCCGCTGGCACGAGCTCGCCCGCCGGCGCGAAGATGATCGCTGCGTCGAGCTCCTCCGGCGGCGCGCCCGCTCCCGCCCACTCCGCGCCGAGCTCGCGCGCGAACGCTTGTGCCTCTTGATCACCCTCGCGCGTCACCGCGAACACGCGCCTACCGTCGTGCCGCGCCACCTGCGCGATGATGTGCGCTGAGGCGCCGAACCCGTACAAGCCGAGGCGCTCCGCGTCGCCGGCAAATCGCAACGCGCGATAGCCGATCAGCCCGGCGCACAACAACGGCGCGGCCTGCAGGTCGTCGAAGCCGTCCGGAATCGGAAAGCAGAACCGCTCATCCGCGACCGTCCACTCGGCATACCCGCCGTCGATGTCGTACCCGGTGAAGCGCGCGCGGTCGCAGAGATTCTCGCGTCCCGACGTGCAGTAGCAACATTCGCCGCAGGTCCACCCGAGCCACGGCACGCCGAGCCGACGCCCATCATCCGTCTCGCCGACGATCTGGTGACCGGGGATAAGCGGCAACTTCGGTCGCTCGAGCTCGCCGTCGACGATATGCAGGTCGGTGCGGCACACGCCGCAGGCGCGCACGCGCAGAAGCACCTGGCCGGGACCCGCTTGCGGTTCCGCCACTTCTTCGAGTGACAGAAGTTGTCCGGCCTGCCCTAGAACCATCGCTCGCATGCCGTTAGCCTCTCACGCCTGTGGGGGAGCTTTTGCGACCGGAAGAGCTCGCGCATTATGCGGATGCCGTCGTCAAGGTCGGCATCGCGCTCGGCAGCGGCGACGACCTCCTGGTGACGTGCCAGCCGGCGCACCGCGAATTGGCGGTTGCGGTCGTCGAAGCCGGCTACCGCGCGGGCGCGCGCAGCGTCGACATCGAGTACGCCGACCCGCTCGTCCGCGCTGCGTATCTGCGCTCGGCTCCCGACAAGGCGATCGGACACGTGGCACGGTGGCGCGCTGCACGTGTGCGCGCAACGGTGAAACCGGAGACGGCAACGCTCTGGATCGCGGGCGAGGGCGAACCGGGCGCGCTCAACGACGTGCCGGGAAAGCGCGTCGCATGGGACATGACGAGGACGTTGAAGCGCCTGGCAGACGTTCGCCGCGCCTCGCGGCTCGGTAAGCGCCGCTGGACGATCGTCGCCTGGCCCACGCGCGCGTGGGCGGATGCCGTCTACCCGTCGCTCGGCAACGAGGCGGGCCAGCGGCGCCTCGCGCGCGACCTGCTGAGCTTCTGCCGCGTCGGCCCGAGCGACCCGCCCGGCATGGACGCCCTGCGCGACCATCTCGCAGGCCTCAGCCACCGAGCACAGCGACTGTCGCGGATGAAGCTCCAGAGAATCGAGTTGCGCGGACCGGGCACGAAGCTGTCGGTCGGGCTGCATCCGGAAGGTCTCTGGAGCGGCGGCGGCTTCACGAACTTCTACGGAAAGCGCACGGCTCCGAATCTGCCGACGGAGGAGTGCTTCACGTCACCCGTGGCCACCGCGACGGAGGGAACGTTCCGCTGCTCGCAGCCGCTGATGTTCCACGGAACCCTGATCGAGGGGATCTCCGGCGAGTTTCGCGGCGGAAGGCTCGTCCGCCTGGATACGAAGCGGAAGACGGAGCGCGACTTCTTTGCCGACTTCCTCTTCGCGATCAAGAACGCGGATCGTCTCGGTGAGGTCGCGCTCGTCGACTCCAGCTCGAGAATCGGCAAGGCAGGGCGCGTCTACTACAACACGCTGCTGGACGAGAACGCCACCGCGCACATCGCGTTCGGCGCGGGCTTCACGCACACGCGCACCAAGTACGAGACGAACAATGCGCCCCGCGGCGTCAACCGGTCGGATGCACACGTCGACGTGATGATCGGCACCGACGATTTCGAGGCGACGGGCGTCGCCGCGCGCGGCCGCCGCGTGCCGCTGATCGCCGGCGGACTCTGGCAGATCTAACAAGCGTCTAACACTCAGCCGCTATCGTTAACCTAGTTAACGATATGCCGACTGCCCTCTCCGCCGATCCGACCACCGTCGCCAACCGCCTGCGCCCGGCGCTCCTGCGCCTGAACCGCGAGTTGCGGCGCGAGATCCATTCTCTCGGCGTGACCGGCGGCCAGGTCTCGCTGCTGATCAAGATTCAGAAGGAGCCCGGGATCGGCATTCGGGAGCTGGCGCAGTGGGAACGCATGTCGACGCCCGGCATGTCCAAGTACGTCGCACGGCTCGAGACGGCCGGGCTCGTGCGCCGCACCGAGCTGCAGGACCGGCGCCGCGTCGGTCTCGAGCTGACGCCCGAAGGCGCCCGCGTGCTCTCGTCGGTCAAGCGGCGCCGCACCGCCTGGCTCGCCGAACGGCTCCGCGGCCTCTCCCCCGCCGAGCTCGAAGCCGTCGACGCGGCGATCGAGCCGCTGCTGAAGCTGCTGGACGTCGCACCGTGACGGCACTGCTGCTCCGCGGCGGCCGCCGCACGTTCCTCAGCCTGCGCAAGCACCGCAACTACCGCCTCTTCTTCACGGGTCAGATCGTCTCGGTGAGCGGGACCTGGATGCAGAACATCGCGATGTACTGGTTCGTCCTCACGTTGACGCACGACCCGATCGCGGTCGGGATTCTCTCCTTCTGCCGCTTCGGCCCGTTCACGGTCTTCGGCCTCTTCGCCGGCGTGATCGCGGACCGCTTCGACAACCGCAGGACGGTAATCGTCACGCAGTCGATCCAGATGGCGCTCAGCGCGGTACTGGCGGTCGACGCCATCGCCGGGCACGCGACGGCTTGGCACGTGTACGCAATCGCTGCGCTTACCGGGACGGCGCTCGTCCTCGATGCGCCCGCGCGGCAGTCGCTGACGTTTCAGATGGTCGGCCGCAGCGAGCTGCCGAACGCAGTCGCGCTCAACTCGAGCCTTTTCAACGTTGCGCGCATCTCCGGCCCGGCGCTCGGCGGAGTCGTCATCGCCGTGGTCGGCGTCGGCTGGTGCTTCGCGGCGAACGCCGTCAGCTTCCTCGCCGTGCTCGCGAGCCTTCTGCTGATGCGCCCCGCGGAGCTCTTCCCGCTCGGCCGCCGCGCGCGCCCGACGCTCGTGCGCGGTACCCGCGAGGGCCTCTCGTATGCGTGGCACTCGCGCAGCGTGCTCGTGATCCTCGGGATGATGGTCGTCTTCGCAAGCCTCTGTTTCAACTTCAACATCCTCCTGCCGGTGCTCGCGAAAGAGACCCTCAACGCCGGGCCGCGAACGTTCGGCGTCCTCTCTGCGTCGTTCGGGTTCGGCGCACTGATCGGTGCGCTCTCGGCCGCCGCGCTCGCCCGCGCGCGGTGGCGGACGATGCTCATCGGCGCCGCCGGCTTCGCGCTCTGCGAGCTCGCGATCGCGCCGGTACGGTCCGCGCCGCTCGACGTCGTCCTCCTGTTCGCGTGCGGAATCTTCTTCACGTCCTACACCGCGAACACGAACGCGAGGCTGCAACTCGACACCCCCGATCACCTGCGCGGGCGCGTCCTCTCTCTCTATTACTACGCGTCGGCGGCACGGAGCTCGCGTTCTCGGTCGCGGGAACCGCGGGGCTCGCGATGGCCGTCTCGGGCGCACTCGTCCTCGGGCGCGCTCGTCCTCGGGCGTCCGGCGTCCGTGCCGATCGCCGAGGAGTCGCAAGAGCCCGGCGAAGAGCTCGCCGCGGCCTGAGCCGCGGCGCTTTCCTTTCACCTGACGTCGAGGTAGGCTCGAGGCGGCGTGCGTCGGGCCCTCGTCGTCTGCTTGGCTGTCGTCCTGTCCGCCGGAGTTGCGCGCGCCGCGCTCCTGCGAGGCACGCCGCGCTCGGACGTGCTCGCCGGGACTCCTGCCGTGGACAAGATCGACGCGCTCGCCGGCAACGACCGCATCAGCACGGGGTGGGACGACAAGCCCGACGTGGTCAACTGCGGCACAGGTCGCGACGTGCTGAACGCGGACGGACGCGACACGTTTCTGAATTGCGAGGCCGTTGCGCACCGGCTCTCGCGCGACACGAACACGGACTGGGAGGCGCAGCACGCGACACAGGTCGAGCCGGATTCCTTCGCCTTCGGCTCGAAGGTGGTGACGGCGTTCCAGAACGGGCGCTACCAGGAAGGCGGCGCCGCCGCGATCGGGTGGGCGACGTCCGGGAACGCCGGGAAGACGTGGCGCGCGGGCACCCTCGCGCAAACCCGGTACGGACTCGTCAGCGACCCGGTCGTGGCGTACGACACGATCCACCGGACGTGGCTGATAACAGCGCTCGGAGCGACGCCGACGACGGTCGAGCTCTGGGTGTCGCGCTCGGCGGACGGCTTCGCGTGGAGTGCGCCGATCGTCGCGGCAGCCGACCCCGACGTGAACTACGACAAGGAGTGGCTCGCGTGCGACAACGGTGTGAGCTCCGTCTACCGCGGGCGCTGCTACCTCGCCTACGTCGACTTCGCAACGGAGATGCTCGACGTGCAACGCTCGGACGACGGCGGCCGGACGTGGACGAAACCCGTGCGGCTCAAGCCGGCGGCGACCGGCCGGGTCGCATTCACCGGGCCGATGCCGGTCGTGCGCCCTGACGGAATGCTCGTGATCCCGTACGTCGTGTTCGGCGGCAACGGGGACGAGGTCGCAGCGGTCGTGTCGCAGGACGGCGGCGAGACCTTCAGCCCGCCGCTGCACATCTCGTCGCTCTCATTCGAGAACGACACCGACCTGCGCTCGGAGGCGATGCCGTCAGTCGACGTCGACACCGACGGGAAGCTGTACCTCGTGCGGAGCGACGCACGGTTCCGCGAGGAGGGCGCGAACGACATCCTGATGTCCACGTCCCAGGACGGCTTCCGGTGGACGACGCCGGCGCGCATCCCGCTGACCGCGCGTGCAGCCGGGGTGGAGATGAACTACGTGCTGCCGGCAATTGCGGTGGCGCCGGGGAGCGGCGGCAACAACGCGAAGCTCGCCGTTGCGGTGTACTCCGAGCGCCTGCAAAACGGCTGCGCGACCTTCCTCCCGGGGTGCAGCAAGCAGGTCGACGCGTGGCTCGTGCGGTCAAAGGACGGCGGCAAGAAGTGGAGCGCACCGAAGCTTCTCTCAGCCGAGCCAATGCCCCTTCAATGGCTGGCGGACACGACGCGCGGCCGGATGCTCGGCGACTACGTCTCGGTCTCGTGGGCAGGCGGCAAACCGTGGGCGGTCATGCCGCTCGCGACGCAGTCGGCGCTCGGCTTCTCGGAAGCCGTGTTCGCAGCGACTGCGTCGTAGCGCCTTACGCTCTACGCCCACGGCAACCCGGTCCAGCTCTGCGGGCGTCCGGGCTGCCACTTCGGGAAAGGCGCGTACGCCTCGGCCGGCGAAGTTGTCTCTGTCTCGACGCCGGCCGCAGGGGCCTTTCTCCGATCCCGACGAAAATGTGCTCGGTCTCGGGCGGACAATGGACGAAATCCCACGCCTGGAGCGGCCGCTCCTCGCCCTCGATCAGCAGCAGGCACTCGCCGGCGAGGACGAGAAAATCCTCCTGGCTGGCCTCGCGGTGGTACAGCCCGCCTGTCTGACCACGCCGGAGCACGCCAATCGTGAATCCGCGCTGGGCGAACGGCGCGTCGTCGCCCTCGAAGATGCAGGCGGCGCCGAAATGCTCGTTCGTGACCCAGGCCGCGTCCCTGACGTTGACCACGAACCAGCCGTCGGTCACGGCCTCAAGACCGGCGTCCTTCGGTTCGAGGCGCGCCTCGTCGATCAGGCGACGGACCAGGTCTCGCCTGAATGCAGAAGCGCCTCGAGACCTCCCTCGCCACGCTGCGACACCGACTGCTCCAGCTGCTCGCCCATCAGGTCGTCGTAGACCGGCGCCTCGACGTCGCGGAAGATCCCGATGGGCGTCGCACCGCTCGTATCCTGCGTCAGGCGCGAGAGCGCGAACGCCAGCGACGGCTGCTCCAGGCGCACGTCGTGCACCAGCGGCTCGCCGTCGCCCTCGAAGACCTCGACCGAACCGTCCCGAAGCTGCCGCACGCCCTTCTCGCCGTTCTCGCCGAAGCGGATCGGCTGGTCGTGCTCCAGATAGATCCTGTTCGTCTTGTCGTCGCGCACGAAGTCGAACGCACCGTCGTTGAAGATGTTGCAGTTCTGGAAGATCTCGACGAATGCGGCACCGCGATGGTGCGCCGCGGCGCGCAGCACCTCGGTGAGATGCGCGCGGTCGGTGTCGATCGAGCGCGCGACGAACGTCGCCTCCGCGCCGATCGCCAGCGAGATCGGATTGAACGGACGGTCGAGCGAGCCCAGAGGCGTCGACTTCGTGACCGTGCCGAGCGGGCTCGTCGGCGAGTACTGACCTTTCGTCAGGCCGTAGATCTGGTTGTTGAAGAGCAGGATCTTCAGGTTCACGTTGCGGCGCAGCGAGTGGATGAGGTGGTTGCCGCCGATCGACAGCGCGTCTCCGTCACCCGTGACGACCCAGACCGACAGGTCCGGCCGCGAGACCGACAGACCGGTCGCGATCGCCGGCGCGCGGCCGTGAATCGAATGCATCCCGTACGTCTCCATGTAGTACGGAAAGCGCGCCGCGCAGCCGATGCCCGAGATGAAGACGATGTTCTCACGCGGTAGGCCCAGCTCCGGCATGAACGACTGCAGCGCCGCGAGGATCGCGTAGTCGCCGCAACCGGGGCACCAGCGCACTTCCTGGTCGGTCTTGAAATCCTTCGCCTTGAGCTCGCTCATCGCCCCGTCGACCTCCGTACGCTACGGACGAATACCGCTGCCAGCGTGAGCGCGAGGAAGATTGCGAAGAGGAACCACGAGGTCAGCAGCAGAAACAGCAACGCGAGCGCTGCAAACAAGACCACGGCCGCCGTCGAGCCTAGACGCTGAAGCCACGTCACAGCATCGTCCTGATCGCATCCGCGATCTCGCTCGCGCGCATCGGCAGGCCGCGCACACGATGGTAGCCGACGGCATCGACGAGGAATTCCGCGCGCACGAGCTGCAGCAGCTGGCCGAGGTTGATCTCGGGAACGAGAACGCGGTCGTACCTCTTCAACACGTCGCGTGTGTTGCGCGGGAAAGGATTCAGGTACTTCAGATGCGCGTGCGCGACCGCCCCGCCGTCCTTACGAATCCGGCGCACTCCCGCGGCGACCGGCCCGTACGTGCCGCCCCAACTGAGAACGAGCAGCCGTGCGCCGTCCTGTTCGTCGACCTCGAGCTCGGGAATGTCCGACGCAATCCCCGCGACCTTTCGGTCGCGCAAACGCACCATCAGGTCGTGGTTGTCGGGGTCATACGAGACGTTCCCCGTCACGTCTGCCTTCTCCAGCCCCCCGATGCGATGCTCGAGCCCGGGCGTTCCCGGAACCGCCCACGGCCGCGCCAGCGTCTGCTCGTCGCGCAGATAGGGCATGAACTCTCCGTCGAAGTTGGGCTCGGTCGCGAGCTGCACCGAGATGTCCGGCAGCTCTGCGAGATCCGGCAGCAGCCAAGGCTCCGACCCGTTCGCGAGATACGCGTCGCTCAGCAGGAACACCGGCGTGCGGTACTTGAGCGCGATGCGCGCCGCCTCGATCGCCGCCTCGAAGCACTGCCCCGGCGTCGCCGCGGCGACGACCGGCACCGGCGACTCCGAGTTGCGCCCGTACATGACCATCAGCAGGTCGGCCTGCTCTGGCTTGGTCGGCATCCCCGTGGAGGGGCCGGCGCGCTGGATGTCGAGGATCAGCAGCGGCAGCTCGAGCGTGATCGCGAGCCCGATCGTCTCCTGCTTCAGGACGATCCCGGGGCCGGCCGACGTGCAGACGCCGAGCGAGCCTCCGAAGGCCGCGCCGACGGCGGCGCCCACGGCCGCGATCTCGTCCTCGGCCTGGAACGTTCGGATGCCGAAGTTCTTGTGCCGCGCCAGCTCCTCGAGAATTGCCGACGCCGGCGTGATCGGATAGGCGCCGAGGAAGAGAGGCAGACCGCTCAGCTTCGATGCGGCGATCAGGCCGTACGCCATCGCCTGGTTGCCGGTGATGTTCCGGTACGTGCCGGGCTTGAGCACCGCCGGCTTCACTTCGTACGAGATCGCGAACGTCTCGGTCGTCTCGCCGAACGCGTACCCGGCCTGGAACGCCTTGACGTTGGCGTCGCGGATGTTCGGCGCCTTGGCGAACTTCTTGTCGAGGAATGCGAGCGTGCCCTCGGTCGGCCGGTGGAAGAGCCACGACATCAGCCCGAGCGCGAACATGTTCTTCGCGCGCTCCGCCTCGCGCTTCGTCACGTCGATTTCCTTCAGCGCCTCGAGCGTCATCGAAGTCAGGCCCACGTCGTGTACCTGGAACTCGCCGAGCGAGCCGTCCTCGAGCGGGTTCGCGGCGTAGCCGGCCTTGTCGAGATTCCGCTCGGTGAAGGCGTCCTTGTTGACGATCAGCGTGCCGCCCTTGACGAGGTCCTCGAGGTTCGTCTTCAGCGCCGCCGGGTTCATCGCGACCAGCACGTCCGGCCGGTCGCCTGGTGTGAGGATGTCGTGGTCGGCGAAGTGGAGCTGGAAACCGGAGACGCCCGGCAGCGAGCCGGCGGGAGCGCGGATCTCCGCGGGGAAGTCCGGGAAGGTCGAGAGATCGTTGCCGAGCATCGCGGTCTCGCTCGTGAACTGGCCGCCCGTGAGCTGCATGCCGTCCCCCGAGTCGCCCGCGAAGCGGATGACGACGGAGTTGCGCTGCTCGACCGCTTTTGCCACTGGCAAAGGTGTAGCAGATGTTTCAGCGTCCGAAGCGCGCCTCTTCGGGCTTGAGGGCCAGCCGTTGACCTGAGCCCGTCGAGGGAGTTGAATCGGTTCGACAGCCATGGAATCAAGCAGCCAGGGGACAAGCGACGCGCCCTATCCGGTCCAGTTCTCGGTCGTGTACCCGGATCGCGACCTCGACCGGCTGACGACGGCGTTCCGGCTGATCGTCGCGATTCCGATCCTGATCGTCGCCGGGACCGTCGGCGGTCACGCGGCGGCCTCCGGTGGAGCCGAGCACAGTGAGACGATCGCGGCCGGGGCCGGCGGAGTGCTGTTTCTGGCCCCGCTCTTGATGATCGTGTTCCGGCAGAAGTACCCGCGCTGGTGGTTCGACTGGAACCTCGAGCTGCTCAGGTTCTCGAACAGGGTCGGCGCCTACCTCGCGTTGATGGACGACCGCTACCCGTCGACCGACGAGCGCCAGTCGGTGACGCTCGACTTCCCCTATCCGGACGCCAAGGAAGGTCTGAACCGCTGGCTTCCGCTCGTGAAGTGGCTGCTCGCGATTCCGCACTACATCGTGCTCGTGTTCCTCTGGCTGGCCGCGGTCCTCGCGGTGATCGGAGCGTGGTTCGCGATCCTCTTCACCGGCCGTTACCCCCGCGGCCTGTTCGACTTCGTCCTCGGGGTGTTCCGCTGGACGAACCGGGTCGGCGCTTATGCCTTCGTCCTCGTCACCGACGAGTACCCGCCGTTCCGCCTGAGCCCGTGAGACGACGCGCCCGCAGGTGCGCGACGGCTTGGCGGCCGATCATCTCCCTCGCCTCGTAGCGCGGGCGGAGGTAGGAGTCCTACGCGGTCAGCGCACTACGAGGCGCGCTCGTACTGGGGTCCGCCTCGACGACGGTCCTCATCGCCCCCGCGATCGCAACGACGGTGCCGACCGCGATCAGGACATCGCCGACCGAGAAGACGTTGGCCAGGGGCAGCCAGTGAGGTGCCGCCCAGCGGTCGATCAGCCACGCGAGGTTGGGGTGGCCGAGCTGGATGCTGTTGTTGTGGACGTGGTAGTCGGTGCCGGAGGCACGAAGCGCCTCCAACCGGACGGGCATCAAGCCGTGATTCGCGACGACGGCTACGAGATTGCAAGTGAGCCCCGTCGCGACGATCACGGCGCCACGCAGAGTGCGATTCAGCACCAGCATGACGACGAGCAGCGCGAACGAGACCAGCCACACAATGCGAGCCACGCTCGTCGGCGTCGTCCACGGCAGGAAGTCGAACGGGAAGGCGACTATCTGCAGACCGAGCGCCGCGAAGACCACTTCCTTGGCGACGATCCGCGTCTCCGCAAGTCCACCGAGGCGGCCGCCGACCAGCTTGCCGACGACCAGGCCGACAAGCGCGAAGTTCAGGAAGACCATGCGGGCTTGAGCTCCCGGATCCGGGTCGTGGTCGCAGACTCCGCGAAATGATCGTGAAGCGCCGAGACAATCGACGGGTCAAACTGTCGGCCGCTCTCAACGCGGAGCTCGTGCATCGCCGTCTCGATTGAGACCGGTCGCCGGTACGCCCTGTCCGACGTCAGTGCGTGAAACGCATCGGCGACGTGGATCAGACGTGAGCCGAACGGGATCTCTGCACCGGCGAGGCCGTGCGGATAGCCCGTGCCGGCCCACTGCTCATGGTGATGAAGAACGTACATGTCAACGGGCGACAGGCCGATGTCACGAAGGAGCTCGAAACCGATCACCGCGTGCCGTTCCATGAGCTTCCGCTCAGTGTCGGAAAGCGGCCCCGGCTTGCTCAGAATGCTCTCGGGCACGGCGATCTTCCCAACGTCGTGGAGGAGCGCCGCGAGCCGGATCTGCTCGAGTTCGTCTTCCTGCACACCCATTCTCCGGGCGAGCGCGACGGCGAGAACCGCGACGGCGTGCGAGTGGTTGGCATCGACGCTTCGCCAGCGGTCGAGCACATCCGTGTAGATGGTCGGACCGAGCGTGCCTCGCGCTTCGGCGCTCGCGTCCGAGAATGCATCGACGAGCGACGCAATTCGACGCGCGGTCACGATGCGGCTGTCGAACAGCGGAACATCGAACCCCAACGCATCGGCCGGATCGGGCTCACGACCGTCTTCACCGTAAACCGTCGAGCAGGCTCTGCCGTCGGATTTGCTCTGGTAGAGCGCCATGTCGGCGCGCTTCTTCAACGAGTGCAGGTCACGGGCGTGGTCGGGGAACAAGGCGATTCCGGCACTGATCGTTACGGGTTCCGGCACCAGTTCCCGCTGATGCGTCGTGAACAGCCGCCTGAGGGCGGTTGCGATCGCCGCAACGTCATCGGCTGATCTCTGGAGAAGCAGCGCAAACTCATCCCCTCCGAGTCGATAGCCGCACCCGGGCGTCGTTTGCTCGATCGCACGCGCGACTGCCTCGAGCACTGCGTCGCCGGTCAGGTGGCCGTGCCGATCGTTGACGTGCTTGAAGTCATCGATGTCGATCAGGCAGAGCGCAAAGCTACCGCCTGCCTGTGTTGCCACGAGCGCGGCAGCCGCATCCTCCTCGAACGCCCGGCGGTTCTTGAGCCCCGTCAGGCTGTCCGTCGTCGCCGCCTCCTCCGCCGCTCTGTGACGCAAGGATGAACGCTGATACAGCGTGAGAGCGAAAAGCGGAGCGCTCAGCAGGATGACGAGCGGAGCCGACAGGCGCCAGAAGATGACAGCCTGCACGGCGACGAAGATCATGATCCCGAAAATCGGCCCCGAATAACGAAGGTGATCTCGGAAGACCGCGAGTATGGAGCTGCCGGACGAGAGGCCGATAGCGATGCACACGAGCATGACGTTTGCGAATACGAAGATCGCCCCGCCTGCGAAGACCGAACCGGCCAGCCGTTCATAAGCGCGCTCGCTCACGTTTCCGGACACGAGCGAAGGCAGGGCGGCAAGGCTCGCGGCGATCGCGTAGGTGGAGCTGTTGAAGATCACTTTAAACAGCGGGACGCGCGCGAACGCTGTCGCGAGGCCGATCGCGGTGGCGCCGGTCAAGACGGACCACTCCCAGCCAAAGAGCAGCTGACTCGAGATGATGAAGACGAACGCCAGGGAGACGAGGCGTTTTCCCGCCGGGTCGATCGGCACCGGCCGCCACTCCGCGAGAATCGCGAAGCAGAAAAACATCACGATCCCCAGTACCGAGCGTGGACTCGGATGCGACATGACAGCCGTGACTGCCGCCCCGGCCACAACCGGCGCGCCGACGACGCATGTCGCCAAGACGTACCAGTGCAGCCGAGACGGCAACGTCAGAGCCGAGTCAGAACGACGCCGCATGAGCTTCAGACAAGCGGAGCTTGTCCGCCTATTGCGCCCAGCGGGCGCCCGCGCCGCTGGCGATGGCGAGCGACGCAAACGCGGCGACCGCAACCGCAGCCCGCATGTACCGAGCCTTCCAACGAATCATCGCAGAGCCTCCTCGATCAAGGTGGCCAAGTACCACCGCAGTCGACGGACTAAAGGCTTTCGAACCACTCCGCGCATCACCCGAGCAGGTGATCACGCATCACCGGCTGCGGTGATTGCACAACCGCCTTTCGGCGTCAAGCGGGAGGCCTGGCATTCCCTGTGCGGGCCCGCAGATACGCGATGGCCTGGCGGCCGATCATCTCCCTCGCCTCGTAGCGCGGGCGGAGGTAGGCGAGAAAGCGCTCGCGCTCATTGGCCGTGAACTCGGCAGCCAGGACCTCCTGGAAGGTCGGCGCGTTCGGGTTCGGCGCCGTCTCGAGGAGCCGCTCGAGCGGCGGCGGCTCGCTGCCCCAGATGCGGCCGCGCTCGATTCTCGCTTCCAGCTGCACGTCGACGCGTGGGAACCCAGCCTCGTGCGCGAGTTCGACCAGGTCGCGCTCGTCGAAGTCGAGCATCGCCTCGTCCCCGCTTCCCAGCTCGTTGTAGCAGTCGCGCAGCCGCTGCACGAGCGGCTGGATCTCATGGAGGTCGACGCCCAGAAAGCGCCCTTCCGGCTCGGGATAGGTGAAGCGGTTGATCGGCTCGAACATCGACAGCCGCCCACCGGGACGCAGCACGCGAAAGAACTCGCCGAACGCGGCGCGTTTGTCCGAGACGTAGATGATCACCGACCGCATCGCGACGACGTCGACCGACTCGTCTGCGATCGGCGCGAGATCTTCCGCGCCTGCGAGGACGAACTCGCATCGCGCGTCGCCATCCGCGAGCTCGCGTGAGACGTCGAGCAGATCCTGAGAGACGTCGCTGAAGATCACGTGCCCGCCGGCACCGACGCGCTCGAGCGCGCCGAACGCGATCAGGCCGTCGCCGCAGCCCACGTCGAGCACCGTCTCGCCCTCGCGGACCTCGGCTCGTTCGAGCACACGGTCCCGCACCTTTCCGAGACCCTCGAGCATGTGCGCCGCGGCGCTCTCGTCACCGCCGAAGCGGCGGCTCAGGATCCACTCCGCCCAGCGGTCGCGCGCCATCGGGTTACAGTACGGTCGTGGAAACGATCGACGCGGCGCGGCCGGAACGGGGCCGGCAAGATGACTGCAGTCGCCGTCCTGAACGGGGTTGACACAAAGGACCCAATGGGTCGATCATCGGTTTTCCAGAGAAGCGCAAGGTGCAGCCGGGCCGCAAGGCGCGGCCGGGCCGCAAGGTGCGACCGGACCGCAGGGTGCTCAGGGCAGCCCGGGTGCCGCAGGCCTCAACGGCGCGGCCGTCGTCGCGCGGCTTCGGTCATCCGCGAGCGTCGACACGCCCGAGAACGGCAGCCAAGTCACGGTCCCGCTGACCCCGAACACGTGGACTCAGGCCGCGGGAGAGGTCGATCTGCTGCCGTTCGGACAGCTCACCTACGTCGCTCCCGCCGCCGACAGCTGCGCCGCAACGGGATTCGCGTCCCTCCACGTCCAGGTCGACGTCGACGGCACGAGTTTCTTCGGCACCGATTTGGGTTCGCTCCTCGACGGCGCGACGAGAACGGTCCGCTTCGGCAATGCGGGATTCCTGTTCGAGCCCGCTGCCGCCTCGGCACACACCGCCACGGTGCACGTTTCCAGCGTGTGCCTCTCGGTGGCCCTCTACCCGAAGTTCACGGTCAGCGACCTGCGGTTCGACGTAGTCCGCGCATCGTAAGGGGGAGTCAGACCGGCACGAGCTCGCGCTCTGCGCGCAGCCAGTTCGACTGCGGGTCGCCGCCCTCCTCGAGGTGGATGAAGTACGCGCGCGTGGCGATGTGCTCGGGCGTGATCTCGACCTTCTTCTTGCGTGTCGTGCGCTTCGCGGCAGGCTTGTGTGCCGTCGTCTTCGTCAGCTTGGGCATGCGTGACCCCTTTCTCGGAGATGGTTGACGGGCGAATTCTTCTCGGCCGTCGCGCCGACTCCTACAAGGAGCAGAGAGTCGCCGAGCGCGGCGACGTCTAGTTCAAGCGGTGGTCGCAGCCGGCTCGGGCATCAGCCCGAGCTGGTTCGCGATTGTCATCGCGTCGTAGTAGTCGCGTCCTTCGACGATTTTCCCGTCCCGCACCTTGATGATGCTGCAGAAATGGAGCTCCATCTTCCGTCCGGTCGGCGCCACTTCCCCCATCGGCGTCTGCATCGGCCCGGAGTGCGTGCCCCGGCCAACGCACTCGGCAACGGCCCAGTCGCCAGACGCCACGATGTTCAGAATCTCGACGCTGACATCCGGAAACGCCGTCAGCCAGCCCTCTGCGTTCCGCCGCGCACCGTCCGGTCCAACGTACTTCTCGCCCGACGCGCAGTCGATGAGCTCGTAATCATCGGCGGCCAGCGCCTCGATCGCGTCGTAATCCGACGTGTTGAACCCGTCGAACAACTTGCGAATCGTCTCTTCGGCCATATGTGCCCTCCTCGTCCCGTAGGTGCCGCGCTCGGCCGTCCGATCCTATGCGCCTCCAGCACCCCGAACAAGGGGCCCCTGTTGACAAGGCCAAACCCGTTGCTACTGTGAGACGCAGAGGCGGCAATGGGTCGTCTCGGGAGATTTGCCTCTCGTTCCTCCTTTGGTGGGTGTCGAGTCGTTGGTCTCGAACCGCATTACCGAAGGAGTAGAACTTGTCTCAGGAGTCTTTCCGCGCGCTCGGCGTGAGCGCCGAGGTCGACCAGACCCTGGTCGCGCGCAACATCACCAGCCCCTTCCGGATCCAGTCGCTCGTCCTCGCGGACGCGCTCGCGGGCGTCGACGTGCTCGCGAAGTCGCCGACGGGATCCGGCAAAACGCTCGCGTTCGCCTTGCCGATCGTCGAACGGACGAAGCCCGGCAATTCGCCGGCTGCACTCGTCCTCGTACCGACCCGCGAGCTCGCGCTCCAGGTCACCGACGAGATCGCGGCAGTCGCCGCACCGAAGCGGCTCCGCGTGGCCACCGTCTACGGCGGCGCGCCGCTGGGCGCGCAGGCGAAGTGGGCGCGCACGGTGGACATCGTCGTCGCGACGCCCGGCCGGCTCCAGGATCTGATCGACCGGCGCATGATCTCGCTCGACCGCGTTCGCATTCTCGTCCTCGACGAGGCCGACCGGATGCTCGACATGGGCTTCAAGCCGCAGGTGGAGAAGATCCTGCAGCGGATCCCGCAGGAGCGGCAGACGATGCTCTTCTCCGCGACGCTCGACGGCGAGGTCTTCGAGCTTGCCCGCGAGTACACGCGGAACGCCGCGCGTTACGAGGGAGAGCTTCCGGCGGAGCACGAGCAGGGCGAGGTGGAGCACACATTCGTCGCCGTGACGGCCGACGCGAAGGTCGAGGCGCTCGTGCGCGAGCTGGAGCGCGATCGCGATCTCGCGCTCGTCTTCGTACGCACCAAGCGCGGCGCGGAGCGGCTCGTTCAGAAGCTGAAGCGCCACGACGTCAAGGCCGCTGCACTCCACGGCGACATGACGCAGGGCGCGCGGGAGCGGTCTCTGGCTCGTTTCCGGAGCGGGGCCGTCACGACGCTCGTCGCGACGGACGTCGCCGCGCGCGGACTCGATCTCGACAACATCACGCACGTGATCAACTTCGATCCGCCTGCGGACGACACGGCCTACGTGCACCGCGTCGGTCGCACGGGGCGTGCTGGACGGAACGGCAACGGCGTGACGCTCGTGCTGCCGGAGCAGCAGAGCGACGTCAGCCGCGTTGCACGGCTGCTCGGCCACACGCAGCAGTTCGAGCGCGAAGGCATGCGCGTCGCGCCCGCGCGGCGCGTCTACACGAGCCGGCGCGGGCGTCGTTCGCGCTGGTAATCGGCCGGCGTTAACCCGCCGGCTTGGCGTACTGGGCGTAGCCGCCGAAATCGATCGACTCGAACGGCTCGTCGCCCACGATCCAGGCGTCGTGGCCGGGCTCGATCGAGGCGATGTCGCCGGGGCCGATCTCGGCCTCGGTGCCGTCGTTGTGCGCGATCTTCATTCGGCCGGAGAAGCAGTAGAGCAGGTGCGTCGCCTCGCACTTCTCCGTGCCGGCGATCGGCTTGATGTGCTCGGACCATCTCCACCCAGGCTCGAACGTCCCGTAGAGGACCGCGTGCCCGCCGAGCTCGAACACGCCCCCCTCTCCCTTGCCGCCGAATGAGCGCGTCTCGTCGGGTGAGCTCGAGTTCTTGACCTCCACTCCGGCCATGGCCTCCCCTTTTGTCAGTCGGTCAGTTCGTCGAGCAATGCTTGCAGATCGAGCGGTGCGCGTGTCATGGTAAAGCTGCCGTCTTCCGTTCGCGGCCATTCTTCCTTCGGCCGGTCGCGGTAGAGCTCGACGCCGTTCTGGTCCGGATCGCGCAGGTAGATCGCCTCGCTGACGCCGTGGTCGCTTGCGCCGTCGACCGGAATCCCGGCTTCCACCACGCGCCGCAACGCGTCGGCGAGCGCCTTGCGGTCCGGGTAGCGAATCGCCGTGTGGTAGAGGCCGGTCGTGTTTCGCGGCGGCGGTCCTGCGCCTCTCGACTCCCAGGTGTTCAGGCCGATGTGGTGGTGGTAGCCGCCCGCGGAGATGAACGCCGCGTCGTCTCCCATCCGCACCATCACCTCGAAACCGAGCACGCCGGAGTAGAAGTCGAGCGCACGGCCGATGTCGCCCACCTTGAGGTGAACGTGACCGATGTCAACCCGCGGGTCGATGCTCATTCCTCATGCCCGAACCTGCCAACCACCAGACGCAGTATGCAAGCCAGGGGATGCCGTAGGCGTCGGTCTGGATTGCGACCACGAGCACCGCGGCGAACATCGCCGCGAGGGCGGCTCGGCGGGAGCGGACGAGCGAGACAAGGAGCGCGAGGTTCCACGCGATGAACAGGAGCGCGCCGACCAGGCCGGTCTCGACACCGAGCTCCGTGTAGTTCGACTCGCCCGCCTTGAGCGGCACGTGCTCGCGAAAGGCGACCTCGCCCGCATTGCCCAGGCCGTATCCCTGCGGATGCTTGGCGACGGTTTGGAGGCCGTCCCACAGGTTGCTCAGGTGCGACTCTGCCGACGGCTCGAGCTTCGTGCGTCCCGTCGCATGCGCGTGAGCGCGCTGATACGCGAGCTCCCTCGGCGTGAAGTGCGCGCGGGGGCCGATGTCGGGAAAGACTGCGAGAAACGCGAAGCCGACCGCGAGTGTCGCGACGGCAGCGGCGAGCGGCCAGGCACGCCGCGAGACGGCGGCGAGGATCGCGAAGCCGACGGCGAGCCCGAGCAGCGCGGCGCGCGTGTGCGTCCAGAGCAGTCCCGCGGCCGCGAGCGCGGCGAACGGGATCGCGAGTCTGGTGCGCGGCGCGAGCAAGAGCGCGACGGCGCACAGGTACGCCGAGCCGAGCGGCGACAGGAACGTCGAGACGAGTCGTCGCGTCAGCTCGTGCTCGTTGCCGTTGTTGTAGACGAAGTTGTCCGGCAGATGCGAGAGCCCGGTCCCGTACGGGTACCCGAGCTGGTCGCGGAAGTAGCCGACCGTTCCGTTGTGGCGCCACCAGTCGAGGTGAATCGCGTAGACGTCGATCAGCCCCCACGCGGCGACCGCGGCGGCGACGGCGGGCACGAGCCGGCGCACGTCGCGCAGGCGCAGCAGGGTCGCGCGCCCGAGGAAGTACGCGCCCACGCCGGTCAGGTCGTGCCGCAGTGCGTATGCGATCGCCTTGTGCGTTGCGTGCCCGCCGAGCGCGTCCTGCGGGATCAGCGCGTAGAGGACGACGATCGCGGCGAAGGCGAGCGCGAGCCCGTCTGCAGGCAGCGGGCGAAACGGCAGCCGCCGTGTGCGCACGGCGTCGAAGGCGACGCGCGTGAGCGCAACAAGGAGCAGCACGTCCTTCCAGGCCTGGATCGCGGTGAGCGCGTCCCCGCGAATTCCCCAGCCGTACAACGCATCCATCGCCGCGTTGTGAAGCGCGAGGCCGACAATGAAGACGTAGAGCGCGACGACGGGACGTCGCCAGACCGCCGCCGCAGCCGCCGCGAGCAGGACGGCGTAGACGGCGAGCGCGAGCGTCGTCACCGCGTCAGCCGGAAGAACAGGTCGCGGCTGTAGCGGTACGGGGCGTCGGGCCCGACGTCCGTCGCCGCGATGCGCAACCCCGCGCGCGCGAGCCCGGCGTCGAGCTCCGCGCGCGTCAGGCGGAAGCCGCGGAACTCCCGGCGGCGCGTCGGGCCGAGGAAGCCGGTGACCGGGACGAGCGCCGACCTGAGCGTGCGCCACACGCGGGGCCGCAGCCCATTATCGAGCACCGGCAACTGCACGAAGGCCTCGCCGTGCGGCGCGAGGACGCGCGCGAAATCGGCGAGGTAGCCCAGCACCGCGGCGCCCGTCGGCAGATGCTGCAGCACGAGGTAACAGACCAGCACGTCCGCGACCGCGTCTTCGACGCCGTCGAGGCGATCGCCCGAAACCAAGCGGAACTCGACGCGCTCGTCCAGAACGGCAGCGCGAGCCCGCTCGAGCATCGCCGGGGAAACGTCGAGCGCGAGCACTCGGTCGAAGCGCTCCGCGAGCGCTCCGGTCATCCGGCCCGGCCCGCAACCGACCTCGACGCACGTCCCGGCGCGTGGGTCGGCGCCGAGGCGCTCGAAGAGCCCCTCCAGCTCGCTGCGGCCGCGCTGCGGATCCCCGACGTAGGCGTCCGGATCGGACGCGAGCGCGTCCCACGTCGCCCGGCTCCCGCGCGCTGGCACGTACGTGAGCGTATTAGCCCCGCGCGTGTCCTGGCGGCCCGCTGGCAAGCGGCGGAGGACGTCACAGTGCAAGTAGCACGGGGCGTCCGACAGAGCGCGGCCAGCGGGCCGAGCCGCGCGCGGAGGCCGGCTCCGCCGGCCGGGAGCGCGCGGCGGCCAGGGCGCGCGCGGTGAACGTATCCAGCCGCCCTGTCATCATCATCGCGTCGTGCTCGAGGTCGAGCTCCGCCCCCGTGGTCCGTACTCGCTCGCGCTGACGGCGCGGCTGGCGTACGACGCGACGCGCTCGTTTCTCGACGGCGTGCTCAGCTGCGCCGTCGAGGGCGAGATCGTGCACGCGTGGCAGCTTCCGAGCGGCGCGATCGCCGTGCGGGCGCCGAGCGAGCAGGCGGTGGAGCGAATCCGCTTCATCCTCGCGCTCGACGACGATCACTCGGAGTTCCTTCGCCGCTTCGCCGGCGACCCGCTGCTGGGCGAGACGATCAGGCAGGTTCGTGGGCTGCGTCCCCTCCGCGTCCCGACGGTCGCCGGTGCGCTGCTGCGCGCACTGTGCGGACAGCTGATCCAGTCCGATCACGCGCGCGAGCTCGAGCGATCAGTCGTCCGCGCGACCAGCTCCAGGATCGAGCGCTTTGCCGCGCCACCGACGACCTCGTCACTCGCGGCGCGCTCTCCCGCCGAGCTGCGCAGGCTCGGCCTTCACGCGCGGCGTGGCGCAACGCTCGTCCGGCTGTGCCGGTCGTTCGACCTCGAGCGCCTCCGCTCCGCGCCGACGGCCGCGGTCGCGGCACGGCTCCTGCGCGAGCGGGGACTCGGCCCCTGGTCGGTGGGCGTCATCGCGCTCCAGGGGCTCGGCAGCTACGAACGCGGTCTCGTGGGCGACCTCGGCCTGCTGAAGCTGTGCAAGGCGCTCTACGGACGCTGGGTCGAGGCCGAGGAAACGGCGGAGCTGCTCGAGCTCTACGAGGAGTGGCAGGGGCTGGCAAGCGTCTACCTGCTGCTCGGCTTTTCGCGGGGCTTCATCCCATTGCCGGCGCGCGCGGCGGCGTAGATCAGCGCCGCCGCGAGGACGATCAGGCCCCACGCGATCGTCAGGCTCGGCCGCAGCACGTCCGGGAACAACCACCTCGTCCAGCCGCGCTTCACGGCCTGCTCGGTCCAGAAGTCGTTGGCGATGTTCGCGGCGCCGTACGCGAGCATCAGCGAGAGGTAGGCGCCGATCGCCACGCGCAACCGGCTTCGGCGAACCGACGGGACTACGCGGGAGAGCAGGAGCGCGCTGAGCACGAGCAGCACCCCGTCCATGCCGTGGTGATGGCCGTGGTGCACGACGGGCGGCGGCATGATCTGGTCGCCCGAGCTCCACCGCTCCGTCCGGAAGATCGTGCCGAGGACGGGCACGCCGTCGAGGAAGAAGCCGAGTTCGGCCGCGATCCACGGTAGGCCGATGAAGAGCGCCGCGGCCGCGACGACGACGCGAGCGCGGTCGGACGGATGCCATCGCTCGATCCTTGTTCCGCGCCTTCGCACCAGCGCACTCAAAACAGCGGCGACGAGCACGCCGACCGCGGCGACGACGTTCACCGGTCTTGCGTCGAGGTCAGCCTGATCGACGACGCCCGGCCAGAACACGGCTGCGCAAAGGGCGACCCCGACGACGGCCGCGTCCGCGGCGGTACCGCGCAGCCGGTCCCAAAGCAGCGCAAGCACGGCGATCGCGACGAGCGCCGTGGGGAAGTTCGAGAACACGAGCGCGCGGCTCGCGCCGCCCTCTAAACCGCTGCCGGAGACGTGGTAGAGCTCGGACGGCGCAAGGCGCCAATAGGTGACCAGGATCTCGACCGCGACCACCGCGAAGACGACCCACACCGCCAGGATCTCCAAGGGGAGCGTAGAGTCCTCCCTCGTCATGGCCCCAATCATGCGCGGCCTAACGTCTGCCGGGCTAGGTGCCCTGACGCTCGGCGTACAGCGGTTTTGGCAAGCCGAAGCCTGGCTCGTCTCGCGACCGTGGCTGAACCCGTTTGAAGTCCCGGCGCCAAGCAGACAGAATGCTCGCCAACGAGATCGGGAGGCCAGTGAAGCACCACTTCGAGAACCATGACCTCGTAACCGAACGTAGCTCGCAGCTCATCGACGTGACCGGCGAGGTGCACGGCGCAGTCGAGCGCGCGAACGTCGCGAATGGGATGGCGCTCGTCTATTCGCCGCATACGACCTGCGCGGTCGTCATCAACGAGCACGAGAGCGGCTTCATCGAGGACTTCAACGAGCTGCTCGCCGAGCTCGCGCCCGAGAAGGGTCGCTACTACCGGCACGATGATTTGACGATTCGTTCCGAGGGGCTCGACGACGACGACCTCCACCCGAACGGCTGGTCCCATACGCGCGCGGGCCTGCTGTCGTCGTCGTCGCAAGCGATCCCGATCGTCGACGGCACATTGATGCTCGGTCGCTGGCAACGAATCTTCTTCTGCGAGCTCGATCGCTCGCGACCGCGAAAGATCTTCATCCAGGTCATCGGGGAATGACCGCTACGGTCGGCCGCACGACCGGGGCCGACGCGCGGCTGCCGGGCGAGTCCGCGATCCTGCCTTTGTCTGCGCGCGAGAACTTCAGCGTCGCGTCGCTGTTGCTCGGACGTGCGACGCGCGATCATCTCATCGCGATCTACGGCTTCGCGCGCCTCGTCGATCAGCTCGGAGACGAGATGGAAGGCGACCGGCTTGCGATCCTCGACGACTTCGAACGCGATCTCGGCCGCGTCTTCGACGGGACGCCCCAGCACCCGCTGCTGCAGCGGCTCGCGTCCACCGTTCGCGCCTGCAGGCTCCCGCGCGAGCCGTTCCTGCGCCTGATCGAGGCGAACCGGCGGGATCAGCGGCAATCAACCTACGAGACGTTCGACGAGCTGGTCGAGTACTGCGACCTGTCGGCGAATCCCGTCGGCGAGCTCGTCCTGCACGTGTTCGGAGCCGCGACGCAGGACCGGATCGCGCTCTCGGATCGGGTCTGCACGGCGCTGCAGCTCGTCGAGCACTGGCAGGACGTCGGCGAGGACTTCCGCCGCGGCCGCATTTACCTGCCGGCCGAGGATCTCGACCGCTTCGGCGTCGCTCCCGACCACCTGGGCGCGCCCCGGGCGACGGCCGCGCTTCGCGAGCTGCTCGCGTTCGAAGTCGCGCGGGCACAACGGTTGCTTGACGACGGCGCCGCGCTCGTAGGCGCACTGAGCGGCCGGGCGCGCGTCGCCGTCGCAGGCTACGTCGGCGGCGGCCGCGCGGCGCTGGATGCGATCGTCGCCGCGAACTACGAGGTGCTCGAGGAAGCGCCGCGCGCGAACCGTCGCCGGCGCCTGCGCGCGTCGTTGCGCACGTACGGAGCCGCCCGATGAGCGCGGCACTCGCGTACGAGGAGTGTCGGCGGATCGTCCGCGCGTCGGGCTCGACTTTCTACGCGGGTATGCGGCTGCTGCCCGCAGACCGGCGCGACGCGCTCTTCGCGATCTACTCGCTCGCGCGGCGCATCGACGACATCGCCGACGGGGATCTCACGCCCGAGGAGAAGCTCGCAGCCCTCGACAGGGTCCGCGCGCAGCTCGAGCGGCTCGACGGCGAGGACGAGCCGGTACTGGTCGCCGTGGCCGACGCCGCGCGGCGCTACCCGATCCCGCTGGATGCCTTCGGCGATCTCGTCGACGGCGCGGCGATGGATGCCCGAGGTCACATCTACGCGACCTTCGCCGACACGGAGCTGTACGGCCGCCGCGTGGCCGGCTCGATCGGCCGCCTCGCGCTCGGCGTGTTCGAGACGGAGGATCGCGCGTCCGCCGAGCGCCTGGCGGACGATCTCGGCGTGGCGCTCCAGCTCACCAACATCCTGCGTGACCTCAGCGAGGACGTCCGAATCGGCCGCGTCTACCTGCCGACGGAGGATCTCTACCGCTTCGGCTGCCACGTGGCGAACGGGCGCATCGAAGGATCAGTGGAGCTGCTCGTTGCGTTCGAGGCACAGCGCGGGCTCGGCTGGCTCGAGCGCGGATTGGCACTCGTGCCGCTGCTCGACCGGCGCAGCGCAGCGTGCGTGCTGGCGATGGCCGGCTCCTACCGGCGACTGCTCGAACGCATCGCCGCTTCACCGGAGGTCGTACTCGGCGGACGGCCCTCGTTGCGCCGCTGGGAGAAGGGCTTGGTCCTCGCGCAGAGCCTCGCAAGGAGCGCTGCGTGAAGATCGCGGTCGTAGGCGGAGGCCTGGCCGGGATCGCGGCCGCACTCGAGCTTGCCGACACGGGCTCGACGGTGACGCTGTACGAAGCGCGGCCGCGGCTCGGCGGAGCGACCTACTCAGTCCGGCGCAACGACCACTGGATCGACAACGGGCAACACGTGCTCCTCCGCTGCTGCACGGCGTATCGCGCGTTTCTCGCGCGACTCGGCGTCGAGCACCTCGTTCCGATCCAGCCGCGACTCCGGATCCCGGTGCTGCGCGAAGGCAAGCCGCCGGCGTTCCTGCGGCGCGCCCCGGTTCCTGCGCCGTTGCATCTCGTGCCCACGCTGCTGCGCTACTCGCTGCTCGGCCCTCGCGAGCGCGTGCGCGCGCTCCGCGGCGCCGCGGCCCTGCGCCGGCTCGATCCCGCCGACGAAGGGCTCGACGCGCACACGTTCGGCGAGTGGCTGCGCGCCCATGGGCAGTCCAGTCGGGCGATCGCCGAGCTGTGGAACCTGATCACGCTGCCGACGCTGAACCTGCCTGCCGACGAGGGGTCACTCGCCCTCGCGACGATGGTCTTCCGCACGGGACTGCTCGACGCGTCCGACGCCTGCGACATCGGCGTCCCTGCCGTGCCGCTGCAAAAGCTGCACGGCGACGCGGCCGCGAGCGCGCTCGAGCGTGCCGGCGTCCACGTCGTCCTCGGGACTCAGGTTCGCACCGTCGAGCGCGACCGCGTGTTCGTCGGCGACGAGGTCGACGAGACGGACGCGGTGATCGTCGCCGTTCCGCACGAGTCCGTCGCGCGCGTCGTGCCCGAAGGAGTCGTCGATCCGGACGCGCTGGCGGCCCTCGGCTCGAGCCCGATCGTGAACCTGCACGTGCACTTCGACCGCCGCGTGCTCGACGAGCCGTTCGCGGCAGCCGAAGCGGCCTCCCCGCTGCAGTGGTTGTTCGACCGCACGGAAGCATCGGAGGTGCCGGACGGCCAGCTCGTCTCCGTTTCACTCTCCGGCGCGCAAGCCGAGATCGGGGAGCCCCTCGCGACGCTGCGCGAGCGTCACGTGCCGGCGCTGGAGCGGCTGCTGCCGGCGGCGCGCGAGGCCGAGGTGCTCGACTTCACGGCGACGCGCGAACCGCGCGCGACCTTCCGGGCGGCACCCGGCAGCGCGCGCCTGCGCCCCGGAGCGCGGACGAGCATTCCGGGCATCTACCTCGCCGGCGCCTGGACCGACACCGGCTGGCCCGCGACGATGGAGAGCGCGGTCCGCAGCGGCCTCGGGGCCGCGTCTGCGGCGCTCGCCGACCATGCCCGCGGACGCACGGAGATCGCGGCAGGAGCCGCGGCGTGAGCGTCACCGCCTCTCCGCGCCTCGACGCCGCGCGCCGCGCGCTCGCCCGCGGGAGCCAGCATCTACGCGGCCTCCAGCACCCCGACGGCTGGTGGAAAGGCGAGCTGGAAACGAACGTGACGATCGACGCCGAGGATCTGTTCGTGCGCCACTACCTGGGCATCCTCACGCCTGAGCAGGCAGATGCGAGCGCACGCTGGATCCGCTCGAAGCAGCGCGAGGACGGTAGCTGGGCGACGTTCTTCGGCGGCCCCGCCGACCTCTCGACCACGGTCGAGGCGTACGTCGCACTCCGGCTCGCGGGCGATCCACCGGACGCTGCTCACATGCGCGACGCTGCACAGCTGATCCTCGACGCAGGCGGCGTCGAGCGCACGCGCGTCTTCACCCGCATGTGGCTGTCGCTCCTCTCGCTCTGGTCATGGGACGAGGTCCCGGTGCTGCCGCCGGAGCAGATCATGCTGCCGCCGCGCGCACCGCTCTCCGTCTACTCGTTCGGCTGCTGGGCGCGACAGACGGTGGTCGCGCTGTCGATCGCCTCCGCGCTGCGCCCGACCGTCGCCGTGCCGTTCGGGATCGACGAGCTTCGCACCGGCACGGAGACACAGTTGCCGATCGAACCGTGGGCGCGCTTGTTCACGTTCCTCGACCGTGGTCTGCACCGCTACGAGCGGAAGCCGGTCACCATGCTGCGCCGGCGCGCGCTACGCGCAGCGGAGCTCTGGGTCGTCGAACGCCAGGAAGCAGACGGCTCGTGGGGCGGCATCCAGCCGCCGTGGGTCTGGTCGATCGTCGCGTTGCGCGCACTGGGCTACCCGCTCGACCACCCGGTGATCGTGCGCGCGCTCGCAGGGCTCGACAGCTTCACGATCGAGGACGACGCAGGACGGCGGATCGAGGCATGCCAGTCGCCGGTGTGGGACACGGCGCTCGCGGTGCTCGCACTCCTCGACGCCGGCTTCGAGCCGGGTCACGGCGCCGTGTCGCGCGGCGCGCAGTGGCTCGCCGACCGCGAGGTCCGCGTGCGCGGCGACTGGTCGGTGCGCCGGCCGGACCTCGAGCCCGGCGGCTTCCCGTTCGAGTTCGCGAACGACAACTATCCCGACGTGGACGACACCGCGGTCGTCGTGCTCGCGCTACGGCGCGCGGGCGTCGACGGCGAGGCGCTGGAGCGCGGCATCGCGTGGTCGCTCGGCATGCAATCGAGCGACGGCGGCTGGGCCGCGTTCGACGCCGACAACACGAGCGAGCTACCCGCGAAGCTCCCGTTCTGCGACTTCGGCGCAGTCACCGACCCGCCGAGCGCGGACGTGACCGCCCACATGGTCGAGCTGCTGGCACACGAAGGTCTTGCGAGCGCTCCGGAGACGCAACGCGGCATCGAGTGGCTTCTTCGCGAGCAGGAGAGCGACGGCTCGTGGTTCGGCCGCTGGGGGGCGAATCACATCTACGGAACCGGCGCCGTCCTCCCCGCGCTTGCGGCCGGTGGGCTGGGCGATCATCCCAGCGTGCACGCCGCGGTCGAGTGGCTGACGCGTGTACAGAACGAGGACGGCGGCTTCGGCGAAGACCTGCGTTCCTACCGCGATTCCGCGTGGCGCGGGCGTGGCGCGTCCACGGCGTCGCAGACGGCGTGGGGGCTGCTCGGCTTGCACGCGGCCGGCGAGCTCGGGCCGCCTGTCGAGCGCGCGGTGCGCTGGCTCGTCGACACGCAGCGCGGCGACGGCAGCTGGGACGAGCCGTACTACACGGGAACGGGATTCCCCGGCGACTTCTACATCAATTACCACCTCTACCGGCAGGTCTTCCCCGTGATGGCGCTCGGGCGGGTGCTCGATGAATAGGCATTTGCTCGTCTTCGCGCCGCTCCGCGTCGAGGCGGCGGCGCTGCTGAAGGTCTCCGGCTGGACGATCCTCCGTTCAGGCATGGGTCCGGAGCGAGCACGGATCGCCGCCGCACGCGGGCTCGCCGTGGACAGCACCGCCGTGGCGGTCGTTGGTCTCTGCGGCGGCGTCGCGCCGGAGTTGCGCGCCGGCGACGTCGTCTGCGCAACGGAGCTGCGGCGTGAGGGCGGCATGCCGATCCCGGTCCCGGGGAGTGCGCTCCTCGCAGCTGCCCTGCGGCGCCGCGGCTTGCGCGTGCACGTCGGGCCGCTCCGGTCGATCGACCACATCGCCGGGCCGGCCGAGCGTCGCGCGCTGAGAAACGAAGGTGTGCTCGCAGTCGACATGGAGTCCGCCTGGCTCGCCGAAGCTGCGGATGGACGTCCGTTTGCGGTCGTGCGCGTCGTCATCGACGTGGCGGACCGCGGGCTCGTCGACCCGCGCACGCTCGCCGCAGGAGTCCGCGCCTTGCGCAGCCTGCGCCTTGCGAGCGGCGCGCTCGCCGAATGGGCGCAGGCAGTCGGCCCGCGCACGGTGCTGCTCGCTAGCCCTCGCTCGTTCTGCGCCGGCGTGGAGCGGGCGATCGAGATCGTCGAGCTGGCGCTCGCGCAGCGCGGGGCTCCCGTGTACGTGCGCAAGCAGATCGTGCACAACGAGCACGTCGTCGCCGACCTCGAGCGCCGCGGCGCCGTCTTCGTCGAGGAGCTCGACCAGGTTCCCGAGGACGCAACGGTCGTCTTCTCGGCGCACGGCGTATCCCCGGCGGTGAGGCAGACTGCGGAGGAGCGGCGCCTCGACGTGATCGACGCGACCTGCCCCCTCGTCAGCAAGGTGCACGCCGAGGCGCGGCATTTCGCCAAGGACGGCGACACGATCTTCCTCGTCGGGCACGTGGGCCACGAGGAGGTCGAGGGCACCCAGGGCGAGGCGCCCCATGCGATTCGCATCGTGCAGGACGTGCGCGAGGCGGAGCTCGTCGACGTGCCGAACCCGGAGCAGGTCTCGTTCCTCACCCAGACCACGCTTGCCGTTGACGAGACCAATGAGGTCGTTGACGTCCTACGCAGGCGTTTTCCACAATTGCGCGGGCCGAAGACCGACGACATCTGTTACGCGACGACGAACCGCCAGCAGTCGGTGCGCGCGGTCGCGGAGCAGGCCGACGTGGTCTTGGTCGTCGGCTCGAAGACGTCCTCGAACTCGCTGCGCCTCGTGGAAGTCGCCCAGCGCGAGGGCGCCGGTGCATACTTGGTCGACGATGAGACCGACGTCGACGTCGCATGGCTCCGAGATGTCTCGGCCGTCGGGCTCACCGCCGGAGCCTCAGCTCCGGACGAGCTCGTCCATCGCCTCGTCGCCGCACTCGGTGCGCTCGGTCCCGTCGAGGTCGAGGAGCGAACGACGACCACGGAGTCGGTGCAGTTCCGACTCCCGCGCGAGGTGAGGCCTGCATGAGCATCCCACTGCGTCAGAGCGTCGCGGTGGCACGCTATCTGATGAAGCAGCGGCTGAAGGGCAACGAGAAGTTTCCGTTGCTCGTGGAGCTCGAGCCCCTCTTCCAGTGCAACCTCGCGTGCTCGTTCTGCGGGAAGATCCAGTACCCGAAGGAGATCCTGAAGAAGCGCATGCCCGTCTCGCAAGCCCTCGACGCGATCGAGGAGTCCGGCGCGCCGATGGTGTCGATCGCAGGCGGCGAGCCGCTCGTGCACCCGGAAGTGCACGTCATGGCCGAGGAGCTGATCAAGCGCAAGAAGTTCGTCTTCCTCTGCTCGAACGCGATCCTGATGAAGAAGAAGATGGATCTCTTCGAGCCTTCGCTCTACTTCGCATGGGTCGTGCACCTCGACGGGATGCGCGAGCGGCACGACCAGTTCGTCGAGCGCGAAGGCGTCTTCGACCTGGCGATCGAGGCGATCCAGCTCGCCAAGGAGCGAGGCTTCCGGGTGAACACGAACACGACGTTCCTCACGACCGACACGCCGAAGACGGTGCGCGACGTCCTCGACTTCCTCAACGACGAGCTGAAGGTCGACCACATGATGATCTCGCCGGCGTACGCCTACGAAAAGGCGCCGGACCAGGAGCATTTCCCCGGCGTCACGGCTTCGCGCAAGCTCTTCAGCGCCGCCTTCGCCGACGGGAAGCGCAAGAAATGGCGGCTGAACCACACGCCGCTCTTCCTCGACTTCCTCGAGGGCAAGGCCGACTTCCAGTGCACGCCCTGGGGCATCCCGTCGTACTCGGTCTTCGGCTGGCAACGGCCGTGCTACCTGATGGCCGACGGCTACACAAAGACGTACAAAGAGTTGATCGACACGACCGACTGGTCGAAGTACGGCCGCGGGAACGATCCGCGCTGCGACAACTGCATGGCGCACTGCGGCTACGAGCCCACGGCGGTGCTTGCGGCGAGCCGCTCGCTCAAGCAGAGCGTGCGCGCGCTCGTCGCGCACCGGTAGCGACGCCAGGAACCACGCGGCGACACCCGGTGTATAAGCGCCAGTGGTGGGCCGACCACTGTGACCGAAGCGGAGCTCATCGCCCGCGCCAAGCGGGGAGACGCGGCCGCCTACGAGGAACTCGTGCGCACATATCAGGGCATCGCCTTCCGCACTGCATGGGTCGTCGCCGGGAATGCCGCCGACGCCGAAGAGGCTGCGCAAGACGGCTTCGTAAAGGCGTATCGCGCGCTCTGGCGCTTCCGCGCCGGCGCGCCCTTCCAGCCGTGGCTGCTGCAGATCGTCACGAACGAGGCGCGGAACCGCGGTCGCTCAGCCGGGCGCCGAGACGCGCTCGCGCTGCGCGTGTCCGGGGAAGTCGCCTCGGGGGACGCGGCCCCGTCCCCCGAGGCGGCCCTCCTCGGGTCCGAGCGGCGAGAAGAGCTGCTCGCCGCCGTCAACCGGCTCGAGGAACACCACCGGCAGGCGATCACGTGCCGCTACTTTCTCGAGCTGTCGGAGGAGGAGACCGCGGCGGCGCTCGGCTGCCGCCGCGGAACCGTCAAGTCGCGACTGGCGCGCGCGCTCGAGCGGCTGCGCGCAGAGCTCGGGGAGGAGGCATGACGAACCTCGAGCTAGAGCTTCGCGGTCTCGCACCGTTCGTCGAGCTCCCGCCCGAGCGCGACCTTGCGCGCGCAGTGCGCGCGCGACTCGGCGCGCGCCGCACGTACCCGCGCCGGGTCGTGCTCGCGCTCGGATTGCTAGTTCTCGCAATCGTGGTCGCATTCGCGGTACCGCCGGCGCGCAGCACGATCCTGCGCTGGCTCGGCTTCCGCAACGTGCGCATCGAGAGAGTCGACAAGCTTCCGGACGCGCCAGTGCGGGGCACGTTGGCCCTCGGCCCGCAGACCTCGCTTGCACACGCCCGAGATCTCGTTCCCTATCGGATCCTCACGTCGCGCCTGCTCGGCCCGCCCGACGAAGTGCACGTACTGGGCGAGCAGGTCACGTTCGTCTACGGGCGCAGGCTGACCGTGATCGAGGTCCGCGGCCGCTTCATCGGGAAGATGGTCGGGCCCGGGACGCGGATCGATTCCGCGCCCGTCAACGGCGCGCCGGGCTTCTGGATCTCGGGCAGACCGCACATTTTCACGTACATGGACGCGAAGAATCAGTTCCGCAAGACGGGCTACCACCTCGCCGGCAACACGCTCGTCTGGCAACACGGTGAGCTGACCCTGCGCATCGAGGGGAAGCTGGCGCGCACCGAGGCGCTGAAGCTCGCGCGGTCGTTCCGATGAGCAAGCTGCGCTGATTAGATCCCGACGTGGACGTCGAGCTGATCGTCCTCGACGACGCGGTAGCCGCCGCTCGCCGCGCCGGCGAACTGCTGGCCGAGGCTGCGCAGGACGGCGGACACATCGCGTTGTCGGGCGGAAAGAGCCCCGAGGTCGCGCACGAGACCGCGGCGAGCCTCGCCGGAGACTGGAGCGGCGTCGAGCTGTGGTGGGGCGACGAGCGCTGCGTGCCGCCGGACGACGACCGCTCCAACTTCGCGCTCGCCAAGCGAACGCTGCTCGACCAGATTGACGTGCAACCCGCGGCGGTCCACCGCATTCGCGGCGAGCTCGATCCCGGGGAGGCGGCGGCGGACTACGACGCGGCGCTTGCGGGCGTCCGGCTGCGGCTGAATCTGCTCGGCATCGGACCTGACGGACACACGGCGTCGCTGTTCCCCCACGCTCCCGGCCTCCACGAGCGGGAGCGCCTGGCGATCGTCGCCGAGCCGGGTCTCGAGCCACACGTGATGCGCGTGACGATGACGCCGCCGATGCTCGCGAACGCCGACTGCGTCCTGTTCCTCGTCACAGGCGAGGGCAAGTCGGACGCCGTCAGACGCGCCTTCGCGGAGCCGCCGAGCGATGCGACGCCGGCGAGCCGAATCCGCTCGCGAGGCGGGCAGACGATCGCGGTGCTGGATCGTGGCTCAGCCTCGCAGCTAGCCTCGATATAGGGCCGCTGCGGGAGGCGACGCTTTGCAAGTTGTCGAGCGACCTGTTAGATATCGCTTTATGCGAGACACCCTGACCATTGATCGTCCCGAGCAGTTGAAGGCGCTCGGCCACCCGCTGCGCCTGCGGGTGCTCGAGGAGCTCGGCGCGAAGACCGAGTCCCTGACCAACCGGGAACTGGCGCAGCGACTGAACGTCGATCCGGGGCATCTCCACTTCCACGTGCGGATGCTTCAGAAGGCTGGCCTGATCGAGCTTGCAGACGGCGGACAGCGGCGGGAGAAGCCGTACCGCTCGGCGGCGAAGGCGATTCGCGTCGCCCCGGAGCTGACCTCGGCCGGTCTGTCGGAAAGCCTCCACGCCGCGATGCTGGACGAGGTGCAGCGCGCGTTCACGAAGTTCGCCGAGCAGGGGCGCTTCCGCGGCGCCCAGGTGACCGTGCGCCTGTCGCTCGAGAAGGCGCGCGAGCTGCTGCACGAGTTCAACGCGAAGCTGGACGAGGCGGAGGACGAGTCGGAGGACACCTTCGTCTTCACGACGTTCTTCCACCCGCCTTCGTCGACGGATTAAGGCAAGAGCTCCGACTCGAGCTCGGCCGGTGACAGCCCGCGCCGTTCGGCGAGCGCCTGCAGGACGAGCACCGTGTCCGCGGCCGGCAGATCCTCGAGGTATGCGTCGCGAGTCTCGAACGACTCGAGCACCGACTCGACGGCCTCGACGTACGCGACGGGATCCGGCGACGCGATGAACGCGAGCGCACCGGCGACGTCGAAGGGAAAGCCTTCGTCGACACGCAGCGCATCCGCGGCGATACGGAGGTCGTCCCACTCGCGCAAGACCGCGTGGGCGAGCGCGGCTGCGTAGCGGCCGATCGGCGACACGGCGTCGCCTGCACCCTGGTCGAGCGTCCATTGCGAGTCGCGTTCCGCTCCGTCCCAGTCACCCACGAGGATGCGCGCCTTGAGGATCGCGATCGGCCGGCCCCAGCTTCCCGGGGGAGCGTCCTGCCAGCTGTCGCGGTAGCGCTCGCACGCGCGGTCGAACCATTCGCCCGCGTCACGCGTACGTCCTTGCATGACCAGCGCCAGACCGGCTCCCGCCGCCGCGTTCCCCATGCGCGTCAGCTGGCGCTGCCGCGCGTCCGCATCCTCGGCGTCGGGGAGCCGCGACTCTCCGTCCCGATAACGTTCCTCTTCGCGCCGGAGGTGCTCAGCCCAGTCGGCCACCGCGCCATTGTCATGGAAACCAGCTTTCATGGACTCGAGTTCCTCACCGCGCCGGGCCGCGTCTTCACGCCCCGTGCGACCACGGAGGCGCTCGTCGACGCTGCGCTCGCGCACATCGACAGCCGGCCGCTGCGCATTGCGGACGTCGGCACGGGCTCCGGCGTGATCGGCGTCTCGATCGCGGTGGCGGCACCGCAGGTCGAGGTCTACGCCACCGACATCAGTCCCGAGGCGGTCGCGCTTGCACAGACCAACGCGGAGCGGCACGGCGTCGCGGATCGCGTCCACGTGCTCGGAGGTGATCTCCTCACGCCGATTCCCGGCGAGGTCGACCTCGTCGTGGCGAACCTCCCATACCTGCCCGATAGCGAACATCGGCCGGAGTACGACAACGAGCCGCCTGAGGCGGTCTACGCGCCCGGCGACGGACTCGGGCCCTTGCGGCAGCTGCTCCACATCTGCGAGGCGGGAAAGCTGGCGATGCCCGGGTTCGCGCTCGTGCAGTACCGCGGCGACGTACTGGAGGCCGACTGCCAGCACCTCCCGGAGCTCCGCGAGCGTCTGACCCACCGCGCGGCCGTCGCATAGGCGCTAAACAAGACCTGGCAATGCGCGGTCAAGTGGAAGTGAGCGAGCGACGGACCGATCTGGAATCTCTTTACGTCGAGCGCTACGCCGACTTCGTGCGGGTCGCCACGGCGATCTCCGGTCGCGACTCGCGCGCCGTCGACATCGTGCAGGAGACGTTTGCGCGGGCGCTGGCTTCGATCGACCACTTTCGCGGCGAAGGCGCTCTCGGAGCGTGGGTGTGGCGGATCCTCGTCAACACCTCGCGCAACGAGGCACGCGCACGCGAGTCGCCGAGCGCTGCGATCGAGCAGAACGGGTGCCAACCGGACTCCTCGTCCGGTAGCGACGAGCTCAACGTTCGCCGCTGGGTCGCCTCGCTGCCCGAGCGACAGCGCTTGGCGATCTTCCTGCGCTACTACGGCGACTGCGACTACCGCGCCATCGCCGAGGCGCTCGAGGTCGAGGTCGGGACGGTCTCGGCGACGCTGAGCGCCGCGCATGCTGTCCTTCGTCGGATGCTGAAGGAGGTCCCGTCGTGACCGACGTCGAGCTGATCATCGCCACCGAGCTCAATCGGATGATTCCGCGCACGCAAACCGTGCCTGACTGGAGCGACGTCGTCCACCGAGCCGCTCCGCCGACTCCTCGCGCCCGCCGCCGGGTCCTGTCGCGCCCGCTCGTCCTCTTCGCGGCTGTCGCGGCGGCTGCGATCCTGACCGCGGTCGGTTACGCCGTCGTGAAGTACGTGGTCGTCGGCAGCCCTGCGCCCAAGGCGGTAAAGGATCGCTTGACGCTCCTCGACACCGTGAAGGGCGAGTTGATCCCCAAGGTCCATCGTGGGTCGGGAATCGACGTCGAGAAAACGCGGGCCGCTGCCGTGATCCAAGCCTCCACCGGTCCGGTCTACCTGTGGGTCGCCCCGACCAAGCAGGGCGGCTATTGCCGGTTCGTCCAGATCGTCGGAACCGAGCTCTCCGGTCGCCCGAACCTCGCCGGGGGCTGCACGTCGCCGAAGCAAAAAGTCGACATCGGCGTCAGCGGCAGCCGTGTGCACGGCAAATGGCTCGGACTCGTCGTCGGGCACGCAGCCGCGCCGGCGCGAAGCGTTCGAGTCCGGTTCGCAAAGGGAGCTCGGCGCAGTTTCGACCTCTCGCGCGACGGCTTCCTGCTCGTCGAAGTCAAGGGCACCGTCCGCGAGATCACCGTGTTGACTGGGACCGGACGAGTCCTCAGCCACCGGCGGAGCCTCCCGGCAACGGGGCGCCATTCATTCCCGAAGCAGGCGGGGCCGGCCCACACCGTCGCCGTCATCCACACGGTGCGCACCGGCCGCCCGATCACGCTCCGCGTGTGGCGCGCGACGAACGGCGATCGCTGCACGACGCTGATCACGCCGGGCGGGACCGGCCGCAGCTGCGGAGGCCGCCCGCCCAAGCCGGACGAGATGGCCGTCGCTCCGGAGCAGATCGGCTCTGCGCGCTCCCACGGAATGCTCCTGTACTGGGGCTCGGTCGGATCCAGGATCGAGACCGTCGAACTGCGATTCGAGGACGGTACGCGCGTCGCGTTGCCGATCCACGAGGGCTTCGTGCTCTATCAGGTCAGGCCGTCCAACTTCGTTAGCGGCCGGCGACCGATCGAGCTCGTCGCACGCAACGGACCCGGGGAGGTCGTCGCGACGCGAAAGCTCGGACCGTACGCTGGGTAATCCTCTACGCTCATCGACGTGAACCGCGAGGTCGTCTTCGTCGACGGCGTGCGCACCGCATTCGGGCGCGCGGGCGAGAAGGGCATCTTCTGGCGCACGCGCGCCGACGACATGGGCGTCAAGGCCGTACGCGAGCTGCTGCGCCGCAACCCGCAGCTCGATCCAGAGCAGATCGGCGACGTCATCCTCGCCGCAACGGCGCAGGTCGGCGACCAGGGGCTGACGCTCGGCCGCGACGTCGCGCTGCTCGCCGGCATACCGAAGAGCGTGCCCGGCTTCGCCGTCGACCGCATGTGCGCCGGTGCGCTGACCGCTCTGACTGCCGGAGCCGGCGAGATCTCGATGGGCGCGTGCGACGTCGTCATCGCGGGCGGCATCGAGCACATGGGACACCACCCGATGGGCGCCGACGTCGACTTCAACCCGCGCTTCGTCGCGGAGCGGCTCGTCGACACGTCCGCGGTGACGATGGGCGCGACGGCAGAGAACCTCCACGACAAGTTCCCGCAGCTCACCAAGGAGGGCGCCGACCGCTTCGCCGTCGCGTCGCAGCAGAAGGCGACGGCCGCGTGGCAGAACGGCGTGATGCGCGAGACGGTCGTGCCGATGTCCGTGTTCACCGATGAGGGCTGGAAGCTCGCCGACCGCGACGAGTTCCTGCGCCCGGACACCTCCCTCGAGACGCTCGCGACGCTGCGGACGCCGTTTCGCGCGGGCGGACGCGTCACCGCCGGCAACTCTGCGGGCCTCACCGACGGTGCGACCGCCGGGCTGCTCGCGTCCGCCCAAGCGGCCGATTCGCTCGGCCTGACGCCGAAGCTGCGCCTCGTCGCCTTCGCCTACGCGGGCGTGGAGCCCGAGCTGATGGGGATCGGCCCGATTCCCGCGACGAAACACGTGCTCGAGCGCGCGAGGCTGAAGCTCGATGACATCGATCTCTTCGAGCTGAACGAGCCGTTCGCCGTGCAAGTCCTGACGTGGTGCGACGGCATGGGCGTCTCACCGGATGACGAGCGTCTGAACCCGTACGGCGGCGCGATCGCGTGCGGCCATCCACTCGCGGCGACCGGCGTCCGCCTCGTCGCCCAGCTCGCGTACGGGCTGCGCGAGCGCAAGGGCCGCTACGGCCTCACGGCACTCTGCATCGGCATGGGCATGGGCGCGGCGGTGCTCTGGGAGAACCTGCAGTGAAGACGGAGTTCAAGCTCAACCGGGTCGACACCCGGTTCGGGCCGCTCGCCCTCGTGACGATGGACAACGGCGAGGACTACACGAAGCCCACGGTCTTCGGCCGCAGCGCGTTCGAGTCCGCACAGGCCGTCATCAGGCGCCTCGAGCAGGAGGACTGGGCCGCGATGGTGCTGACCGGCAAGCCGTACGTCTTCGCAGCCGGCGCGGACATCGAGGAGTTCCCCAAGCTCCGCACGCGCGAGGAGGCGATCGAGGGCTCGCGCGCCGGCCACGACCTCTTCGGACGGATCCGCGCGCTCCCCTACCCGACCGTCGCCGCGATCAACGGCGCATGCCTCGGCGGCGGCGTCGAGATCGCGCTGCACTGCACGGCGCGGACGATCTCGACCGCGGTTCGGCATTTCGCGGCTCCCGAGGTCTTCCTCGGGATCATCCCCGGCTGGGGCGGCACGCAGCTGGTGCCGCGCCTCGTCGGCGTCGAGAACGCGATCCGCTTCAACGTCACGAACCCCCTCCGGCAGAACAAGATGCTCGACGCGCGCAAAGCGTTCGAGCTCGGCTTCGCCGACCGGCTGCTCGAGCCTGTCGAGTTCGTCGACGAGTCGATCGCGTTCGCGCTCGAGCTTGTCGAGACACCACTCGAACGATCGGAGCCGGAGCACGGCGACGACGAGAAGGCGCTCCGCAAAGGGCGCTCGCAGGCGGACGACGCCGTGCATGGAGCAACGCGCGCGCCGTATGTGGCACTCGACCTGATCGAGCTCGCGTGCAAGGGCACGCCGCTCGAGGAGGGCTACCGCGCCGAGGAAGAGGCAATCGCGGACCTCATGCTCTCGTCTGCGACGCGCCGGTCGCTCTACGCGTACGACGTCGTCGAGCGCCGCACGAAGAAGGGTGTCGGCATCCCGGCCGTCGCGCCGCGGAAGCTCGAGAAGGTCGGCATCGTCGGCGCCGGTCTGATGGCGACTCAGCTCGCGACGCTCTTCCTCAAGCGCCTCGGCGTGCCGCTCGTGATCCGCGATCTCGACCAGGAGACGGTCGACCGCGCGGTGGCGTCGATTCGCGAAGAGCTGGAGGAACGCTGGTGCCCCGTGATCGGCACGACTGACATCGAGGAGTTCGCAGGCTGCGATCTCGTGCTCGAAGCGGTTTTCGAAGAGCTGTCGGTCAAGCAGGCGGTCTTCGCGGAGCTGCGCGGCGTCGTCGGGCCGGACTGCATCCTTGCGACGAACACCTCTTCGCTCTCGGTCGCGGAGATGGGTGCCGACGTCGGCCTGCACTTCTTCAATCCCGTGGCGCTGATGCCGCTCGTCGAGCTCGTCCGAACCGAGACGACCGACGACGTGAAGCTCGCCACGACCTGGGAGCTGACCAAGCAGCTCCGCAAACGTGCGGTGCTCGTCGGCGACGCACCGGCGTTCGTCGTCAACCGCGTGCTGACGAGGATGACCACCGTGCTGATGGACGCGCTCGAGCACGGCAACACCGTCGAGGAGACCGACGAGGCAGCGCTGCGCCTGGGGCTGCCGATGGCGCCGTCCGTCCTCCTCGCAATGGTCGGCCCGCGCGTCGCGAACCACGTGCTCGAGACGCTCCACGAGGCATATCCCGATCGCTTCCCGCTCTCGCCGACGCTCGCGAACTACGCAGACGGAAGGGACGAGATCGTCGTCGTCGACGAGCGGCCACGGACCGTCGAGCAGCTCACGCAGGACGTCCTCGAAGCCGTCGCGGACGAGGTTCGCCAGCTGCTGGTCGAGGGCGTGGTGGCCGATGCGGCCGATGTCGACGCGTGTCTGATCCTCGGTGCCGGCTGGCCGTTCTTCCTAGGCGGCATCACGCCTTACCTGCGTGACGAGGGCATTGCCGACCTGCGTACCGCGACGGCCGCCGAATCCGTTATGCTCTAGGCGTCGCTCGAGCTCTGTCGAGCGCACCTTTGTGGGGAGGCAGCAGCGGCCGGGTTGCGCTGCGCACATGCACGAAGCCACCAAAGACCTCATCGTTGCGCCATCCGCGACGGCTGACCTAGCCGCCGACGTCTCCCGTGCCGAGGAGTGGGCCGGCGAGCCCTTCCTCCATTCGGGCGAGGACGCCGAGCGGGCGCTGGAACCCGGAACCGCGCGCCGACGTGCGCTCGACGACGCGATCGCCGAGATGGACGCCGGCCGAGCGACGCCGTCGTCCCGCTGGAAGGTCCGGTACGGACTGATGCTCGGCCTCGAGCGCGTGCTGTCCGACAAGCCGCCGCGCCTGGCCTCCGGCACTGAGCTGCGCCGGCACCAGATCGACGCCCTCGCGGGAATGCTCACCGAGCTGATCGCCGCGAATCAGCAGTCGGCGGAGCTGAACGGAAACGGCAACGGCGTCGTCGACGTCGAAGAGGAAGAGGACGAGGAGCTCGAGCTCGACGTGCCGGAGGACGAGGAAGAACCGGAGCCGGAGCTCTCACTCGAGGAAGACCCGGGCGCGAAGCGGCGGTACCGGTTCCGGCACCCGACCGCGTCGGGCAAGACGATCGCCGCCGCAGGGTTCGTCGAGGCGGCCCGCACGCTCGGCGTCCTGATCCTCACGCACCGCCGGCTGCTCGTCTCGCAGTTCAACCGCGAGCTGAAGGTGGAGGGGTACGGCGAACGGTTCACGCCTGCGATCGAACGCGGCAAGGAGCCGCTCCGGGGCGATCCGCTGACGATCCAGACCTACGCCTGGTTCGCGCGCCACGTCGGGACGCTGTCGCGCGACGCGTACCAGCTCGTGATCTGCGACGAGGCGCACACGGCGCTCGGCGAGAAGACGAGCGCCGCGATCCGCTCGTTTCCGGAGCCGATCTACATCGGCATGACCGCCACCGAGCAGCTGATCGCCAAGCAGGTCTCCGACGTCTTCCCCGCGTCGGTCGACGACCTGCCGCTCGGCGATGCCGCGCGCCGCGGCCTGATTGCGCCGCTGCGCGACCTGCGCGTGCCGCCCGCAGCGGCGATCCATTCGGTGCCGATCATCGGCGGCGACTTCGACGAGGGCGAGCTGGCGAAGGTCCTCGACCACGAGGCGCTCAACCAGGCCGCCGCGTCGCTGTACCGCGACCGCTTCGACTCGCTTCCGGGCATCGTCTACGCGGCCGGCGTCGACCACGCGTACAACCTGGCGAAGGAGTTTCGCGCCGCCGGGCTCAAGGCCGAGGCGGTGAGCGGCCGCACGCCTCCGGTCAAGCTCGCGGAGACGCTCGCCGCGTACGAGCGCGGCGAGATCAACGTGCTGATCAACGCGATGCTGCTCGCCGAGGGCTGGAACTCGCCGCGCGCGACCGTCTGCATGCACCTCGCGCCGACGGCGTCCAAGCGCGTATACCAGCAGCGCATCGGCCGAATCATGCGATTGCACCCGCGCAAGGAGGCGGGCATCGTCGTGGACTTCGTACACAAGTCGGCGACGCACAACGACCGCGTGGTCTCGCTGCACTCGCTGCTCGACGCCGACTTCTACCGCGAGGGAGCGCGCGTGACGCCTGCGCCGCGCCGCCGGCATCAACGGCGCGCGAGACGTTACTTGACGCCGGCGCCGTGGCTCGTGCCCGTGACGCCGGACGTCCGGCGCCGCCTCGCAGTCATCCAGCGTGAGTGGCAACGAATCGACCCCAAGTACCTCGACGAGGACGAGCAGAAGTACTGGGCGACGATTGCGGGACGCAACATGCGCTTCGAGGATCGCACGGAGCTCGTGCGCAAGTTCACCGATCGCGGCGCGGCGAAGAGCGCGCTCGCGCAGTTCCTCGCCACGTGCGCCGCCGAGAACCCGAACCGGCGTCTGCGCATGATCGCCCTCTCCGACCGTGTCTCGACACCCGTCGAGCGGGCGGACTTCGACGACCTCGTCACGCTCGTGACGCAGGCGCCGACCTGGGAGAAGGACCGCCTACAAGGCATTCGCGTCTTGCTCCGCGCGATCGCGGACGGACATGCCGACGCGCCCGACCAGATCCTCGCGCGCTGGACGTGGAAGCTGGCGCGTGCGTCGCGCAAGGCGCAGGACCGGCGTGCAAGCGCGGAGTTTCCAGAGGCGAAGCGTCTCCTGGGGGCGCTTGCGAACTCGCGCGGGCACCGGCACGAGGAGAACGCGGCGAGACTCGTGAACGCCGCGCTCGAGCAGCCTCTTGCGGTCGGCGCGGCGCTGCTCGCTTCGGCCGAGGGCTACACCCCACGCGCGAACCAACTGCTCGACGCCGCGCGCGAGAGGCTCGGCACGATCCACGAGATCGCCGCGGCGCTCGCGGAGAACCTCCCGCAGCCGAAGCTGCAGCCGAGCCGCAAGCGCCGCCGGAAGCGCAAGCGCAAGGGCGCAGCGGCGCAGGAGGGACAGCGGACGGAGGCTCCGGCGGAGGGATCGGAGAACGGCGCCGAGCCGAAGCCCGCAGCGAAGAAACGGCGCAGGCGGCGGCGCAAGCCCGCAGCGGCCTCCGCCGACGGTGCTCAGCGCAACGAAGCTGTAACAACCGAGCGCCCAGCCGAGACCGAATAGCTCCTTAATGGTCGTTCTGCTCGGGATCGCTTTCCTGGCGGGCGTGATCACGGCTGTCTCGCCGTGCGTCCTGCCCGTCTTGCCCATCGTCCTCGCCGGCGGTGCGAGCGGCGGACGCCGACGCCCGTACGCGATCGTCGCGGGTCTGCTGACGATGTTCGTCGTCTCGATCCTCTTCGCGACGTACATCCTGCGGAAACTCGGCCTGCCCCAGGATCTTCTCCGCAACATCGCCATCGCGCTGCTGTTCGCAGTGGCAGCGACGCTGCTCGTGCCGCAGATCGGCTTGCTCGTCGAGCGCGTCCTAGCGCCGCTCGGCCGCCGTCGCGGCACGGGCGACCTCGGCGGCGGCTTTGTGCTGGGCTGCGCTCTGGGCTTTGCGTTTGTTCCGTGCGGCGGGCCGATCCTCGGCTACGTCTCCGCGCAGGGGGCGAGCGTCAACTTCGGCTTCCGGCCCGTCGCGCTCGCGATTGCGTACGCGCTCGGCGCTTCGGTCGTGCTGCTCGCGATCGCGCTCGGCGGCCAAAGGGTTGCGAAGCCGCTGCGTGCCCGCGTGATGCAACTCCGTGCCGCGCTCGGCGTGGTGGTCGCAGCCGCGGCGCTTGCACTCGTGTTCAACGCCGATACCAAGTTGCAGAAGTCCTTGCCGAACTGGACGAACTTCCTGCAGGAGCACACCGAGAACACGGCGTACGCGCGCGAGAAGCTGTACGAGCCCAAGACGCGAAAAGCAATAGAGACATCGGATCCCGCGTTGCCGGACTATGGACGCGCTCCTTCGCTCGCCGGCGGCGGCCGCTGGTTCAACTCACCGCCGCTGACGATGGAGAGGTTGCGCGGGAAGGTCGTTCTGATCGACTTCTGGACGTATTCGTGCATCAACTGTCTGCGCACCCTGCCGCAGCTCGAGGCCTGGGATACGCACTACCGCAAGGACGGCCTCGTCATCGTTGGCGTCCACACACCCGAGTTCGCGTTCGAGCACGTCGCGTCGAACGTCTCGGGTGCGATCAAGCGTCTCGGCGTCCGCTATCCGGTTGTCCAGGACAACGACTACGGGATCTGGAATGCCTACTCGAACCAGTACTGGCCGGCGGAGTACCTGATCGACCGCCGCGGGCACGTGCGGCACGCGCACTTCGGCGAGGGCGAGTACGAGCGCACCGAGACGCTGATTCGCAAGCTGCTCCACGTCGACGAGACCTCGATGACCCGTGTGCGCGACCAGACGCCGACGGGCTTGACGACACCGGAGTCGTACCTCGGCTACAGCCGGGCGCAGCGCTTCGTCGGCGACCAGGTCCGGCCAGGAGCGCCGTCGACGTATCATTTCCCCGCGACGATTCCGTCGAACGACCTCGCCTTCGCCGGGCAATGGACGGTGCTCGAGGAGCGCGCCGTCGCGGGCCCGGGTGCGCGGCTGCGGGTCCACTTCCAGGCCTCGAAGGTCTACCTCGTGCTCGGCGGACGAGGCCGAGTCGACGTGCTCGTGAACGGTCGCGCGCTTGGTTCCGTCCGCGTGAAGGGAGACAAGCTCTACACGCTGTTCGACTCGCCGCACGAGCTCGACGCGCTGCTCGAGCTGCGGTTCACGCAAGGAGTCTCCGCTTACGCGTTCACGTTCGGCTAACCGCGTCGGCAACGACCGGGAAGTGATCGGAGGCGCTCCCGGCGTCGGGGAGCGCGTCACAGCTGTCGACCGTCAGCCGTGGTGACGCGAAGACGAAGTCGATGCGCGCCCACGGCTGCCATGCGAGGTACGTCCAGCCGCGCTCGCCTGGGTGAAGCGCTCGGTAGCAGTCGACAAAGCCCGAGTCGAGAACGAGCTCGATCGGCCGACGCGACACGTGATCCAGCTCCTCCTCCGGCGGAGGTACACCGATCTCGTCCGCCGGGTGAACGGCGTTGAAATCGCCGACGAGCAGATCCCCGTCGGCGGCGATGTTCAGGACCGCCTCGGCCTCGGCAATTCGGCGCGGCTCGTGTGCGAGTGTGCGTCCTGCGGACAGGTGAGTCGCGAAGAGGCGCAGGTCGCCGACGTCGATCTCGAGGAGGGTCTTCTCGAGAATGGGCAGGCGGTGATTCTGCGCGCGCTCGAGCGGCAGCCTGCTCAGCCACGCGACGGCAAACGGGCTGTTCGCATCGCCGTACACCAGTTCCATGGAGAGCGCCGCCGCGAGCCGCTCGACCGCAGGTCGATCATTTGCTTCCTGCAACGCAACAACATCCGCGTTCTGCTCGCGCAGCACGCGCGCGATCGCCTCGAGGCGCCCTTCGCCGCCGTTCCAGATGTTCCACGTGAGGACGCGCGTCTTACTGTTCGCGCGGGAGATCGTCCGGCGGCTTCGGTGCGCCGCCGTTGCCGCGCTCTCGGTCGCGTAGGAAGCGCGTCAGCTCGGCGGCGAGCGTCTCGCCCGAGATGTCCTGCTGCGCGAGGTCGTCACTTCGCTGCTCGAGCTCCTCGACGTATGCCGCAGTCTCCGCATCCGACGCCACGGCCTGGCTCACCTGCTCGGCGTACGCCTCCGATGCTTCCTGCAGCTCGGTCGTGTCGATCGCGGCGCCGAGGAGCGAGCCGAGCCGGTCGCAGAGTGCTAGCGCAGCGCGCGGGCTCGGCGCGAGCGAGACGTAATGGGGCACGGCGGCCCACAGGCTCGCCGCGGAGATTCCCCGCCGGTAGAAGGCGTCATGAAGAACCCCCACGATCCCGGTCGGCCCTTCGTAGCGCGAGCGTTCAAGGCCGAGCTCCTCGATCAGCTGCTGGTCGCTCGCGCTCCCCGTCACCGGCGAAGGCCGCGTGTGCGGCACATCGGCGAGCAGCGAACCCAGCGTCACGACGAGCTCGACGCCGACCTCCTCGGCGAGCCCGGCGATCAGATCGCCGAAGCGGCGCCACCGCATGTTCGGCTCGATGCCGAGCAGAATCACGGCGTCGCGCTCGAGGCCGGGGATGGGCGCGTGCATGAACGTGGTCTCGGGCCAATCGATGCGACGCGTCGTACCGTCGATGAGCGAGACGTGCGGTCGCGTCACCTGGAAATCGAAGAACTCTTCGGGGTCGATCTCCGCGAAACGCTCCGCCGCCCACGAGCGGGCCAGGAAGCCCGCGGCGAGCGATGCACCCTGGCCGCCGTCATTCCACCCGCGGAACGCGCAGATGAGAATGGGCCGCCGCAGCGACGGCCGCTCGCTGATTCTCAGCTCGTCAGCCACCGCCGCAGTTTAGGCGGTCGCACGCGGCGCGAACGGCTTCGGCGGCCGTTCGATCGCCGTGACCAGCGCAACCGCGCATGCCCAGACGGCTGCAGCCACTGCGACGTGGATCAGCACGAGCCACCAGGGAAGGTGTGTTCGGTACTGCAGCTCGCCGATGCCCATCTGCAGGAGGAGCAGGAAGAGCAGCACGCCGGCGCTCTCCGCGTACAACGGCCAGCGCGAACGATGGCGATGGACGTAGACAAGGAAGGCAATGAAGAGGACGCCGAAGATCGCAGTTGCGCGGACATGGACGTACACGGCCGCATGCAGGCGCCACAAACGCTCGACGTCAGAGCCGCCGGGATGCGGGCCGGCAGCGGTCGAAAGTGTCCCGGTGACGACGAGCGCCAACAAGGCAGCGGCCGCGACGAACGCGCCACGGCGGATGGTCTGAGGCAGTCGCGTGTGCGCACGCCCGCGCTCGAACGAAACGGCCTCGACAGCCACGACGACGCCCGCAGCGAGCACGGTGAGCGCCAGAAGGAAGTGCGACATCACCAGCCAGGGATTGAGGTCCGCGTACACGGTGATCGCCCCGAGCGGCGCCTGCGCAAGCGTGCCGAGGAAGGTCCCGAGCGCGAGACGCCGCGTCCAGCGCGGCACGCCGGGTGTCAAGCGGGCACCGGCCCAGCCCACCAGCGTCGCGAGGATCGTCAGCGCGCTCACGATCCGGTTGCCGAACTCGATGAACGAGTGATAGCTCTTGCTGGGGAACGGATTGCCCGCGGTGCAGCCCGGCCAGTGCTCGCAACCGAGGCCGGACGCGGTGAGACGGACGGTAGCGCCGCTGACGACGATCAGCCAGAGCCAGCCGGCCGAGCCGAGCGCGAGCCGCCGAAAAGTCGTAGGCGAAAGCTCGAACCCGCGCGCCCGCGCCGCGGGCGTGGACTCGACTTGCATGCGCGCAGCCTAGTGATCAGGCTGCCGGGCACGCGACCGTCACGTGAGGGGCTCAAGCACCGCGGGATAGCCGTCGGCGCCGTCGAACGGCGTCGGCCGCGAGCCCAGGAAGAGCGGCCGGTCGGCGGCGTTCAGCAGCACGGGCATCATGTCCGGCCCGCGCAACTGGCCGAGGATCCCTGCGGCGCAGTCCAACTCGCCGAAGTGGCGCACGTTGTCGGCGCGCACGCCGGGACCGGCGATCACGAACGGCACCGGATCCCCCGAGTGGATCACCTCCGGCGAAGCGGGCGTCGCATGATCGCCGGTCACGCAAACGATCGCGCGCGCGACCGGCAGGCGCGCGCCCAGCGCGACGTCGAGCGACTCGATCATCGCGCGTTTCACGAGCGGATCCTTCGTATGCCCCGCGGCGTCGGTCGCTTTTTGGTGCACGAACACGAACGTGTCGCCGTCCTCGAGCCGCTCGGCGATCAGATCGAGTCGGCGAGAAAGGTCGCTCTCGGCGTTGTCGGACTCGGGGGCGGCAAGCGTTTCCAGTCCGACCGCCCGCGCGAGTCCACGCAGGAACGCGGATTCGCAGATGAACGTCCCGTGGAGACCATGACGCTGGACAAACGTCGGCACCTGCTTCGGCCTGCCCCACCACTTCAGCGTGATCACGTTGAACACAGAAAGGTTGGCCTCGGCGCGCCGCTCGTTCACCTCGTGCTCGGCAAGGATCTCCATCGTCCACCGCGTCCATTCCTCGGCGGCGCGCGCCGTCCGCTCCGCTTCGGGCGCGAGCGCAAGCGGCCGCAGCACGGGATGCCGGTCGCGGAAGAACGCGTCGCTGTCCGTCACCCGCTCGTCGGCGTCGCCGACGATGCGTAGAACGGCTTCGCCGCGCCACTCATGCGTGAGCGAAAACAGCAGTCCGTCGACCTCGAGCCCGTTGCACGCCTCGACGAGCGCCTGTGCGTCGGCGGCGTCCCGCTCCGGATGAGGCCGTCCCGTGATCCACCACCCGTCGTCTCGCCTTTCTGCAGGCCGCAGGGCCGCGTACGCGAACGCGTGCTCCTCCGACACCTGCTGCCCGCGGCCAAGCGCCTCGAACACGGCACGTCCCGGAAACTCGTCGGGCCTGTAACCGAGCATCGACCAGTGCGCGATCTCGCTCGACGGGGCGCGTCCCGGCCCGACGGCGTAGATGACGCCGCACGACCCATGTGCCGCAAGGCGGTCGAGGTGCGGCGTGCGCGCCGCCTCGTTCGCGGTCTTCCCCCTGAGGACGTCGTGTGCGCGGTCGGCGAGCCCGTCGAAAAGCAGGACGACGATCGGATGCATGCGGACGAACCTAACGGATCGTGCGGAGCGTGATCCTGCGGCCGTTCGCGACGTACAGGCGGTTACCCGCGAGCGCGGCGTGAGTGCCCGGGTACACGGCCGTTTCCGCGCCGTCCGGGAGGCTCATGACGTGGACGAGCCCATCGGCCGACCAGACCACCGACTTCCCGTTCGCATCCTCTAGCTTCGCACCTGCCGCGATCGCGAACTCGTGCATGTCGGCGCCGCGACGCAGCTCGAGCACAGGCCCCCGTTGCACGAGCAGCCCTTTGGGCACGAACGCAATTGCCGACACCTCGGTCGAGTAGAGGTCGACGCTCACGGTCTTGCCGTGGTCGTCGAGCACCGTCACGCGCGCGCCCGCTTGCGCCACCGCGACACGTCCATCGCGCGCGGCGAGCGCGATGATCGGCGAAGACGCGGGCCAGGCGAACGCGGTCGCCCCGTTCGCGCGAAGCGTCGTGACCGTCGAGTCGAGCGCGTACGGCAACAGGCCTCCTGACGCTTTCCCGACGATGAGCGGCTGTGGGTCGTCGACGTCGCGCGCCACGAACTGAAGCTGCCGCGGCGTCGGTCTTGCTGTCGTAGCCGTCCACAAGCGCCACTCGCGGTAGTTGCCGCCCACGTAGTTGACCCACAGCGCGCGCCCGCCCGTGACCGCGACCCCGGCGACGCCGCGGCCGGTGCTGCCCGTGTCACAGCGTTGCCGCTTGCCGAGCTGGAATGTGCGGTGTGTCCGCAGCTGCCAGACGAAAACGCGATCGCAGTCGGCACTTGTGCGCGCGGCCGCGAACGCCGCCTGATCACCGTCGGCGGCCAGCGCCGTGACGGCGCTGCGTGCGACGACGACCGGGCGTCCGGCAGCACCGGCGATGGCGGTGCAAGCGCACGCGGAGAGAGCCGCAAAGAAGACGAGTCCGCACCTCACGCGAGCAAGCGTATGGATCGTGGATGTGGATTCAGTTAAGAGCGCTGCTCGCGATGATGGGGGCAACGCCTGCTGGAACAAGTGATTGCCAGTCGCGACGCTCGCGGATCGCGGCCCGCACGTCGGCGCCTGAGATCTCCTTCTCGGCTCCCTCGTCGAGCACGACGACGTCGAAGCCGGCTGCGCGGAGGCGCTCGATCTTCGTCGCGCCCCAATCGGAGAAGTGCCTGATGAAGTGCGTGACGTCCGGCGGCACATACGCGTGCCACAGCTCCGGCTCGTTCACAGGAAACGGGATCACGTGCACGTCCACGTCGATCTCCGCGGCGGCAGCCTTCACCATGAGCAAGCGCTCTGCGTACGTGTACGGATTCGATTCGGGCAGGTGCCGGAGCGGATCGGCCGGCTCAGGCTTCACGCGCGTCGGATCCGGATTCGTGATCCCGACCCAGACCTCGTCCGATCGCTCGGCGGCGCCCTTCAAGTACTCGAGATGACCCAGATGAAACGGCTGGAACCGCCCGTGGATCATGCCCCGCCTCACGTGACGAGGACTCCGGCTCCTTCCTCGACGTGGCCGACGCGGCGGAGGAACAGGTGCTTCGCTTCGAACGCTGCCTCGAGCGCGGCGGTCTTGTCCTTCGGCAGCGAGATGAGCAGCCCGCCGGCCGTCTGCGGATCGTAGCCAAGCGCGTCGTACGTCTCCGCGATCCCGGCCGCCGAGACATGCGCGGAGGCGAAGTCACGGTTACGCGGATCGCCGCTCGTGCGTACGCCCTTGCGTGCGAGGTCGAGCGCGCCGTCGATCGCCGGCAGCCGCTCCGACTCGAGCACGACGCGCACGCCGCTGCGCTCCGCGACCTCGTGAGCGTGCCCGAACAGACCGAAGCCGGTGACGTCGGTCACCGCGTTCGGAGCGAACGGACGCAGAACGTCCGCCGCATCCTTGTTCAGCGTGCGCATCCAGCGAATCGCACGCTCGAGTGGCTGCGTGCCCGCAATGCCTCGCTTGACGCCGGTCATGATCAGCCCCGTTCCAAGCGGCTTCGTGAGCAGCAGCGCGTCGCCGGGACGCGCGCCGTTCTTCGGCCAGATCCCGTTCGGATGGACCGTGCCGACAACGGCGAGGCCGTACTTGGGCTCGACGTCGCGAATCGTGTGGCCGCCCGCGAGCAGCCCGCCTGCGGCGCGCACCTGTGCATCGGCCGCGGCGAAGATCTCGGCGAGCATCTGCACCGGCAGGTCCTCGGGGAACGCGGCGATCGAGAGCGCGAGCAGCGGCGTGCCTCCCATGGCGAACACGTCGTTCAGCGCGTTCGTCGCAGCGATCGCGCCGTAGTCGTCGGGCTCGTCCACGACCGGCGGGAAGAAGTCGAGCGTGAAGATGAGCGCACGTTCGTCGTCGAGGCGATAAACGGCTGCATCGTCGGCCGGAGCGAGCCCGACAAGGAGGTTCTCAGCCTCGACGGGAATGAACCCCTTGAGCAATTGCTCGAGTCGTGCAGCCGAGTACTTCGCTGCGCAACCGCCACAGGCGGCAAGTTCCGTCAATCTGACGCGACCGGTATCGGTGCTCACAAACTGACTCCTCTCTCGTTGCGCACGGGACTCTAGGCGCCGCGGGGCATCACGTCTAGAACGGTTGAATGGTCCCCGGCTATTCCCGCCCGTTACACGCGACGGCGGCGGCCGAAGCCACCGCCGTCGATTAGGGGAGAGGAGAAGCCCGTCAAAAAAAAGGCCTCGGCGATGCGTTCGACTCTAGGGTGCCGTTCCCTTCTCGATCGGGACGTCGACGAGATTCCCCCACTCAGTCCATGAACCATCGTAGTTGCGGACGTCCTGATAACCAAGCAATTCGCGCAGCACGAACCACGTGTGGGCGCTGCGCTCCCCGATCCGGCAGTACGCGGTCACCTTCTTGTCGGGCGTAACGCCCTTGTCGCCGTACAGCTGCTTCAACTCATCGGCGCTCTTGAACGTTCCGTCGTCGCGCACGGCGGACGCCCAGGGAATGGACTGCGCGGACGGGATGTGTCCCGCGCGCTGCGCACCCTCCTGCTCGTAGCCGGGCGGTGCGATCAGCTCGCCTGAGTACTCCTGCGGACTGCGCACGTCGACGAGCGACCGGCCGCTGTCGTCGAGTGCCGCGAGTACGTCGTCGCGAAACGTGCGGATCGAGGCATCTCGCTCGGTCGCCGTGTACGTGGCTCCAGCCGGCGACGGGGCGTCCGTCGTCAGCTCACGGTCCTCGTCGATCCACTTCTGACGCCCACCGTCGAGGATCCGAACGTCGTTGTGGCCGTAGATCTTGAGGTACCAGTAGGCGTAGGCGGCGAACCAGTTGTTGCGGTCTCCGTAGAGGACGACCGTCGTGTCGTTCGAGATCCCGAGACCGCCGATGAGCTGCTCGAACTGCGCGCGCTCGATCAGGTCGCGCTCGACGGGATCCTGAAGATCTTCGCGCCAGTGCAGACGCACCGCGCCGGAGATGTGCCCTTCGTCGTACAAGGCGGGGTTCTCGTCGACCTCGGCGACGACGACGTTCGCGTCGCCGCTGTGCTCGCTCACCCAGGCGGATGTGACGAGCACCGGCTTGGCGTAGCCGTTTCCTTCCATCGCGCTCCCTCCTAGGGTCTGGACATGCACTGACCGTTCTACTACAGAACGGCGGCGAGGCCGGCGATCTTCCGGCTGGGGCTCAAAGCTCGCCGCTCCCCGGCGCCGGCCAGCCGTTAGTCCAGCAGCGTCGCCTCGACCGCAGCGCGCAGCTCGCGAACGGATACCGGCCCTTCGAACTTCGCCGCGATACGGCCGCTGCGCCCGACCAGGAACACCCACGGCTCGCTCTGCAATCGCCATTCGCGCATCCAACGGTTGTAGGGACGCGCGGGATCGTTGTGCTCGTAGACCTCGACGTGGATGAAGCGAACCGGCGTGCGCGACAGCTGCTTGCGCACGTGAGACACGACGTCGACGACGGGCCCGCAGGTTCTGCTCGTGCAGAACTTCGGCGTCGCAAAGACAACGACAAACGGCACCTGCGCGTCCAGCGCCTGAGCGACGGACGTCGTGTAGAGACGCCGGTCGGGGTTTGCGGAGGTCGTCAGCGGTCCGAGCGCGCCGTGTGTGGTCGCGAGCGTGGGCGTGTGCGAGACGGGTGCTTTCGCTCCAACGGCCGGCGAGTACGACCGCGCGCGGACGACCACGTTGCCGAGGCCGCTGATCGCCGCTCCGCGCGGTTTTGCGAGCACCCAGTACTTGCCGGGCGTGGGAGCCCGCAGGTGCGCGACGTAGATCGTCGACGGCACGCCGAGTGCGGACTCGCCCGCGCCGTCCACGCCGACGTCCTCGAGCCGAGCCGTCGTGCGCTGAAAGGGCTTTTGCTTGTACCCGCGCGCAATCCAGACGTCCGCCGTCGGCTTTGCGACGAGCCTCCCGTCATTGGCAACGACGAGAAAGCTGTAGCGGACGGGACCAGGCGAGAAGTCCGCGTCCCCCGGCGTGAGGGCGACGGTTTTCAAGCCTGGTCCCCGAGCAAGGGCGTCCAGCGTGCCTCGCACACCGGTCGACTGATTCGAGGATCCTGACCCGCAACCCGCAACGAAGAGAACTCCGGCCAACCCGAAGACGCGGGCACGCATCGCTCCCGAGTCTATCGGCGGCTTCCGCAGCTAAAACGGCTCAGCAGCTAAAACAGCTTAGTTGCCGTCGAAGTAACCGGTCGGAGTGCCTACTGCGAGGAGGAGCGCCTGGACGATGAGGAGCAGCATGACTGCCGCATAGATGAGACGAGCCTTGGTCAAGGTTTCACCTCCTCCCGCTAGAACCGGAAGTCCTGCAGAGCTTCGGCAGCGCGCCGGTACAAGCGCGCAGCCCCGGTGTCGTCCCCCCGCCGTGCAACGAGATCCCCCTTCGCAATCCAAACAGCGGCGCGATGGCTGGTGGACTCGAACTTCTCGAACGTGTTCTCGGCCTCGTCGAACGCGGCGGATGCGTCGTCGAGCCGGCCCTGCTCGAGCAGCGAGCGGCCGAGCACGAGCTGTGCGTTGCCGATCTCGTCGAGCCGGTCCTCGCGACCGTCCAGAAGCGTCAGCGCGTGCCGCGCCTGCTCCTCGGCCGTGGTGAGGTCACCCGTGCCGAGCTGGACCTGCGCGAGCGACGAGACTGCAGTTGCCGCCTCGTCGTCCCTGCCGAGATCGATCAGCACCTTGAAAGCGTCCTTCAGGTACCGCACGGCCTCGTCCGGCTTGCCGAGGGTGTAGTTGAGTCCACCGAGATTGTTCAGCAGACGGCCTACGTCCGCCTGATCCTCAACGTCTTCGTAGAGGCTGCGGGCGCGCTCCGCGTAGTTCCGCGCGGTGACCCAGTGGCCCTCGCGCTCTGCGATCAGCGATGCCTGGAAGTAAACGTGTGCGGTCATGCGCCGATCCTCGAGTCCCTCGGCGAGCTCGAGCGCGCGCTCGACGTCCTCGCGCGCCGCTTCGTAGTCGCGCTGGCGGCGCCGGCAGCGCGAGCGCCAGTTCAGGATCTCCGAGCGGAGCAAATCGCAGGGAAGGCCCGAGCGCTCGGCGAGCTGCAGGGCCTCGTCGAACAGCGCGACGGCCGTCGCGATGCTCGAAAGCTTGTAGCGACACACGCCGAGGCGGAAGAGAAGGTCGCCGCGGTCGACGTCCGAGAAGCCCTGGGATTCGGTGAGCGAGCGGGCGCGGGCGAGCAACTCGATCGCCTCCCGGACCTCACCGACGTCCTGGCGCGCCCATGCCTCGACTGACAGCATGCGCACCTCGAGCTCGGGCGAGCCGGTGACGAGCACGGCGGTCCTCGCGTCCTCGATCTGCTCGATCGCCTCTGCGGACTTTGTCGCTTCGGTCAAGGCCTCCGCGCGGGCAAGCAGTGTCTCGATCCGGCTGCGCTCGTCGGTGGAGACGCCGTTCTGGAGAAAGTCGGCGTCGACGCCCAACTGCTGGGCCAGCCACTCGACGGTTTCACGAGTGGGCCTGGTCTTGCCCCGCTCGATCTGGCTAACGTACTCCTTGCTGAAGCGCGTACCCGCGAGCTCCGTCTGCGTCATCCCCGCGGCGACGCGGAGCTGGCGCAAGCGGTCGCCCAGGCGGTTTGCCTGGAGGGCTCTCGGTGTGTGCGTGCGGGCGGCGTGCGACATAAGCGGCTTCACGGAGTCAACCTCATACCTGACGAAAACACAAGATCGTCCCCAATGGAATCCCCTGAAAGGGGCATGGCTGCAACTGAAGTCGGTGAAGCAATCAATATGGGTGAATCACTTGACCGAGCTACTTGACAAGGTTGCAATACAGGCCTAAAGTCCGAAGCGCTTGCAGGGAGGGCCGCGACGCCAGGCCCGGAACCAGCAAGAGAGTCCCGCCGGGACGGGCGAGGAACGAGACGTGATCGAGCCGCAGGATCACGGTTCGGAAGTCGTCCCAGTGAGGCTAGTGGGATCGAGCCGGGGCCGCAGCCGGCTCTCCCGACCGAAATGGGCCCGGAGCCGCAGCCGGGCCCATTTCATTTGGACCCCCTCGCCCGCTTCGCTTTCCTCTCGGGGGTCGTGGGGTGGTCGGCGGTCGAGGGAGCTCCGCTTCGGCGGGAGGCTTTGTGGCGGCGCGCGGCAAGCCGCGCCTAGGGCGTAGTGAAAGCTAGGCGGCTTCTGTGACTGGCTTCGGGGCTTCGGCTTCGTGCCTTAGCTGCTCGGGACGGATGCCGAACGCTGCTACGAGAATTCCGACGAAGGCGATCGCTGCGGAGACTCGCAGGCCAAGCTGGAAGCCATTGACGAACTCGTGCGGGTTCGGGTGGTTCTGATCGAACTGCGTCGCCACGATCGCGCCGGTCAGCGCGATGCCCACCGAGCCGCCGACCTGGCGCATCGAGTTGATCACCGCCGAGCCGACGCCCGCCTTGTCGACTGGGACGGCATGCATCGCAGCGGACGTCGTCGGCGCCATCGCCAACGCCATTCCGAGCCCGCCGACGACCAGCGCCGGGAGCAGCGTCCAGAAGGTCGAGCCCTCGTCCTGAATCGAGAAGAGAACGAGTGACGTGGTGACGAGCGCGACTCCTGGAACCATCATCGCGCGCGGCCCGAGCCTGTCCGACAACCTGCCCGCCTGCGGCGCGACGAGGATGATCAGCACCGTCATCGGCAGGAATGTGGCGCCCGCCTTCAGCGGAGCGTAGCCCAGCACGTTCTGCACGTAGAGCGAGACGAAGAAGAACGTCCCAAACATCGCGAGGCCGATCAGGAACATCACGGCGTTCGCGCTCGCAAAGGACGCATTGCGGAAGAGCGTGAGGTCGAGCATCGGCAGGCGCTGGTGCTGCTCGAGCAGGACAAACGCGATGAAGAAGACGGCTGCGACGGCGAGCAGGCCGAGCACGAGCAGATCACCCCAGCCGCGGTCGTTCGACTCGATCAGCGCAAAGGTGAGCGCGAAGAGAGCTACAGCCGACGTGAACAGGCCGGGAATGTCGAGGCGCTGCTCGGTCGTGTCCTTCGACTCGTCGATGAAGATCCTCGCCGCGAAGATGCCGAGGATCCCGATCGGCACGTTGATGTAGAAGACCCAGCTCCAGTTGATGTGCTCTGTGATCGCGCCGCCGACGAGCGGCCCGATCGCCAGCGCCAGCGCGGAGACACCAGCCCAGACGCCGATCGCCATCCCTCGCTGACGCGGCGGGAACGTCGCCGTGATGATCGACAACGTGGCCGGGTTCATCAGCGCTGCGCCGATGCCCTGCACGACGCGCGCCGCGATCAGCACACCGGAGCTGTTCGCGAAGCCGCACAAGAACGAGGCCACGGTGAAGACCACGAGCCCGACGACGAAGATGCGCCTGCGGCCGAGCAGATCGGCGAGCTTGCCGCCGGTCAGCAGCAGCACGCCAAAGGTCAGCGCGTACCCGTTGACGACCCACTCGAGGCTGGAAATCGAGACTCCGAGGTCCCTGGAGATCGACGGCAGCGCGACGTTCACGACCGTGTTGTCGAGCATGATCATGAACAGCCCGAACGCGACGGCGACCAGCGTCCACCACTTGCGGTTCTCGGCTGTGAAAAGACGTGCGCGCATTCGGCTTAGGCTATCGATGTGAACGACGTCGTCTGGTCGCCTAATCCCGAGCTCGTCGAGCAGGCAAACGTCACGCGCCTGATGCGCCGGCTCGCTTGCACCGACTATCACGAGCTGCACCGACTCTCGGTCGACGAGCCGGAGCGCTTCTGGCCGGTGGTGATCGACGACCTGGGGCTCGAATTCTCCGCACCCTGGGAGCGCGTGCTCGATGTGTCAGACGGCCCGGAGTGGGCGAAATGGTTCGTCGGTGCGCGGCTGAACGTGGCGTCGAACTGCGTCCACCGCTGGAAGGACGAGCCGGGCGAGGCCGCCGTCTTCCGCGGCGAGGACGGATCGCGCTCCGCGCTCAGCTGGAGCGAGCTGTCGCAGCAAGTCGTCCAGGTCGCCGAGGCGCTCGTCGAGCTCGGCGTGCGCGAGGGCGATCGCGTCGCGATCTTCCTGCCGATGAGCCCGGCGGTCGCGGTGGCATCACACGCGTGCGCGCACATCGGCGCCGTGCAGGTGCCGGTCTTCTCCGGCTTCGCGGCGCCCGCGATCGCGGCACGACTCGAGGACTCGGGGGCGAAGGCAGTGATCTGCGCCGACTGGTCGTACAGGCGCGGCAAGCGAATCGAGATGCTGGCGACTCTCGAGCAGGCGAACGCGGGCGGCGCCGAGGTGCTGGTGTGGGCCCGCGAAAGCGGCTGGCCGGAGCTCGTCACGAAGCAGCCCGGCGCGCTCGAGCCGCTGGACGTCGATGCCGAGGCGCCGTACCTCCTCGCCTACACGTCCGGCACGACGGGACGTCCCAAGGGAGCCCTGCACGTGCAGGGAGGCTTCCTGGTCTCGATCGCACGGGAGGTCGCGTACCAGACGAACGTGAAGCGAGGCGACCGCGTCTTCTTCGCCACGGACATGGGGTGGATCATGGGGCCGTGGACCGTGGTCGGCGCCGGCGCGTGCGGCGCGACGGTGATCTACGCGGAGGGCGCTCCCGACTGGCCGTCGGACCGGCTCTGGTCCACGGTCGAGGCCGAGCGCGTGACGATGCTCGGCGTCTCGCCGACGCTGATCCGCGCACTGATTCCGAAGGGTGAGCCGCGGCACGATCTTTGGTCTCTGCAGACGTTCTGTACGACGGGCGAGCCGTGGAACCGCGACCCGTACCTCTGGCTCTTCGAGCAGGTCGGCGGCGGTCGCGTACCAATCGTGAACATCTCGGGCGGCACCGAGGTCGGGGCGTGCTTCCTGACGACGGTCATCACCGAGCCGATCAAACCCGTGGCGCTCGGCTTTCCGGCGCTGGGCGAGGCGGTCGACGTCGTCGACGCCGAGGGACGGTCCGTTCGCGGCGAGGTCGGCGAGCTCGTCTGCCGGCGGCCGTGGCCGGGAATGACCCGCGGCGTCTGGCGCGATCCCGAACGCTATCTCGACACGTACTGGCGCCGGTTCCCCGGAGTGTGGACCCACGGCGATTGGGCTTCCGTCGACGAGGACGGTTACTGGTTCCTGCACGGTCGCAGCGACGACACGCTCAACATCGCCGGCAAGCGGATCGGGCCCGCAGAGCTCGAGTCGGCGGCGATCTCGTCGGGACTCGTCGCGGAGGCCGCGGCCGTCGGCATCCCGCACGAGATCAAAGGCGAGACGGCATGGCTGTTTTGCGTCGCAAAACCAGGCGTGGAGCCGGATTCGGAGCAGGTCGCGGACGCGGTCACGGGCGAGCTGGGCAAGGCGTTCAAGCCGGAGCGGATCGTCTGGGTGAATGCGTTGCCGAAGACGCGCAGTGCAAAGATCGTGCGGCGCGCCGTGCGCGCAACGGCGATCGGCGAGGATCCGGGGGATCTATCGTCGCTCGAGAACCCGGAGGCGCTCGACGAGATCGCCGGCGCAATCTCGTCGCCCGCTTGACGTGCGGCTTGCAGTCGTGGGCACGGGCGGGGTCGGCGCCTACATCGGCGGCAGGCTCGCGCGCGCGGGCGCGGACGTCCACTTCCTTGCGCGCGGAGAGCATCTGGCTGCACTCCGCGAGCGTGGGCTGCGCGTGCGCAGCATCCTCGGCGACTTTGCGCTGCCGGTTGACGCGACCGACGATTCGAACGAGATCGGCCCGTGCGACCTCGTGCTCTTCTGCGTCAAGTCGTTCGACACCGAGACGGCCGCCGCTGCCCTGCCGTCGTTGCTGGGACGCGACACGGGTGTGCTCTCCCTGCAGAACGGGGTCGACAACGAGGAGAAGCTCGCGGCCGCGATCGGAGAGAATCGGGTGATGGCGGGAGCTGCGTACCTTCTTGCGTCGATCGCAGAGCCGGGCGTCGTCGAGCACGTGGGCGGTCCCGGCTCGATCGCCTTCGGGGAGCTCGACGGCACGCGCAGCGAACGCGCCGAGCTCCTGCTCGAATGGTGCGGACGCGCCGAGATTCCTGCCCGGCTCGACTCGAACGTCCAGGCACGGCTGTGGGACAAGCTCGCGTTCATCTGCGCGCAGGCGGGGATGACGGCCGCGACGCGGCTGCCGATCGGCGAGATCCGCAAGCACCCGGAGTCATGGGCGATGTTCAGGCGCATCTCGGAGGAGGTCGTCGCGCTCGCGGCGGCCGAGGGTGTGCGCCTGGCGCCAGACACGGTCGACCGACACGTTGCCTTCGCGCAGGGGCTCGAGCCGGAGGGGACGTCGTCCCTCCACCACGACCTCGTGCACGGAAAGCGGCTCGAGCTCGAAGCGCTGCACGGTTTCGTCGTCCGCCGCGCGCGGAAACACGGCCTCGCGGTGCCAGCTTGTGACGCAATCTACGCAGTGCTCGTGCCGTGGGCGGAGGGAGCACGTGGCTGAGGACCGGCTGGACGGACAGGTGGCGCTCGTCACCGGCGGTGGACGCGGGATCGGCGCGAACATCGCGCGCGAGCTCGCGGCGGCGGGTGCGCGCGTGGCGATCTCGGCGCGGACGAGCGACGAGCTCGAGGAGGTGGCGCTGGAGATCGGCGGCTTCCCCGTCGTGGCAGACGTTTCCCGGCGCGACTCGGTCGAGGCGCTGGTGCGTGACGTCGAGAAGGGTCTCGGGCCGATCGACCTCCTCTGCGCGAACGCCGGCATCGCAAGTCGCGACGAGCGCGCGTGGGAGGCCGAGCCGGACGAGTGGTGGCGCACGTTCGAGGTGAACGTGCTCGGCGTCTACCTCTGCTGCCGCGCCGTGATTCCGGGGATGCTGGAGCGGGGGCGCGGCCGCATCGTGATCACGGGGAGCGGGGCGGCTTATCTCCCCGGCTCAGCGAACTCCGCGTACGCCGCGTCGAAGGCGGCCGTCTGGCGGTTCGGCGAGGTCCTCGCGAAGCAGCTCGAAGGGCGCATCGCCGTGTTCATCTTCTCGCCGGGGCTGGTGCGGACGCGCATGACGAGCTGGGCGCCCGACGACGCGCCGTGGACGCCGCCGGCGCTCGCGCCGCGGCTCGTGCGCGTGCTCGCTTCCGGCCGGGCGGATGCGCTGGCGGGGCGCTACCTCCACGCCGAGCACGACGACATCGAGGATCTGATCCGCCGCGCCGACGTGGTGCGCGAGCAGGATCTGAACGCGATCCGTCTGCAGCGGTGACTCTGCTAGTTTTCGCCTGAGAGTCGAAAACGATGAGGCTCGCGCTCGCGCAGATCAACACGGTCGTCGGCGACCTCGACGGGAACCGGGAGCTGATCCTGGCCCGGCTCGAGGAGGCGCGCGACCAGGGAGCCGAGCTCGTCCTCTTCCCCGAGCTGGCGGTGACGGGTTACCCGCCGGAAGACCTGCTGCTGCGCTCGGCGTTCGTGCGGGCGGCGGCCGAGTCGCTGCGCGAGATCGCCGCCGCCGCGCGTGACATCGTCGCGCTGGTCGGCTTTCCGCACTTCGACGCGGATCTCTACAACGCGTGCGCCGTGTGCGCGGGCGGCGACGTGAGAGCGATCTACCGCAAGCGCTTCTTGCCGAACTACGGCGTCTTCGACGAAGAGCGCTACTTCGCTTCCGGACGCGACCTCGTGGTGCTCGAGGTCGGCGAGACGCTCATCGGTTTGACCGTCTGCGAGGACATGTGGCAGCCCGGACCTCCCGCGACGGACCTTGCGCTCGCCGGCGCCGAGCTGCTCGTGAACATCAGTGCGTCGCCGTTCCACGTGAGCAAGGAGGTGGAGCGCGAGGAGATGTTTGTCACGCGCGCTCGTGACAACTCCTGCTTCGTCGCCTTCTGCAACGCCGTCGGCGGCCAGGACGAGCTGATCTTCGACGGGCACTCCTGCGTGCTCGACGACGAAGGTGAGGTCGTGGCGCGCGCGGGGGGCTTCGAGGAGACGCTGCTCGTCGTGGACGTCGAGCCGAAGGCGGTCATCGGCCGCCGGCTGCGCGACGTGCGGCGGCGCGCGCTCGCCCGCGAGCGCGAGGCGCCGCCGGTTCAGGTCGTGCACGCCGGCGAGTTGCGGCCGTCCGGCGCGAACGGGAACCGTGTCGCCGGCACGATTCGCGAGTTCGAGCCTGAGCTCGAGCAGATGCGGCTGGCGCTCGAGCTCGGCCTGCGCGATTACGTCCAGAAGAACGGCTTCGCCGACATCGTCATCGGCGTCTCCGGTGGAATCGACTCCGCCGTGACCGCCGCGCTCGGCGTGGAGGCGCTCGGCCGTGAGCGCGTGCACTGCGTTTCGATGCCGTCGCGCTACTCGTCCGAAGGAACGCGTACCGATGCGGAGCGCCTCGCCGAAGGCCTCGGCTGCGACTTCCGCGAGATCTCGATCGAACCGATGTTCGAAGCGTACTCGGCGGCACTGAGCGAGCACTTCGCCGGCCGCGAGAGCGACCTCACTGAGGAGAACCTGCAGGCGCGCATCCGCGGCACGTTGCTGATGGCGCTCTCGAACAAATTCGGTTGGCTCGTGGTCGCGACCGGAAACAAGTCGGAGCTCTCGGTCGGCTATTCCACGTTGTACGGCGACCTCGCCGGCGGATTCGCGCTGATCAAGGATGTGTTCAAGACGGACGTCTTCCGGCTCGCGCGGCACCTGAACGAGCACGCGCGGCAGGAGCTCATTCCGGCGTCGATCATCGACCGGGCGCCGAGTGCGGAGTTGCGCGCCGACCAGCTCGACGAGGACTCGCTCCCGCCGTACTCCGAGCTCGACCGGGTGCTCGAGGCGTACGTCGAGCTCGACCGCTCGCGGGAAGAGCTCTCGAGCGACGGCTTCGACCCCGAGCTCGTCGAGCGCGCTGTGGCGATGATCGACCGTGCCGAGTACAAACGGCGCCAGGCGCCACCCGGAGTCCGGCTGCGGCCGAAGGCGTTCGGCCGCGACCGGCGGACGCCGATCACGAACCGCTGGCGGGGTTAAAGAAGCTCAGACGCCGACGTCGATCGGTTCGTGCGGCGGGCCCTTCGCGGCGAGGTCGCGCAGCAGCTCGGACAGACGCGCCGGGGCGAAGAGCTCGTCCGACGTGTCGATCTCGTCGGCGCTCCACCACGTCGCGTTGTCGATGTCCTCGCCGCCTCGGATGTCGTCCGGCTCCGCATGGACGACGTAGTACCGCTCGCGCTGCCGCCACCACGCGTCGCGCCACGGGAAGGTGAACTCACGTGTCCAGATGCACGGGCCGAGCTCGGGATCTCGTAGGCGGATCTCCTCGACGAGCTCGCGGCGGAGCGCCCCCTCGTCGCTTTCTCCCGGCTCGACGCCGCCCCCCGGCGCGATCCAGAAGGGCGAGCCACCGGGGCGCGGCCAGCGGAGGAGCAGCGTGCGTCCCTGCGAGTCGAGAACCAATGCACGGACCGCGGGGCGCTCGATCGGCTGTTCGCCCACCCATTCGTGCAGCGCGCGGAACCAGCGCAGGCGTTCCGCGTAAGGGACGGCGGCGTTCGCGGGTGATGTGGACGGCAGCACGAAGAGGCCCGCGTCGACGAGGATGCGCGGCTGCACGCCGAGCTCGGGGCGCACGCCGAATGCTCCGCGGAACGCCACCTTGCCCACGAATGCGATCGCGCGCGGGCGCAGTCCGCGCGCGAGCCGCCAGAGCCGCTGCGCTGCGTCGGCGAAGTCGGCGCGACGCAAGTCGCCCGAGCCTGGAGTCGTGCGGTACGCGGCGTTCGTGAGGCCGATGCCGAGCTCGAGCAGCGCGAACTGCTCGTGCGGTTCGTAAAGGCGTGGCGTGAAGCCGGCGTCGTGCAGCAGCCGCCAGAAGTCGTTGCGCGGGTTCGCGAAATGCGCCCCCGCAGCGGCCGAGACGCGGCCGGGATTGATGCCGCAGAACACGACCGTCAGGTCCGGCGCGAGCACGTCCGGAACGTCGCTCGGCGTCTCCTTCCCCGAGTTCTCGCGCTGCGCATCCACGCGGCATTAGCATGCCGAGGTGGGTGGCTGGACCGCCTCGGCTCTCTGCTTCGCGCTTGCCGTGCCCGTGTTGGGCGCCGGTTGTGACTCGGCGAAGCGAGCTGCAGCGACGAATCCGTCCGCACCGTCTCGCCAAGCGCTCCGAGCCTGCGTCGACCGGTGGAATCAGGGCAACATGCTCAGCTGGGGGTCGATGTCGGTGAGGATCTCGATCCGGGGGCTCTACGCTCGCGAACGGTCCGTCTTGTCGGTCCCCAATCCCGCGCAGCGACGTTGCACCCTTTCGCTTGCGGCCCGGCCGGGACAGAACAGCTGGATCTGCAGCATCGACGCCGCAGGCGGCTACGAATGTCCGCTCGTCACCTCCGACGGAATGCCCCCGCTGAGGAACAAGAACGGCACGACCGACCGGCGCGGGGTCCTGAAGCTCGAGGTTCCGCTTGAGGGGACGCACGTAACACCGCCTCTCGCGTGGCAACGGCGCTACCCGCACGTCGACGGCTTCATCCTGCCGTGGACCCGCGCAGGCACGTTGCGCCAGGGGCTGAGCTTCGACCAAGCCGGAGAAGCGCGGCACTATCGGGGAGCCTGTTTCCGCGGGTCGCAGCAAACCGTCACGAAGGTCGCGCTCCGCTGCGTCTCCGACGTTCAGTTCGATCCGTGCTTCGCGCCCGCCGCAGACTGGAACCATCCCGGCGCGATCGTCGCGTGCGCCTACCCCGGGTGGACGCGCTTCGGTCGCTTCGTGATCGTCCGGCGTTCGTAGCGTCCAACGACGCCCGCAGCTGGGAGTACAAGACGAATACTCCTCAACACGACCTCGAGGCCGGGCGCAAGCACGTCGGGGACGTCGCTCGGCGTGCTGGAAGTCGTCATGGCCATTCCTGCGGCGGAGGAGTTATGCTCGCCCGCAGTCTTCCACGGCCGAAAGGAGTCGGGAGTGAGGCGCGTCTCGATCACGGTCAACGGCGACGAACATGCGCTCGAGCTCGAGCCGCGCGAGCTGCTCGTCTACGTCCTGCGGGAGCGGCTCGGACTGACCGGAACGAACGTGGGCTGCGACACGTCCTCGTGCGGCGCGTGCACCGTCCTCCTTGACGGCGAGTCCGTCAAGTCGTGCACGCTGCTCGGAGTTCAGGCCGACGGGCACGAGATCACGACGATCGAGGGACTCGCAACGAACGGTGCTCTCCATCCCGTGCAGCACGCCTTCCACGAGCAGCACGGGCTTCAGTGCGGCTACTGCACGCCGGGTTTCGTCATGGCGACGGTCAGCCTGCTCAGCGAGAACCCGCATCCGAGCGAGGAGCAGATTCGGCACGCGCTCGAAGGCAACCTCTGCCGCTGCACCGGCTACCACAACATCGTCCGCGCAGTGCAGTCGGCGGCCGGCGCCGTGGAGGTCTGACGATGACGACTGTCGCCGAAGAGGTCACCCTCGGACAGATCGTCGGCACGTCCCCCGAACGGAAGGAGGACGCCGCGCTGCTGACCGGGCTCGCGAGATACGTCGACGACATGAGCTTGCCCGGCATGGTCTGGATGACCGTCGTCCGCAGCCCCTACGCGCACGCACGCATCGGCGGCGTCGACGTCTCCGGAGCGCTTGCGCACCGTGACGTGATCGCCGCGTTCTCAGGCGCGGATCTCGTTGACGAATGGCAGGCCTCGCTTCCGTGCGCCTGGCTGCCCACCGAGGACACGAAGCAGCCGAACCACCGGCCGCTCGCCGTCGACGAGGCGCGCTACGTCGGCGACGGGGTCGCCGTCGTCGTCGCGGCGAGCAGGGAGGCTGCACGGGATGCGAGCGAGCTCGTGCAGGTCGACTACGAGCCGCTGCCGGTCGTGATCGACTCGGAACGCGCGCTCGAGGAGGGCGCGCCGCTCGTGCACGACGAGTTCGGCACGAACCACTGCTACACGTGGAACCTCTCGGCCGGCGAGGTCGACGAGGAGTTCGCGCGTGCCGACGTGACGGTGAAGGGGCGCTACCGACAGCAGCGGCTGATCCCGAACGCGATCGAGCCGCGTGGCGTGATCGTCGAGCCGTTTCCCGCGACCGGCGAGCTGACGATGTGGTCGGCCACGCAGGTCCCGCACATCGCGCGGGTCACGCTCTCGATGGTGACGGGCGTGCCCGAGGCGAAGCTGCGGGTGATCGCCCCGGACGTCGGCGGCGGCTTCGGCTCCAAGCTGAACGTCTATGCCGAGGAGGCGCTCGCGCTGGCGCTCGCGCGCCGGCTCGGGCGGCCGATCAAGTGGATCGAGACGCGCAGCGAGGGATACCTCGCCACGATCCACGGCCGCGACGTCGTGCAGGAGATCGAGCTCGCGGCGACCGCCGAAGGGAAGATCCGCGCGGTGCGCGCGCGCCTCACGACGGCGATGGGCGCGTACCTGCAGCTGGTGACGCCGGGGATCCCTCTGCTCGGGGCGTGGCTGTACGGCGGCGCGTACGACATCGTCGCGTACGACTTCGAGTGCACCGGCGTGTTCACGAACACGACGCCGACGGACGCCTACCGCGGCGCCGGCCGGCCGGAGGCGACGTACGCGATCGAGCGAGCCGTGGACGCACTCGCGCGCGAGCTCGGCAAGGACCCGGTCGAGTTGCGGCGTTTGAACTTCATCAGGGAGTTCCCGGCGACTATCGCCTCGGGCTTGACGATCGACTCGGGCGACTACGACCGCCACCTCGACGCGGCGCTCGAGATCCTCGGCTATGACGACCTGCGCCGGCAGCAGGCGGAAGGGCGGGAACGCGGCGACAGGAGCGAGCTCGGGATCGGCTTCTCGACCTACGTCGAGATGTGCGGGCTGGCGCCGTCCCGCATCCTCGGCGCGATCCGCTACGGCGCCGGCGGCTGGGACGCGGCCACGATCCGCTTCCTCCCCACCGGCACTGTGCAGGTCCTGATCGGCACCTCGCCGCACGGCCAGAGCCACGTGACGACCTTCTCGCAGATCGTCTCCGACCGGCTCGGGATCGGCTACGACGAGGTCGAGATCCTGCACGGCGACACGGCGGTCGCGCCGCTCGGCATGGACACGTACGGCAGCCGCAGCCTCACCGTCGGCGGGATCGCCGTCTACCACGCAGCCGAGCGCATCCTCGAGAAGGCGCGACGGATCGCGGCGCACCAGCTCGAGGTCGACCCGGGTGCCCTCGAGTACGAGAACGGCACCTTCAGCGCGAACGGCAAGTCCCTGACGACGAAGGAGCTCGCGCTGCAGGCCTGGACGGCGCACAACCTGCCGGACGGGATGGAGCCGGGGCTCGAGGCGAGCTACGTCTTCGACCCGGAGAACTTCAGCTGGCCGGCGGGAACGCACATCGCGGTCGTCGAGGTCGACACCGAGACCGGCGCGGTCGACCTCGTCCGCTACGTCGCCGTGGACGACGTCGGCAAGGTGATCAACCCGATGGTCGTCGACGGCCAGGTGCACGGTGGGATCGCGCAGGGCGTCGCGCAGGCGCTCTTCGAGGAGGCCGTCTACGACGAGGACGGCAATCTCGTCACGGGCTCGATGGTCAGCTACCTGGTTCCCTCCGCGGCGGAGCTGCCCTCGTTCGAGCTCGGGCGCACCGAGACGCCGAGCACGACGAATCCGCTCGGCGTGAAGGGCGTCGGGGAGACGGGCACGATCGCCTCGACCCCGGCGGTGATCAACGCTGTGGTCGACGCGCTCTCGCCCTACGGGATCACAGACTTGGAGATGCCGGCGACGCCCGAGCGGGTCTGGCGCGCGATCGAGGAGGCGAAGCGATGATTCCTGCGCCGTTCGACTACGAGGTCGCGGAGTCGGTCGAGCACGCGGTCGAGCTGCTGGGCGCGCGCGAGGACACGAAGCTGCTCGCGGGCGGCCATTCGCTCATCCCGCTGCTGCGTCTCCGCTTCGCGCGGCCGGCGGTGCTCGTCGACGTCGGCCGGCTCGATTCCTTGCGGTACGTCCGCGACGCTGGCGAGCGGCTCGCGATCGGCGCGCTGACCCGCCATCACGACCTCCAGCACGACCCGCTTCTGCAGGAGCACTGCCCGCTCGTCTCGTACACCGCCGGCTTGATCGGTGATCCCCAGGTGCGCCATCGCGGAACGATCGGCGGCTCGGTCGCGCACGGCGATCCGGCCTCGGACCTCCCGACGGTCCTGCTCGCGCTCGACGCGGAGCTGGTCGTACACGGGCCGGAGGGGGAGCGGACGGTGCCCGCCGGGGAGTTCTTCCACGGCGTGTTCGCGACGGCGCTCGGCGCGCAGGACGTGCTGACGGAGATCCGCGTCCCGAAGCTCGGGCCGGCCGGCTGGTCGTATGTGAAGTTCACGCGGCGGGCCCAGGACTGGGCCACGGTCGGCGTCGCAGCGCTTGTCCGGCGCTCGAACGGGACGGTCGAAGACGCCGCGATCGCGCTCACGAACATGGGCCCGACGCCGGTGCGCGCGCGGACGGCCGAGGAGACGCTGCGAAGCGTGGACGATGTCGCCGCCGCGGCCGAGTCGGTCGCCGCGGAGAGCGATCCCGCGAGCGATACGGCCGGAAGCGCCGAGTACCGGCGTCACCTCGCCACCGTCCTGGCCCGGCGAGCCCTCGCAGAGGCGATCGGCCGCTAGGCCGCTTCCGGCTCGACGCGCTGGTCGAGCCGCTCCTCGAAGTGGCGGCGCAGCTCCTCACCGGATGGGCGAGGCGCGTAGCGCGGCCGCCGCGGCTCGAGACGCAGGATGCGAACCTGCTCGTCACGCGCGCCGTAGCAACGGGCGTAGCACTCGGTCTCGGACAACGAGCGCATGCGCATGCGCGCACTGTAGGAACAGTGCCGGACGGCGCAATGAATACCGGCAACCCACACCGCGCCGGCGACCATGACCTTCAGCAGTGGCAACGACATGCTGCGGTAGCGTTGGGCGCATGAGCACGATTGCCTACGACGTGGCGGCCGTACGCGCACGGTTCTCCGCGCTGCAGACGGGGCTCGCGTTCTTCGACGGGCCCGGCGGCACTCAGGTGCCGGACTCGGTGATCGAGGCCGTCTCGACGTACTTCCGCGAGTCGAACGCCAACGTCGGCGGGCCCTACGGCACGAGCATTCGCACCGAGGCGCTCATCGACCAGGCGCGCGACACCGCCGCACGGTTCCTCGGCTGCGACGCAGAGAACGTCGCGTTCGGCCCCAACATGTCGACGCTCAACTTCACGCTCACTCGCACCGCGGCTCGGGAGTTCCAAGCGGGCGACGAGGTCCTCGTCACCGGACTCGACCACGACGCGAACGTCTCGCCGTGGCTCGAGCTCGCCCATGACCTCGGTCTCGTCGTGCGCTTCGTCGGCCTCAACGAGGACACGACTCTCGACCTCGACGACCTCGAGCGAAAGCTGGACGAGCGGACGAGGGTCGTGGCATTCCCGCTCGCCGCGAACGCCGTGGGCACCCTCACGGACGCACGCCGCGTCGCGGAGCTCGCGCACGGCGCCGGGGCACTCGCGTGGGCCGACGCGGTTCACTACGCGCCGCACGGACCGATCGACGTCGGGTCCCTCGGCGTCGACGTGCTCATCTGTTCGCCCTACAAGTTCTTCGGCCCGCACCTGGGAATCGCGTTCGCGCGCACCGAGCTGCTCGCCTCGTGGCGCCCCTACAAGGTGCGGCCGGCGCCGAACGAGCCGCTGGGCCGCCGCTTCGAGACAGGCACGCTCGCACACGAGCTGCTTGCCGGTTTCGTCGCCGCTGTCGAATACATCGACTCCGTCGGCTGGGACGCGATCCGCTCGCACGAGCGGACGCTCGGCGAGCGTTTCCTCGCCGGCCTGCCCGACGCCTACACCCTGCACGGTCTGCCGACGATGGACGGCCGCGTTCCGACGTTCGCGTTCACACACCGCGAGCGCATACCGCGGGACGTCGCAGCCGAGCTCGGAGAGCGCGGCCTCGCGGTCTGGCACGGGGACTACTACGCCGTCGAGCTGATGAAACGCCTCGGCCTGGAGGACGGCGGCGCCGTTCGCGCCGGGATCGTCCACTACAACACCGAGGACGAGGTCGATCGCCTGCTGGAGGCTCTATCCACCTTCTGATCCTCGGCGGGACGAAGTTCCTCGGCCGCGCGATCGTCGACGCAGCGCTCGCGATCGGGCACGACGTCACGCTCTTCAATCGCGGACAGACGAACTTCGAACTGTTCCCGAATGTCGAGAAGCTCCGCGGAGACCGCGACGGAAACCTCGAGGCGCTCGAGGGGCGGACGTGGGACGCCGTCGTCGACGTCGCCGGCTATCTGCCGCGCGTGGTGCGTCAGACCGTCGACCTCGTCGACGCCCCTTACTACCTCTTCGTCTCCACGCGCTCCGTCTACGCCGATCTTGCCGGCCCAACTGACGAAAACGCTCCGCTGCACGGCGACGTCGACTCCGAGGAGATCATGGAGCACTACGGCGAGCTCAAGGCGATGTGCGAGCGTGTCGCACAACAGCGGCAGGGTGCGATCGTCCGTCCGGGCCTGATCGTCGGGCCGCACGATCCAACCGGACGCTTCACGTATTGGCCGCACCGCATCGCGCGGGGCGGCGACGTCCTCGCTCCCGGACCGCCTGACGAGGCCGTGACGCTGATCGACGTCCGAGACCTCGGCGAGTGGATCGTGCGACTCTGCGAGAACGGCACGCACGGCGTCTTCAATGCCATCGATGTGACCACCTGGGGCGAGTTGCTCGACGCCTGCGTCCGCGCGACCGGTTCGGATGCGCGGCTCGTCTGGGCCCCGAGCGAATGGCTCGTCGAGAAAGGCGTCGGCGAGTGGATGGAGCTGCCGGTCTGGGTTTCCTCCGAAGAGATGGCGGGACTGCATCGTGTCGGCAACGAGCGCGCGGTGTCTGCAGGGCTCACGTTTCGCTCGCTCGAGGAGACGGCCCGCGCGACGCTCGCGGACGCAGAGACCACCGATGACGCCGGCCTGAAGCCCGAGCGCGAAGCCGAGCTGCTCGCAGAGTGGGCCGCGCTACAGTCACTCACGTGAGTTTCGTCCACCGCGAGACCGTCCGCTTCCGCGATCTCGATGCGATGGGCCACGTCAACAACGCCGTGTTCGCGACGTACCTCGAGCAGGCACGGATCGCGTTCCTGTCACCGAACGGCGCGCAGGTCGAGGACATGATCCTCGCGCGGCTGGAGATCGACTTTCGCTCGCCGGCCGAGGTCGGCGAGACGATCGAGATCACCGTCACCCCCACGCGCGTCGGGACGAAGAGCTTCGACCTCGAGTACGTCGTCCGCGTCGGCGATCGCGTCGTCGCCCAGGCGAGGACGGTGCTCGTGGCGTACGACTACGCGCACGCCCGCTCGGTTGAGATCCCAAATCAATGGAAGGAGCGGCTCGCAGCCTGATGTCTGTCTTCGAACGCACCACCCTCGACAACGGTCTCCGTCTGCTGACGGCGGCGATGCCGCAGGTGGCATCCACCACCTGCTTCATCTTCCTCTCCGCCGGATCGCGCTACGAGACGGCGGAAACGAATGGGATCGCGCACTTCGCCGAGCACATGTTCTTCAAGGGGACCGAGCGACGCCCGACCGCGCGCGACATCGGCATGGCAATCGACGGGATCGGCGGAGAGTTCAACGCGTTCACGGGGAAGGAGTACACCGGCTACTACGTCAAGTGCGCCTCGCAGCACCAAGGCATCGCTCTCGACGTCCTCACCGACATGTTGCGCCATTCGAACTTCGCGGAGGAGGAGATCGAGCGCGAGAAAGGCGTCATCGTCGAGGAGATGAACATGTACTTCGACACGCCGCGCGACTTCATCGGCGGGGTGTACGAGGATCTGCTCTACGGGGACCAGCCGCTCGGCTGGGACATCATCGGCCGCAAGGAGACGGTCCGCGCCGCGACGCGCGAGACGTTCTTCGACTATCTGACGCGCTGGTACAAGCCGTCGCGCATGGTCGTCGGCATCGCCGGCCGGCTCAGCGGCGACGTCCGCGCCGAGGTCGAGCGCCTGCTCGGCGACCTCGAGCCGGGCGAAGCGGGACCGCGGCCGCCGCTGGAGCCGCTACCGAACGGGAGCGGCCCGCGCGTGAAGGTGCACACGAAGCAGTCCGACCAGGCGCACCTGATCCTCGGAGCCCCCAGCCGGCCGATCGACCATCCCGACCGATACATCCTCCAGGTGCTCGCGACGGTGCTCGGCGGCGGCATGTCGTCGCGGCTGTTCACCGAGGTGCGCGAACGGCGCGGGCTCGCGTACTACGTCTTCGGGACCAACCAGAGCTACACCGACGCCGGCTCGCTGTACGCGCAATCCGGCGTCGACATCAACAGAATCGACGAAGCGGTGACGACGGTCGTCGAGCAGCTGAAGCGCGTCGTCGACGTGCGGGTGCCCGCAGACGAGCTCGAGAAGGCAAAGAACTTTGCGAAAGGGCGCTTCGTGCTCCAGCTCGAGAACCCGCAGGGACTGATTCTCTTCGGCCTGCGGCGCGAGGTGCTCGAGGGGCAGGCCGTCGAACCGGACGAGGTGCTCGACGCGATCGACGCGGTCACCGCCGAGGACGTCCAGCGTGTCGCGCAGGAGGTGCTCGGCTCGAACGCGCTGCGTCTTGCCGTGATCGGGCCGTTCGACGACGCCGAGCGCTTCGAGAAGCTGCTCGCCGTCTAGGTGACCGCCGCCAGACGCTGCCAGAGGTTCTCGAGCATCTGCGAGACCGCCGGCACGAGCGAAGTGCCGCCGAAGTTCATGACGCCCGCGGCGAAGACCTTCGCCCCCGCGGCCGTCTCGTAATACGTCATCTCGGCCGACACGCCGGGCCCGAACGCATTCTCGATCCGCGCGAGCACGCGCGTGCCCGCCGGCGACTCCGCCGTTCGCGCGTCGATCTCGATCCCGTAGGTGCCGAAGCGGGAGCCGTTGCGGAGTCCGGTCCCGGCGAAGAGCCACGGCGCGGTTCTGGCGCCGACCACCTCAAAGGGACGATTGGGAAACTTACCCTCGTTCCAGTTCACGTACTGCGTGCCGACGAGCGCGGCTTCGGGGCGACCGAGGTCGCGCCAGCGTCCTGAACGCGTGATCGAGTCGCCGCTCCGCACGACACGGTAGAAGAAGTTGTCGGCCGACAGGAACATGAGATTGCCGCCGTCGTCGCGGTATTGGGTGATCAGGT
>WNGF01000996.1_pt1 | contig 82675 bp, 79 predicted proteins | sample 5400641 | NCBI WGS metagenome assembly WNGF01 (sample SAMN13153371, study PRJNA577476) | soil metagenome | isolation source: 80 cm soil or saprolite under grassland replicate 2 | place: USA:California | collected 2016-06-15 | reverse complement strand
AGCGCTCGCTCGAAGGCGGCCGTGGCCGTCCGATAATCGCCGGCGCGATATGCGGCTTCACCCTGGAGCAGCACGACCACGGAGCGCGACGACGCATCTCCGGGCGTGGTCAGCAGCGGTGCCAGGTCGGCCAGGGCCTGGGTGAACTCACGCATCTCGAGATTGGTCTGCGCCAGACGCACGCTCGCGTAGCGGCCCGTCTCGCTCTCCGGGTCGATGCCCCGGGCGAGATCGTACTGGGTGCGCGCGTCGTCACCCTTGCCCTGGCCTCGGGCCACGTCGCCCTTCATGGTGAGGAGCCAGGCCCGGACCGGCGGCGTCAGCGTGCCGCGCATGAGCTCCCCGATGGCGGCGTCGGCCACCGCGTGCGCGCGGCGCGCCAGTGCGCCGGCGACCACGCGGAGCTGGACGGGCAGGGCCAGCGGGGAACGACGCGTCTCCAGCGACTGGGCCGCGGTCCGCCCACCGTCCCAGTCGTCGGAGGCCAGCAACGCCAGCGCGAGCGTGGCGTCGACCCAGTCGCGGTCGGCCGCCTCCTGTGTACTGGCCAGGCGCGCGGCCGGGGATCTTACGCTCTCGGGCTTCGTCTCGACCGGACGGGGACCCGGATACGCCCGGAGCGCGGCGACGCTCTCCCGAGGATGCCCGGCGGCGAGGCTCCACCACCCGAGACGGACGAGGCCGGCGGCGAGCAGGGGATGGACGCCTCCGTGCGTGAATCGCGACAGCTCGGCCTCGGCCTTGGCGGGGTCGCCGGTACGGCCGAGCGCGTCGCCGTTCCAGAAGAGCACGTCGCGCTCGAGTGCTGCGGGAGGGCGACGGGCGATCAGATCGGCCCACGTCCGCTGCGCATCGCCATGCCGGCCGAGCGCCGACAGCGCCAGGCCGAGGCCGTGCCGGGCCCACGCATCGACCGCCATGGGATGGGACGCGCCAAGGATCTGCGAGAACACGTCCCGCGCGCGCCCGGCATCGCCGAGGACCAGCGCCGTCCAGCCGCTCGAGTGCAGGGCGAACGGCGTGAGCGCGGGCGCTCGCTCGCTGACGACCTGGCGGAACTGGGCGTCGGCCTGCTCCATGCGCCCGAGGCGGAACAGGCTCTCCGCCAGCCAGTACCGGGCCTCCGCGGTGATCTCGCGATCTTTGCTGTTCCTGACCGACTGCTCCAGGGCCTGGGCGGCCTCCGTGAGGTCGCCGCGCTGATATCGGGCCCGCCCGCACTCGAGCGCCTCCCCCGCGGCCCCGGTCCACGCGCCCACGCACGGCAGCGCGCGGGCCGGAGGGATGGGCGCCGCGGGCTTGTCGGCGGGCAGAACCACGGCGGCCGGCGGAACGACGGGAACTTGCAGTGGCGGCGCCGGCACGGCCAGCGGCGGCAGCTTGAGCGGCGGCTTGTCGAGCGGCGCCGAGACGAAGGGCACGAGCGCCGTGAGGTCCGGGGGCGGCGGCGTGAGGGGCAGCGGCGTGGCGGCGACGAGGAGCAACCACATCGCGGGCAGGAACGCGACGCGCGCCAGGGACATCACGACCCCGAGCCGGCCTTGGGCTTCGGCGGGGCGTTGCTGAGACGGCTCTTCATCGCCGCCACGCGCTGATGCGCCCAGTCGCGCAGCGCGGCGTCGGGCGTGCGGGACGCCGCCTCGTACGCGGTGAGCGCCGCCTTCCACTCTTTCTGCTCCTCGCGTGCGAGGCCGAGGCCGGCGAATGCCCGATAGCGGACGGCGGCCTCGGCGCTCTTGACGGCGACGGCGGCCTCGAAGGCTTTCGCCGCGGCCGGAAACCGCTTGAGCTTCAGCTCGGCTTCGCCCGCTTGCAGCCAGCCCTCCGCCTTCACCGCGTCCTCCTCGCTCTCCCCGGCGGCGCGGGCGAGCGAGGCGCTCTCCTTCCAGTCCTTGCGCTTGAAGGCGAGGGTCGAGAGGTCGAGGGCCGCCCGGCGCCCGAGCGGGTGGCCGGGGAACTCCGCGACCACCTTGCGCCACGCCGTCTCCTGGTCCTTCGTGCGGCCGAGGCGGCCGGCGAGGCTGGCCGCGTCGTAGAGGGCCTCCGGCGTCGGGGGCGTCTGCGCGATCAGCGTCTTGTAGGTTTCCTGCAGCTCTTCGCGGTCTCCGAAGCGCACCAGCGTGTCGGCGGCGAGCCGGCGCGCGCTCTGCGCGAGATCGTGCGTCGGATATTTCTCGACGAACGCGCGCAGATCGGCGACGCCGGCACGCCGGTCTCCCATCTGCACGCGCGTCACGCCGAGGAGGTACTGAGCGCTCGGGACGTGCTTGTGGCCCGGATACTTCGCGGCGAAGGTCTCCAGCAGGGGCAGGGCCTCGGAGAACCGCTTGAGCTCGACCAGCGCCGTGGCCAGCGAGAAGGCCGCCGACGGCGCCATCCGATGCTCCGGCCACGTCTGCAGGAGATCGCGGAACGCGGTCGCCGCCGCCTCCGGGCGCTTCAGCTCGAGCTCGGCGAGCCCCGATCCATAGAGCGCGTCGGCGGCCAGCGGCGAGGTGGCGTCGGTGCGGAGGATCTGATCGTACGCCCCACGCGCCTCGGCGAAGCGCTTGAGCCGCAGGAGCGCTTCGCCCTCCCAGAGCTCGGCCTCGAGCCGCTGACCGGGCGGCGGCATGAACGACTGCGCGAGACGAAACGATTCGAGGGCCGCGGCGGCGTCGCCGACGTTGAGCCGGGCCTTGCCGAGCAGCAGCACGGCGTCGGGAACGTGAGGATCGCGGGGATGGTCCGCCACGAAACGCTCGAGGACGCGGCGCGCCAGGGGGTAGAGGCCGTCGGCGAACGCGCCCGAGCCGACCAGCCAGAGTCGCTCGGACTCATCGAGGGCGAGAGTGGGTGACGCCGAGGACACGGCCAGCAGAAGCGCGGCAGACGCCGAGACGATGCTCAGTCGGCGCTTCATGATGACGCGAGTATCGTAGCACGGTATCCTACGCCTACTGTGCGTCTGTGCGCCTTCGATCTCGATCACACGCTCGTGCGCACGCCGCTCGACCTGGCGGCGATGGCGGCCGACATGCGCGCACATCTCGAGGGGGCCGGCGTCTGTCTGCCCCCGCGCGACGAGCGCTACCGCGTGGGCGAGCTGTTGCGGTTCTGCAAGGACACGGCGCCCACGCTGGAGGCGGCCCTGTGGGCGCTGGCGCTCGAGCGTGAGCAGCGCGCGATGGACGAGGCCACGCTCGAGCCCGGCGCGGGGAGCGCCGTCGCGGGCGCGCGCCGCCTGGGATTCGTCACCGCGCTCTGGACCAACAACGCGGGCGCGGTGACGCGCGCCGCCCTCGCGCGTCTGGGGTTGGCCGACCACTTCGACGTCGTCGTCACCCGCGACGAGATGCGCGAGCTGAAGCCGCATCCCGACGGCTGGCGCGTCATCGCCGCCCACGCCAACGGCGCCGCGCGCATGGGTCAGCCCGCGGTCTACATGGTCGGCGACTCGTGGGTGGACGGGCTCGCGGCCGCGGCGGTCGGGGTCCCGTTCATCGCATACCGCGCCATGCCCGCTGATCTCGCGCGCTGGAAGATCGACCCGATCGCGACCCTCACCGACCTCGCCGCCCTCCCTACCTGGCTGGCCGCGGCGGAAGGATAAACGGGGGTGGAGCTGTTCGAGATGCCGGGCGGCGGCGCGCCGCCCGGGCGACGGACGGAGGCGGGGGCGCCGCTCGCGGACCGCATGCGGCCGCGCACGCTCGACGAGATCGTCGGTCAGGATCATCTCCTGGGGCCGGGGCGCGTGCTACGGACCGCGATCGAGCGCAGCGAGCTGCACTCGATGATCCTGTGGGGACCTCCGGGCTCGGGCAAGACGACGCTCGCCTCGCTGATGGCCCAGACGACGGGCGCGTCGTTCGTCGCCTTCTCCGCGGTCCTGTCCGGCGTCAAGGAGATCCGGGCCGTCATCGCGGACGCGGACGCCGGCCAGCGGCGGCACGGACGGCCGACGATCCTCTTCGTCGACGAGATCCACCGCTTCAACCGGGCGCAGCAGGACGCCTTCCTCCCCCACGTCGAGAAGGGCACGATCATCCTCGTGGGCGCGACGACCGAGAACCCGTCGTTCGAGGTGAACTCCGCCCTGCTCTCCCGTTGCCGCGTGTACGTCCTCCACGCCCTCGACGAGGTGGCCCTGATCGAAATTTTGAAAAGGGCGATGGCCGACCCCGAGCGCGGGCTCGGCCGCCGCCGCGCGCTCGTGGACGACGCCGCCCTCGCCCGCATCGCGGCGCTCGCCAACGGCGACGCGCGCTCGGCGCTCAACATCCTGGACCTCGCCGTGACGCTGGCCGCCGCCGAGGGCGGGCGACCCCGGGTGACCGACACCGCCGTCCGGGAGGCCGCGCAGCGTCGGGCGCTCCTGTACGACAAGTCTGGCGAGGAGCACTACAACCTCATCTCGGCGTTGCACAAGTCTCTGCGCGACTCCGATCCGGACGCCGCGCTCTACTGGATGACGCGGATGCTGGAGTCCGGCGAGGAGCCGCTCTACGTCGCGCGCCGTCTCGTGCGCTTCGCCTCCGAGGACGTCGGCAACGCCGACCCCGAGGCCCTCCGGCTCACGCTGGCCGCCAAGGACGCCTACGATTTCCTGGGCTCGCCGGAGGGCGAGCTGGCCCTCGCCCAGGCCACGCTCTACCTCGCGATGGCGCCCAAGTCCAACGCCGTCTACGTCGCGTACAACGAGGCGAAGGCGGACGTCACCGAGCGTCCCGCCGAGCCCGTACCGCTGCACATCCGCAACGCGCCGACCCCGCTCATGAAGGATCTGGGCTATGGCGCCGGGTACCAGTATGCCCACGATGCGCCCGACGCGCGCGTCGACCAGGAGCACCTGCCCGCGGCCCTGCGTGGCCGGGCGTATTACCGGCCGACCGATCGGGGCCGGGAAGCCGACATCGCCCGCCGCCTGGCGCAATGGCGTCAATGGCGCGCCGAGCGGAAAGCCGGAACGGATCCGCAGGCGAGCCCGTAGAATCGCTCCATGACGCGCTTGCGCGTCGGCGTGCTGTTCGGCGGGCGCTCGGGAGAGCACGAGGTCTCGCTCGCCTCGGCGGCCTCGGTCATCGCCGCGCTCGAGCGTGGTGGGCACGCGGTCGTGCCCATCGGGATCGCCCGCGACGGCCGATGGGTCATCGGCGGCGATCCGCTCCGCGCGCTGGCCGCCGAGGCCCGCCTCGGCCTGCCCTCGGCGGATCCTACCGACGCGGTCAAGAAGGCCCTCACCGACCGTGCGTCCGTGTCGGCCGAGGCCACACCAGGCGCCGAGCCCGGCCCTTCGACCGGCGCCATCGCGGCCGACGCCGCCCTCGCCCACCGGGAAGCGTCGGCGGGGCTTCCGGCCGAGGTCCGTCGCGCCGTGGACGTGATGGTCGTCATGCTGCACGGCCCCTATGGCGAGGACGGGACGATCCAGGGCCTGCTCGAGCTGGCCGACATCCCGTACACGGGCGCCGGCGTGCTGGCGTCCGCGGTGGGGATGGACAAGGTCACGATGAAGACGATCTTCCGCGCCCACGGCCTGCCGATCGTGGACTTCGTCGTGGTCGAGCGCCGCGAGTGGCGGAGCGATCCGGCGACGGTGACCCGGCGCATCGCCGACGCGCTCGGTTTCCCGTGCTTCGTCAAGCCCGCGAACCTCGGCTCGAGCGTGGGGATCAGCAAGGTCACGACGGCGACGGCGCTGCCGGCCGCGGTCGACGAGGCGGCGCGCCACGATCGTCGGCTCGTCGTCGAGCGGGGCCTGCGCGTGCGCGAGATCGAGGTGAGCGTGCTCGGCAACGACGAGCCGCTCACCTCCCTGCCCGGCGAGATCATCTACGAGTCCGAGTGGTACGACTACGCGACGAAGTACGCCGAGGGCCAGGCCCGTCTCGTCGTGCCCGCGGCGATCCCGGCGGCGATCACGGCGAGGATCCGCGAGCTGGCCGTCGCGGCCTACCGCGCGATCGATTGCGCGGGCATGGCCCGCGTCGACTTCTTCCTCGAGGGCGATCGCGTCCTCGTCAACGAGATCAACACGATCCCCGGCTTCACGTCGACGAGCGGCTACGCCCGCATGTGGGAGGCCTCGGGCCTCGACTACGTCAGCCTGGTCGAGCGGCTCCTCCGTCTCGCCCTCGAGCGCCACCGGGACAAGAATTCATGATCGTCATCACGGGGGGCGGCACCGGTGGGCACACGAGCCCGGGACTGGCGGTCGCGGTCGTCCTCGGCGAGCGCGCCATTCCGTGCGCGTGGATCGGCAGCCGGGACGGGATCGAGGCGCGGCTCGCTCCCGAGCGTGGCATGGCCTACTTCGCCATCACCACCGGAAAGCTCCGGCGTTACTGGTCGTGGCGAAACGTCTGGGATCTCGCCTTCGGTGTTCCCGCGGGCCTCGGGCAGGCCATCCTGCGTCTGCGTCGCCTGCGGCCGGACGCCGTCTTCGCGACCGGCGGGTTCGTCGCCCTGCCCGTGGTGCTCGCCGCGGCATTGCGCGGCGTTCCCGTGGTCGTCCACGAGCAGACCGCGATCCCGGGGCTCGCCAACCGCATCGCGGCTCGCTTCGCCCGGCGCATCGCGCTCAGCTTTCCGGGCTCCGGCACGGGCTTCCCCGCCGGTAAGATCGTCCTCACCGGCAATCCGCTCCGACCCGAGCTGCGCGCGGGCTCGCGCGCGGATGCCATCGCCCGGTTCGGCCTCGATCCCACCCTGCCGCTCATCTACGTGACCGGAGGCGCCCAGGGCGCACAGCGGATCAACCGCGCGGTCGGCGAGGCGCTCGTCCCGCTGCTCCAGCAGGCCCAGCTGATCCACCAGTGCGGCGATCACCCCACGACCGGCGATCGGGCGTGGCTGCAGGCGCGGCGCGCGGCGCTGCCGCCGGCGCTCGCCCGGCGTTACACCGTCCTGCCCTACGTGGGAGCGGAGCTGGCGGCGATCTACGCGACGGCATCGCTGCTCGTCGGCCGCGCCGGCGCGGGGACGGTCAACGAGTGCTGCCAGCTCGGGATCCCGGCGCTCTACGTCCCGCTGCCGGGCACGCGCGGCGACGAGCAGACCGCCAATGCACGGATCGTAGAGCACGCGGGTGGATGCGCGATCCTGCCACAGGCGACGCTCACGGCAGAGACCCTGCGGGAGCGCGTCGACATGCTCCTCGCCGATCCGACGCGGCTCAAGGAGATGGGCGAGCGGGCCCGCGCCCTGGCCGTGCCCGACGCGGCCGAGCGGATCGTGGCGCTCCTGCTGGAAAGCGCGACCGTGCGGCAGTCGCCTTGCCCACGGCGACCAGGAGCGCGTGGAATTCGTTGAACAGCGCGGGGTCAGACGGCAGATGCGCCTCGATCACGCCGCGTGCCTGCTCGTATCCCGTGTCGCGCGGGAGCACCCCGTGACGCTCCAGCACGCGGCGCGCATGGGCGTCGGCCACGAAGACAGGTCGCCCCGCGGCATAGAGCAGGATGGCATCCACCGTCTCGGGCCCGAGCCCCGGAACCCCGAGCATGTCCCGGCGGAGCGCCGGGAGCGCCACCCGGCGCATGCCGCTCACGCGTCCGCCGAAGCGCGCCAGCAGCCACCGGCTGAAGGCCTGCAACCGTCGCGCGTTGACCCGATAGGTTCCCGCCGCGCGGATGATCGCGGCGAGGGCGGGCTCGCTCATGGCGGCGACGCGATCGGGACGGAGGAGTCCCCGCGCGCGCAGCGCGGTCACCGCGCGTGCGGCATTCGCCCACGCCGTGTGCCGGGTGAGCACGGCGCCAACCGCGATCTCGTACGCCGTCCGTCCCGGCCATCCGGGCTGCGGCCCGAAGCCCCGCGCGAGCGCCACGTACAGCCGCAACAGTCGCGCCTTGACGGGATCCCCCGGCGGCCCCGGAATTCGTCGCCAATTTTTCAATGTCGGGGGGAGCGACCGCGGGATCTGAGCGAAGGGGCTACGCCCCCTCGCGCTCCCCGGCCCGACACCCCCCACCGGTCGCCCGTCTTGGCGATACGTTCGCGATCTCGGACGGCCGGTTAATCCCATGATCGGGCTGATCCTCCTGTTGCAGACCTTGTCGATCGCGGTCAGCGGGCCGCCGGCCTCGGCCGAGTATCTGCCCCTGCGGGTCGCCGACGCCGAGGGCTACTTCACCCGCGAGGGTTTGACCGTCACGCTCAGGACGACGCGCGCCGAGGTCGGCGCCGCCGAGGCGCTCGCGCAGGCGCAAGTCGATCTCGCCGCGACCTCGCTCGAGGCGATCCTGCGCTTCGGCACGCGCACGGTGACGCAGGCACCGCGCCTCGCCTTCGCGCTCACGGCGGCGCCTCCCGTGGCGCTGCTCCTCTCGGCCTCCCTCGATGGCACGGTCCGCTCCGTGGAGCAACTCGCGGGGCTGCGTGTGGGCGTCGCGGCGCCCGGGGATCCGGCCCACACGTGGCTCCTGGCGCTCTTCGCGCGCTCGCGGCTCAGTATCGCCCAGGTCGAGATGGTGAGCCTGGGAGACCGCGGGCTGGTGGCGGCGCTGGAGAAGGGCGAGATCCAGGCCGGGGCGGTCGAGGAACCCGCGGCGAGCCGACTCGTGTCGGAGCGCCACGCCGTGATCCTCGCAGATCTCCGCACGCCGGCAGCCGTCGAGCGTGCGCTCGGCGTCGCGACCGTGAACGCCGGCGTGTTCATGCGGGCCGACCGCAAGCCCGCCGACCGGGACCTGGCTGCCCTCGGCCGCGCGCTCCGCGACGCCGAGCGGCTCATCGCGACGTCCTCCGCCGACGCGCTGGCGGCCCGTCTGCCCAGGGCCGTCGTCGGGATCCCCGATGAATTCGCCCGCCGGCTCGAGGCGGCGCGAGCGCTCTATCTGCCCGAGGGCGCGGTCACGCTGCCTCAGGTCCGCGAGAGCATCGCGATCGTGCGGGCGCACATGCCGTTCTCGCCGGCGCTGCGGATCCCGCGGCCGGAGGATCTCGTGTACGCGCCCGCGCTCAAGCGGGCGGGCGGGCGTCAGGATCCTGCCGCGGCCAGGTGACCGGGACTCCGAAGGCGTTCAGCAGCGTCGCCGTCGCCAGCAGAGGGAGCCCGACGACGTTGCTGTAGGAGCCGGCGAATCCCGCGACCAGCGCGCCGCCCGCGCCCTGGATGCCGTAGCCGCCCGCCTTGTCGAGCGGCTCGCCGCTGGATACGTACGCGTCGAGCTCCGCGTCGGGCACGTTCGCCATCAGCACTCGCGTGCGCACCGCCATCACCTCGGATCGCCCGCTGGCCGCATCGACCACAGCGACTCCCGTGATCACCTCGTGCGCCCGGCCGCGCAGCCGGTGGAGCATCGCGCGCGCCGCGTCGGGACCGGCGGGCTTGCCGAGCGCTTCGCCGTCGATCACGACCACGGTGTCGGCGCCGAGGACGATCCCCTCGCCGACGCGTCCCGCCACCGCCCGCGCCTTCGCCAGCGCCACCTCCGCCACCGCCCCCGCCGTCGGCTCTCCTTCCAACACCTCCTCGATCCCACTCGCCACCACCCGAAACTCCCGACAGATTCTCCCCAACAACTCCCGCCGCCTCGGCGACCCCGACGCCAGAATCACCATCCTAGGCAGTTACAAAGGATCGATACAGGCCGATCAAAAAGGGCCAGATGCTAGGCGCCGACGAGTCCCCGACCGAGCCGTATGCAGCATACGGTGAGGGAGCGGAACGAGGAGGCAACGACGCAGATGGCCCTTTTTCATCGCCCTACAGCTTCCGGAAGGCGATGACGGCGATGATGATGCCCAGGACGCCGACGACATTGACCTTGAAGACCATCCCGAACGTGATCGAGAGCAAGCGCAAGTCGAGCGTCGCCGGAGTCGTGAGCCCGATCGTCGGGCCCCGCGTGAGCAGGTCACGTAACCACTCGGCGCTGACGACCTGGCCGAACAGCTCACCGAGCAACGAGCCGATGACGAGGCCGGCGACGATGGCCACGAGCAGCAGTCCGAGGCCTCGGTGGGCGGCCACGCGGGGACGACCCTAGGTGACGATCAACGGGTTGGCGTCGGTGGAGATCCGCGTCTGAGCGTCGATCGCCTGGCGAATGTACTTCGGCAGCGCAAAGCAGTGCTGGTGGGTGACACCGTCCCAGTAGCCCAGGGAACCGCGGACACGCTCGGCGACGAGCCGATCCACGGTGGCCGTGTCCAGGCGCTGCGGGTCGAGCTTCCGGCTGGCGAGGATGAACCCCCACGGCGTGCCGAAGCACGAGATGAACGCCTGGTAGGGCGCGACCACGGGGAAGACCTCACGCAGCGTCCGGTTGATCGCCGTGAAGAAGTCGAGCTCGCCGACCTTGGTCATCCCGGCCTGCATGGTCATCGTCCCGCCCGGGGTCAGGCGATCACGGACCAGCGTGTAGAACTCCTGGGTGAAGAGCGCGCAGGCGGGCCCTTCCTCCAGAGGCTCGACGAGATCGATGCTGATGAAGTCGAAGCGGTCCGCGGTCTTCTCGAGGTAGCCCCGGGCGTCCTCGTGCCGGACCTCTGCCCGACGGTCGTCGAACGCCCCCTGGTGCATCTCGGGGAGGTGCCGCCGACACAGATCCACGACCTCTCCGTCGATGTCGACCATGACGGCCCGCGTGATCGATGGGTAGCGAAGCACCTCGCGGAGCGTCGCGCCCTCGCCGCCCCCGATGATCAGCGCCGTGCAGGGCGCGCTCTCCGTCGTCAGCATCCCGGGATGGACGAGGGCGTCGTGGTAGATGAACTCGTCGGCCTGGCTCGACTGGATTCGCCCGTCGAGGACGAGGGCCTTGCCGTACGAGGCGGTCTCCATGATCTCGGCCAGCTGGAACTTCGTCTGCAGGGACGCGATGGTCCGAACGATGGCGTGCATGTGGCCTTCGACGGGCGTCGTGGTCTCGAAGAACCACTTGTACGACTGCGGATTGATCAAGTGACGGCGACCGCCGCCTTGTTCACGATGGGTGAGGTCGCCCCCAGGAACATGCCGCGCTGCATCTCGACCACGGACGCGCGCTCGGCTCCGAACTGCTCGACCAGATAAGTGGCCGCGATCTCGGGCTGGAGCACGTCGCCGCAGGAGAAGATGTCGACGGCCGCGTAACGGTACTCGGGCCAGGTGTGGATCGAGAGGTGAGACTCGGCGATGACGACGACTCCGCTGACACCGAAGGGATTGAACTCATGGAAGACGACGTCCACGATCGTGGCCTGTGCTCGCTTCGCGGCCTCGATCAGTGCGCCCTTGACGGTCTCGAGGTTGTTGATGGCGTCCAGATCGCAATCGAACAACTCGAGAAGCAGGTGTCGACCCAAGGCGTTCAATCGAGCCGGCCTCCTTTCGTCCCCGTTCATCTACCGCACGTCTCCTGCGACACTCTCTCGGCGTCGCTGCTTCAGCGGCAAATTTTTCGCCGCCGTCGAAAACTGGATTCACTGTAGGGTCGCGAATTTACGATTGCAAGAAAAAAACGCGGTCCGAGCGGCACTTGCCCGACGCCGCGCCGACTCCGCGCGCGCCGGCATCGCCGCCGAGCGGCGCGCGCGGCGAGCCGACGCGTCGACGCGTCGGTCCATCGGCGCCGCGCGGCACACGCCGCGAGGCGGACACGTCGAACGCTCCGGAATCGGACTCCGCCGACACGTTTTTCTCTTGCATTGGCGTGACGCGTCGGTAGAGTGACACGCGTTAGGCGCTGAACGGCGCGCGCGGCGAGGCGACGCCGGCAGAACAAAGGGAGGCGAGTCCACCACCGACGATGGAAGGAGCGAGCGGATGACGAAGACGGTGACCCTGGCGGCGGCCACGGCGGGACACGCGGAAGGCGGCACGGCCCTCAATGCCTTCGACAACGCGCTACTCGCCGCCGGCATCGGGAACATCAATCTCATCAAGATCTCCAGCATCCTTCCCCCCGACGTTCCGGTCGTCGACCTCCCGAAGATCAAGCCCGGCGCCCTCGTGCCGACGGCGTATGCCGCGATGACCAGCGAGACGCCCGGCGAGCTGGTCGCCGCAGCGGTCGGCTACGCCATCCCCGACGACCCGGCCAAGAACGGCGTGATCATGGAGTTCCACGGCGTGGCCACCCGGGACGAGGCCGAGCAACAGATCCGCGCGATGCTCGACGAGGCCTTCCGCGTCCGCGGCGAGCCGATCGCCGAGATGCGGGTGGTCTCGGTCGACCACCGGGTCGAGCGCATCGGCTGTGCGCTGGCCGCCATCACCCTGCTCGGCGAAGAGGACCTGGCGTAGCGCCGCTTCCCGCGGTCGGCAGGATGCGTCCGGTCTCGCCCGCGTTCATCGCCTGCCCGCGGTCTCTCTCCGCGGCCGGGATCTGTGTCTTCGGGATCCCGTTCGAGGGCCGCGTGAACCTCCGCAAGGGCGCCGACGGCGGCCCTCTCGACCTCCGCCTGGCCTCCGACTCCATCGAGACCTACTCGCCCGTGCTGGCCCGCGACCTCGAGGACCTTCCACTCGGCGATCTCGGCGACTGCGAGATGCCGGACGGCGCGCCGCCGCGGGAGCAGCTCGACGCCGCGCGCCAGGCGATGGCCGCGTGGTGGCGTCCCGGGCTCCTGCCGTTCATGCTGGGCGGCGACCACACGGCGACGGTCCCGGTGATCGAGGTGCTGTCGCCGGCGTTCCCCGACCTCCGGATCATCCAGCTCGACGCGCATCCCGACACCCGCGAGGAGTTCCTGGGCGAGCGCTACAACTACGCCTCCGCGATGGCGCGGGTGATGGACGTGGTTCCCGCGGACCGTGTCTACCAGGTCGGGATGCGGACGGGCTCCCGCGAGGAGTACGAGCACCGCCGGCCGCATTTCGTCCCCGCGCACGAGGAGCATCCCGTCGCGGCCGTGCGGCGGCTGTTGCCCGAGCTCGCGGGGCACCCGCTCTACGTGACGATCGACGTCGACGTCCTCGACCCGTCGGAGGCGCCGGGGACGGGCTCGCCGGAGCCGGGCGGCCTCCGGGTGCCGGAGCTGATCGAGATCGTGCGCATGCTGGCGGCGTGTCGGGTGATCGGCGGCGACCTCGTCGAGGTCGCGCACGCCTGGGATCCGACGGGGCGGACCGGGATCGCCGCCTCCTGGGTCATCCGCGAGGCGCTCCTCGGCTGGTGGGGGGAGCCGGGGCGCCGGCGATGACGACGCACTACACGGCGCCGCGTCTGTACGAGATCGCCTTCGACATGAATCGCAAGGGCGAGGTGGACTTCCTCGTCCACTGCTTCCAGCACTACGCGAGGCGCCCCGTCCATCGGGTCCTCGACATCGCCTGCGGCACCGGTCCTCACCTCGTCCGGCTCGCCGAGCGTGACTACCAGATGACGGGGCTCGATCTCTCCGCCAAGAACATCGAGTTCCTCGGTGAGCGGCTGGCGGCAAAGCATGGCCGGGCCGAGCTCATCGTCGGCGACATGACGGACTTCCGGCTGCGCCGCCCCGTCGACGCGGCGATCTGCATGCAGGATTCGCAGGGCCACTTGCTCACCAACGAGCAGCTCATCGCGCATCTGCGCTGCGTGGCGCGAGCTCTGGGCCGCGGCGGCGTGTACGTCTTCGACCGCTACATGGCCTCGTCGTGGACGAATCCGGCGCGGAGCTGGTCGTGGTCGCGACGTCGGGGCCGCCTCATCGTCCGCGCCTCGTTCAGCGCGCTCCACGACGTCGATCCCGTCACGCAGGTCTTTCGCGAGCGGATGATGCTCGAGGCCGTCGAGAATGGCACCCGTCGGGTCTATCGGCAGACGCACCGCTCGCGGATGGTCTTCCCCCAGGAGCTGCGGGCGCTCGTCGAGCTGGCGGGGGGGTTCGAGTTCGTCCAGTGGTTCTTTGGATTCAAGCCGCACCAGGTGCTCGAGCGGTCCAAGCATCCCCTGCTCATGGTGGTCGTTCTCCGCAAGCGCTGATCCTGCCCGTGATGCCGGCGGTGTTGAGGCTCAAGCGAAGGGGGGACAGGGCGCGGGGGCATCCGTGGATCTTCAAGGGTGAGGTGGCCGATGTGTCGGACGTCGAGGCCGGCACGGCGGTCACGGTTGTCGACTCCGCCGGGGGATTCGTGGGGCGGGGGTTCTACAATCCACGGCCGGCGCTGTGCTGCCGGATCCTGACCCGGCGGGACGAGCCACTCGACGATCGCTTCTGGCGCAGCCGGATCGACGCGGCGCTTGCGTACCGGCGGCGCGTCGTCGGCGAGACGACGGCGGTCCGGCTGGTGTGGAGCGAGGCCGACGGCCTTCCGGGGCTCGTCGTGGATCGCTATGCCGACGTCCTGGTCGTGCAATGCCTCACGCTCGGCATGGACCGGGCGCGGGCGGAGGTGGTGAAGGTGTTGCGGGCGGTGGTCGGTGAGCTGCCCGTCTTCAACGCCGACGAGGCTGTGCCCGCCGGGCTGGAGGGCTTCGCGGCCCGGCGGGGCTGGCTGGACGCCGCCGGGCCGTCACGGGTCGTGATCGACGAGGCCGGGGCGGCGGGCGTCGTCCACCTGGGGGTGACGTTCGGCGCTGGCCACAAGACGGGCTTGTATCTCGACCAGCGGGACAACCGGCGCCGCGTCGGGACCCTGGCCGCCGGGCGCGACGTGCTCGACGCCTTCGGCTACACGGCCGGCTTCACCTGCCACGCGCTGGTCGCCGGCGCGCGTCGGGCCGTCTGCATCGAATCATCGGGCGAGGCGGCGTCAGCCGCGCTCGACAATCTCGCCCTGAACGGCGTGGCGGAGCGCGCCGAGGTCGCGACGGCGAACGCCTTCGACGAGCTCCGCCGGCTGGAGCGCGCGCGCCAGCGCTTCGGCCTCGTGGTCCTCGATCCGCCGCCGTTCGCCCGCGGCCGCTCGGCGGTCGAAGCCGCGCGGCGGGGCTACAAGGAGATCAACCTCCGATCGATGCGCCTGCTCGAACCCGGCGGGATCCTGGCCACGTTCTCGTGCTCGCACCACGTCTCGATCCAGGACTTCGAGGACATCTGTCGCGACGCCGCCGCCGACGCCGGCGTCTCCCTCAGAACGCTGGGCACGCTGACCCAGAGCGCCGACCATCCGGTGTTGTTGGGCGTGCCCGAGACGCGATACCTCAAGGGCCTGCTGCTGGAGCGAACGTCGTAGGGGCGAGCGTCACCAGCTGCGGGTTTCGCCGTGGCGGAGGAGCCAGATGCGGTCGGGGCCGAGGTTGAGGCGGCGGGCTTCGGCCTGCAAGCGGCGTGGGGGATCGTCGAGGGGCTCGTCGGCGAGATCGAAGGTACCCCAGTGGATGGGAACGAAGACGCGACCGCGAACGTCGGCCAAGGCGGCCAACGCTTCCTCGGGCGAGGTGTGGCTCGGCTTCATGATGACCGGCGGCAGATAAGCGCCGATCGGGATCGCCGCGAGATCGAAGGGACCGAGCCGGGCGCCGATCTCCTTGAGGCCGTCGTAGTACGCGGTGTCGCCGGCAAAATACAGACGTCGAGCATGGCCGGCGAGGACCCAGCCCGCCCAGAGGCGGCGGTTACGGTCCCACAAGGTCCGGCCGGAGAAATGCTGAGCGGGCACGCAGGTGAAGGTGACGCCCTGCACGGTACGCGCGTCCCACCAGTCGAGCTCCTCCACGTCCGTGATCCCGGCCTCCGCGAGCCACGCCTTGAGGCCGAGCGGCACGAGAAACCTCGCTCGGTGCGCGGCCGCCAGACGCTTCACCGTGTCGCGGTCGAGGTGATCGTAGTGATCGTGCGAGATCACCACGACGTGGATCGGCGGCAGGTCCTCGAAGCGGAGGCCGGCGGGCGTGACCCGGGCGGGACCGCCGAACGAGACGGGGCTCGCGCGACGCGACCACTGGGGGTCGGTGAGGACGTTGACGCCGTCCAGCTGCACGAGCAGCGTCGAGTGCCCGATCCAGGTCACGGTCGGATCCCCGCTGGTGTCGCGCAGCGCCCGGCCATCCGCCGCGAGCACGGGGAAGCTCGCGGTCTTCGGGCTGAACGTCGTCGACAAGACGCGGGTGACGAAGAACCGGATCCGGAGCCACGCGCTCGGCGGGACGCCCCGGGGCTCGACGTTGGCGTACCCGCCGACACGATGGTGCGCGGGGGCCCCCGGCTTCGGCTCGCCCATGGATGAGCAGCCTCCCACGGCGATCACGGCCAGGAGGACGACTGCCGCACCGGGGCGTACCTTCCGAGCCCGGCCGATCGTCAGGGCTGGGGAAGCCCCGCTTGTGCGGTCTTGAGCGCGTTGTCGAGCACGGAGCGCCCGCTGGCCGAGAGATCTCCCAGCCGGCTCGCCACGCCCACGAGGAAATCGAGCTCGGCCAGCGCCTGGGCCGCGTCGGCGAGACGGCCGCCGATGGCGTACTGCGCGGCGATCAGCGCCGTCTCCTCGAGCCGCACGCCGGTGGAGGCCCGTCCCTCGGGAGCCATGCGGCGCACGACGCGGAACACGTCGCTCACCAGCAAGCTCCAGCGGTCGTCAGGCCCGGGTCGAGCGGGGACGCCGCGCACCGGCCCGCGCGCGGAATGAAGAAGGGCCGCGGCCACGGTCCGATCGAGGTGCTCGAAATCGAAGGGCTTGGCGACGTAATCGAATGCCCCGATCGCGAGCGTGTCACGGGCCAGCGCCTCGTCCTCGTTCGCCGTCACCATGATCACCGGCACGTTGGGCTCCGCTTCGCGCAGCCGCTTGAGCACGGTCACCCCATCGAGGCCGGTCATCCGGATGTCGAGCAGGACGACGTCCGGGCGCTCGCGCGTGAACGCGGCCAGCGCCTTCTCGCCGCTCGCCACGGCCGTGACCGCGTACCCGCGCCCGACGAAGTAGTCGGCCAGCATCTCGAGCACGGGCGCCTCGTCGTCGACGAGGAGCAACCGACCGGGCGCCGTCATCGATTCTCGAGCCTTCACCCGCTACGGCTGCCCGGTGCGCGCGACGAAGTCGTAGGCGACGTGCAGGGCGTCGTCCAGGCGGGCGGGGTCCTTCGCCCCGGCCTGGGCGAGATCCGGACGTCCGCCGCCCGTGCCCCCGGCCGCCTTGGCCACCTCCTGGATCAGCTTGCCGGCGTGGATTCGCTTGGTCAGATCCTTGGTCACGGCGGCCACCAGGCTCACCTTGCCGTCGACGGCGCTGCCCACGCACACGACGCCCGAGCCCAGACGGTCCCGCAGCCGGTCGGCCACCGCGCGCAGGCCCTCGGCGTCGAGCCCGTCGATGCGTCCGGCGACGACGGCGACGCCGTTGACCTGCCGGGCCCCGGCGACCAGGTCGTCGGCCTTGGAGGCGGCCAGGCGGCCCTGCAGCGCCGCCAGCTCCTTCTCGAGCGCGCGCTGCTCGTCGAGGAGCTTGCGCAGCCGCTGCGGCACCTCGCCGGGCGCGATTTTCAGGATCTCCGCGGCCTCACGCAGGACGCGCTCGCGGCGGACCACGGCCTGCATCGCCGCGGTGCCCGCCACGGCCTCGACCCGCCGCACCCCGGACGCGACGGCGCCCTCCGTCTCGACCTTGAAGAAGCCGATCTGTCCGGTCTGATCGAGATGGGTCCCCCCGCACAGCTCCGTCGAGAAGTCGCCGATCGTGATCACGCGGACGCGGTCGCCGTACTTCTCGCCGAAGAGCGCCATCGCCCCCTTGCGGAGCGCCTCGTCCAGATCCATCTCCGTGCGATCGACGGCGACGTTGGCCTGGACCTGCTCGTTGACCAGCTCCGCGATCTGCTCGACCTCGCGATCCTTCACGGCCGAGCCGTGAGAGAAGTCGAAGCGCAGATGATCGGGGGCGACGAGCGACCCGGCCTGCGTCACATGGCTGCCCAGGACGCGGCGCAGGGCGGCGTGCAGCAGATGCGTGCCGGTGTGGTGCTGGGCGAGGCCCTGCCGTCGCGGCGACTCCACGGCGACGGCGACGTCCTCCCCCTCCCGCAGCCCGCCGGCCTCCACGCGGACGCGATGGACGATCAGCTTCGAGCCGCGGTAGTACGTGTCCAGAATGCGCCCGCGGCCTCCGCGGCCGATGATCGATCCGGTGTCACCGACCTGGCCGCCCGACTCCGCGTAGGCCGGGGTGCGGTCGACGATCATCTCGATCTCGGCACCCGCGACGGCCTCCCGGACGCGCCGGCCGTCGGCGACCATCGCGAGAATGCGCGCCGGCGAGCTGAGCGTGTCGTAGCCGACGAACTGGACGGGCGGGATCTCCGCGGAGAGCCTCTGGTAGAGGCCCGTCGTCGCGCCGTCGGCGTCCGCCCCGAAGGCCGCGCCCGCGCGCGCCCGCTCGCGCTGCGCCTCCATCTCCGCGTCCCACGCCGCCCCGCTGGCCTCGGTGATCTGCCAGCCCGCGTCCTGGAAGACCTCCTCGGCGAGATCACGCGGGAAGCCGTACGTGTCGTAGAGCGTGAACAGCAGGCGGCCGTCGACGGGCCGGCCCTGCCCCCGCCGGCCGTGCGCCTCGAAGTACTCCTCGATCCGCCGCATTCCGCTGTCGAGGGTTTCCGCGAAGCGTTCCTCCTCGCCGCGGACCGTGTCCTGCACGCGCGCCTGCTCGCGGGCGATCTCGGGATAGGCCTGCCCCATGAGCGCGACCACCCACTCGACGCTCCGATAGAGGAAGGGCTCGGTGAGGCCGAGCCGTCGGCCGTGGCGCATGGCCCGTCGCATGATCCGCCGCAGCACATAGCCCCGCCATTCGTTCGAGGGCATGACACCGTCGGCGATCAGGAACGTCGTGGCCCGCGCGTGGTCGGCGATGACGCGCATGGAGACGTCGGGCTCCTCGTCGCGTCCGTAGGCCACGCCCGCCAGCGCCGAGACGTGCTCGATGAGCGGCCGCAAGAGATCGGTGTCGAAGTTGGACGCCTTGCCCTGCATCACCGCGGCGATGCGCTCGAGCCCCATCCCGGTGTCGATGGAGGGCCGGGGCAGCGGCGCCATGGCGCCGCTCGCGTCGCGGTTGAACTGCATGAAGACCAGATTCCAGATCTCGAGCCACCGGTCGCACTCGCAGGCGGGGCCCAGGCACGTCCGTCCCGCCGCCTCCTCCGCGCACGACAGGTGATCGCCCTGATGGAAATGGATCTCCGAGCAGGGGCCGCAGGGGCCCGTGTCGCCCATCGCCCAGAAGTTGTCTTTCTCGCCCAGGCGCAGGATGCGATCGTCGCCGAGGCCCGCGACCGTCTTCCACAGGGCGAAGGCATCGTCGTCGTCCGTGAAGACCGTCGCGATCAAGCGGCCGGGGGCGATCGCGAGGTCGCGGGTGAGGAACTCCCAGGCGAACGCGATGGCGTCCGGCTTGAAGTAGTCGCCGAAGGAGAAGTTGCCCAGCATCTCGAAGAAGGTGTGATGGCGGGCCGTCCGCCCGACGTTCTCGAGATCGTTGTGCTTCCCCCCCGCCCGGACGCACTTCTGGCAGGTCGTGGCCCGCCGATACTCGCGCCGCTCCTCGCCCAGGAACACACCCTTGAACTGCACCATGCCGGCGTTGGTGAAGAGCAGGGTGGGATCGTCGCCGGGCACGAGCGACGAGGAGCGCACGCGCGTGTGCCCCTTGTCCTCGAAGTAGCGGAGAAAGGCTTCCCGAAGGTCTGCGCCGGTCATAGACACGTCATTCTATCAATGTCGGCGGATCGGGGCGCGCGCCCAGCGCCTCGCGCACGACCCGCATGGCGATGCCAGCGGCGTAGCCGCGGCGCAAGAGATGGTCACGCAGCCGGGCGGCCGCCCGCTCCGGCTCGAGGCCGCGCAGCGCCGGCAGCCGTCGCTCGGCGACCGCGCGGGCCCCGGCGAGTGCGCCCGAGGGGCCGAGCACAGCGATCGCCGCATCGATGAGCCGCGGGGCGACGCCGCGCTGCCGCAGCTCCGCGCGCAGGCGGGCCACCCCATACCCACGCTCCGCGCGTGTCTCCACCCAGTGGCGGGCGAAGGCGGCATCGTCGAGATGGCCGCGCGCCACGAGGTCGGCCGCGACGTCGGCGGCCACCTCCGGTGTGGCGCCGCGGCGACACAGCCGCCGGGTCAGCTCGGCGCGCGTCCAGGCCCGGCGAGAGAGCAGGTCGGCGGCGACGAGGCGCGCGCGGCGCGCATCCATGGGGTTGGGGGGCCTAGCCACGGGCCCCCCACGCCCCCCGACGATTTTCGATCATTTCACCGCTCGTCTCGCCGCGAGGCACGCGGCTCGACTTGCACTGCGGCGCCCCGGCAAAGCCGTGGCGCTCCTCAGCCTACCGGCGGGCGAAGGGGCTGCCGCCGGCGGGTTTGGACGGCCCGTGGGGCTTGGTGGCGGATTCGCCCGTCGGGCCCTGGGCCTCGAAGGTCAACTCACCCGTCGAGAAGATACCGCGCACTTTCAGATCGAAGTCGTCGGGACTCGAGGCGCTGTCCTTCGCCGTCTCGTAGGCGATGACGCCGTCGCGATAGAGCTTGAGCAGGCATTGATCGAAGCTCTGCATGCCGTACTGCGAGGAGCCCTGCGTGATGAACGACGGGATCTCGGCGGTACGCTTCGCCTCGCGGATGCAGTCCCGGATGGCGGCCGTTCCGATCATCACCTCGACGGCCGGGACCCGTCCCTCGCCGCCCAGCCGCGGGATCAACCGCTGGGCGACGACCCCCTGGAGGACGGCGGCCAGCTGATCGCGGATCTGCTGTTCCTGGTGCGGCGGAAACGTCGCCACGATGCGGTTGACCGTCTCCGTCGCGTTGAGCGTGTGCAGCGTGCTGAGCACGAGGTGACCGGTCTCGGCCGCGTGCAGCGCGACGGCCATCGTCTCCGCATCGCGCATCTCGCCCACGAGGATCACGTCGGGATCCTCGCGCAAGGCGGCGCGCAGCGCGGTGGCGAAGCTCGGCGAGTCGTGGCCGATCTCGCGCTGGCTGAGCACGCAGCTGATGTCGTCGTGGGTGAACTCGATGGGATCCTCGATGGTGACGATGTGGTCGTTGCGATGGCGATTCATGTAGTCGATCATCGCGGCCAGCGTCGTGGACTTGCCCGAGCCCGTGATGCCGGTCACCAGCAGCAGGCCGCGACGTTCCATGGCCAGCCGCGCGAGCACGGGCGGCAGCCCGAGCTCCTCGAACTGCGGCTTCTTCGAGGGGATCGCGCGCATCACCGCACGGATGGTCCCGAGGGCCAGGAAGACGTTGACGCGGAAGCGACCGAGCCTCGGGATGCTGTAGCCGACGTCCACCTCGCGCCCGTCCTTGAGCTGCGCGTGCAGACGCTCGGGCAGGATGCGGCGAACGAGGTCCTCCATGAACTCCGCGGTGACGACGCCGAGATCGGCCTGAGGCTCGAGACGTCCGTTGATGCGCAGGATCGGCGGCACCTCCGGCTTGAGGTGGACGTCCGAGGCACCGCGCTCGACGCCTGCGATCAGGAGCGCGTCGAGTTCCATTCCATGCCTACTTGATCGGCACCGGGGCGCGCAGGCCGAGGGCCTCGCGGACCTTGGCCTCGAGATCGGCGAGGACGGCCGGGTTTTCCTGCAGCCAGCGCTTGGCGTTCTCGCGGCCCTGCCCGATCCGCTCGTTCTTGTAGGTGTACCAGGTCCCCGACTTCTCGATGATGGCCTGCTCCACGCCGGCGTCGAGCACGGTGCCGGACCTGGAGATGCCCTCGCCGTAGATCATGTCGAACTCCGCCTCGCGGAAGGGCGGGGCCAGCTTGTTCTTCACGACCTTCGCCTTCGTGCGGACGCCGAGCGATTCCGTCCCCTGCTTGATGGCGTCCTGCCGCCGGACGTCGATGCGGATGGACGCGTAGAACTTCAGCGCGCGCCCCCCGGGCTGGGTTTCGGGCGAGCCAAACATCACGCCGATTTTTTCGCGGATCTGGTTGATGAAGATCATCACCGTGCCGGAGCGCGCGATGGCCGCGGTCAGCTTGCGCAGGGCTTGCGACATGAGGCGCGCCTGCAGGCCGGGCAACGAGTCGCCCATGTCGCCGTCGAGCTCGGCCCGGGGCACCAGCGCGGCCACGGAGTCGATCACGATGACGTCGACCGCGTTGGAGCGGACCAGCGTCTCGGCGATCTCGAGCGCCTGCTCCCCCGTATCGGGCTGGGAGATGAGCAGCTCGTCGGTGTTGACGCCGAGCTTCTTGGCGTAGTTGGGATCGAGCGCGTGCTCGGCGTCGATGAAGGCGGCGATGCCGCCCAGACGCTGCGCTTCGGCCACCACGTGCAGCGCGAGCGTCGTCTTGCCGGACGATTCCGGCCCATAGATCTCCGACACGCGACCCCGCGGCAACCCCCCGACCCCGAGGGCGACGTCGAGTGGTATCGCCCCCGTCGGGATGACGGCGATCTCCTCGAGCGGGCCGCGCGCACCGAGGCGCATGACGGCGCCCTTGCCGAACTGCCGCTCGATCTGGGAGAGGGCAAGATCCAGGGCCTGCTTTCGATCGCTCTTCACCTCTGCCATGCGCCTCTCCCTTCGTACCTCGATCGTTCAACGGCTCGGTAATCGGCTGCGAGCATTCTAGGAGCCCGCGGGAGTGGGCGTCAATGTCTGGAAGATCAGACGGTCCCGAAGAACTCGCAGGCTGGTCAAAAAGGTCCAGATGCCGCAGTGCGAGGTGAGCGCCGCTAGGCGGCGCGAGCCGCAGCGGTGAAATGATCGAAATTGAAGCGTCGGCTCGGCCGCCGAGCGGCCTTACCTCCTAATGCGGCAGATGGGCCGTTTTCACCAGCCTGCCAGTGGCCAGCCGTGGAGCTCGGTGTAGCGGGCGCCTCGGGGTGACAGATCGCTGCGCATGAGCGAGAGCCGGGCCACCCCGAGCATGCCGAATGGCCGCGTGGCGGCCGCCGTCAGCGCGGCAGCCAGCGCGGGGTCGCGCCGAGCCTCACGGAGGCGGCCGAGGGTGACGTGTGGGGTGAAGCCGCGCGCTTCGGGCGGAAACCCGAGGGCGCCGAGCGCGCGATCGACGCCGGCGGCCAGCTCGGCAAAGGCCGGCGCGGCGGCGGCGCCGGCCCAGATGACGCGCGGCCGTGTCGGCGTCGGAAAGGCGCCGAGGCCACGAAGCTCGACGTCGAAGGCGCGGACGTCGGCCGCCGCGCCAACGGCGTCGGCCACGTCGGACAGGCGTGTGTCCTCGACGCCACCGAGAAACTTGAGGGTGATGTGGAGGTTATCGGCGCCGACCCAAGCCACGCCGGTCGCCTGCGGGCGCAAGGCCTCGATCTCGCGCGCCAGCCGCTGCCGCAGCTCCTCGGGCAGCAGGACGGCGACGAAGCTCCGGATCCGCGCTATCTCGGAGCGTCCAGGAAGCGCAAGAGCCGCTCGAGCGCGGTGCGGCGGGCCGCATCCGTCTCGAGGGCGAGCGCGGCCTCCAGGTCCGTTCGCGCTCCCTCACGATCGCCGTCGATCTCTCGAGCGATCCCGCGCGTGGCGAGGACGCGGGCGTCGATCGCCGAGACCACGACGCCCGGAGACTCGGCGCGTCCGGGCCGCGTCGGCGGCGAGTCCATGCTCGACAACGTCGGCGGAGATGCCGACGTGGTTTCCAAGAGAGTGGCGCGCCCACCGGCTATCAGGGACGCCTCGCCGGGAACGCTCAGGAGCATCGCGGTACGGGTCTCTGGATCGCCCTCGATCGCGGCCGCGTAGGTCCAGTCGGCGCGGGCCCCCGCCACGTCGTTCCGCGCCCTCGCCGTCCCGCGGTTGAAGTACGCGGCGGCGTCGGTGGGGCGGAGCTCGATCGCGCGCGAGTAGTCGGCGATCGCCTCGGCGGGTTTGCCCAGGAGCACGTACGCATTGCCACGGTTGTAATAAATATCCGGGTCGAGGGGCGCCAGCTCGAGCGCCCGCGAGTAGTCGGCGATCGCGCCCGAGACGTCGCCGAGACGGATACGCGCGACCCCGCGATCGACATAGGCCGCGGCAGAGTCGGGGTAGCGGCGCAAGAAGGTCTCGAAAACGTCCCGCGCATCCGCGTAATGCCCCGTCCGATAGAGCGCGACGCCCCGATTGAGCGACGGGTTGCCGGCGCATCCCACCAGACCGGCGGTCAGGACGAGCATCACGGCTGCGTGTGCGGCGCTTCGGGCGACCATTGCTGGAGCTTACGACGCAGCATATCGAGTGCCATCTGGGTCGATTGCCATTTGACCGACGACCGATCGCCGAAGAACTGAAACCGTCGCGCGCCGACATCGCCGGCGACGGCCAGGCCGATGAACACCGTCCCTACCGGCTTCTGCGGCGTGCCGCCATCGGGACCGGCGATCCCCGTGACGGCGAGCCCCACCGGGTTGCCGCTCGCGGCGCAGATGCCCCGGGCCATGGCCTCGGCGCACGGTGCGCTCACCGCGCCGTGGGCCCGCAGAATCGCCTCCGGCACGCCGAGCAGATCCTGCTTGGCCTGATTCGAGTAGACGAGCACACCGCGCTCGAAATACGCCGAGGATCCTGGGACCTCCGTGAGGCGATGACCGAGCAGCCCACCGGTGCACGACTCGGCGACCGACAACGCGAGCCCGCGCTCGCGGAGCAGGCGCCCGACGACGCGCTCGAGCGTTTCGTCGTCGCGGCCATAACAGTCCTCGCCGAGGGCCTCGGCGATCCGCCGCTCGATTCGCTCCAGGCTCTCCGCCGCTCCCGGGCCGCGCGAGACGATCCGCACCCAGACATCGAAGTCGCCGCCGAAGCCGCCCGGCAGCACGGTGACCGTCGCCCCATCGGCCTCGTCCGGCCGTCCGAGCCAGTCGGCCAGCCGCTCCTCGATGTCGCCGAGCGACACGCCCGCGGTGCGTAGCGTCCGCACCAGCACGGCCTGCCCCGGGGTCGATCGAGAGAGGACGAACGGCAGGAGATGACGCGCGACGATCTCCGCGACGTCGGCCCCTCGGGGGATGACGACGAGGACGCGCCCGGCCGCCTCGAGCATCCATGCCGGGTCGGTGTCGGATGAAATCCAGGGCACGGCGCCCTGGGGCAGGAGCGCGAGGCGCTCGGCGCGTCGGGGCAACGGCCGGTCCCGCCTCCGGTACTGCTCCTGCAGTGCCGCCAGCATCCGCTCGTTCAGCACGAGGCGGGCCCCCGCCAGCCTCGAGGCGGCACGCCGGAAGACGTCTCCCGAGGAGCTTCCGGGACCGGCGACGACGATCGTCAGGTCGACGGCCGTGGCCAGCGCTCCGGCGACCGCGGTCTCGTCGTCCTCGACGGCGAAGCGGCCGGCGAGCGTCACGCCCGCGCTCGCCAGGGCACGCATGAGGGCGAGGACGTCGCGCTCCTCACCGCCGGCGCCGACACCGATCGTCACGACCAGGCCCGTCACGGCCATCCCAGCACGGCACGGCTCGCGGCCAGGACGGCGAGCGCGTAGAGACCGGCGATGAGGTCGTCGATCATGACGCCGACGCCGCCTCCGAGGCGCTGACTGGCGTGGGCCGGCGGCGGCTTGACGACGTCGAAGATGCGAAAGAGCACGAAGCCTGCGAGCAGCACGGCGGGCGTGAGGGGAAAGAGCACGACGGAGAGCGTCATGCCTGCGACCTCGTCGATGACGATGGCGCCGGGGTCCTTGCGGCCGAGGCGCCGCTCGGCGATGTGGGCGGCCCAGGTGCCGACGGCGGTGACCACCACGAGAAAGAGGACGAGCCCGCCGCGGGAGAACGGGATCAGCCAGAGGAGGAGGACGGTGACGGCACTGCCGACCGTCCCGGGCGCCACCGGGGAGTAGCCGGCGCCGAAGACGGTCGCGATCAGGACGGCCACGCGGTCGCGGAGCGCGGCCTCCGAGGTCGCCCTACTCGCGTTCGGCGACCAGCTCGTATCCCTGGACCTCGGCGATGCGCACGCGGGCGAAGCGTCCGGGTGTGAACGAGCGGTCACGGAGATACACGACGCCATCGATCTCCGGCGCCTGTCCAGCCGTCCGCGCCTCCCATGCGAAGGCGGGGTCCTCGCTGGGTCCATCCACGAGGACGTCCTGCACGGCGCCGAGGAGCTTCTGCTGAAGCTCCCAGGCGATCCGATCGGCGTGCTCTTGCACGCGGCCGGCGCGCTCGGCGGCCAGCTCCGGCGGAACCTGGTCGGGGAACGCCGGCGACGGCGTGCCATCTTCCGGAGAGTACGTGAAGACGCCGAGCCGGTCGAACCGCACGTCGTCGACGAACTCCAGCAACCGCTCGAAGGCGGCCTCCGACTCGCCGGGAAACCCCACGAGCACCGTCGTCCGGACCGTGAGATCGGGGATCGCCGACCGGAACTCCGCCACGACGTCCTTCATGCGGCGCGCCGTCACCGCGCGTCGCATCGCGCGCAGGATCCCGTCGTCGGCGTGCTGCACGGGCATGTCGACGTAGGGCACGATGCGGGCCCGCGCCCACTTCGCCAGCAGCCGATCGTTGACGTGGGCGGGATGCAGGTACATCGGACGGATCCACGGCATGCGCGTGTCGCCCAGCGCGAGCACGAGGTCGCCGATGTCGCCGTTGCCGGGCAGATCGCGCCCGTAGGCCAGCGTGTCCTGAGAGACGAGGATCGCTTCCTGGATGCCGCGGCCGGCGAGCCCCTGCACTTCCTTGACGATGTCGGCGAGCGGGCGGCTCCGGTGACGCCCGCGGAACTGCGGAATCGCGCAGAAGGTACACCCCATGTCGCAGCCTTCGGCGATCTTGACGTAGGCATAGGGCGCGCGCGTCGTCATCAGGCGCGGGGTGGCCGCGTCATAGAGGTAGCCCGGCGGCGCCGAGGTCGCCCAGTCGTGACGCCCGGCGGCCTGACGCGCGAGCTCGACGACGCGATGCAGCTCGGACGTCCCCAGGATGCCGTCGACCTCCGGCAGCTCACGGAACAGCTCGGCGCCGTACCGCTGGCCGAGGCAGCCGGTGACGATGAGCGAGCGGCAGCGCCCGCGCTCCTTGAGCTGGGCGAGCTCGAGGATCGTGTTCACGGATTCCTCGCGCGCTCGATCGATGAAGGCGCAGGTGTTGACGATGAGGCACTCGGCGTCCTCGGCGCGCTCGGCGAGCGGAAAGCCGGCCTCGGCGAGCATCCCGAGCATCAGCTCGGAATCCACCTGGTTCTTCGGACAGCCGAGGGTCGTGAGATGGACCTTCATGACGGACATGCCAGTATAGCAAGCCGGTTGTCGAGGAGCGCCACGGCTCCGCCGGGGCGCGTGGTGGTGCGAGGTGAGCCGCGCTCGGGCGGCGAGCCGAGCGGTGAAATGATCGAAGCAGTGCGAGGTGAGCCGCGCCCGGGCGGCGAGCCGAGCGGTGAAATGATCGAAGCAGTGCGAGGTGAGCCGCGCTCGGGCGGCGAGCCGAGCGGTGAAATGATCGAAGCAGTGCGAGGTGAGCCGCGCTCGGACGGCGAGCCGAGCGGTGAAATGATCGAAGCAGTGCGAGGTGAGCCGCGCTCGGACGGCGAGCCGAGCGGTGAAATGATCGAAATACGTTGCTGGGGGGTTGGGGGCCATGTCGGGGCCCCCATGAGATCAATCTAGCAAGCTTGATCAGCCGACGATCTCCATGCGGAGCCCACGGGCGTCGCGCGGGACGGCCCCGGCGGGAAGGATCCGCGCCTCGCCCCGGCGCAGGCGCCCGGCCGCGACCAGGCAGGCGACCGCGTCGATGACGTCGTCCCGGCACACCCGCGACAGCCCCAGATCCCGCCGCACGGCAACGGGATCGAAGCGCGGCGCCACGCGGCGGAGCAGGCGGCGGCGCAGGCGCTCGCCGTCGGCCGTCCGCTTCGGCGGCGCCAGGCCGCCGCCCGCTCCCGCGAGGAGCGCGAAGACGACCTCCGGGTGGACCTCGCGCACGAACTCCTGTCGCGCGGGCGTGATCAGCGCGTCGACCTCGCGGATCTTCGGCAGGATGTTGAAGCACTCCAGCGACAGCGCGACCCCGAGCGCCCGGCGGCTGACCGCGCACGCGCGCCGGTACGTCGCCGCGGCCAGGGCCTCCCGACACGGCGCGGGAAACACGCTGGAGGCACGCGGGCGACCGAGCAAGCGCCGCGCCGCGAGATCACAGGCGCGCGGCCCCTCGTCGCTGAGTCCGATGGGAATGTCGATGGCGATCCCGACATCGCCCGTGTCCGCACGCGCGAACAGCGGGGCCAGATCGGCCACGACCGAGAAGGAGATCGTCGACCACGCGGGATCGGCCGCGGCGACGACCTAGCCTCCGCGGCAGCCGTCGATGCCGACCAGGTCCAATGGCGACGGTTACAGTAGGCGCGATCGAGCGCCAGCTCGATCGGTACGCGAAACGGGGGGCTTGGGGGGGTGCGTCTCGAACCCCCCCAACTTATGAACGGTAGTTCGTGAACTGCAGCGCGATCCCGAGGTCCTTGTCCTTGACGAGCGCGATGATCTTCTGGAGGTCGTCGCGATTCTTGCCGGACACGCGCACCTGGTCTTCCTGGATCGAGGCCTGGACTCGCACCTTGCTGTCCTTGATGAGGCGGACGATCTCCTTGGCCTTCTCGATCGGGATCCCCTGCTGGATGGTGATCTTCTGCCGGAGCGCGCCGCCCGACGCCTCCTCCACCGTGCCGTAGTCCAGCGCCTTGAGCGGAATCCCCCGCTTGTGGAGCTTGGACTGCAGGATGTCGATGACCGCCTTGAGCTTCATCTCGTCGGCCACCGTCAATAGGATTTCGGTCTTCTCGAGCTTGACCTCGTTCTTCGAGCCCTTCAGGTCGTATCGGGTCTCGATCTCCCGCCGCGCCTGGTCCAGCGCGTTCGTGACCTCCTGCATGTCGACCTTGCAGACGATGTCGAACGAGTTCTCGGCGGCCATGGCGCCTGCCTCCTACTTGATGGGTACGGTCGCGACGCCGGGCGGAGCCACGAAGGTGAACAGACGGTCGGGCAGGCCGCCATTCACCACCAGCTTCGTGAAGCGCATCGTCACCGTGTTCTCGAACTGATCGTAGACGACGGCCTTCCGGAGCTCCCACCGTGTCGGCTCCAGCGCCAGGATGAGGCGCGACAAGGTCGGCAACGGCTGCTTGGGGGTCAGGTCGAGGACGACGTTGCCCTCGGCGTCGCGCGGCTGCGCCGGGTTGAGGAACCGCACGTTGAAGTGCTCCCGGAGCTTGCCGAGGCCCGCCAGGAAGCTGCCGGCCGGGCCGGCGAGCGCCTCCGGCGCGGGGCCGACGTTCACCTGGTTGAGCGTGGGCGTGTAGACCCAGAGCGTCTTTCCGTCGGAGACGATCTCCTGCTTCGTGGGCTCGCTGTACTCCCAGCGCAGCTTGCCGCCGCGCTTGAGCGAGACCACCCCCTGGGCCGGGATGGTCTGGTTCAGGCTCTTGTTGAAGCTCGTCTGCGAGAACTCCGCGCGGAGATCGGTCATGCGCCCGTAAGCCGCCTCCAGCCCTCGGATCACGTCATCCAGCGATTGGGCGCTGGCCACGCCGGCCGCCACCGCGACGGCGAGCCACGTGGCGAGCAGGACGCGGATGGTTGACATGGTCAGGGCGGCCATGCCCTCAACTGTACACGAGTCGGCCGCGTCGCTCGGCGGCTTCGCCCGCGCTCGAGCATCGTGCGTTATCGACGGCACGATCGTGCGCGTTCCTGGCATGATATCCGGCAATGGCCGGGCTCCCGCGGCGGTTCCGCTTGCTGGCCCAGGCCTGCGCGCTGACGTGCGTGCTGACGTGGGCGCCCTCGGCGTGGGCCCAGGCGGACCAGCCGATCTACGCCGATTCGCTGGCCAGCGGGTGGCAGAACTGGAGCTGGGCCACGGTCAACGCGGCCAATACCTCGCCCGTTCACTCGGGGATCTCGTCGTTCAGCGTGAGCGCCGCCGCATGGCAGGCGATCTATCTGCACCACGACGCGTTCGCCACCGCCCCGTACACGGAGCTCGTCTTCTGGATTCACGGTGGATCCGCGGGAGGCCAGCTGTTGAGCGTCCAGGCGCTCCTCGGGGGCTCGCCGCAACCCCCCGTCGCGCTCCCGGCGCTGGCGGCGAACACGTGGCAGAAGATCACGATCCCGCTCGGGTCGCTGGGAGTGGCCGACAAGCCGAACATGGACGGCTTCTGGATCCAGGACCGCAGCGGCACGCCGTCGCCGCCGTTCTACGTGGACGACATGGGCTTCACCGCGGTCCCCCCGCCGGCCGTCGTCAACGTGACCGTCGACGCGACGCACGCCATCCGCACGATCGACACGCGCCACTTCGGCCTCAACGCGGCCGTGTGGGACGCCGCCTTCGATACGCCGACCACGATCGGCCTGCTCACCGAGATGGGCAACCGGACGCTGCGCTTCCCCGGGGGGTCGCTGTCCGACGACTACCACTGGCAGTCCAACACGACCAGCACCAACACCTGGACCTGGGCCACGTCGTTCGATGCGTTCGCCCACGTGGCCACCGCCACGGCCGCGGACGTCTTCATCACCGTCAACTACGGCTCCGGCACGGCCACCGAGGCGGCCGAGTGGGTGCGCTACGCCAATGTCACGAAGGGCTACGGCGTCGGGTACTGGGAGATCGGCAACGAGAACTACGGGGGCTGGGAAACCGACCAGAACGTGCGGCCCCACGACCCCTCCACCTACGCCACCCGCTTCAAGGACTATCACGACCGCATGAAGGCGGTCGATCCGACGATCAAGATCGGCGCCGTCGCCATCACGGGCGAGGACAGTTACGCGAACTACACCGACCATCCGGCCACGAACCCACGCACGGGCCAGCCGCACAACGGCTGGACGCCGGTGATGCTGACCACGCTCAAGAGCCTCGGGGTCACGCCGGATTTCCTCGTCTATCATCGGTACGCGCAGGGACCGGGCGCGGAGAGCGACGAGGGCTTGCTGGCATCGTCGAGCGGGTGGAGCGCGGACGCCGCCGACCTGCGTCAGCAGCTCGGCGATTATCTCGGCGCCGCCGGCGCCGGCGTCGAGCTGGTCGCCACCGAGAACAACTCCGTGTACACCGCTCCCGGCAAGCAGACGACCAGCCTGGTCAACGGTCTGTTCCTGGCCGACAGCGTCGGCGAAGCAATGAAGACCGAATTCAACGGCGTCGTCTGGTGGGATCTGCGGAATGCACCGGAAACGGGCAACAACAATTCCCCGTCGCTCTACGGCTGGCGCCTCTACGGCGACTACGGCATCGTCAACGACGCCACGCCGGCCGGGCCCGCGGACCGGTATCCGACCTTCTACGTGGCCAAGCTCCTTCGACATTTCATACGCGGGGGCGATCGGCTCCTCGGCGCCAGCAGCGATTACGGCCTGCTGACCGTCCATGCGGCGCGCCGCGCCGACGACTCGTTGACGCTGCTGGTCATCAACAAGAGCCCCACGACGGCCCTCGACGCGAGCATCACGTTCACCGGCTATGCGCCCCATGGCACGTTCTCGGCCCACGCCTACGGGATCCCCCAGGACGAGGCCGCGCGCACCGGCGTCGGCTCTGCCGACATCACGACGAGCCACGACACCGTCGTGGGCTCGAGTCTGGCGCTCACGTTCCCGGCGTACTCCGCCACCGTGATCTCGCTGAACGGCGCCGCCCCCCTCGTGTGGCGGAACGCCTCGTCGGGCGCCGTGGCGCTGTGGCTCATGAGCGGAGGGACGATCGCGAGCACCATCGGCCTGGGCACGGTCTCGCTGGACTGGACCATCGCCGCGATCGGCGACTTCGATGGCGACGGCAAGGCCGACCTCCTGTGGCGGAACTCCTCCTCGGGCGCCGTGGCCATCTGGCTCATGAATGGCGGCACGGTCACCGCCACCGCCGGGCTCGGCACCGTCGGCCTCGACTGGACGATCGCCGGGATCGGCGACTTCAACGGCGACGGCAAGGCCGACATCCTGTGGCGGAACTCGTCCTCCGGCGTCGTGGCCCTGTGGCTCATGAATGGCGGTACGGTCGCCAGCACACCTGGACTCGGGACGGTGGCCCTCGACTGGACCATCGCCAAGATCGCCGATTTCGACGGCGACGGTAAGGCCGACATCCTGTGGCGAAACTCGTCGAGTGGCGTCGTGGCCATCTGGCTCATGAACGGCGGCACGGTCGCCAGCACCGCGGGCCTCGGAGCCGTCCCGCTCGCCTGGACGGTCGCCGCCGCCAGCGACTTCAGCGGCGATGGCAAGGCCGACATCCTGTGGCGGAACTCGTCGACTGGCGTCGTGGCCATCTGGCTGATGAATGGCGGTACGGTCGCCAGCACCACAGGACTCGGGGCCGTGGCCCTCGAATGGATCATCGCCGAGGTCGGCGACCACAGCGGCGACGGCAAGGCCGACATCCTGTGGCGGAGCTCGTCCTCCGGCAACGTGGCCCTCTGGGTCATGAATGGCGGCTCGGTCAACGCCACGCTCGGGCTCGGCACGGTCGATCCCGCCTGGTCTCCGCAGTAGTCCCCGTCCGGGCCGCGGCCCCGCACGCGCCCGGCAGGCTGCGGAAAAAGGCCCATCTGCGTCGTTGGCGCCCTCGGCCGCACGCTCAACGTACAGGGAGTACGCCTCGCGTACGGCTCTCGGGCGCCGCCTCGCATCTGGACCTTTTTGCGCAGCCTGCGGGTTTTTCCGCAACCTGCTAGCGCGCGGAGACGGTCATTTCTGAAACGATCAGATGGTACTCGGCGCGCGGCTTGAAGGTGATCCGCTTGGAGACGCCGTCGATGATCACCTCCTGGAACAGCTCGAGCCACGGCTTGTCCTCGTGGATGATCCGCGTCGCCTCGGTGTAGAGCCACGAACGCGGTGTGGATGAGCTTGCGCACGGCGTAGCGCGCCATCGCCGGCGGGAGTCTATTATGATGGGCGCCATGAGCGCCAGCCGCGCGCCGGCCGCGCCCGACGTCGTGTCGACCACGCGCCACGCCCCGCCGTCGGCGCTTCCGTGCTGAGCTACGTCGTCGCGCGGCTCCTCTGGCTCGTGCCCACGCTGCTCGCCATGGCCCTCGTCACGTTTCTCGTGATGCACGCCACGCCGGGCAGTCCCCTCGATCCCATCGCCGAGGGCGCCAACCCGCTGTCGCCGGAGGCGCAGAAGAACTTGGCCGCCCACTACGGCCTGGACCGGCCGCTGCCGCAGCAGTTCCTGATCTTCGTCGGCAACGCGCTGCGCGGCGACTTCGGCAACTCGTTCGTGTACAAGACGCGCAGCGTGACCGAGATCCTGCGCGGTGCGTTCCCCGTCTCGCTGTTCCTCGGCACCATGGCGTTCATCGTGGCCACCGTGGGCGGGCTCGCCCTCGGCATCCTGGCCGCCGTGCATCAGAACCGCGGCTGGGACTATCTCTCGGTGACGCTGGCGACGTTCGGGGTCGCCGTGCCCAACTTCGTGCTCGCGGTCTTTCTCATCGTCCTGTTCTCGATCATCGTGCCGCTGTTTCCCACCGGCGGCTGGGATTCGCCCCGCACCTGGGTGCTGCCCACGCTGACGCTGGCGCTCGCCCCCCTGGGCATCGTCGCCCGCTACACGCGGGCCAGCATGCTCGAGGTCATCCGCGCGGACTACACGCTGACGGCGCGCGCCAAGGGGCTCGCGGAGGGGCCGGTGATCTTCAAGCACGCGCTGAAGAACGCGCTCATTCCCGTGGTGACGCTGCTGGGCCCGATGTTCGCCGCCATCGGCACGGGCTCGTTCTTCGTGGAGTCGATCTTCCGCGTGCCCGGCCTGGGGCGCTTCTTCGTCGAGTCGATGACCGGCCGTGACTACCCGATGATCATGACCGTGATCCTCGTCTACGGCGCCTTCCTGGCCCTCATGAACCTGGTGGTTGACCTCCTGTATGGCGTCCTCGACCCCCGCATTCGATACTGACGTCGCGTCGCGCCCGCGCTCCGAGGCGATCGAGCCGGCGCGCGGGACGAGTCTGACGCGGGATGCCTTCCGGCGACTGGTCCGGAACCGGCTGGCCATGCTGGGATTGATCGTCGTGGTCTTGATGTGCCTGACGGCGATCTTCGCGGATGTGCTGGCGCCGTACTCGTACACGAAGACGAACTTCGGACGGTTGAACGAGCCCCCGTCACGGCAGCACTGGCTCGGCACCGATCAGCTCGGACGCGATCTCCTGTCGCGGATGATCTACGGGGCGCGGATCTCGATGATCGTGGGTCTGGGGGCGCAGGCGATCGTCGTCCTGATCGGCGTGCCGATCGGGGCGCTGTCGGGATTCGTCGGGGGGCGTCTGGATCTCGTGCTCACCCGGCTCATCGACGTCATGTACGCCTTCCCGCGCCTGCTGTTCGTCATCCTGCTCATGTCCATGCTCGGGGCCGGGCTGATGAACATCTTCGTCGCCATCGGGCTGACGGGCTGGGTCTTCATCGCCCGCCAGACGCGCGCGCAGATGCTCGCGATCAAGGAGAAGGACTTCGTCGACGGGGCCCGCGCCCTCGGCGCGGGCCCGCCCCGGATCCTCGGCCGTCACCTGCTGCCCAACGCGCTCACCCCCATCATCGTCGCCGTGACCTTCGGGATTCCCGAGGCCATCTTCACGGAGGCCGCGCTCTCGTTCATCGGCGTCGGCATCAACCCGCCGACGCCGTCGTGGGGTCAGATGGTCGGGGAGGGGCAGCAATACCTGCGCTCGCTGTGGCACCTGTGCGTCTTTCCCTCGATCGCGATCGCGATCACCATGCTCGCCTTCACGTTCTTCGGCGACGGGATCCGCGACGCTTTCGATCCGCGACAGCAATGAGGTAGTGTGAACGAGACATCCGAGGAGGTCTTCCATGGCGACTCCCCCGATCACCGATCAGCAGATGGACCTGCTCGCCACACGCCTCGCCTCGGTCGGCGTGGGCCGCCGCGACTTTCTCCTGGTCGCCGCGGGCCTCGCGGCGATGGGTGCCCAGGGCTTCAACGCGCGGCCCGTGTCCGCGGCGCCCAAGCTCGCTCCTGGCGAGAGGCTCGCCAGGGAGCAGACCTTCCGTTATGGCGGGGGCGGCTGGTACCAGTACGAACCGGCCAGCCAGGACTTCAACAAGGACCTCTACTGCAACGGCGCGGTGACCCTCTTCGCCGGGCTCATGAAGTTCAACGCGGACTTCCAGGCCGTGCCCTACATGGCCGAGAAGGTCACCAGCAACACCGACGGCTCGGTGTGGACGTTCACCATCCGCAAGGACTCCCGGTGGTCGGACGGCGGGCCGGTGTCGGCACGAGACTTCGAGTGGTCGTGGAAGCGCCAGCTCGATCCCGTCACCGCCGCGCCGTACGCGTCCTTCCTCTACGACATCAAGAACGGTGAGGCGTTCAACAAGAAGCAGATCACCGACGGCAACGAGGTCGGCGTCAAGGCGAAGAACGACTGGACGCTGGAGGTCACGCTGGAGGGACCGCGCGGCTACTTCCCCGTGCTCGCCGCCTATCTGGCCGCCCTGCCCGCGCACCGCGCCTCGGTGGAGAAGTACGGCGACAAGTGGACGGAGGCCGCCAACATCGTCAGCAACGGGCCCTTCGTGCTGGAGGCGTGGGAGCACAACCGGCAGATGGTGCTCCGGAAGAACAAGCACTTCTTCGGCGCCAAGGACGTCACCCTCGAGAAGGTGATCATCCCGATCATCGGGGTCGCCGCCGGCGCCCTGCCCTACGACAACAACGAGCTCGATCTCACCTCCCTGCAGGTGGCGGACCTCAAGCGCCTGCAGGGCGACCCGCGGACGGCGCGCCAGGTGTTCCGCTACCCGTTCCCGGGCACGTGGTACCTGTTGCCGCAGGTGACGAAGCCGCCGTTCGACAATCTCAAGGTACGCAAGGCCGTCGCCCACGCGATCGACCGCGAGAACGTGATCAAGGTCGCGCAGGGCTTCGCCGTCCCGGCGCATTCGATGATCCCGCCCGGGTTTCCCGGCGCGCTCGACGATCCCAAGATCCGGGGCTTGCAGAAGTTCGATCCGAAGCTCGCGATGGCGATGCTCAAGGGCACGCCGTTCGAGGGCGGCCGGAACTGGCCCAAGATCGTGCTGAGCATGCGCGACGAGGCGCTGGGGGCCAAGCCGCTGGCCGAGGCCGTCCAGGCCGTGCTCCTCGAGAACCTGAACATGAAGACGGAGCTCGAGGTGCTCGAGCCGCGCGTGTTCCGCGAGCGGCTCTGGAAGCAGGATCTGCAGTTCGTGTGGATCCGCTGGTTCATGGACTATCCCGATCCCCACAACGAGTACTTCGACACCTTCTACGGCAAGAAGACCACCGGCCGGCGCCAGGCGTGGGCCAACGCGGACTTCGATCGCGAGCTCGAGGCCGGGCGCGACACGCGCGACAGCAAGGCGCGTCTGGCCCATTACGCCCGGGCCGAAGAGATCATGCAGACCGACGTCGGCTACGTGCCGGTGGCGTGGGTGGTCCGCTACGCCGCCGCCAAGCCCTGGGTACGCGGGATCGAGCGGAACAAGCAGGGCGAGCAGGTCGTGGAGGGCAACATCTATCTCAACATGCTCCCGCACCTGTACGTGGTGGAGCGAGCCTGAGCCGGATGAAGGCGCTTCTCCTCGATCTGGACGATACCCTGCTCGATTATTCCAGCGGCGTCGACGACTGCTGGTCCGCCGCGTGTGTCACCTGCTGCGGACCCGCCGGCATCGACGCCGCCGCGCTGATCGAGGCGCTGCGCCCGGCGCGGCGGTGGTTCTGGGACGATCCCGAGCGCCATCGCCGCGAGCGGGTCGACATGCTGGGCGCGTGGCGGAAGATCGTGGTGCACGCCATGGAGCGACTGGGGCCGGCGGACCCCGAGCTCGCAGCGGCGATCGCGCGGGACTTCGCCACGCGCCGCCGCGCCTGCGAGCGCTTGTTTCCGGAGGCCCTCGACGTGCTGCAGACGTTCCGGCGGCGCGGCTTGCCGCTGGGGCTGGTGACGAACGGCGACGTGATCTTCCAGCGCGACAAGATCGAGCGCCACGGCCTGGGGGCGTTCTTCGACGTGATCGTGATCGAGAGCGAGTTCGGCGCGGGCAAGCCCGACGAGGCGGTGTACCGCCACGCGCTCGACGTGCTGCGGACACCGGCGCCGGACGCGTGCATGGTCGGCGACAACCTCGTCTGGGACGTCGAAGGCGCGCAGCGCGTCGGGATCACGGGCATCTGGATCGATCGCGACGCCGCGGGGCTGCCGGCCGCCACGCTCATTCGCCCCGACCGCATCATCCGATCCCTGAAAGAGCTGTAAACCGCGTTTCCCTTCCGCTCGTCATAGGGGCAGCACGGCCACGAGTCGGGTCGGCCCTGCCATTCATCCTCAGGAGGTCGTTCGCATGACGCTCAAGGGAATCTTCGGAACACTCGCGGTCGTGCTGATGCTCGCCCTGCCGGCCGCCGCCCAGGGCCCGGGCGAGCTCCTCGATGAAGCGCAGTACCCGGGGCAGCCCGGACCCGGGCCGGGGCCCATGATGGGCCAGCACGGTCCGGGGATGCGGGGCCACGGCCACCACGGCGCGATGCGTCGCCCGATGGGCCGGCCGCTCGTCACCATGATGCTGCGCCATCGTGACGAGCTCGGGCTGTCCGCCGCTCAGGTGCAGAGCCTCGAGAAGCTGCGCGGTGACTACATGCGCGAGGCGATCCGGCGGGACGCCGACCGGAAGATCGCGCGCCTCGATCTCCTCGCGCTGATGCGCCCGGATCCCGCCGATCCGACGAAGGCCGTGGACATGGCCCAGGTCGAGGCCAAGGTGCGCGAGATCGAAAAGCTGCGCGCCGACCTGCAGCTCGCCCGCATCCGTACGATCGAGGCGGGCAAGGCGCAGCTCACTGCCGATCAGCGGACCAAGCTCAACGGGTTGCTGGCACAGATGCGAAGCCGCTGGCAGCGCGGGGGCCCGCCACCGCGCGGTTCCATGCCCCCGGCCCCTCCCGCAGGGCCCCGAAGCTGACGCCCTCGGAGGGGGGCTTGCCCCCCTCCGAGGATCTCTCAGGCCGCCTCCGTCGGAACGACGGACAGATCCAGCCGGCCGCGGTCGCGAAGCGCCGTGACCATCGCCGCGACTCCGATGGGAATCTCCAGCAGGATCCGGTGGAGATCGTCGAGCGTGGCCACCGCGCGCTCGTCGAGGGCGACGATGAGATCGCCCGGGCGCAAGCCCGCTCGCGCGGCCGGGCTGTCCGGCTCGAGGGCCGCGATCTCGACCCCCTGAGACTGTCCGAGGCCGAGCCGGCGGCTCACCGCGCGGTCGAGCGGCCGCGCCTGGACGCTGACCCCGAGCCAGGCCCGGCGGACGCGGCCGTGGACGAGCAGCTCGCTGAGCACCCATTTCGCCGTGTCGATGGGAATGGCGAAGCTGAGGCCCTGAGCCATCGCGATGATGGCCGTGTTGATGCCGATGACGTCGCCCCGCGAATCCACCAGTGGCCCGCCGGAGTTTCCGGGATTCAGCGCGACGTCGGTCTGGATCACGTTCTCGATCAATCGCCCGGTGCGGCTCCGGAACGAGCGGCCGACCGCGCTCACCACGCCCGCCGACACGCTGGACTGAAAGCCGAACGGATTGCCGATCGCCACCACGAGCTGTCCGACGCGGAGCATCGCCGACTGGCCCAGCCGTGACGCCGGCAGGTCGACGCCGTCGAGACGAATGAGTGCCAGGTCCGTCGACGCGTCGTCGCCGACGAGGACCGCGCCCATCGTGCGGCCGTCCATCAACGTCGCCTCGAGACGCCCGGCGCCGAGGACGACATGGCTGTTGGTCAGCGCATAGCCGTCGGGCGTCACGATGACCCCCGAGCCGGCTCCGACCCGCTCAGGGCCTCGCCTGGCGGACCGCGCGCCGGCGACGAGGCTGACGACGGTGGGGCCCACCCGCTCGACCACGGAGATCACCGTCTGCGAGTAGGCGTCGAGCAGCCCACGGTCCTCAGCGACGAGCTCCACGGTCACGCGACCCTCGCCTCGCTCCGCGCGCCCGCCCGGATCACCAGGTCGTAGCGATCCGGCAGGTGGGCCATGACGTCGCGGACCGAGTGCTCGACGAGCTCTTCCCAGTCGCCGGGCACGGATAGGATCACCTGGCCCCGATGCGTGAGTCCCGAGGGCCTGACGTCGACGGCCACCAGCGACTCGCCGTCCAGCGCCGAGCGAACCACGTGATCGATGTCCGCCCGGATGATCGACGCGCGCGCGACCGCGCGATCCTCGAACGTCCGCCAGAGCACCGGCAGCAGCAGAACCATCAGCACTGCGCCCGCCGCGATGAGGTCACCCATGGTCTTACCCTCCACTCATTTAGATGAGGGCGGGATTCAGGGCCACGACACGCGCGGCTCACGAGCGACGCGTTCATTGGGATGCGTTGGAACCGCCGCGCGATTCCTCGGTATCTCCTCCGGGACATTGACCCACGCGTCGCACGCCGATAGCATCCCTCGTGATGGCACGCGACGAGGTCAAGACGCGGCGCTTCAGCCGAGCCGAATACGACCGGCTCATCGAGCTCGGCGTGTTCCAGCCCGGCGAGCCCATCGAGCTGATCGGCGGCGAGCTGACGGTCGCCGAGCCCCAGGGCGCACCGCACTACACGGCGATCCAGAAGACGGCAAAGGTGCTGGAGCGGGCGTTCGGGCCGGGATGGACGGTCCGTTCGCAGGGCGCGCACCCGTCGCGCCCGGTCCTCACCGTCGAGGTCGCCGAGTCGAGCCTCGCCATCGATCGCCACCACAAGGGCAGCGTCTACGCCCGCGCCGGCCTGGCGGACTACTGGGTGCTCGACCTCGTGGACCGTGTCCTCGAGGTGTACCGGGAGCCGGCGCCTGATCGCGCCGCGCGCTTCGGGTGGCGTTACGCTCGCCGCGAGGTGCTCGACGCGTCCGGGCGGGTGGCGCCCCTCGCCGCTCCGTCCGCGACCATCCGCATCGGCGAGCTCCTGCCGTAGCCACCGACATCGCCGACCGATCCGAACGAGACGCTCTTACAGGGCGCGCACGGCCCGACGGACATCGCGCGCGTCGGGCCGGACCTGGAAGTTCCGGCTGACCGAGAACCAGCGCACGACGCCGTCGCGATCGACCACGACCGTCGCGGGGCGCGGCACGTCCTGTCCATCCGCGCCGCCACGGGCGTGCACCAGGCCATAACGCCGCGTCACCGCGAGGTCGCGGTCGGCGACGAACCGGTAGCCCAGGCGCAGTCCCTGGGCGAGCTTCTCGCTCTGCTCGTTGGGATCGGGCGAGACGGCGATAATCTCGACCCCGGCCTGCTCGGCCTTCGATAGCTCGGCTCCAAGCCCTTGGAGCTCCGACACGCAGAACGGTCACCAGTATCCGCGGTAGAAGACGAGCACCACGGGCTTCTTGCCGCGGTACTCCGCGAGCGATACGGGGTGACCGGTCGCATCGGGCAGCGTGAAGTCGGGCGGGCGCTCGCCCACCCGCAGCGCCGTCGACGCGTCCGGCACCCTGGCGACGACGAAGTTGAACCAGGCGCCGGCGACGAGCAGCAGCGTCGAGACCCCGAGCGCGAGCCGGGCGGGCCAGAGCCGAGCCCGCGCGCGAACCACGGCCAGCACCGCGAGCGCCGTCGCCACTGCGAACGCCGCCACGTACCCCTCGGGATGGTTCCGGACGACCGCGACGCGGACAAGCAGCACATAGGCCGCGACGGCGCCGATCGCGACCACGAGACTGAGCCCGGCCAGACGTGTGGACGAGATCACGTGAGGACTGTACGAATGTCCATCACCAGCCCGCGACATAGGGCAGCTTCTTCGCCGTCGCCTCGATCGCCGCGCCCGCTTCCAGCAGCACCGCCGTCGAATCCCACGTGCCGGCCACGAGCTGGTTGCGCGGGCCGTCGGGCATGGTCGCCTTGATCACGCGGTCGCCGAAGCGAACCTCTTGCTTCTCCACGTCCACGGTGATGGGCGTCTGCGGGGCGCGGCCGATCTCGCGCTGGAGCCACTCGAGGTCGGCCTGGCTGACGACCATGCAGGGGATCCCGAGCATCACGCAGTTGCCGAAGAAGATCTCGCCGAAAGAGCCGCCGACGATGGCGCCGATGCCCCAGCGCATCAGGGCTTGCGGGGCGTGCTCGCGCGAGGAGCCGCAGCCGAAGTTCTGGCCGACCACGAGCACCGACGCCCCCTTGTAGACGGGCGAGTTGAAGGGATGCTCGGGGTTCTGCTTCTTGGCGTCCTCGAAGGCATGCTCGCCCATGGTCTCGAAGGTCACTTCCTTGAGGAAGCGCGCGGGGATGATGCGGTCGGTGTCGATGTCGTTGCCGACGACGGGAATGCCGCGGCCCGCCACGCGCGTTCGCTTGTAATCGGTGGTGGTCATCGAAGGATCTCCCTCACGTCGGTGACGGCGCCGGTGATGGCGGCGGCCGCAACCATGGCCGGGCTCATGAGCAGGGTGCGTCCCGTGGGGCTGCCCTGCCGCCCGATGAAGTTTCTGTTGCTGGACGAGGCGCTCATCTCGCGGCCCACGAGCTGGTCGGGGTTCATGCCCAGACACATCGAGCAGCCGGCCTTGCGCCACTCGAAGCCCGCCGCCCGGAAGATCTCGTGCAGCCCCTCGGCCTCGGCGGCCTTCTCGACCTGCTGCGAGCCCGGCACGATGAGCGCCCGCACGTGCTTGGCGACCTTGCCCGTCTTCGCCACCTCGGCCGCGGCACGCAGATCCGACAGGCGCCCGTTGGTGCACGAGCCGACGAAGGCCACGTCGATCTTCGCCCCCTTGATCGGTTGCCCCGCCTCGAAGCCCATGTGGGCCAGCGCCTCGCGGAACGTCGACCGGTCGGCCTCGGCCGCCGATTCGGGCGCCGGGATGCGCTGGTTCACCCCCACCGACATCCCGGGGTTGATGCCCCACGTGACCGTCGGCTCAATCGCGCCACGCGTCGGGATTGACATAGCCGCAGCGCGCGCCACCCTCGATCGACATGTTGCAGACGGTGAGCCGCTCCTCCATCGTCATGCGCTCGATGACGCTGCCGGCGTACTCGTAGGCGTAGCCGACGCCGCCCTTGACGCCGAGCCGGTTGATGATGGCGAGGATCACGTCCTTGGCGTAGACGCCCTTGGCGAGCGCGCCGTCCACCCGGACCTGGCGCAGCTTCGGCTTGGCCATGGCCAGACACTGCGTGGCCAGCACGTCGCGGACCTGGGTCGTCCCGATCCCGAACGCGATGGCCCCGACGGCGCCGTGGGTCGAGGTGTGGCTGTCGCCGCAGGCGATGGTCATCGCGGGCTGGCTCAGGCCCAGCTCCGGACCGATCACGTGGACGATGCCCTGCTTGCCCGTCGACATGTCGAAGAGCGGCACGCCGAAGTCCTTGGCGTTCCGGATCATGTGGACGGCCATCTCCTCGGCCAGCGGATCGGCGTAGGGGCGGCTCTGATCGGTCGTGGGGATGATGTGGTCGAGCGTGGCGAAGGTGCGCTCGGGCATCCGCACCTTGAGCTTGAGCTCCTTGAGCATCTGGAAGGCCTGGGGCGTCGTCACCTCGTGGATCAGGTGCAGGCCGATCAGGAGCTGCGTCTGACCGGACGGCAGCGTCCGGACCGTATGCGCCTCCCAGACCTTGTCGAGCAGCGTACGTGCCATGCGACTCCTCCTTGCGTGCCCGCGTATGCTGCCGGAGGGTGATCGTGTAGTCCAGTCAAACGTTGTGAATCGAATGGTAAGCTCTTCTTCATGATCGACGCGACCCTCTTCCCCGCGCTGGAGAGCTTGCTCGCGGTCGCGCGGACCGGCTCGGTAGGGGCCGCGGCGCGCCAGCGGCACATCACGTCCTCGGCGGTGAGCCAGCAGATCCGCCGGCTCGAGACCCACTTCGGCATCAAGTTCTTCGAGCGCGCCGGGCGCGGCATCCGCCCCACCGCCGTCGGCGAGGCGGCCCTGCCCGTCATCCGCGAGCTGTGGAGCGGGGCCGAGCTCGCCTTCGGCCAGCTCGCCGAGCTGGCCGGCCACCCCGCCGTCACGCTTCGCGTGGCCGCCAGCGATTACCTCGGCAAGGGACTGCTGGCGCCGGTGCTCGGCGACCTGCTGGGCGAGGAGCCGCCGGTGCGCTTCGAGATCGTGACGACGCACTCGCGCGCGGGCGTGCGGCTCGTGGCTGGCGGCGATGTCGATCTGGCCGTGGTCACCGGGCAGGACACGCCGCGCGGATTCGAGGATCGGCACCTCTTCGATCAGCCGTTCTTCTGGGTCGGCCCCCGGGGCGGCCGCGACCACGCCGCGCTGACGGACCGTCTACGACGCGAGCCGGTCCTGCGCCTCGCGGCCGAGAGCCATGGACGCATGCTGCTCGACCAGTACCTCGCCGACGAGCGGATCCGCCCCGTGTCGACGATCGACGTCCCGAGCGTCTCGCTGCTGCTCTCCTACGTCTCGGGCGGCCTCGGCATCGGCCTCGTCCCCGCCCTGGCCCTCGTCGAGGCGCCGCGCGACCGCGTGGTCAGCGCGCGCGCGCGAGTGCCCGCGTTGCCCGTCACGCTCATCTGGCGTCCCGCCGCGCGCCGGCAGCCGGCGCTGGCGCGTCTCGTCGATCTTCTCACCGTCGCCGGCGCGCGCGCCGGCGCGCGACTGCGAACGTCCACCGCGAAATGATCGAATTGAATCTGTCAGTCTCCCAACGCGAGCGACGCGCCTCCGGCGATCCGTCGACGCCGGCGGGTCTAAGTGCATGGAACTTAAACGAGGAGACTTTGGCGGACGCCATGCATACCTCCCTGCGGTCCGTCGACCAACGGGCCAGAAGGAGGATCGTATGCGGAGTAGAAGCATCAGCATCGGAGTCTTGCTGCCGAGCGTGCTGTTCATCGCGACGGGCTGCGTGGCCACGCGTAGCTGGGTCCAGGAGACACTGGGCCAGCGGACATCCGAGATCGATCAACGTGTCAGCACGGTGGACACCGAGCGGCGTCAGGACGCCGCGCGCCTCGAGACATCGGTGCGCCAGGGCGCTCAGCGCCTCGAGGGCGTCGAAGTCTCCGTGCGCGAGGGCAGCCAGCGCCTCGACAGCGTCGGCCAGGAGGCCAGCGCCGCCAACAAGGCCTCGCTCGACGCGCGCCTGAAGGCCGAAGAGGTCGACGGCCGGCTCACCCGCCTCTGGGACCGACGCAACGTGCGGAACCTGTCGGACTCCGTCGCCGTCCAGTTCGGATTCAACCGCGCCGACCTCGACGACGCCGCCCAGACGTCGCTGGTCGCGCTCGTGCGCGAGCTGCAGCAGAACCCGAAGCTGATGGTGGAGCTCGAGGGGTATGCCGATCCCAAGGGCAACCGCGACTACAACGTGCAGCTCAGCCAGCGCCGCGTCGAGACCGTACGCCGCTATCTCGTCCAGAACGGGATCGAGCTGTCGCGGATCAACGCCATCGGCCTGGGCCCCATCGCCGATCCGAAGACCTCCGACGCCTCCAAGCGCCGGGTGACCGTCAAAGTCCTGGTGCTCGCGGACTGACCCCGCTTGATCTTCGTGGCGGGCTCGCAGTAGAGTCCGTGCCACGACGCTGACCGTTCCTTCGCGAGCCGTCACCGCGCTCTTCCTCGAGCGACAGCATCTGGCACGTCCGCGGACGACGGCGCTGACGCCCGGGCGCCTCGTTCGCTTCGTCGAGGACGTGGGCGGCTTGCAGCTCGACTCCATCAACGTGCTGGAACGCGCCCACTACCTCACGCTGTGGAGCCGCTTCGGGCCGTACGACCGGCGGCGTCTCGACGGGCTGATCTACGGTCGGCGCCTGCTGTTCGAGTACTGGGCCCACGCGGCCTGCCTCGTGCCGACCTCGATGCTGCCGTGGTGGCGCCGCGCCATGCTCGACTATCGCGTGCAGCACACCGGCTGGTCCGGATGGCTCCAGAGGAACGCGCGGATGCTGAAGGCCGTGCGCGCGGCCATCGAGACGAATGGTCCGATGGCCGGCGGAGAGTTCGATCGGGGGCGTCCGGCCGGCGGACGCGGGGGATGGTGGGACTGGAGGCCCGTCCAGCATGCTCTCCACTATCTCTGGATGACGGGCGCGCTCACCGTCCATTCCCGCCAGCATTTCCAGAAGCGGTTCGACCTGTGGGAGCGCGCGCTGCCCGACACGCTCGGGATCGATCCCGTCTCTCCGGCGCAGTTCGTGCGCTGGCATGTCGAGCGGTCGCTCGCCGCGATGGGCGCGGCGACGGAGACGGACCTCGCGCGCTATCTGACCTTTCCCCGCTTCGCGCCCGGCCAGCGTCGCGCCGCCCTCCGTGCTCTCGTCGAGAGCGGCGAGGTCGTCGAGGTCACCGTGGAAGGCACGACGGCGCGCTGGTTCGCAGTCGCGCGTGACCTGCCGGCTCTGGGTCGCGCGGCCGCCCTGTCGACGCGCGGCACCACGCTGCTCTCGCCCTTCGACTCGCTGCTCTGGCACCGCGACCGCGTGGCGCGGCTGTTCGGCTTCGACTATCGCATCGAGGTCTACACGCCGGCGGTCCAGCGCGTGCACGGGTACTACACGCTGCCCATCCTGCACGACGGGCGGTTCATCGGCCGCGTGGACGCCAAGACTCGGCGTGCCGAGGGGCGCCTCGAGATCCGTCACGTCCATTTCGAAGGGTGGTTCAGCGGCGGGGCCCCGCCGCCGCTGGGCCGCGACCGCCTCGATCAGGACGCGGCGCTGGCGGGATTGAGCGACGCGCTGGGGTCCCTGGCCACCTTCGTCGGCGCCGCGGACATCCGGCTCGGACGCGTGACGCCCGGACGCCTGCGCTCGCCGCTCGCCCAAGCACTGCGCCAGCGCGACTAGTCGCGTGTGCTACCCTGCCTGCCGGCATGGTCATCGACACACCGCTGGACGCCTACCGCGACGTCGTGCGCCCGGAGTGGATCGACGCGAACCACCACATGAACGTGGGGTATTACCTCGTCGTCTTCGACTTCGCGACCGACGAGTTCATGCGGTGGGTCGGCCTCGACGCGGGGCATCGTCGGACGTGGCGGGTCACGACCTTCTGCCTCGAGGCGCACGTGACGTATCACCGTGAGGTTCGCGAGGGCGACCCACTGCGGTTCACGACGCAGCTCCTCGCGCACGATGCCAAGCGGCTCCACTACTTCCACGCCATGTACCACGCGAGCGAGGGCTTCCTCGCCTCCACGAACGAGCTGATGTCGCTCCACGTGGCCGCCGACACCCGTCGGAGCGCGCCCATGGCGCCCGAGATCCTGACCCGGCTCGCCACGATCCAAGGCGCCCACGACGTGCTGCCCCGTCCGCCGCAGGTCGGCCGCGTGATGGGTCTCACGGCGCAGCCGACGACCCGCCATCGATAACCGACACATGGAAGGCTTCGACCTCGTGATCCGCGGCGGCACCGTCTACGACGGGACCGCCGCGGCCGGTATCCGGGCCGACGTCGGCGTGCGCGGTGATCGCATCGTCGAGGTCGGCGCGATCGCCGCGCGCGGCGCCGAGGAGCTCGACGCGCAGGGCCTCGCGGTCGCGCCCGGCTTCATCGACGTCCACAGCCACGACGACTACGCCGTGCTGCTCGAGCCCAAGATGCCGTTCAAGGTGCTCCAGGGTGTGACCAGCGATGTCGTCGGCAACTGCGGCTCGGGCGTGGTGCCGTTCGAGGCGGGGCTCATCCGGTTTCGCCGCATGCATCCCGGCGCGAATCCCGCGCCGTGGGAGGGCTTCGCCGGCTATCTCGCGCGCGTCGACGCCGCGCGGCCGAGCTGCAACGTCGCCGTGCTGATGGGGCACGGCTCGCTCCGGCGCGGCGCCATGGGGCTCGAGCCGCGCGCGCCCGGCCACGACGAGATGGAGCGCATGCGGGCCTGGGTCCGCGAAGGCGTCGGGGCCGGCGCCGTCGGGCTCTCGACGGGGCTCATCTACGAGCCGGGACGGTATGCGACGACCGAGGAAGTGATCGCGCTCGCGCGCGAGCTCGGCACCGGCGGCGGACTCTACGCGACCCACATGCGCAACGAAGCCGACGGCCTCCTCGACGCCGTCCGTGAGGCCATCCGCGTCGGCGAGGAGGCGCACGTGCCCGTGCAGGTCTCGCACCACAAGGCGAGCGGCCGGCGGAACTGGGGCCGCGTGCGTGATTCGCTCCGTCTCATCGAGGAGGCGCGGGCGCGCGGCGTCGACGTCACCGCCGACCAGTATCCGTACACCGCGGGCAGCACCTCGCTCTTCGCGGTGCTGCAGAACGGCGCGTTCCGCGGCGACAGCCCGGGCGGACTCGGCCAGCTCGACGGCGGCGACGTGCTGATCGCCTCCGCGCCGACGCATCCCGGATGGGAGGGCCGTCGGGTCGCGACCCTGGCGGCGGAGTGGGGCCTCGACGACGAGGCGGCGGCACGACGGATCGTGGAGACCGAGGGCGAGGCCTGCTTCGTGAACGTCTTCACCATGGACGAGGCGGACGTGAAGACGGTGATGGCGCATCCGACGACGATGATCGGCTCCGACGGTGTCCCGGCCGGCGGCAAGCCCCACCCGCGCCTCTACGGCTGCTTCGCCCGCGTGCTCGGCCGCTACGTGCGCGAGGAGCGCGTGCTCGACCTGCCGACGGCCATTCACCGGATGACCGGGATGCCGGCGGCGAAGTTCCAGCTCGTCGACCGCGGCGTCATCCGCCCCGGCGCCTTCGCCGACCTCGTCGTGTTCGATCCCGCGCGCATCGAGGACGTCGCCACCTACGACGAACCGCGCCGCGCGCCGATGGGCATCCGCGCCGTCTACGTGAACGGGGCGGCGGTCGCTCGCGACGGGCGCCATACGGGCGCGCGCGCCGGGCGGGCGCTGCGCCGCGGGCGCGCGTGATTGCCGGAGGGAGGGTGCCATGACCGATGCCGATCTCGGCTACACGCCGGCCACCGAGCTGGCCGCGCTGATCCGCACGAAGAAGCTCTCACCGGTCGAGCTGACGCGCGCCGTCCTCGCCCGGATCGAGACGTTGAATCCCGTCGTGAACGCCTTCTGCACGCCGACACCGGAGATCGCGCTGGCCGACGCGCGACGGGCCGAGGAGGCGGTGATGAAGGGCGCCCCCCTGGGCGCGCTCCACGGCATCCCGTACTCGATCAAGGACCTCGCCTTCACCAGGGGCATTCGCACGATGGGCGGCTCGCACATCTTCGCCGGCCGCGTGCCCGACGTGGACGCGCCGTTCGTCACGCGCTTGCGGGCCGCGGGCGGAATCATGCTCGGCAAGACGGCGTCGCCCGAATTCGGCTGGAAGGGGACGGGCGACAGCCCCCTCACCGGAAGCACGCGCAATCCCTGGAACCCCGCGACGACGACCGGCGGCTCCAGCGCGGGCGCGGGCGCCGCGGCCGCCGCCGGCCTCGGCCCGCTCCATCACGGCTCGGACGGCGCCGGGTCCATCCGGATCCCCGCCGCCTTCTGCGGCGTCTTCGGGCTCAAGCCGTCGTACGGGCGCGTGCCCCAGTTCCCGGTGTCCAACAACGACTACTCGACGCACAACGGGCCGCTCACGCGCACCGTGGCCGACGCGGCGCTGATGTTGAGCGTGATGGCGGGCCCCGACGAGCTCGACCGCACCTCGCTGCCCGATGCGCCGGCCGATTATGTCGGCCGGTTGGGCGCGGGCGTGCGCGGGCTCCGCGTCGCCGTCAGCCCGAATCTCGACACGCTTCGCGTCGACCCCGACGTGGCCGCGATCGTCGGCGACGCCGTCCGCGTCTTCGAGGCGCTCGGCTGCGCGGTGGAGGAGGTCAAGACGGGCTTCGCGGACTCGCACGAGATGATCCGCATGATGTGGAACGCCCACGAGGCGGGCAACTACGCGCGGTATCTTCCCGAGTGGCGCGATCGGATGGATCCGGGCCTCGTGGCCTCGATCGAGGATGGCCTGCGCTACAGCGTGGTCGACTACATCGACATGCGCGGTCGCAAGATGTCGTACTGGGACAGCGTGCGTCCGCTCTTCGACCGCTACGATCTCCTGCTCACGCCTTCGCTGTCGATCGCCGCGCTCCCGGTCGGACGCATCAACCCCGAGCACTGGCCGCAGCCCGATAATCTCTGGGACTGGATCGCCTGGGCCTCGTTCAGCTATCCGTTCAACTTCACGGGCCAGCCCGCCGCCTCGGTGCCCGCGGGCTTCACGCCCTCGGGATCGCCCGTGGGATTACAGATCGTCGGCCGCCGCTTCGCCGACCTCACGGTGCTCCAGGCCTCGGCCGCCTTCGAAGACGCCCGCCCGTGGGCCGGGCGCCGGCCCTCGCTGCGCGGCGCCTGAAGCGACGGGACGGGCAAAGACGGAAACCGACCATGGGCACGCCGATGGACTCGAATCGGGACCACTGGGACGAGGCGACCGACATCCATGCTCGCGGCAACGTCTACGGCATCGAGGACTTCAGGGCCGGGCGGTGCCAGCTCCACCGGATCGAGGTCGAGGAGCTCGGCGACGTCACGGGCAAGACGCTCCTGCATCTGCAGTGTCACTTCGGGCTCGGCACGCTCTCCTGGGCCCGGCGGGGCGCCGTCGTCACCGGGGTCGACTTCTCGGCGAAGGCGATCGCCCTCGCCCGCTCGCTGGCCGCCGAGGCCGGGATCGCCGCCCGGTTCGTCGAGTCCAACGTCTACGACCTGCCGGGTGCACTCGCGGGGCGTTTCGACGTCGTCTTCTGCTCCTACGGCGTGCTCTGCTGGCTGCCCGACCTCACGCGCTGGGCGGAGATCGTCGCCCGGTATCTCGAGCCCGGCGGGATCTTCTACATCGCCGAGGCGCACCCGTTCATCCGGGTCTTCCCGATGGCCAACGACATCACGGACGGCTCGACGGAGCTCCGCCCGTACTTTCCGTACTTTCACGACCCGGCCGGCACGCGCTGGGAGCCCGACACCGACTACGCCGACGAGGGGTCCCGATACACGACGCCCGAGCACACCTGGCAGCACAGCATGGGCGACATCGTGAACGCGCTGGTGGCCGCCGGCCTCCGGATCGACTTCCTCCACGAGTTCCCCTACTGCGTGTGGAAGGTCGTCGCCTTCACGGAGCCCGCCGAAGGTGGCGGATGGCGCCTGCCCCCGCGCTTCCCACGCCTGCCGATGATGTTCTCGCTCAAGGCGACCAAGCCGGAGCCGGTGCGTGAGAGAATGGGCCCGACGTGACTCCCACAGTGCTTCATGACTTGGACGCGCTCAGGCGCCGACTCGCCCCACACGTGCGACATACCCGGAAAGCGATCGTCTTCGGCTCCGTCGCCCGCGGTGACGCGGACGAGTGGAGTGACCTCGATCTCGTGATCGTCACTGAGACATCCCGGCCATTCCTCGAGCGCTATCGAGACTTCGAGGGGCTGTACGAGATCTGGCCGCGCCTCGATCTGCTGATCTACACGCCTGCCGAGTTCGCTCAGATGCGCCAGGAGGGACGTCCCTTCATCGAGCACGTGCTGAGCGAAGGCGTGGTGATCCATGAAGCCTCGGCCGAGCGCTGAGGCCGAGCGCTGGCTCGCGCAGGCGCGAAGTGAGCTCGCGTTCGCCCGGGTGGGCCTCCGCGAGGGCTTCTATGCCCAGGCGTGCTTCCATTGCCAGCAGTCCGCCGAGATGGCCCTCAAGGCCCTGCACTATCTCGGTGGCGCACGCCTGGTGATCGGACACTCACTCGTCGAGCTTCTCGCGCCGCTCGCCCGGACGCACCCCAAGCTCGCGTCGCTGCGCGGCGCAGCAGCTCGTCTCGATCAGCTGTACATTCCGACGCGGTATCCGAACGGTTTACCGGGCGGTGTGCCAGCCGAGGTCTTTTCGAAGGAACAAGCTGCTGAAGCCATCGCGCAGGCCAGTGAATTCATCGAGCAGGCCGCGGCCTTACTGAGGTGATCGACCCAGCTAGTCGATTGAAGGAGAGATGGCTCCTAGGAGGTCGGCCAGAGAGCGGAGAAGTGGATCCCGTTCGATTCCTATGAGCGGCTCGATGAGTGTAAGCGGAACGCCGACATGGCACGACGAGCTGGAGAGAAAGAATCCTCCGCGCACGCCTTCACGTCCCTGTGCCTGCCCGACGCGATCAACCAATGGCGACCCCTTCGACCTCAAACTGACGCACGACCCTGAAGTCCGGGGTCAAATTGACGTGAAGGTGTCGCCGACCCTATCATGGTCACATCATCGTGGTCACACGGGAGTTATGGCATGGAAGGCACCGTCGGCATCCGGGCCTTTCGCGATCGGCTGACGCGCTACGTCGCCCGGGTCCGCCGCGGTCAGCGCGTGGTGGTAACGGACCGTGGCAAGCCCGTGGCCGTGCTGATCCCCTATGAACGCGCGCGCAAAACGGCCCCCGAAGACGTCCGGCTCGCAAGGGTCCTCTCGAGCGGGCACGTGAGCGCCTCGGAACGGCGGTTCGATACACGATTTCCTCCGGTTCGCGGGAAAGGGCAGCCGCCGTCGAAGGTCATCATCGAGAGTCGACGATGACGTACGCCGACTCGAGCGTCATCGTCAAGCGCTACTACGAAGAGTCTGGAACTGAACGCGTCCTCGAACATCTCGCTGCGGCCGAGCGCGTCTTCACTTCCCGCCTGGCGTATGCCGAGGTCCACGCCGCGCTGGCTCGCAAGCGGCGCGAGCGGGGCATCTCCGAAACCGCGTATCGGCGGGCCGCGTCCGCCTTCGAGTCCGACTGGCCCGCCTACGATCAGATCGCCCTCGACGCCACCACACTCGGCGCCGTTCCCAGACTCGTTCGTCAGCACCCGCTGCGGGGAGCGGACGCGGTTCACCTCGCGGCGGCGGTCTGGCTTCGAGTACACGTCGGCGATCCGCTCGAGTTGTGGGCGTCCGATGACCGACTTCTGGACGCCGCCCGGCGCGAGCGCCTCATCGCGGTCAACCCCGAAGGCTGATCACCGCACACCTCGGTCGGTTCGCGCCCGACCGCGACGTCACTTCCCGCGCTTGGCGAGGTGCTCGGGCTTTCTGAGGATGGACACGTCTTGATGACTGTTGATACCGCGCGGATGGTAGAGCGCCAGATCGAAGTCCTTCGGCCACTCCCGCTCGATATATTCGCGGGTATGGAACGAAAGCTGGTAGAAATCCGGCAGGCCAGGAGTGACCCCTGATCGGTGGTAAAAGAAGCCGGAGTCGTCCGGCAGCGACAGCCCGAGCGGCGCGAGGTTCGCGTCGCTCAATGTCGAGATCAACAGCCAGCCGCCCGGCTTGAGCACACGCTTCAGCTCGCGGAGCCACGCGCGCTCCATCTCGAGCGGCAGGTGAGTGAACAGGCTGACGCAAAAGATCAGATCGAAGGTCTCATCGGAATCGTCGAGCGGCGGCTCCGGGTTGTTGACGTCGAACTTCGCAATCGACGACAGGTTTTGCCGGCACCATCCGATCGCTTCACCGTCGATATCGAGTCCGGTCACGTCCAGGCCGCGGGGCAGAAAGCGCGTCACTCTTCCGCATCCACAGCCAAAGTCCAGGATGGATGTGAACGATGCCCACGTCTTGGCGGCGTTCACACGGGCAGGTAATCCGTGCGGCGCAGCGCCTCGCGCAGATCGTCGCGCTCCTTCACGAGATTGCGGACCGGCGGGAGCGTCGTCAGCAACCTCTTGAGCAAGCGGTGAGCTGTTCGCGTCACTTCCCGCGCTTGGCGAGGTACTCCGGACCCACGAGGATCTCCCGGGGCTTGGCGCCGTTGCCGGGGCCGATGATCCGGTCCTGCTCCATCATGTCGATGAAGCGCGCGGCCTTGGGGTAGCCGAGACCCATGCGGCGCTGCAGGAACGAGATCGAGGCCGAGCGCTGGCCGATCACGAGGTGGATGCAGTCCCAGTAGATCTGGTCGCGCTCGGCCTCGTTGCCCTCGGCGACCGCCTCCTCGGTGGCGAGCACGACTTCTTCGTACTGGGCCACGCCCTGCGTGCGGAGGAACTCGCAGACGCCCTTGACCTCCTCGTCGGCGAGCCAGGCGCCGTGCACGCGCATCTGCTTGTTGGCGCCCGGCGGCAGGAAGATCATGTCGCCGCGCCCCAGCAATTGCTCGGCGCCGTTGGCGTCGAGCACCGTGCGCGAATCGACCTTGGACGCCATCTGGAACGCGATGCGCGTGGGGAAGTTCGCCTTGATGAGCCCGGTGACGACGTCGACCGAGGGGCGCTGCGTCGCGAGGATGAGATGGATCCCGATCGCGCGCGCCAGCTGGGCGAGGCGGACGAGCGAGGTCTGGACCTCGCCCGCGGACACCATCATGAGGTCCGCCAGCTCGTCGATGACGACGATCCAGTACGGCAGGCGCTCCTCGGGCGCCACGGCCTTGTTGTAGCCCTCGATGTTCCGCACCTGCTTGGCCTGGAGCAGCTTGTAGCGCTCGTCCATCTTGCCGACGATCCAGCGCAGGCGCGCCGCCGCCTCCTTGGCGTCGGTCACCACGGGCGAGAGCAGGTGCGGGATGCCCTCGTAGACCGACAGCTCGAGCCGCTTGGGGTCGATCATGAGGAAGCGGACCTCGGCCGGCGTCATCTTGTAGAGGATCGAGCAGATCATCGCGTTCAGGCCGACGGACTTGCCCGTGCCCGTCGCGCCAGCCACGAGCAGGTGCGGCATCGCCGCGAGGTCGGCGACCACGGGGCCGCCCGTCACGTCCTTGCCGAGCGCCAGCGGTAGCCGGCCCTTCGAATCGCCGAAGTCGGGAGAGGCGAAGATCTCGCGCAGATAGACCGTCGCCATCGTCGCGTTCGGCGTCTCGATGGCCACGGTGCCGCGACCGGGAATCGGTCCCACGATGCGGACGGCCGAGGTCTTCAGCGACAGCGCCAGATCGTCGGCCAAGCTCACGACCCGGCTGATCTTGATCCCCGCCGCGGGCTCGAACTCGTAGGAGGTGATGATCGGTCCCGGACTCACCTGCACGATGCGGCCGTCGACCTCGAAGTCCTGGAGCTTCTTGCGGAGCGTCTCCGCGTTGTCCTGCAGCTCCTCGTGCGTCATCAACGGCTTCTGATCCGGCGACGGCGTCTGCAGGAGGCCGAGCGGAGGAAGCTGGAAGGACTCGGCGCCGCCCTTGCCGAAGTCGAAGGTCTCCTGCCACGCAAGCCCCTCCTTGCCCGTGCCGCGCGCGCGCCGGGGCTCGATGACGACCGGTGGAGGCGGCGGTTCCTCGAGGGGCTCGCTCACGGCGACGGCGCCGACCGCCTGCGGCTCCGCGCCGGACGTCGACCTGGCGCCGGCCCGGACGGCGGTGGCGCTCTTCTGCCGCTTGAGCCGCGCGATCCGCGCCGAGACGACGCGTGCGAGGGCCGCGTAGGAAACCTGTGTCAGGAACAAGACGCCGATCGGGATCCCGGCGAGGAGCACGAGCCACGTCCCGACGCCGCCGAGGGCCGTGTGGAGCGCCCCCACGAGGCTCCAGCCGACGATGCCGCCGGCGTCCACCCACTCGCCGGGCGCCGAGGACAGCGTCACCGCGGTCTGTGTCAAGATCCCGGTCGCGCTGAGCAGCAGCGCGGCCAATCCCGCGTAGGGCGGCCAGCCTCGGGTCGCGATCGGGCGGATGAACGCGTTCACGGCGACGACGACGAGGATCAGCGGGAAGAGAAAGCCGCCGTAGCCGAAGGCGACGAAGAGGGCCCAGCCGAGCCAGCCGCCCAGGTGGCCGACCGGCCCTTGCGGATCGGTCCCGCGCGTGTGGTTCCACACGGAGACGGCGCCGAAGCCGGCCACGGCGAGGAGCAGGATGGCCTTCACCTCGCGGAGCCATCGGCGGGGCTCGCGCTTCCTGGGCGCGCGCCGGCGCCGTTCGAGGACGCGATCCGAGGCCTTGCCGCCAGAACCGTCGGTGGTGGTCACGCCAGACGCCATCAGACCTCCAGGATCACGGGAAGCACGACGGGTTTGCGCTGGAAGCGCTGGTTGATGAACTGGCGCACCGCGCCCCGCATCACGGCGGCGATCGCCTCCCGCTCGGTGGCCCCGGCCGCGGCGAGCGTCGACAGGATCGCGGCCCGCAGCTCGTCGAGGAGCGCTTCGTTCTCCTTGACGTAGACGACGCCTCGCGAGGCGATCTCCGGACCCGCGACGACGGCGCCGGCCCGGTCGATGACGACGGACACCGACACCAGGCCGTCCTGGGCCAGGAGCTGGCGATCGCGGAGGACCACGGCCCCGATGTCGCCCACGCCCTTGCCGTCCACGAGCACCCGTCCCGTCGGATACCCGCGGACGACGCGCGCGGCCGTCTTCGTCACCTCCACGCCGATGCCGTCCTCGACGAGGAAGATGCGCTCAGGCGTCAGCCCGACCGTCTCGGCGAGACGGGCGTGGCCCAGCAGATGGCGATACTCGCCGTGCACGGGGATGAAATAGCGCGGCCGGGTGAGGTTCAGCATGAGCTTGAGGTCTTCCTGGCTCGCGTGCCCGGAGACGTGCACGAACGCGTTGTCGTCGTAGAGCACCTCGGCGCCCAGCCGCAAGAGCGCGTTGACCACCCGTCCGATGGTCCGCTCGTGGCCGGGGATGACGCGCGCGGAGATGACGACGAGGTCCCCGCGCTCGATCTGGACGTACTTGTGCTCGCCCGCGGCCATGAGGACGAGCGCGGAGTTCGGCTCGCCCTGGGTGCCCGTCGACAGGATGATCTGCCGCTCGCGGGGCAGCGCGCCCAGCTCCTCGATGGGAACGAGCAGGCCCTCGGGGATCTTCAGGATTCCCAGCGCCGCCGAGACCGTGACGTTCTTCTGCATGCTCATGCCGAGCAGGGCGACCCGGCGGTCGTGCTCGGCGGCCAGCGTGAGGACCTGCTGGATGCGATGGATGTGCGAGGCGAAGGTGGCCAGCACGATCCGTCCCGTCGCGCCCCGGAAGTGCCCGCGCAGCGCCCGCCCGACGTCGCTCTCCGAGCGCGTGTGGCCCGGACGGTCCACGTTGGTGGAGTCCGAGCAGAGCACGAGGACCCCGTGCTCGCCGAGCTCGGCGAAGCGATGGTAGTCCGGCGGCTCCCCGTCGAGGGGGGTGGCGTCGAGCTTGAAGTCTCCCGTGTGTACGATCGTGCCGACGGGCGTGTCGATCGCCAGCCCGATGCCGTCGACGATCGAGTGCGTCACCCGGATCGGCTCGACCCGGAACGGCCCGACCTCGATCCGGTCGCGCGGGCGCATCGTGCGGAGGTCGGCCGACTCCAGCAGCCCGTGCTCCCGCAGCCGCTCCGCCACGAGGGCCAGCGTCAACGGCGTGCCATAGATCGGCACGTGTGCGCTGCGCAGGAGGTACGACAGCGCGCCGATGTGATCCTCGTGGCCGTGGGTCAGGAAGACGGCCCGGAAGCCGTCACGCTTGGCGAGCGCGTAGGAGAAATCCGGGATGACGTGATCGATGCCGGGCATCTCGTCCGGATCGGGGAACATCAGCCCGCAGTCGATGGCGATCAGCTCGTCGCCGGACTCCACGAGCATCATGTTGAGCCCGATCTCGCCGAGCCCGCCCAGCGGGATCAGCCGAACAGCGGGCTCGTTGGCAGGGGGGGGAGACTCCACAACGCTCCTTTCCGGGGTCAAGCAATCGTAGCATCCGGCCTTTCGAGATCCGAAGTTTCCGGCTGACGGCCCCGGGGGCCGTATGATGGCCGGACGCGCCGGAACGACACGCCCGCTGGGGGATCACCACCATGTCAACCGTGTTTTGCTCGCCGAGCCGCTATACACAGGGGAAAAACGCCACGGCGGCCCTCGGCCGTGAGATGGCGGCGCTCGGGCTCGAGGGCCCGGCCCTCATCGTCGCGGGGGCAACGGCGATCAAGACCCTCGCCGACACGTGGCGGATCGGCCTGGGCCACGCCGGGATCGCCTACACGGTGCACCGCTTCGGCGGCGAATGCTCGCACGCCGAGATCGAGCGCGCCGAGCAGACGGGGCACGCCCACGGCAGTCGCGTCGTGATCGGGGCGGGCGGCGGCAAGGTCCTCGACACGGCCCGTGCGGCCGCCGCCGGACTCGGCCTGCCCGTCGTCAACTGTCCGACTCTGGCCTCCAGCGACGCCCCCTGCAGCGCGCTGTCCGTCATCTATACCGAGGCGGGCGAGTTCCAGGAGTATCGCTTCTACCGCAAGAACCCCGATCTCGTGCTGGTCGACACCCAGGTCATCGCCCAAGCGCCGCCGCGGCTCCTGGTGGCCGGTATGGGGGACGCCCTCGCCACCTGGTTCGAGGCGAGGACGTGCGTCGAGGGTCATATCGCCAACATGCGCGGCGGCGCTTCCACGCGTGGCGCGGCGGCCCTGGCCGAGCTGTGCTATCGCACGCTGCTCGAGGATGGCGTCGCCGCGCTCCGGGCGGTCGAGGCACAGGTCGTGACCCCGGCGCTCGAGCGCCTGGTGGAAGCCAACACCCTGCTCTCGGGTCTCGGGTTCGAGTCATCCGGCCTGGCCGCGGCGCACGCCGTCCACAACGGCCTCACCACCGCGCCCGCCACGCATGCGTTCTTCCACGGCGAGAAGGTCGCCTACGGCGTGCTGGTCCAGCTCGTCCTCGAGGGCCAGCCGCGCGCGGTGCTCGCGGAGGTCCTGGGCTTTGCCACCGCGGTGGGCCTGCCCATCACCCTCGCGGACATCGGCCTGGGCGAGCTCCCGAGAGACGTGCTCGGCCGGATCGCTGCGCGCGCGACCGCGGCGGGCGAGACCATCCACAACGAGCCGTTCGAGGTCGATGCCGCCATGGTGGCCGACGCCATCGTCGCCGCCGACGCGACCGGCCGCGCGTGGCGCCACACCGGTCGATGAAGGCGCGCGCGCCGGCCGGCTAGAAGGAGGCTTCGCGCTCCAGGCGGGTCACGAGGGTCCTGGCGTGGGTCAGGAACTCCGGCCGTTCGGCGGTGTCGATGGGCTCGCCGGGGATGAACTTCTCGCTGAAGGGGTTGACCCAGATGCCGTTCTTGGCGACGCGGTAGTCGAGATGGGGGCCGGTGGCGAGGCCGGTCATGCCCACGTACCCGATGACCTGGCGCTGGGCCACCTGCGTGCCCGGCCGCAGGCCCGGGGCGAGCCGGGAGAGGTGGTTGTACATCGTCCGGTAGCCGGAGCGATGGTGCAGGAGCACGGAGAGCCCGTTGCCGGCGTCCCAGCCGGCGCTCGACACCACGGCGTCGGCGACGGCGCGCACCGGGGTCCCCGTCGGCGCGGCGTAATCGATGGCCAGATGGGGGCGGACGCCGCCGAGGATGGGATGGGGACGCGCGTAGGTGAAGCCCGACGTGATCCGGGTGAATTCGAGCGGCGATTTGAGGAAGCTCTTCCTGAGCGAGCGGCCGGCGGGATCGAAGTAGGCGAACCGGTCCCGGGCGCGCTCGAAGCCGATACCCGTCAGCGTCCGCGCCCCGAGATACTGCGCGACGAGGATGCGGCCGTACTCGACGAAGCGATCGCCGGCATAGCGCTTCTCGACGAGGAGCCGGAACCGATCACCCGGTCGCGTGTCGGCGGTGAAGTCGAGCTCGGAGGAGAAGATCTCGACCAGGCGGAGCACGAGCTGCGGCGACTCCCGCACGTCCTCGACGGCCTGGAACAGCGAGCTGAGGACCTGCCCCCGGACCGGCTCCACGCGGACCTGCGGGCGGACCTCGAACCGGTGCACGTCCCAGCCCTGCTCCGTCGCATCCGCGGCGAACGTCAGCCAGGCGTTCGCCTCCCAGGTGACCGATACCGGGCGCTCCCCCGCCCAGGTGACCGTCAGGCTGTCGTCCGGGCGCAGACGCCTCAGATCGGCTCCGCTCTTCCTGAGGAGCCGCCCGATCTCGTTCGCCGATTGCCCGTCCATGCCGCCGCGTCCAAGCGCCCGGACGAGCGTGTCACCGCGCTCGAGGTCGACCGTCTCGACCCGTATCGCCGGAGGGTCGGGCTGGTCCTGGTCCGGGTCCGCCCCGGGAGGGAGCTCTACCAGCCCGACGGGTGGCGGAGACGTCCGAACCTCACCGGGTCCTCGCCACAGCTTGGTCGCGAGCCCGCCGGCGAGGGCCAGGGAGAGGAGGGCCAGGGCGAGTAGCCGCTTGGACACCCCATCAGGATAGCCGAGCCGTCAGCGCGGCAAACTCAAGAATCGTCAGGGTCTCGGCCCGCCTCGAGGGGTCGATCCCGGCTGCCTCCGCCGCGGCCCGGATCGCCTCGGCCGGCTGCCCGAGGCCGGCGGTCAGCGCGTTGGCCAGGGTCTTCCGGCGCTGGGCGAAGGCGGCCCGAACCACCACGTGAAACCGCCGCTCGTCGGCCAGGGCCACCCTGGGAGCCGGCAGGACGGCAAGGTGGATCACCGCGGAATCGACCTTGGGAGGGGGCCGGAAGGCCTCGGGGGGAACCCTCAACGCCACTCGAACGTCGCAGTAGAGCTGGGTCAGGACCGACATGCTGCCGTAGGTCCGGCTTCCCGGGGCGGCGGCGACGCGATCGGCCACCTCGCGCTGGAGCATCAGCGCCATCGCGTCGATGGCCGTGCGGGCGGCGACCAGGGCCATGAGAATCGGCTTGCCGACGCTATACGGCAGATTGCCGACGACCAGCACGCGTCCCCCCGGCGGTCGCTCCAGCGCGCCGTAGTCCCACGTCCGCGCATCGGTCTCGACGACCTCGGCGCCCGGAAACCGCGGGCGGAGGCGAGCCGCGAGCTCTCCATCCACCTCGAGGGCGAGCAGGCGGCCCGCCCGACGCTCGAGCTCGCCCGTGAGCGCGCCCTGGCCTGGCCCGATCTCGACGACCAGGTCGTTCGACGCGGGCGCGACGAGGTCGACGACGGCCCCGGCGACGGCGGGATCGCGCAGGAAGTGCTGGCCCAGGGCGCGGCGCCGGGCACTCACCTGGCCCGGGTCCCCGCGTCGGCGAGCAGGGCCTGGTGGACCGCTCGCACCCGCGCCGCCGTGGCCGCGGGCTCGCCCGAGTTGTCGATGACGTAGTCGGCGAGCTTAGCCTTCTCGGCCAGCGGCATCTGGCTCCTGATCTTGCGTAGCGCCTCCTCGCGATCGACGCCGTCGCGGGCCATGAGCCGCGCGATCTGCGTGGGCTCGTCGGCGACGACGACCACCAGCCGGTCCATGTTGCGGTAATTGCCGCTCTCGATCATCACGGCGGCGTCGAAGAACACGAGGCCGCGGAAGTCACGCGCGGCGAGTGCGTCGAGCCCGCGCTGGAAGCGCTCGCGGATCCGGGGATGCGTGATCGCCTCCAGCGTCCGCCGGCGCTCGGGCTCGGCGAACACGATCGCGCCGAGCGCCTTCCTGTCGAGGCGCCCGGTCGGTTCCAGCACGCCCCGCCCGAACTCGGCCACGATCTCGTCGAGCGCCGGCTCGCCGGGCTCCACGACCTCCCGCGCCAGCACGTCGGCGTCGATGATCTCGGCACCGAGATCACGCAGCAGATTGGCGACCGTGCTCTTGCCCGTCGCGATGCCGCCCGTGAGCCCGACGAGCAGAAACGGTCGGGGCGGCGTCACACCTCGGACCAGTCCTTGCCGGACTTGACGTCGACGACGACGGGAACGCACAGGGGCACGGCGGCTGCCATGATGTCCCGGGCCAGGGCCTCGACGACCTCGACCTCCTCGGGCGGGGCCTCGAAGAGGAGCTCGTCGTGCACCTGCAAGAGCATGCGCGCCCGCAGCCCGCGCGCGCGCAAGGCCTCGTGCACGCGAACCATCGCGATCTTGATCATGTCGCTGGCCGTCCCCTGCACCGGCGCGTTCATGGCCATCCGCTCGGCGGCGTTCCGGGCCACCGGGTTGCCGCTGCGCAGGTCCGGCAGGTAGCGGCGGCGTCCCAGGAGCGTCGAGACGTACCCGCGCTCGCGGCCCTCGTCCAGCGTGCGGTCGATGAAGGCGCGGACCAGCGGGTGCGCGGCGAAGTAGGCGTTGATGTACCGCTGGGCCTCCTTCTGATCGATCTTCGTTGCCTGTGACAGCCCGAACGCGGAGACCCCGTAGAGGATCGCGTAGTTGGCGCTCTTGGCGATCGTCCGCTGCAGCGAGGTGACGGTCTCGGGCGCGACCTTGAAGACCTCCGAGGCCGTGCGCGTGTGGATGTCCTCGCCGCGCTGGAACGACTCGATGATCGCGGGCTCCGCGGACAGATGGGCGAGGATGCGCAGCTCGATCTGCGAGTAGTCCGCGGCCACGAAGCGCCAGCCCGCTTCGGGAATGAAGGCGGCGCGGATCCGGCGTCCGAGCTCGGTCCGGATCGGGATGTTCATGAGGTTCGGATCCTGCGAGCTGAGCCGTCCCGTCGCCGCCACGAGCTGGTTGAAGGTCGTGTGGATGCGGCCGGTGCCCGGGTTCACGAGCGCGGGGAGCGCGTCGGCGTACGTGCCCTTCAACTTGGACAGCGTCCGGTGCTCGAGGACCTTCGCGGGAAGCGGATGACCGAGCGACAGCTCGTTGAGGACGTCGGCGTCGGTGGAGTAGCCGGTCTTCGTCCGCCGCATGACGGGTAGCTTGAGCTTCTCGAACAGGATCGTGGCGAGCTGCTTGGGCGACGCGATGGTGAACTCTTCCCCGGCCAGCGCGTAGATCTCGCGGGTCAGATCGTCGAGCTGGCGCTCCAGCTCCTTGCCGAAGGCCTCGAGCCGTCCCGGATCGACCCGGATGCCGTGGCGCTCCATCAGGGCGAGCACGGGCACCAGGGGCCGCTCGATCTCGTCGTAGATCGCCCGGAGCCTCACCTCGTCGAGCTGGCCGGCGGCGTACGTCCAGAAGCGAGCGAGCCAGCGGGCACGCTCGCCGAGCTTGGTCCCGACATCCGCGGTCGCCTCGCCGGCCGCGAGCGTCGGCGGGCACTCACCGAAGGCGTCCATGCAGACTTCGTCGAGCCGGTAGGTCGCGCGCGCCGGGTTCAGCAGATAGGCGGCGACGGCGGTGTCCTCCACGGGCGGCGGCGTGAGGCCCCGCTCGAGCCACCATTCGATCAGGGGCTTGGCGTCGTGGACCACGAGGGGCCGGCCGCCGAAATCGAGCGGCGTGGCGTCGGCCGGGATCCAGGCGGCGCCCGCGTCGGGATGGAAGAGGCCGATCGCATCGAGGCGCGGGCTGGGCGGCCGGTGCTCTCCCGCCCACTCGAGGGCGACGGCCGTGCCCGGGGCGGGCTTTTCCAGATATCGGGCCAGCGCCGCGCCGTCGGTGAGGGCCTCCACGGGCTCGCCGGACATCACCGGGGTCGTCGCCGGCAGCTCCTTGACGAGGCGTGTGAACTCCATCTCCATCCAGAGCGCCCGCAGCTTCATCCAGTCGGGCTCGACTCGCCGGAAGGTCTCCAGGTCGAACGGCAGGTCCACGCCCGGGCGCAGGATCGCCAGCTCCCGCGAGAGCAGGGCCTGCTTGCGCCCGGCCGCCAGCGTCTCGCGCAGCTTGCCGGTCACGAGCGTCAGGTTCTCGTACAGACGATCGACGCCGCCGAACTGCCCCACCAGCTTCACCGCCGTCTTCTCGCCGACACCGTGCACGCCCGGGATGTTGTCGATCGCGTCGCCCATCAGCGCCAGCACGTCGGCGATCTGGGGCGGCTCCACGCCCCAGCGCTCGCGGACCTTGGCCTCGTCGTAGACGATGCGCTCGCCCGTCCGTCCCAGCACGCTCAGCACGCGGACGCGCGGACCCACGAGCTGCAGCATGTCCTTGTCGCCCGTGACGATGACGACGTCCTGGTCCGCGGTCAGCGCCCGGTCCACGAGCGTCGCGATCACGTCATCGGCCTCGAAGCCCGGGACCTCGATGACGGGGGTATGCATCGCCTCGAACAGTCGCCGCACGTAGGGGATCTGGCGGGCGAGGTCGCCGGGCATGGCCGTCCGGGTCGCCTTGTAGTCCTCGTAGAGCTTGTCGCGGAAGGTCGGCCCCGGCGGGTCCCAGGCGATGGCGAGATAGTCGGGACGCTCCTCGCGGATGAGCTTCCACAGCATCGTGCTGAGGATGAGGACGGCGTGGCTCGGCACGCCCTTGGAGGTCGAGAGATAGCCGATCGCATGGTACGCGCGGAAGAGATGCGAGTGCCCGTCCACCACATAGAAGCTGCTCACGTCATCGCCTCCTCGTAGAGCGCGCGCACCGCGGCCGTCCGTCGACGATACTCCTCGAGGAAGGTGTCGCGCGAAGGATAGCCGAGGGCGCTGGCGACCCGGGCGGGAACGGGCCCGGCGAGGTCGATCGTGTCGGACGGGCGCACCGACAAGAGCCTGAGCGCGGCCGAGACGCGACGGAGAAAGCGGTAATGGGACGCCAGCGTCTCCGCCCGGTCGGCGTCGAGGGCTCCCGCGCGCGCCAGCTCCGCGAGGGCGGCCACCGTTCCGGGGACGCGAACGGCCGGAGCGGCCGCCCCATGTCGGAGCTGCAGCGTCTGCACGAGGAACTCGACGTCCACGAGCCCGCCCCGTCCGAACTTCACGTGGCGTCGTCCCGGCGTCTCCTTGCCCAGCTCGATCTCCATGCGCGTACGCACGTCAGCGATCTCTTTGACCTGAATGGCGGGCAGCGCCACGCCGTAGACGAGGCGTCGGAGCACCCGACGCAGCCGCCGACCGAGGCGGCCGTCGCCCAGGACGAGGCGCGCGCGCGTCAGCGTCTGCCGCTCCCAGAGGTCTCCGTGCTCGGTGTAGTAACGCTCGGCGGCGGCCAGGCTCGCGGCGAAGCCGCTGCCCTTGCTGCCGGGACGCAAGCGGAGGTCGACGGGGAACGCGACCCCCGCCACCGTGATGTCCCCCAGGGCGCCGGCCAGTCGCTCGGCCGCCGCGGCGTAGAAGGTATGGGCCTCGACGCGCTCGGCGCCGTCGGTCTCGCCGTCGTCTGCGCAGTAGGAGGTGAGGCCGTCCGACGGACGAGCCGACGCTTCAGTGTTCCCATAGACGACGAAGACGTCGAGGTCGGAGCCGGTCGTGAGCTCGCGCCCGCCGAGCTTGCCGAGACCGACCACCACGGCGGGGATGAAGGCGCCGTCGGCCGTCCGGGGGACGCCATGGCGCGCGACGAGCAGCTCGAGCGCCAGAAGCCAGCCGGCGTCGAGCACGGCCTCGGCCAGGGCCGTCAGCTCCCGCGAGTAGCCGTCGATGTCGGTGACACCGAGGAGGTAGCGCCAGACCACCGACAGCTCCTCCGACTGCTTGAGCCGCCGCAGACGGTCCCGGCGCTCGACGCCCGCGAGCCCGACGGCGAAGACCGGAGCGAGCGCGACACGGAAATCACGACGGCGCTTCGTCCGGTGCAGCGCTCGCCGATCGGCGAGCGAGGTGAGCAGCTCGGGCTGAGCGATCAGCAGCTGGGTCAGCAGATCGCCGCCGGCGCAGAGCTTGACCACGCCGTGCAGCACGTCGGCGTCGGACGCCAGCAGCTCGACGAGTCCCGCGCGGGGCCCGGCCGCGGCGAGAAAGCGCTCGAACTGGTTCAGGGCCTCGTCGGGATCCCCGCTCTTCCACACCGCGTCGAGCAAGGCCGGCAAGAGACGGGCGAGCGCTTCGCGGAGCGCGGTCGCGTAGGGCACGAGCGGCCGGCCTTCGAGGATGAGACGCAGGTTGTGACGCGCGCGCTCGGGATCGGTGAAGCCCGTCGCCTGCAGGGCCAGCCGGCTCGGCAGCCGCGGCCGGAGCGCACGATCGCGGAGACGCTCGCGAAAGAAATCACGGAACGCCCGGTGGACCCGCCCGGTCACCGCGCGATGGCGCCGCCGGAATTCCCGCGCCGCTCCGCGCGGTGACGCGACGATCCCGACCCGGCGGGCCAGGCGCCCGAGCTCGGCGGCATCGCCGGGAAGCGTATGCGTCTGAAACTCGTGCAGGATCTGCAGACGGTGCTCGACCGTGCGGAGGTGCACGTACGCCTCCGAGAGCGCCCGGCCCAGCTCGGGGGCCAGGTAGCCGCGCTCGGTGAGGCGAAAGATCGCCTTCAGGCTGTGCCCGTCACGGAGCCAGGGATCGTCACCCCCGTACAGGAGCTGCAGCGCCTGGACGAGGAACTCGATCTCTCGAATGCCGCCCACGCCGAGCTTGACGTTGTCGCGGCCCTCGCCCTTCCTGGCCAGCGAGCGGTCGATCTCGCCCTTCATCCGCCGGATGGCGCGCACGATCCGCGGGTCCACGCCGGGGCGGTAGACCACCTCGCGCGCCAGCTCCATGAAGCGGGCGCCCGTGGGCGCGTGGCCGGCGGACACCCGCGCCTTCAGCAGCGCCTGCCGCTCCCACAGCTCGGCCCGCGCCGCATAGTAGGCGCGATAGCCGTCGAGCGACAGCACGAGGGGGCCCATGCGGCCTTCGGGACGCAAGCGGAGATCGACGCGAAACGCGTAGCCCTCCTCGGTCACCGCCTCGATGAAGTCCACCAGATCCCGGCCGACGCGGGTGAAGTAGTCGCCGTTCGGGATCCGACCGCCGCGGCCGCCGGCGGTCTCGCCGTCGGCGCCGTAGACGAACATGAGATCGATGTCCGAGGAGTAGTTCAGCTCGCCCCCGCCGAGCTTGCCCATCGCAAGGACGGCCAGGCCGGTTTCGTGGCCGTCGGGGTCCAGCGGGGGACCGTACGCCTCGCGGGCCGCCGACTCCGACACGCGCCACGCCTCGGCCAGGCACACGTCGGCGAGGTGGGACAGCTCCTCGGTGGTCACCGTGAGATCGGCGTCGCCGAGCAGATCGCGGCTGGCGATGCGGAGGAGCTGCCGGTACTTGAACCGCCGCAGCCCGTTCATCCGCGCCGCGCGGGTCGCGAACGGCGCCAGCGCCGCCGCCAGGTCCGCGGCGAGATCGTCGGCCAGCCACTGACGCATGGTCTGGCCGTCGAGGAGCCAGGCCAGGTTCTGGGGCCGCCGGCGCAGCGCGTCGGCCAGGAACTGGCTCGAGCCGAGGAGGCGGGCGAGCAGCGGGATCGCCCCGGGGTGCGTGGCGAGGGTGCGAAAGAGGACGGCCCGGTCGACGACGGCGGCATGGCGCTCGAGGTTGTTCAGCGCCATGTCGGGATCCGGCGCCGCGCCGAGCTCCGCGATCAGCCGGGGCAGGCTCGGCGCGAGCAGCTCGGCATCGCGCGGTGTGGGGGTCAGCGCGCGGAGATTCGCCCCGGCCGCGGCGGGGTCCGCGAAGCCGCCTCGACGGAGCAGGACGGCGAGCGCACCCGCGCCGCGGCCCGAACCCTTCAGCAGTGCCGCGGCGTCGGGGCTCAGACGGCCGACTCTCCGGTCTCGCCCGTCCGGATCCGCGTCGCCTCGTCGATCGGCAGGACGAAGACCTTGCCGTCCCCGATCGAGCCCGTCTTGGCGGCCCCGGCGATGGTGGACACGACCTTGTCGACGAGATGCTCGGGGACGACGACCTCGATCTTGACCTTGGGAAGGAAATCCACCGTGTACTCCGAGCCCCGGTACAGCTCGGTGTGCCCCTTCTGACGGCCGAAGCCGCGCACCTCCGTGACGGTCATCCCGATCACGCCGATCTCGGTGAGGGCTTCCTTCACGTCGTCCAGCTTGAACGGCTTGATGATCGCCTCGATCTTCTTCATGGACCCTCCTCGGAGGGGGGCTTCGCCCCCCTTCCGACGCTCGTCGCTCGCCCGCGGCTCGCTCCTCGCTGCCTCCCCCCAGGCATCGTTGCGCGGGCGAAGCCCGCGCTCGGACACCTCGACTCTACCGCGCTTCGCTGAAGTCGGCGCGCCGTTGGCATGGCTCTTACACTTCTTCGAGGATCGGGATGACGAGAGCAGAGACGTGGGAGGAGATGCGCTTGAGATTGGTGAGGATGTCGAGATGGATCTCCGAGGTGTCCAGCGATTCCGCCAGCCCCGCGCGCAGACGTCCGAGATGCGACTCGCGCAGCTCGCGCTCCCGCTGCCGCATGAGCGGGCGCTGATCGAGCACGTCCTGGGCCAGGGCCCGATCGGAGGCGGCCGCGGCGGCGATCGCGGACTCCAGATTCTTGGACACCAGGCCGTGGTACTCGAGCAGCTCCGCCCAGCCGGTGTCGGAGAAGCGTCGTCCCACGGTGAGCTTCTTGCGCGCGAGCTCCATCAGGTTCTTGTCGATGATGTCGCCGATGTTCTCGAGGTTGCCGATGAAGGAGATCAGGGCGATCTCGCGCCGCGTGTAGTCGCTGCCCATGGCATCCTGCCCCAGGCGCGCCAGGAAGAGCTTGATCTCCCGCTCGAGAAAGTCCACCTGATCGTCGCGGCGCTCGACCTCCTCGATCAGCTCCAGGTTGCCGGTCCGGAAGACGGTGATGGCATCCCGCAGCATCCCCTGGACCACGTCGGCCATGCGGAGCGATTCCCGCGTCGCCTGGCCCACCGCCAGCGAGGGCTGGTCCAGCGCGCGATCGTCGAGGTATCGAGTGCGAAAGGGATTGTCGCCTTGCTGATCGTCGGGGACGAACGCCTCGATGAGACGGGCGGCCAGGGGCGCCCAGGGCAGGAAGGCCAGGCCCATGCCGATGTTGAAGAACGTGTGGGCGTTGGCGACCTGGCGGGCCGGACTGTCGGCCGTGGCGGCGAGCAGTCGCGTGAACGGGTCGATGAACGGGAAGATCAACGCCACGCCGAGGAGCTTGAACGCGATGTGGGCCGCGGCCACGCGCTTGGCCTCGGCCGTGGTCCCGATGGACGCCATCAGCGCCGTCGCGCACGTGCCGATGTTGGCGCCGAGCACGATGGCCACCGCGCCATCGAGCCCGAGCAGCCCTTGCTGCGCCAGGGCGAGGGCGAGACCGATGGTGGCCGCCGACGACGTCACCAGCGCGCTGAACGCGGCGGACGCCAGGGCGGCCATGACCCGGTTGTCGCCGACGCCCGCGAGGATCTGGGTGACGAGGGGGTTCGTCTTGAGCGGCTCGACGCCGTCGAGGATGATCTTAAGCCCGAGGAACATCAGCCCGAAGCCGAGCACGGCCTGCCCGATGTCCTTGACGAGGCGGCGCTGGGCCACCACCGTGACCACGAACCCGGCGCCGACGAGGAACAGGGCCCAGTCGGTGACCTTGAAGGCGATGAGCTGCACGGTGAACGTCGTGCCGATGTCGGCGCCGAGAATGAGCCCGAGCGTCTGACGGAACGTCATGAGCCCCGCGGAGACGAAGCCGATCAGCATGATGGTCGTCGCCGCGGAGGACTGGATGATGGCGGTGACCGTGGCCCCGGAGGCGAGCGCCAGGAACCGGTTGCGCGCCAGGCCCGTCAGCAGGTGCCGGAGCCGCGCGCCCGCGGCCCGCTGCAGGCTGTCACCGCTCAGGCGGATCCCGTAGAGCAACAGCGCCATGCCGCCGAACAGCGCGAGCAGCACCATCATGGCTTGACGACCAGATGGCTGGTGTCGTTGAGGGTGACGATCCGCGGTGGCTCGACGACCGTCAGCGAGGCGTTGTCGACACGCAGGCGCCAGAGCGTGTTGAGCGAGCAGCCCAGGACGTGACAGGCGTAGACGGAGATGACGCCGCCGTGCGCCACCACGAGCACGTCGTCGCCGTTGGGATGGGCGGCGGCGATGCGATCGATCGCGCGGACGACGCGCTCCGACACCGCGTGGAGCGCCTCGCCGCCGGGCGGCGGGCAATCGACCGGCGCCCGCACCCAGCGCAGGTAGGGATCGCCCTCGCGGCCGCGGATCTCGTCGACGGTGCAGCCCTCCCATTCCCCGAGCGACAGCTCGCGCAGCGCCTCGACGGGCACGATCGGGACCGTGGTGTCGGCGAGCGCGATGCGCGCGGTCTCCAGCGCGCGCTGCATCGGGCTCACGTAGGCGACGGCGAGGCGCCGGCCGCGCACGGCGCGGCCGAGGGCGGCGGCCTGCGTGCGGCCGAGCGCGGAGAGCGCCACGTCGGCGGTCCCCTGGAACCGCCGGACCTCGTTCCAGACCGACTGCCCGTGGCGGGCGAGATGCAGTCTCACGGCACGACCGACCGGGCCCGACGCAAGCGCGCGAGTGTGTCGTCGCGGCCGAGGAGCGCCAGCACCTCGAAGAGCGGGGGCGAGGCGGTGCCGCCCGTGACGGCCAGGCGGGTGAGCTGGGCGAGATCGACCAGCTTCACACCGAGCCCCGCCGCCAGCTCACGATAGGCGGCCTCCAGGGCCGCGGGCGTGAAGTCGACCTCGGCCAGGCGGGCGATCAGCCGTTCCAGCCGCTCGGCCCCTGCCGCCGTGAGGAACTTCGCCGCGGCCTTGTCGTCGTAGCGCTCGGGCGCGACGAAGTAGAAGCGGCCCACCTCGACCAGCTCGTCCAGCGTCTTGGCCCGCTCCTTCAGCGTCGCGACGACCCGGGCCAGCCACGCGCGATCCGTCGGCACCGGCAGCCCCGCGCGCGCGACGAAGGGCGCGGCGAGATCGGCGAGCCTTCCCTCGTCCATGCGCTTCATGGATTCCTGGTTGAGCCATTCGAGCTTCGCCTGATCGAACACCGCGCCGGAGGAGGCCACGTCCTTGATGTCGAAGAGCTGGATCAGCTCGTCGCGCGAGAAGATCTCCTGGTCGCCGTGCGACCAGCCGAGCCTGGCCAGGTAGTTCACCATCGCCTCCGGGAGGATCCCCGCCTCGCGGAAGGCCTGCACGGACGTCGCGCCGTGGCGCTTGGACAGGCGGTGGCGGTCGGCTCCGAGGATCATGGAGACATGGGCCATCTCGGGGACGGGATAGCCGAACGCCTCGTAGCAGAGGATCTGCTTGGGCGTGTTCGAGAGGTGATCGTTGCCGCGGATCACGTGCGTGATCTCCATCGTCACGTCGTCGACGACCACGCAGAAGTTGTAGGTCGGCGTGCCGTCGGTCCGCACCAGGATCCAGTCGTCGAGCTGGCGGTGCTCGAAGGCGACGGCACCGTGGATGAGGTCGTTGACGACGGTCGTTCCCTCGTCCGGGATGCGCAAGCGCAACGCGCCGGCCGTGAGCCCGCGGTCCCGGCAGCGCCCGGAGTACCGGAACGTCTCCTTCCGCGCCTCGGCCGCGCGCCGCTCGGCATCGAGCTGCTCGGGCGGGCAGTCGCAGTAGTACGCGCGGCCGGTCGCGAGCAGGCGCTCGGCGTGCTCGCGGTAGATCGCCAGCCGCTCGGTCTGCCGGTAGCCCGGCGTCGGCGGGCCCTCGTCCCAGTCGAGGCCGAGCCAGGTCAGCGCGTCCTCGATGAAGCCGATGTTCTCCTCGGTCGAGCGCGACCGGTCGGTGTCCTCGATCCTCAGGATGAAGCGGCCGCCGTGGTGGCGCGCATAGAGCCAGTTGAACAGCGCGGTGCGCGCGCCGCCGACGTGGAGATGGCCGGTGGGACTGGGCGCGAACCGAACGCGGATGGCGGAGGCCATGTGGACGCCCGCCTCAGTATTTTTTGAACAGCTGTCCCCAGGGGGTGCGGCTGAACTCGCGGATCCGTGACCGTCCGACGGTGGGGTACCAGAGGAGGTCATGGTAGACGTTCGACGCGAACGGCGCCCACACCACCAGCGGGGAGTGCAGCAGCAGGCGCTTGAGCGGGCGCAGCGGGCCCCGGCGGATCAGCTGGTCGCCCCAGATGACGAGGCTGCGGCTCGTCTTGAACCCCATGTTCAGGCTCGCCGCCTCCGCGTCGCCGACGATCTCGATGTCACGCGGATCGGCCACACCGAGGCCCCGCTCGTGACACATCCGCAGATAGCGGATCTGGAGCGGATCGAACCCCATGATGCGCGCGGCGATCGCGTCGATGGCGACCTGGTCCGCGGAGGCGAGGATGAGGTTGCCCACGCGCGGCACCATCGTCCGCGGCCCCGCCCCGTCGCCCATGACCGTCCCATCCATCACCGCGAATACGTGTGGGTGGATCTCGCGCTGCATGAGCATGAGGTCGACCATGACCTCGTGGATGAACTCGTGAGCGTAGTGGCGAACTTCCTTGAGCAGCCCCCCGAACGCGTTCTTGATGGCGCCGGTGGTCTGACTATGGCCGTGCGTCTTAACGGTAGGACATTGGAGGATGTTCCTCCCGATGTACATCTTAGGGATCTCGATGCCCTCGGGGAAGATGTCGTTGAGCTTCAGCAGCGGCGTCTTGAACGGATAGACGACCCACTCCACATCGGGCAGCGGCGTGAACCCGAGACCATGGCGCTCCAGCACGGGCCTCCACTTGTTGGCGCGGCAGCCCGCGATCGGGTTCGTGACCACCGTCTTGTTCTCGACGGGATGGATGCGCTTCCGATCGTAGCCGTCGGCGAGCAGCGTGGTCGCGATGCCGTCGACCTGCCAGGGCTGGCTGGAGCAGGCCGGGAAGTACTTCGTCCACGACAGGTTGAGCTTGAGGATGAGGTCCTGGTCGCGGGGGAGCAGCTGGTCGTACTTGACCAGGCGCATCAGACGCCCGTAGTCCTCGACGACGGTTTCCGGGCGGGTACGCAGGACGGCGACCTGGCTGGACATCGAGAGGCTATTTTACTCCACGGGGCACGCCCCCCGGCGCCGGCCCATAGACGATGGCGAGCACGACGAGAAACCACAGGAAGGTGTTGATCAGCAAGGGGCCGTCGTTGAGGAAGAGCTCCGACGGATTTCCCCCGAGCTGTCGGCGATAAAGCAGGTAGAGATACCGGAAGATCCCGTAGAGCACGAAGGGCAGCGTGGCCGGCAGCAGATGGGTGTGGAACTTGGCCACCGTCTCCGGCGACATCGTGTAGAGCGCATAGGCGGTGACCGTCGAGGCCGTGACGACCGCGATCATCTGGTCGAGGAGCTCGGCGCTGTACTCGGCGAGGATGGGCCGATGCGTGGCGGCGCCCCCGCCCAGGGCGAGGTACTCGTGGCGGCGCTTGCCCAGGGCCAGGAACAGGGCGATCAGGATGGTGCAGATCAGGAGCCAGCCGGAGATCTCCACGTCGATGGCCACGGCGCCGCCGACGGCGCGCAGCACGAAGCCCGCGGCCACGACGAGCACGTCGATGATCACCAGATGCTTGAGCGAGACCGAATACAGGATCAGGAGCACGGCATAGGCGGCGGCGACCGCGGCGAACGACCACGAGATGAGCGCGCTGGCGATCAGCGACAGCACGACGAGCAGCAGCGCCGCGGGCACGGCGACGGTGACGGACAGCCGGCCCGAGGCGATCGGCCGCTGACGCTTGGTCGGATGCAGGCGGTCCTTGTCGCGGTCGGCGACGTCGTTGATCAGGTACACCGCGCCGGACAGGGCGCAGAAGACGACGAAGGCGGCCAGCGCCACGGCGGCCAGCGGGGTGAAGAGCTTCTGGGCGAAGATCAGCCCGGCGAAGACGAACAGATTCTTCACCCACTGGCGGGGGCGCATCGAGACGAGGATCGGGATCAGAGGCGCTTGCACGCCAGCCGCACGGCCTGCACGATCTCCCCCACCTCGTCGTCCGTGAGCTCCGCGAAGCAGGGCAGCGAGATCACCTCGCGCGCGGCCCGCGACGCCTCGGGCCAGGCCCCGTCGTCGCGCCCGCCGAAGAGCCCCTGGGCGGGGACCGGCAACGGATAGTGCACGCTCGTGCCGATGCCGAGCTCGGCGAGGGCGCTCGCCAATGTCTCCCGTCGGGGGTGGCGCACGGTATAGAGGTGATAGACGTGCCGGGCGCCCGGGCGCTCGACGGGCAGCGTCAGCGGCGTATCCGCCAGCGCCTCGCGGTAGCGGGCGGCGGTGCGCCGCCGGGCCGTCGTCCACTCGTCGAGCCGGTCGAGCTTGACGCGCAGGATCGCCGCCTGCAAGTCGTCGAGGCGGCTCGAGGAGCCGAGCTCGACGTGCTGATAGCGGCCGGCGTCGCCGTGATGACGCAGTCGGCGCAGCCGCCCCGCGAGATCGTCGCGATCGGTCAGGACCATGCCGCCGTCGCCGCAGGCCCCGAGGTTCTTGGTCGGATAGAACGACAGGCACGTGACGTCGCCCCACGCCCCGATCGGGCGGCCATCCACCTCGGCCCCGATGGCCTGGGCGGCGTCCTCGATGACGAACAGGCCGTGGGCGCGGGCCAGCGCCATGATCGGCGTCATGGGGGCCGGATGGCCATAGAGGTGGACGGCCACGATCCCGCGCGTGCGCGGGCCGATCGCCTGCTCGAGCGCGTGAGCGTCCAGGGCACAGGTCTCGGGATCGATGTCCACGAAGACCGGGGTCGCTCCCGCCATGACGATCGTCGAGGCCGAGGCGACGAACGAGAAGGCGGGGGTGATGACCTCGTCCCCCTCCTGCACGTCGAGCGCCTCGAGCGCCAGGCGCAGCGCATCGGTCCCGGAGCCGACGCCGATGCCGTGGCGGACGTTCGCGCGGGCAGCCAGCGCGGACTCGAGCGCCTGCCCCTCGGCGCCCAGGATGAACCGGGACGAATCGAGGACCCGCGCCATGGCGGCCAGGAGGTCCGGCCGCAGCGCGGCGTGCTGTCGCGTGAGGTCGATGATCGGGATCACCGGCCGGGGACGCCCGTGGCCGAGCCGACGCCGCTGAAGCTCTGGCCGAGGCCGAAGGGACCTCCGACGCCCAGCAGATAGATCGCGAAGCGGATCTGATTGTCGGCGAAGTTGAGCCCCTGCTCCTTGGCGCGCGCGATGTAGGCGAAGTCCAGGGCCCAGCACTGGAAGCGGAAATCGACGCCGAAGCGGTTCTCGACGAAGATGTTGCTGCGCACGTCCCAGTTGGTCGACACGCTCGCGCTGACGTAGCGCGTGAGATCGGCGCGGACCGCGGCCTGCAGGAAGTTGTTGGGCTTGGTGAACCGCGTGCCGACCGTCGCCGCGAACCGCGGCAGGATGAACGAGAAGTCGGTGGTCGCCGTCTGGAGCCCTTCGCCGTCGTACACGCTGTAGCTGCTATCGGCGCGGAATCGGAAATAGCGGCCGGGGTCGAGGATCAGCTCGGCGGTGACGGGGGCGACGGGTCGGGTCGGCGCCTTGAAGTCGTACGCACTGCCCATCGTGAAGCGCACGAGCTCCCAGCGCAAGGCCTCCGTGCCTTCGGGGGCCACGGTCCGGGCCCGGACACGATTGACGACCGAGAAGGCCACGTTGCTCGCCTCGGGGGTGTTGTCGCTCATCCACTGGGGCAGGCGGGTGGTGTCGAGATTGTCGCCGGTGCGCCACGTGTACATGACGCGCGGCTCGATCGAATGCAGGAGGGCGTCGACGTTGGCGAATCCACCCAGGCCATAAAGGCGCGACGCGCGCGCCTCGACGACGGTACCGAGGTCCAGGCTGCGGCGGACGATCGGCTCGTCCTTGGTGCTCTCGATGGTGATGCCATCGAGACCCAGCGTCCGCCCGGTCACGGTCTTGCTGAAGGCCGTGAGCCGCGGCGCGACGAACGGCGTGACCGTGACCCCGGCCACCGGCACGGGCAGGGCGAGGCTGGGGAAGAGGTCGAAGCGCACCCCTTGTGAGCCCACCTCACGCACGAAGTTCGTCAGCTGGGAGGACACGTCGTAGGTCAACGATCTCAGCAACGGGATGTCGTTCACGAACGGCATCGGCTGGCGAGCCTGCAGGAACCGCAGGTCGGGCAGGCGGTTCAGCTCGACGGAGCGCAGGGTCGTGAGGTCCTGGTACCAGAAGAGGTTGCCGATGACGTTCGTCGAGGGTCGCGTCCATGTGGCGAAGACGTTGGACTGCACGCTCGGCCGGCTCCGCTCGATCAGGTTGTCGGCGTACTCGCGCAGCACGAGGTCGTCCGAGACCCCGTTGACGTCGGCTTTGAACGAGAGCCCGTTGGCGATGGCCCAGCTGTGCTGGATCCCCCACCAGCCGCGCTCGGTCGGCGTGCGCAGCGCCGTGGTGACCGTCGAGTTGCCCGTCGTCGACGCGCCCGGGGTGTTCAGCTGGTTCGCCGGCACTTCCGTCTCGTGGATCCCGAACGCGCGGATGTTGCCGCCCGCCGTGGGCGACAGGATGTAGCGGTACTCGCCCGTCAGGCCGACGCCGCGGGCCGAGTAGTAGTCGAAGGTGAGGGTCAGGTCCTGGTTGTCGGCGATCGCCCAGAAGAACGGGGCCTCGATGAAGTAGCCCTTGCGGCTCGAGGTCCCGTACGCCGGGAACAGGAACCCGGTCTGCCGCTCCTTGCGCACCGCGGCGCCGAGGATCGGAAACCACGGCAGGACCGGCAAGCCCCCGACGAGGATGGAGGCGTGGGTGCCGTAGATGATGCCGTCGAGGTCGGCGTCGGCGTTCCGGAAGCCGAAGGCCCAGGTCGGCGGGTCGTCGTCGCAGGTCGTGAAGATGCCCCGACGCAGCACATAGTGGCTCTCGTCCAGCCGCTCCATCCGCTCGCCGGCAATCCGGTAATACGGCGCCGAGCGCGCCTGACCGTCGTGGACCACCCCGGTGCCCGTCTTGAGGTTGTAGTCGATCCGCTCGCCGGTCAGCCGATCCTCTCCGTCGTAGAAGATCACCCGGCCCACCGCGACAGCGTCGCCGGTGTCGCGGTTGACGTCGATGCGGTCGGCGAGCAGACGCGTCGTCCCCCGCGTCAGCTCGACGTTGCCGGTGGCGACCAGCAGGGTCGGGTCGGGCTGTTCCATGCGATCGGCCACGATCGTGACCTCTCCGCCCGGGGTCGTGACCGTCACCGAGCCGGCCGTCTGGGCTTCGGCATGGTGGGTGAGGCCGGCGCCGCCGACGAGGCAGGCGGCGAGGACCCAGGCGACCGGCCGGCGGCGCATCATTGTCTGTCTCGAAAGTCCTTATGAAAAAAGGCGCTCTATGCTATCAGCCGCCTTTTCGATCGAGCAAGGTTTATCGGGCTCACCGTGCAGCAGCGTGAGCACGTCACCGACGAGGAAGAGGGACCCGGCGACACCAATGATGGGGGTGTCGGGCGCCTGCATGGCCATCCCTAGGGCTTCGGCGGGAGACCGCGCGACCTCGGCCCGGACCGGCGTCGGCGGCATGGCCAGGGCCAGGGCGCCCGGATCGGCGGCGCGCGGGTTCGAGGCCCGGGTCAGGATCACGCGCGTGGCCAGCGGCACGAGGGCGGCGAGAATCGTCCGCGCGTCCTTGTCCTGGGAGAGGCCGAGCACCAGGGTCATCGGCCGATCGCCGAAGACCTCGCGGAGCGAGCGCGCCAGCACCCGGGCGCCGGCCGGATTGTGCGCCCCGTCGAGGACCAGGAACGGGTCACGCCGGACGATCTCGAACCGTCCCGGCCAGCGCGCGCGGCCGAGGCCGCTGCGGATGGCCGTCTCGTCGGCGCCGAGTGCCCGGGCCGTGGCGGCGGCGAGGAGCGCGTTGTGGGGCTGGAAGACGCCGAGCAGGGACAGCTCGACCTCGGCCAGCCGCCATCCGGGTCCCGTGCACGTGATGCGCTGACCGACGAGGGAGTGCTCGTGGATGGTCACACCGAGATCACGACCCTCGACGAGCAACGGGATGCCGGTCTCGGCGGCACGGCGGGCGATGACTTCCGTCACCTCGGGGGCCTGGGCGGCCGAGAGCGCCAGCCCCGAGCGGATGATGGCCGCCTTCTCGCCCGCGATCTCGGGCAGCGTGTGCCCGAGATACGCTTCGTGATCGAGATCGATGCTGCCCAGCACCGTGGCCGTCGGCCGGCCCACCGTGGTGGCGTCGAGACGGCCGCCGAGACCGACCTCGAGCACCGCGACGTCGACGTTCTCGCGCGCGAAATGATCGAGGGCCAGGGCCGTCGTGGCCTCGAACATCGTGGCGTCGAACCGCGCGACGAGCGTGCCGAGCGCGTCGACGCCGTCGACGACCGCATCGGGGGCGATGGGCTCGGCGTTGACGCGGATCCGCTCGCGGAACGAGCACAGGTGGGGGGACGTGTACAGACCGACGCGGCGACCGGCCTGCTTCAGGATCGTCGCCAGCATGGAGGCGATCGATCCCTTGCCGTTGGTGCCCCCGACCTGCACGAGCGCATAGCGCTCCTCGGGATGCCCCAGCGCGCCGAGCAGGCCCTCGATCCGCTCCAGGCCGGGACGCATGCCCGCGTGCTCGCCACCCCGCAAGGCGAGCAGGCGTGACACCGCCTCCGCGTACGTCATCTCAGACCATAGACACGATCGAGCCCCAGCTCGATCGCGCCCGCAAATTGGGGGGCTTGGGGGGCCGTCGCGGCCCCCCATGTCGGTAAACAAATGAGAAAGCCGGGGGCCATTTCGGGGCCCCCCATCTAATCAGAAAAAAAGGCGAGCAGGCGCCGGAGAGTCGGGCGCAGGTCGTGGCGCTCGACGATGAGGTCGAGCTGACCGTGCTCGAGGAGGAACTCCGAGCGCTGGAATCCCTCGGGCAGGGGCTGGCGGATCGTCTCGGCGATGACGCGGGGACCGGCGAACCCGATGAGCGCGCGGGGCTCCGCGAGGATGACGTCCCCGAGCATCGCGAAGCTGGCCGTCACCCCGCCGGTCGTCGGATCGGTGAGCACCGAAATGTATGGCAGCCCCGCGGCGGCCAGACGCTCGAGGGCCACGGCGGTCTTGGCCATCTGCATCAGCGACAGGATGCCCTCCTGCATGCGCGCGCCGCCGGAGGCGGCGACGATGAGGACGGGCAGATGCTTGTCGATGCCGAGCTCGATGGCCCGCGCCAGCTTCTCGCCGACGACCGAGCCCATGCTGCCGCCGAGAAACCCGAAATCGAAGGCGGCGATGACCACGGGGTAGCCCCCGATGCGCGCGATCCCGGAGACGACGGCGTCGGAGAGCCGCGTCTTTTCGCGGGCCGCCCGGAGACGGTCACGGTAGCGCTTGGTATCGCGAAAGCCCAGCGGATCCGTGCTGACGAGCCCGGCGTCCCGCTCCTCGAACGAGCCGCCATCCGTCAGCGCGGCGATGCGCTCGCGGGCGCCGATGCGGAAGGCATACCGGCATTTCGGGCACACCCGCCCGGCGCGCTCGACCTCGGCCCGGTAGACGATCTCCTTGCAGGAGTCGCACTTGATCCACAGGCCCTCGGCGATGACGACCTTCTTGCGTCCTGTCTCCGCCTCGTCCTTGCGCCGGAACCAGGCCACGGCTCAACTCGTGGGGCGCAGGGGGGCCTTCAGCGAGGCGATGAAGTCGCCGACGTCGGCGACGAGCGACGTGGAGCCCGAGCGCTCCTCGACGAGGCGGACGATGGCGGAGCCGACGATCACGCCGTCGGCCAGGCGACCCACGGCCGCCGCCTGCTCCGGCCGGCCGATCCCGAAGCCGACGCACACGGGCTTCGTGGTGACGAGCCGCAGCGCGCGGACCTGCGCCTCGAGGTCGGGCGGCAGCGCCGCGCGCTCGCCGGTGACGCCGGTCAGGGACGCGAGGTACACGAACCCTTGCGACCGCCGCGCGATCATCCGCACCCGGTCCGGGGTGGAGGTGGGCGTCACCAGCAGCACCGTGTCCACGCCGGCCGTGTCCGTGCGCTCGCGCAGCGCGCCGCCTTCCTCGGGCGGCAGGTCGATCATGATGACGCCGTCGACGCCGACCTTGCCCGCGGTCTCCGCGAACGCGGGCAGGCCGAAGGCGAGCACCGGGTTGTAGTACGTCATGAGCACGATCGGCGCGCGGACCTCGCTGCGCAGCGTGTGCACCAGCTCGAGGACGCGCCGCAGCGAGGCGCCGGCGGCCAGCGCGCGCTGTCCGGCGCGCTGGATGACCGGACCGTCGGCGACGGGATCCGAGAACGGCACGCCCAGCTCGATGACGTCGGCGCCGCGCCGCTCGGCCTCGATCACGAGACGCGCGGTCGTCTCCAGCGACGGATCGCCCGCCGTGAAGAAGGCGACGAGCGCGCGCTCGCCTCGCGCGCGCAGCGTCTCGAAGGTCGCGGCCAGTCGACTCACGAGCCGAGCGCCTTGCCCACGACCTGCACGTCCTTGTCGCCCCGCCCGGACAGGCCGACGACGATGACCTTGGACCGCGGAAGCTGCTTGGCGAGACGGAGCGCGTGCGCGACGGCGTGGGCCGACTCCAGCGCCGGCATGATGCCTTCCAGCCGCGTCAGCTGCCCGAAGCCTTCCAGCGCCTCCTCGTCGGTGATCGAGACGAACTCGAAGCGCCCGGCGTCGCGGTAGTACGCGTGCTCGGGACCGACGCCGGGATAGTCGAGCCCGGCGGAGATCGAGTGCGCGGTCGCCACCTGCCCGTCATCCGATTGCAGCAGGTAGCTCATCGAGCCATGGAGCACGCCCACGTGGCCGGCCGTCATGCTGGCACCGTGCCGGCCGGTAGCGATGCCGTGCCCCCCGGGCTCGACGCCGATGATCCGTGTGCGCTTGTCGCCGATGAACGGATGGAACAGGCCGATGGCGTTCGAGCCGCCGCCCACGCAGGCGACGACCGCGTCGGGGAGCCGTCCGATCGCGGCCCGCGCCTGACGCTGCGTCTCGCGCCCGATGATCGCGTGGAAGTCGCGGACCATCATCGGGTACGGGTGCGGGCCGAGCGCCGAGCCGAGCAGGTAGTACGTGTGGCGGATGTTGGCCGCCCAGTCGCGCAGGGCCTCGTTGACCGCGTCCTTCAAGGTGCGACTGCCCGTCTCCACCGGGCGCACGCGCGCGCCGAGCAGCTTCATGCGGAAGACGTTGAGCGACTGGCGCTCGATGTCCTCCGTGCCCATGTAGACCTCGCACTCCTGGCCGAGGAGCGCGGCCGCGGTCGCGGTGGCCACGCCGTGCTGGCCGGCGCCGGTCTCGGCGATGACGCGCGGCTTGCCCATGCGCTGGGCGAGCAGCGCCTGGCCCAGGACCGCGTTGATCTTGTGGGCGCCGGTGTGGCAGAGATCCTCGCGCTTGAGATAGATGCGGGCGCCGCCGGCGTGCTCGGTGAGGCGCGCGGCGAAGAACAGCGGCGTCGGGCGTCCGACGTAGTCGCGCAGCAGGCCGGCCAGGCGCGTCTGGAACCCGCGATCGCGCCGCGCCTTGTCGTACGCGCGCTCGAGCTCCAGGAGCGGCGTCATCAGCGTCTCGGGGACGTAGCGACCGCCGAAGCGGCCGAAGTGACCGCCGGCGTCGGGCAGCGCGAGCTTCTTGCCGCGCGGCGGTCGCTTCTTCATGCGCGCCGCGCCTCGGCGACGAAGCGCCGGACCTTGTCGGCGTCCTTGCGCCCCGGCGTCGACTCCACGCCCGAGTTCACGTCGACCCCGTACGGCCGCACGGCGGCCAGCGCCCGCGCCACGTTGTCCGGCGTGAGGCCGCCGGAGAGGATCACCGGCATGGGGCCGCTGTGCGACGCGATGGTCCGCGCCAGGGTCCACTCGACCGGCTCGCGGGCCTCGCCCTCGCTCCAGCGAGCGGCGCTGTCGAGCAGGATGGCCGAGGCCACCGGCCGGTACTGCAACATCCGCCACGAGGTGGTCGTCCGGTACTCCGGCAATCCTTCGAGCGTGGAGGCGGGCGGCATCTTCACGGTCTTGATCACCGGCAGCGCGTAGTCGGCCAGGTCCTCGGGCGTCTCGTCGCCGTGGAACTGGAGCGCGCGCAGCCCGCAGGCCTCGGCGACGGCCTTGACGTGACCGGCGGGATGGTCCCAGAACACGCCGACCGGCGTGACGAAGGGCGGCAGCGTCCTCACGATCGGCGCGACCTCCTCCGGCGTGACGAAGCGTGGCGTGCCCTCGACGAAGATGAAGCCGAGGGCGTCGGCGCCGGCCTCCACCGCGATCCGCGCGTCGGCGGGGTTGGTGATCCCGCAGACCTTGACGCGGATCACGACAGCGAAAGCTCCCGGACTTTTGCCGCCACGTCGGGCGCGCGCACCAGCGCCTCGCCGACGAGCACCGCGTGGGCGCCGGCCGCGGCCACCGCCCGGACCTGGGCGGCCGTGAAGAACCCGCTCTCGCTCACGGCCAGCCGGCCGGCGGGAATGAGCGGCAGCAGGTCGAGACTCGTCTCGATGCGCGTCTCGAAGGTCTTGAGGTCGCGGTTGTTGATGCCGATGATCGTGGCGCCGGCGGCGAGCGCGACATCGAGCTCCGAGGCGGTGTGCGCCTCCACGAGCGCGGCCAATCCGAGGCCGGTGGCCGCCTGCAGCAGCGCGCGCAGCTCCCCCGCGTCCAGGATCGACACGATGAGGAGGATGGCGTCGGCGCCGGCGGCGCGAGCCTCCCAGAGCTGATACTCGTCCAGGGTGAAGTCCTTCCTCAGAATCGGCACGTCCACCCGACGGCGAATGGCGGTCAGGAACTCGAGGCTGCCCTGGAAGTACTTCTCGTCGGTCAAGACGGACAGGGCGGCCGCCCCGTTGCCCGCATAGATCTCGGCGAGGGCCAGCGGGTCGAAGTCCTCGGCCAGCACGCCGCGCGACGGCGAGGCCTTCTTGACCTCGGCGAGCAGGCGCACGCCGCCCGGCGCCGGGGTGAGCGCGCGGACGAAATCCCGCGGCGGGGGCCAGGCGCGGCTGCGACGCTCGAGCTCGGCCCGGGGCATCTCGCGCCGGCGCCGGGCCAGCTCGTCACGCTTGTGGCGGACGATCTCATCCAGAATCGTATTCATTGAGATGGGTTGGTGCGAGGCGCACCCCCCCAAGCCCCCCCGTTTCGCGTGGCGATCGAGCTGGCGCTCGAGCGGCTCAACGGACAACCGTCGCTGTCACCCATCCTAGAAATCTTGGCGGACGGCTTTGCGGCGGAGGGTGTCCATCGGGACGTGCGTGAGCTGCTCGAGGACGTGGTCTCGGATGGTCCGTGGCGGGGGCAGGTCCCGCACGATGCGTCCGTCTCGCAGGAGCGGCTTGAGCATCGGCTCCCAGGAGCCGGAGCCACACGCGCACGGCGCCGGCGCCGTGCGCGCGGGGACGACGATCGTGGTGCGGCAGGCCCGGCAGCGCAGCACCTCCTTCGCGCCCGACCACTTGCCGCGCTTGGCCATCGGCCGCCCCTCGATCTCCATGATGTCCAGCGCGAAGTTGAGGACCGGCGCGCTGGCGATGGACGTGCCCACGCCGTAGGCGTCGGCCACGGGATTCAGGGCGAGGATCTCGTACTCGTCGACGCCGCCCGACGCGATGATCCGCACATACCCGAAGCCGCGCAGGTCGAGCTCCCAGCGGACCTCCTGGAGGATCCGGAAGAAGTCGCCGCGACGCGACGAGGGGGTGTCGAGGCGGACGGCGTACAGGTCCTTGCCGAGCGCTTCGGCGACGCGGATCGCCTCGAACTTCTCGTCCTGCAGCGTGTCGATGAGCGCCACCCGCCGCACCTTGGGATCGATCACCTCGTGGAACGCCCGCAACGCTTCCACGGTGTCGCCGACCATCAGCACCAGCGAGTGCGGGATCGTGCCCATGGGATCGGCGTCGATGAGCTCGGCGGACTTGGTCACCGCCACGCCGTCGCACCCGCCGATGAAGGCGTTCCGCTCGATCATCGGGGCGATGGCGGGGTGCATCCGGCGGGCCCCGAACGAGATCACCTGGCGCTCGCCCGCGGCCTTCTTGCAGCGGGCCGCCTTCGTGGCGATGCCCGAGGCCTGACAGAGCAGTCCCAGGAGCGCGGTCTCGTACGGCGCCCATTCGACGTACGTCCCCTCCACCACCACCACGGGCTCGTAGGGCCGAAAGACGCTGCCCTCGTCCATGGTGCGGACGTCGACGGGCACGCCCTCGAGCAGCAGCGCCGCCTCCTGGATGCCCGCCAAGATCCCCCACTGCCATTCGTCGGGCAGGCTCTTGAGGTAGATCTCGGCCTTGACGCGTTTTCGGTCGTTACGATGGCGGAGGATCTCGACCGTGCGGGCGAAGTAGACGTCACACACCTCGCCGCTCTTGATCTCCGCATCGGACGCGGTGTGGAACGGACGTTTCGGGGTCGTCATCGCGTTCTGAACCCCTTGGCGGACCTGCGGGAATGGCCCGCCGGGCGGGCCGGGGTCTGCAAATTCTGGCAGAATGCCGGGATCAAGTCAACGCGACCGGCCGACGGGTAGTGTCTCAGTTCGAACCCTGACTGCCCGTTCGCCGGGCGGGAGAGACGGGTGGGCCTTCGGAAACCCGATCGGACCGTCTAGCCGTCCGTCTGAATGTCGGTAAGCGGTACGCCTGTCACGACGTACGACGACGGG